>Ga0181530_10002322_pt1 | contig 22828 bp, 13 predicted proteins | sample PEATcosm2014_Bin_42_FD_119769 | JGI IMG/M metagenome (GOLD analysis project Ga0181530, IMG submission 119769) | Peatland microbial communities from MTU Mesocosm Facility, Houghton, MI, USA - PEATcosm2014_Bin10_60_metaG | ecosystem: Environmental > Terrestrial > Soil > Wetlands > Peat | place... | reverse complement strand
TTCCCCCAGCGCAAAGGGCCGTCGGGCGAAAGACTTACTTCCCTGAAAATCTCGGCTACCGTCAAAATTAGCCTCCATATCTGATTCAGATTTCAAGCTGGCCCACTACTGACCTTTTTAGCTCATCTCCAACATGCGGGCGATGGGGCGCAGGGCGCGCTGGCGCAAATCTTCGTCGAGAGTAATTTCCGGCGCGCGGTCTCTCATGCAGAGGTAGAGCTTCTCCATGGTGTTGAGCCGCATGTGCGGGCATTCGCTGCATGAACAGCCGCCCTCGCCGGGAGCTGAGATGAATGTCTTCTCCGGGCAAGACTTTTCCATCTGGTGGAGGATGCCTTTTTCCGTGGCGACAATGAACTCGGCTGCCGGACTTTGTTGGGCGTAGGTGAGAAGTCCAGTGGTCGAGCCGATGTAATCCGCATGGCGCAGCACGGCTTCGGGACACTCGGGATGGGCCAGAACTTTTGCCTGGGGATGACGCTCCTTCAACTGCACCAGACTGCGCTCGGAAAACATTTCGTGGACGATGCAGCTCCCCGGCCAAAGCCGCAGTTCCCTTCCCGTTTTCTTGATGAGATAACGGCCGAGATGCTGGTCGGGCGCGAACAGGATGGGCTGGCCGGGCGGAATCTGGCGGATGATTTTCTCCGCGTTGCTGGAAGTGCAGATGATATCGCTGAGCGCCTTCACCTCGGCGCTGCAATTGATATAGGTGATTGCTACATGATCGGGATAGCGCTCGCGAAACGCCTTGAACAAATCCGCCGGACAGCCATCGGCCAACGAACAGCCGGCCTTCAGGTCGGGGAGCAGGACCAGCTTGCCGGGGTTGAGAATTTTGGCGGTCTCGGCCATGAAGAGCACGCCGCAGAAAACGATGACATCCGCCGAGGTGGCGGCGGCCTTCTGCGATAGTTGCAGGCTGTCGCCGACAAAATCGGCGAGGTCCTGGATTTCCGAGTCCTGATAGTAGTGCGCCAGTATGACGGCATTCATCTGGCGTTTGAGTTGGGCGATCTTCGGTTCGAGATCGAGATGTGGCAGACGGTCGTCCTCCAGAGACTCGTGGTCCGCGATTTGCGCCGGCGTTATCATCAGTGTTGTCTAGTTAGATTATGGAGGGAAAGCGATTTGGCGGCAAGGTTGGCAAAACTAAATCCGCCGCTCCGGTTCCCATGCTAGACTCGCAATGAGTCAACCATCGTGCGGATGCGCATCCTCACCCGCTACATTCTGGGAGAAGTTGTCTCGCACGCCTTGATCGGCGCGGCGGTTTTCACCTTTGTTCTTTTCACCCGCGCTCTCGACCTCATTCTCGAACTGGTCGTGCGCAACAGCGCGCCGCTGCCGAGCGTCGCGCAAGTGTTTTTTTTCACCGTCCCAGGAGCGCTCACCTACACCATTCCCATGGGCGTGCTGGTCGGCATCCTGATCGGGCTCAGCCGCCTGGCCGCGGACAGCGAAATCACCGCCATGCGGGCCAGCGGCCTGGGCGTGTGGACCTTCCTGCGCGTGATCTCAATTTTTGTTGTGGTAGCGTGGCTGCTGGCTCTGGGCAACAGCGTTTATCTGGCGCCACGTTCGCTCGCCGCCCTCGGACAACTTCAGGACCGTCTTAAGTCTTCGCAGGCTTCTTTCGAAGTGCAACCGCGGGTGTTCTACGAGGAATTTCCGAAGAAGGTCCTGTATGTACAGGACGTGAAAGCCATGTCGGGCGGGGCGCTGTGGAAAGGCGTGTTCCTCGCCGATTTAACCGACCCGTCCGCGCCCACCATCAGCCTGGCGCGCGAAGGCCTGCTCGTCAGCCAGGGGCCGGATACGCTGGACCTGCATCTCACCAGCGGTTCCACGCACGAAACCGATCCCAAGAATCCCGACCAGTACCAAATCTCCACGTTTCAGACGACGGACATTCCGATTCAGATTCCGGCGGCACAAAACAGCCAGGAACACGAAGCTGCGTCGGTGCATGAAATGAAAGTTGCGGACCTCCTCCGCAACGCGCGATCCGGCAGCCCCATCGCGCGGCGCTTGTACCTGATCGAGTATCATGGCCGCCTCGCCCTGCCCACGGCGTGCATCGTGCTGGCCCTGGTTGGCATTCCTCTCGGCCTCTCGTCGAAGAAAGGCGGCAAATCCAGCGGACTTGTGCTGACGATTCTGCTGGTCTTTCTCTACTACTCGATCTCATTGATCGGAGTGTCTCTGGCGAAACAGGGACACCTCTCGCCTGCGGCGGGAGTTTGGCTCGCCGACCTGGTGTTCCTGGTGGGAGGAGTTTTTCTGTTGTGGCAATCGGAACGCCGGCCGATCGAGTTGGCTGGGTTCCGCGCCTGGTTTAAGGCACTCAGATTTGGAGGCGCCGGGGCCAAAGCCGCAGCGGGCTCAGGTTCGCTGCCCGGCTTCCCTGGTCTGCCACCGAACGGCGAGGCAACTCGGCCGGGGGTTGTTCGAGGCGTTGCACGCGCGCTGCCCAAACGGCGGCGCTTGTTCAATCTCAGATTTCCGACCATTCTCGACGAGTATGTGCTGCGCGATTTTGCCGTTTACTTCGCCATGATCGTCGCCGCCTTCGTGATGCTGCTCCTGGTGTTCACCCTGTTTGAATTGCTCGGCGACATCCTGCGCAACCAGGTCTCGCCGGTTACCGTGGGCGAATATCTGCTCAACGTCACGCCCTACTTCCTGTACTATCCGATTGCGCCGCTCAGCATGCTGCTGGCGGTGCTGGTCACGTTCGGCCTGCTGCAGCGATCCAACGAAATCACCGCCATCAAGGCCACCGGAATCAGTCTTTACCGGGTCGTGGTTCCGGTCCTGATCGCCTCGACTTTGGTCGCGGGCGCGCTCTTCGTTTCCGACCAGCTCTATCTTCCCTATACCAACAAGCGGCAGGACGCGCTGCGCAGCCAAATCAAGGGCAAGCCGGCGCAGACTTATCTGCGCCCCGAGCGGCAGTGGATGTTCGGACAGCACTCCGATATTTATTACTATCGATTCTTCGACGCCGACCGGGATGTGTTCGGCGGCGTGTCGGTGTTCCAGTTCGATCCGCATACATTCCAGATCACGCATCGCATCACGGCGGAGCGGGCGCACTGGTCGGAGTCGATGGGCCGATGGGTTTACGAGCAGGGATGGGAGCGCAGCCTCAACGGCTCCGCGATCGAGAAATACCGCCCGTTCGATGCCGCGACTTTCCCGGAACTGACGGAAGCGCCCGCGTATTTCAAGAAGGAAATCAAACAGTCGTCGGAAATGAGCTACGACGAACTGCGGCGCTACATTTACGATCTGGAGCAGAGCGGCTTCGACGTGGTGCGGTTGCGGGTGCAACTGCAGAAGAAGATTGCCTACCCGCTGATCACCTTTGTGATGGCTGTGCTCGCCATTCCCTTCGCGCTTTCGACCGGCAAGAGGTCGGCTCTGACCGGAGTTGCGACCGCTATTGGCATCGGACTTTTCTATTGGATGATTTCAGGCCTGTTCGAGGCGATGGGCAATTTCAGCCAGCTTCCGCCTACGGTCGCGGCCTGGTCTCCGGACCTGGTGTTCGGTTTCATCGGAGGCTATCTCATCCTCCGCATGCCCACGTGAGTGAATCGGGTGATCGGGCCATCGGGTCATTGAAAACCCAGATCCTCAGCGGGTTTTCAATGGCCCGATGACCCAAGCATCCAATGGCAGATTCGCTAATGCGCGGTTAATGCGCCAGGCGCGGCCGGGGCAACCTCGGTCACCGCATTGCTCATGGCTCCGGTCGTTGTACTCAGGGTCCAGCCGGTAATGTTGCCCGCTCCGCTGTTCGAGGTGTAGAGAAACTGGCCGGTATATTTTCCGTCAACGTATACGCTGGGGTGCATCGTCATCGACACCGGCAGCGATCCGGTGGGCTGGCTCGCCGGGGCTAGGGGAGTCAGCGTGCCCGCTCCGAGGTTGATCTTAAATCCATAAACCTGGCTCGAAATTCCGCTCACCACGTAGAGGAAATTATTCGTCGGATCCACCAGCATGGCAATCGGGTTGGACCCCACACCGGTTGGCAGTATGTCGCACGACGGTTGGGGACAGGTTGCCAACGGAGACATAAAGTTTTCAGACACCTGCGCGGCCGAGCAGAAATCACTTAGCACCGTGCACACCTGGAACGGATACAGGTGGCCGCCGTTCGCGTCCTGATTGCCCACATAGACAAACAGGCCGCCGGCATTCTCGCCGGTAAGGTTCGTGTACACTGCCTGCACCGAGATTGGATTGATGGCGGCAACGATATAGGGCGAATACAGTGTTTCAGTCAAAACGCCGGACGAACCTACGCTATACACGCTGACTGTGTTGTCACTGTGCGGGGGGAGAACGCAGTTGGCCGTACAAATGTCTTGATTGTTGGTTACGACGAGAAGTTCCTGGGGGGTGGATGAGCCGGGCGGAGTAAAGATAATGGACGAAAGCGCGCTGGGAATCTTGCTGAGGTAGAACGGACTTCCGCTGGTCAAGGTCAGTGTGGTTGAGCCTGGCTTCATGGCAAACACCGAGATCGACGGGCACACGTCGTCGGGGCCGGTGGGGACATGCGGACAGGACGGGTTTGTCGGCGAAGGAGTTGGATATCCCGGCGAAGGGTAGGATCCGTAATCGATCACGAACAGGAACTGGCCGCTGGCGTCGCGAGTCATGGCCACCGCGGTGTCGGAGTAGTTACAAGGACTCTCATTGGCGGTGGGACAACTCCAAGTCACCGCCGTGCCCGGGTTCGACAGGCTTCCATCCGAGTTCACGGTATAGGGGTAGATCGAGGGTGCGAGAGGATTATTGGAAGCCGGCGAACAGGTGGGACAAGGAGGCGCGCCCTGATTCAACACGAATGCGTTCGCGCCGGCGGGGTCGAGCAAAATGTTCAGTGGAAGTCCACACGGTTGGGGATCAGTGACACTCGCCGCGGTAGGGCAGGTGCTGGCATCGGAATTGACCAGCGAAAGCTCCCCGTTGTTGTAGTCCATGGTAAAGGAACTTATGTTGTTCCCGTACCCATTGCTTCCCTGGGTAAGCACATACAAAACTCCCGAGGGCCGGGAGGAGGAACTGCCACAATTGAGCAGCAACAAACTGAGGGCGCACATGCCCGCGAGCGCAACGACTCCAACTAATTTCTTCGACATCTGTTCTCCCCAAAGTTGTATCGGGTCATCGGGTGATCGGGCCATCGGGTGATCTCAGGCCAAAGGCACTGGACATTCGATCACCTGATGACCATTGATCTGTGTATCAGGAACGGGCGGGAAGATCAAATCCCTAAACAGGCGGAAGCGCAGGAATCCGGATTTCAATCTCTAACCCACCCTCTGGACGGTTGGATGCGCGAAGTTGGCCGCCGTGCAGCCTGATGGCGCGGTCCGCGATCGAAAGGCCCAGACCGGCGCCTCCGGTCTGGCGGTTGCGGGCATCGTCCAGCCGATAAAAGGGCTCAAAAATCTTTGCCAGCGCTTCGTTAGGAACACCCGGACCGGAATCCAGCACGCGAACCAGTATTTCTTCGCCATTGGCTTTTGGAGCCTGCTGCCGCTCCAGTCGCACCTCCACCGTCGTACCTTCCGCAGTATAGCGCGTAGCGTTCCTTACCGCATTCTCAATCGCACTGCGCAGCAAGTCGGGGTCGGCTTCGACCAGGAATTCGTCGGCAGGATCGCCGGAAGCGGTCACGCGGCAGGGGCGCTCCGGAGTTTCATACTCGGCGTCGCGCGCCACCTGCTCGACCAGTTCCCGCAGCGACAGCTGCGTCTTGTGCAGGCCGTCGGCGCCCGACTCCAGGCGCGAAATGGTGAGCAGGCGCTGAATGAGCTGATTCAAGCGGTCGGCTTCGAGTTCGATCCGGTCGAGGGCGCTGGCAAGTTCCGGCGCAAAACCGGGCGCGTCTTCCGGGCCAACCTTCGACGCCGCCCGCTGGCGCGCCAGTCCCAAGGCCATACTCAGCCTGGCGAGCGGAGATCGCAATTCGTGCGAAACATCCTTCAGCAGCCGGGATTGCGAGTCCACAAGCCCTTCGATGCGTTCGGCCATGCGATCAAAATCGCGCGTCAACTCCGCCAGTTCGTCGCGCCGACCACTCGCCGGCGGGCCCGCGCGTGCGCTCAAGTCGCCCGCCGCCAGGCTCTGCGCCGCCCTGCGCAAACGCGCAACTGGACTCGTCATCGACCAGGCCAGCAGGTAGCACATCAGTCCTGACGTGATAATGGCAATCGCGATTCCGAGCCCCGGGATATCGTGGGGCCCGAAAAATACTCTCGGCCCCGGCGGCATCACCAGCACCAGCGTGTAGCGTTTCCCATCCAGTGTGAGTGCCTGACGGATGACACGGTCCGGCAGCAGACTGTCCATCCACCCACGATAGCGTGGCGGTCCGCCGCGCAGCGGACTGTCGGGCGATGGGCCGCCCGGCCGAAGATCCTCCATCCGGGGACGGCGTCCAGAAATCTCACGGCCCGACGGATCGAAGACCGATGCCCAGATGTGCTGCGTGTGCCAAAGTTTTTCCACGTAATCGTGGGCGGCAGGCTCCCCGCCGCTGAGGTACGCATTCACAGCTTCCGCAAGAATTTGCGGCGCCTCACTTTCGATACCGTGGCGCGCCGGGCGCAGCGCAATCGTCACCAGGATTGCCAGCACCAGGAACAACGCCTGGGCGGCCCAGAAGGACAGAAAAATCTTGAGGAAGAGGCTTTTCATAATCGATCGGGTGATCTGACCATCGGGTCGTCGGGTGATCGAAAATCAAAGGCTTTTGAGGTTAGAGAGCCCGATGACCCGATCACCCAATGGCCCGATTATTTCTTCGGCTTCGCCGCCGGGCGCGCAAACATGTATCCCACGCCTCGAATCGTCTTGATGTGGTCTCCGTCCTCCTCGGAGTCGCCCAGCTTCCGCCGCACCTTGCTGACGTGCATATCGATGCTGCGGTCGAAGGGCATGAACTTCCGGCTCAGCACGGCATTCACCAGCCGCTCCCGGGTCACGACTCGTCCCGCCTCGCGCAACAGAACCTCGAGCAGGTTGAACTCTACCGAAGTGAGCTCGACCGGTTGGCCCGCTCGCAGCACGCTGCGGGTGGCCGGATCGAGTTGGACGTCGCCCACGGTCAGCACTTCCGGCACTGCGTCGGCGGCGCTGACCGGTTTGGTGCGGCGCAGGACGGCGCGGATTCGGGCCACCAGCTCGCGCGGGTTAAAAGGTTTCGGGAGATAATCGTCGGCTCCGATTTCCAATCCGACGATGCGGTCTACGTCCTCGCCGCGCGCGGTGAGGAGAAGCACCGGAATCTTCGAGACGCTGCGAATCCTCCGTAGCACTTCGAAGCCGTTGATCCCGGGCAGCATGACGTCGAGCACCACCAGCGCATACTGGTTGGTCAGCGCCTGTTTCAGCCCCTGTTCGCCGTCGTGGACTGCCTTCAGGCTGAATCCTTCGGCGGTCAGATACTCCTGCACCAGACCGCACAGTTCAACGTCGTCATCCACTACGAGTATGTGGTCCATTCTCTTAATCATCTAACACCTTCACGGGCCGCTATAGGGTAAAGATTTGTGATTAGCTGGGGAAAGCGCTATTGGCTCTTAGCTATTGGCTTTTAGCTAAGAGCCAAAAGCCAAGAGCCAAGAGCCTCTTTCCCCCTTTACAAAACTTTACCGCGCTTGACCGATTCTTTACCGACTTTCTTTCGACAATCGTGTTCATATGAGCATAGAGGTTCGGGCTGCCTCCCGAACCCTATGAGATTAAGCAGTTCAAAAGGAGCTTATCAATGAAATCAACACGTATCCGCATTCTCACCATCGGCGCCGCTGTGTTGCTGGCCGTGGCAGCCGCGATTGCTCAAGGCCCCCACGGTTTTGGCGGCCCGGGCGGCGACTTCCGCCACATGCTCAAGCAGCTCGATTTGACCGCCGACCAACACAGCCAGGTCAAGGCGATCTTTGAAAAAGAAAAGGCGACGATACAGCCACTGATGGAGCAGATGCGCCAGAACCGCGATGCCATGAAGACGCTCGAGGCCAGCGGCCCATTCGACGAAACGAAAACTCGCGCTCTGGCTACGCAAAACGCGCAGACGCTGGTCGAGCTCCAAGTCGAGCACGCCCGCATTAAGTCTCAAATCATGCAACTTCTGACCGCCGATCAGAAAGCCAAACTGGCCGAGCTCGAGGCCGACCGCGGTGCACGCTGGGGTAAGCACGGGCCACCGCCGCCGCCTCAGGCTCCGCCCGCTCCTCCGGCGGACTGACTCTTTTTCCTCCGGAGACGCGGCAAGCCGAGTCTCTACTACACTCTCTCTCCTATCCGGGTGAGGATCGGGACTTCCGTCCTCGCCCGGCTTTTTCAAATTCGCTTGACGGCGGAGGAACCGAATGGACCGAGCCGACCTGTTGTACGTGGGATGGATGATCGCAGCCGGGATCTTGTCGGTCTGGACTGCGGCGCTACTCACGGCAACCGTGCTGGCGCTGGCGCCATCGTTCCAGACAAAACTGCGAACGAGGTTTCTGACAGCGTTCCGAAAATTCGCACCCGGCGCTGCTACAATTTCATCTACAAGAAGTCATGGTACCGAAGAACCTACGCCCCCTCATTCCGTATCTGAAGCGCTACCGCGGCGGCCTCGTCTGGGGAGGGCTCTGCGTTCTACTCAATAACGGAATCTGGATACTGTTCCCGCAAGTTCTGCGGCGTGCAGTCAACGATCTGCACTCTGGAGTGACCCGCGAGAAGCTTCTCACTTACTCGCTGCTGGTGGTTGCGATCGCGTTTGCCAAGGGGATATTCCAGTTTCTGACGCGCTGGGTGGTCATCGGTATTTCGCGCGATATCGAATTCGATCTGCGCAACGACTTGTTCGCACACCTCGAGCGCCTGTCTTTCTCCTACTACCAGCGCAACCGCACCGGCGACATTATGGCGCGCGCCACTAACGATCTGAATGCGGTGCGGATGCTGCTGGGCCCGGCCATCATGTACTCGGCCAACACCATCGTGTTCTCCGCCGGCGCGCTGGCATTCATGCTGGCCATCAGCCCAAAGCTCACTCTCTATGCTTTTCTGCCGCTGCCGATCGCGAGCATTGCCATCCAGTACTTCGGACGGCGGATTCACGAACGCTTTGAGCGCATTCAGGCCATGTTCTCCGACATCTCGGCGCGCGCCCAGGAAAACTTCTCGGGAGCCCGCGTAATCCGCGCCTACGTGCAGGAACAGGCCGAGATCGCGGCCTTCGAGGACGCCAACCAGGAATACATCCGCCGCAGCCTCGGCTTGGTGCGCCTGATGGGAATGCTGTGGCCCACGCTGGAACTCATGCTGGGCGCGGCAGTCGTTATTGTGCTGTGGCTGGGCGGACGGCAAGTCCTGATGGGAAAGATGAATGTCGGCGACTTCGTCGCTTTCAATACCTACATGATGCAGCTGACGTGGCCGGTGATCGCCCTGGGATGGGTCATCAACATTTTCCAGCGCGGGACGGCGTCCATGGTGCGCATCGAGGAAATACTTTCCGAGAAGCCGGAGATCGCCGATGAGATCGGGCCATCGGGCGATCGGATCATCGGGCCATCAGAAATCGGGCGATCGGATCATCGGGTTATCGAGCCATCGGAAAACCAACCTTCACTCGCCCAATCAGTGCAGCTTGCTCAATCGGTTCAGATGACGCGATCACCCGATGACCCGATGAGCCGATTCTCTGGCGCAATCGAATTCCGCAACCTCAACTTCGCCTACAACGGCACATCGGTTCTGAAAGACATTAACCTGCGCATTCCCGCCGGTTCCAGCCTGGCCATCGTCGGCCCTACCGGCTCGGGCAAGACGACGCTGGTCAACCTGATCCCGCGCATCTACGATGCCGAGGCGGGTGCAGTTCTTATAGACGGCCGGCCCATCCGCCAGTTCCCTCTCGATGCCCTGCGCCGCCAGATCGGATTCGTCCCGCAGGAAACATTTCTATTCAGCGACACCATCCGCGACAACATCGCTTATGGCATCTCGCATGAAGACCGAGAAGCGGCGCTCGACGACATCGACATTCGAGCCGCCGCCGAAGCCGCCAACATCGCCCAAGACATCGAAAGTTTCCCGGAAGGCTTCAGCACCACGGTCGGCGAACGCGGCATCACGCTCTCCGGAGGGCAGAAGCAGCGCACCGCCATTGCCCGCGCCCTGCTTCGCAGCCCGCGAATCCTGATTCTCGACGACGCGCTCTCCAGCGTGGACACACACACTGAAGACAAGATCCTCAACCACCTGCGCGAAATCATGCGCGGACGCACAACTATCTTCATCTCCCACCGCGTGTCCACCGTCCGCAACGCCGATTGCATCGCCGTGCTCCACCTGGGACGGATCGTCGAACTCGGCACCCACGACGAATTGATCGCCCGCAACGGCTACTACACCGATCTCTATGAGAAGCAATTGCTGGAAGAGGAATTAGCGGAAGTCTGACGGGCAAAGTTTCGAGGTTTCAAATAAACGAACACCACGGGGATTACCTTGAAAGGTTGAAACCCTTAAACTGTGAAACATTCGATCTTTCGTACAACCCGGCGAAGAAGAACTTGCTCTGATAGGTAGGAAAGATTGATAATGGCAGGGCGTTCCCAACAATTCTACTGTTCCACGGAGTGACCATGCGACGTTCGCTATCGGCCTGTCTGTCGTTGTCCAGACCTTCGACGACCAACCTTATGACGCCTTCTTCACGTACGCTCTGGCTCATTGCCACAGTGATGGTGTTCGTGTACGCCGTTGCCAGCCCGCTCATGGCCCAGCAGCCACCGGCGCTGGTCACACAGCCGGTGGATAACTCCATCCGCACCGTCCTTACCGGCAACGTCCACCCGCTGGCCCGCGGCGAGTTTGATCAGGGCGAAGCGCCAGCAGACTTGGTGCTGCACCGCATGTTGCTGGTGCTGAAGCGCAGCGATCAGCAAGAGACCGCTCTGCGCGGCCTCATCGAAAATCAGCAGAACAAGAATTCGTCCAGCTATCACCAGTGGCTGACTCCCGCCCAATTCGGCGCCCAGTTCGGCCCTGCCGATTCCGACATCGCCGCCGTCTCCAACTGGCTGACAGCCAGCGGCTTTCAGATCACCCAGGTGAGCAACGGCCGCACCGTGATTGAGTTCAACGGCACCGCCGGGCAGGTAAAGCAGGCTTTCGGGACGGCGATCCACAAGTACGTCGTCAAGGGAGAGCCGCACTGGGCCAACGCCGCCGATCCTTCCATTCCCACCGCGCTAACGCCGGTGGTCGCGGGATTTGATTCGCTGCACAACTTCCTGAAGCAAGCCCAGAACATTCACGTCGGCAAGTATTCACAAGAAACGAAGCAAGTGGATGCGGCTGGTCCGAATTTCACCTTCGCTGGGTGCGGCGCTTCCTGTTATGGGCTGGTTCCGTACGACTTCGCCACCATCTATGATGTTCTGCCTCTCTGGAGCGCGGCCACGCCGATCAACGGCACCGGGCAAACCATCGCCATCGTGGGCCGCACCGATATCAATCCGGCCGATGCCACCACTTTCTGGAGTCTGTCTGGGCTTGACGGCACGCACGCTCCCCAGCCCACACTCACGATCACTACGAACGGCCCCGATCCAGGGTTCACCGGCGATGAGGCCGAGGCCGACATTGACACGCAGTGGTCGGGGGCGGTAGCACCGGGAGCGACCATTGCTTTCGTCACCTCCGAATCGACGGAGACCGACGATGGTGTTGATCTCTCAGCTTTGTACATTGTGGACAACAACGTGGCCCCGGTCATGAGCGAGAGCTACGGTAATTGCGAAGACAACCTGGGTACTGGCGGCGTGGCCTTCTATGGCGCGATATGGGAACAGGCTGCGGCGCAGGGCATCACCGCCATGGTTTCGACGGGAGACAATGGCTCAGGCGGCTGCGATGGTCCGGGCTACAACAACGCAGCTCAATTCGGATTGAACGTGAACGGACTTGCTTCGACGCCATTCAACGTCGCCGTCGGCGGCACTGATTTCAACCAGTATAACAAATGGACAACCTACTGGAATTCGACCAACGCCGCGATCACGCAAGAATCCGCTATTAGTTACATTCCGGAAACCACCTGGAATGCCTCGTGCACGAACGCCTTGTTTGTGACGCTGGGCTACGGTGCAAATGCCGAAGCCGCCTGCAACAGCGAAAACATCGGTCAGTGGTTAGATAATATCGGCGGCAGCGGCGGCGCGAGTGCGGCCTGGAATAAACCATCGTGGCAGACGGGAACTGGCGTGCCCAGTGACAATGCCCGCGACCTTCCCGACGTCTCGCTGTTCGCCAGCAGCGGCTTCCTGAGCAGCTTCTACCTCATCTGTCAGATGGATACTACCGGCGGCGTGTGTGACCTGAACAACTTTCAGGGTTACGGCGGCACCTCCGTCGCCTCGCCGGCCTTCGCGGGAATGATGGCGCTGGTGAACCAGAAGTGGGGAGCGCAAGGCAACGCGAACCTAGTGCTGTACAACCTGGCGTCAAAACAGCCCACTGCCTTTCACGACATACCCGTCGGCTCGACCATCGCGATGCCTTGCTTCACAGGCTCTCCAAACTGCACCACCAACACCGGGGGAGACACCTATGGCGTCCTCTCGGGCTACAGCACCACCGCCAATTACGATCTGGCGACCGGGTTGGGATCGGTGGACGCCGATAAACTGGTCACCGAATGGAACGCTGTCACCTTCACGCCCACGACGACCACTTTAACGTTGAACTCGGGTAACCCTGTGAACGTGACGCACGGCGCAGCGGTACCGGTCACGATCAGCGTTACGTCAAGCTCGGCCACGGGCGACGTTTCCCTGCTGGTGAATCCGGGGAAGCCGGGGACTCCGAGCATTGACTGGAACAGCCTGAGCGGGGGCACGGTCGGCTGGAACACTACATTACTCCCAGGTGGCACTTACAAGGTGATCGCACACTACGGGGGCGATAAAACTTACGGCGGAAGCTACTCCAGCCCATCGGCGAGCATAACCGTTAACCCGGAGAGTAGCTTCGTCTACATGCCGGGTGTGGTAATCGGAACCGACGCCAACGGAAACCCAATCTATACGACCTCGGCGGTCTACGGCACTGGCGCTACTGACGTTTACTGGCTGCGGGCCGACGTGCAGAACTCGACGCAGAACTTCTGCGCCCCGCAGGGCTTTGTCAACGGCAACAACCTGTCGATTGCCTGCCCGACCGGAACCATTGACTTCACCGATAATGGCAAGCCGCTGGACGGCGGGACGTTCAAGATGAACAGCGTGGGATACGCGGAAGATCAGGGCATCCAACTCACCGGCGGCTCACACACCCTGGTCGCGACTTACAGCGGAGATGCCAGCTACAAAACGAGCAATACCAGCGCGACCATCACGGTCACGCCAGCGACGACCTCCATTTCCAGCGTTGCTGTGAGTTCGAACCCCGTAAACGCAGGTCAGCAATTCCAAGTCACCGCCACCGTCAGCACCTCAAGTTTTGGAGTGGCCCCGACCGGCACACTGACATTCCTGGCCAATGGAACCGCGCTATTGGGGACGGTTCAATTGACGCCGACAAACGGAAATCTGAATACAGCGACCCTCGCCAATCTTTATGGCAGCCTAACCACCTCGATCAGCACTACCGGCACTTACAACATCACCGCGACCTACTCCGGAGACGGCAACTATACGGCCGTGACCGCTGGGCAAAGCAACTCGGTGAGTCTGGTAGTCTCCGGCTCCTCCACCACTACAAACCTGGGTACCAGCAACCAGAACCCGGCCTACGGCGCTTCGGTTACACTCACGGCGACTGTCACCACCACAGGCGCAAGCACGCCTACCGGCTCCGTGACCTTCAACAATGGCAGCACGAATATCGGCTCCGGCAAGCTGAGCGGTTCTGGGGTTACTGCGACAGCAACCTATGTGACCAAGTCCACTGATCTCGCGGTTGGCGCGAACCAACTGACGGCCGCTTATGGCGGAGACGCAAACAACGCCGCCAGCACGTCGCAGCCGCTGACGGTAACTACCGGTAGTCCAACCTTCACGCTGGCCAATACCGGGGCTACCTCGGTCACCGTATTGGCGGGCATTCCGGGGAGCGGCTACGCCTTCACAATCGCGCCGGTGGCGCCAGCACCCAACTTCGGAGCGGCGGTCACGCTGAGCTGCGCCATAGCTCCGACTGACCCGACGCTGACACCGAGTGCCTGTGTCTTCACGGTCAACGGAACTCAGACCAACACCATTCCAGCTACGAATGGCTCGACGGCGGTGACGCTGAATGTCAATACGGCCGGCCCGAACACCCCTGAAGTGATTAAGAATCTCCGGCGCCGGGCTGACAATCGTTCCCCGTGGCTGCCACTGGCGTTCCCGCTCGCGGGCATCGTCATGGTCGGCTTCGCGGGACGGAAGATCTCCAAGTACTTCGTGATTGGCGCCCTCTGCGCGTTGCTTGTGCTGCTCGGGCTGCTGGTTGCCTGCGGAGGCAGCAGCAGCACGCCGCCGCCGGTAGGCATTAACGTAACTCCTGCCGGATCGACTGTCTGGCCGAATGGTCCCGCCGCCGACAACTGGCCAAGCCAAACGGCGTCGTTTACGGCAACGGTCACGAACAGCAGCAGCAACGTGGGGGTAAACTGGGCCCTGAGCAGCACGGTAGCGTGCACAGGCAACCCGAGCCCTTGCGGATCTTTCACCTCGACGGCCACCGCGACGGGCTCGACCCTCGCCTACACGGCTCCCACGGTGGCCGCTGGACTGCCAGGAAGCGTAACCGTGACGGCTACGTCGGCAGCCGACTCGACCAAGACGGCTAAGGGCGTGGTAACCCTCTCACCCGCAACCGTCCCTGGAACGTACATCGTGACCTTGCAGATAACGGATCCCGCGGCACAGAATCAGCCGGCTAACCTGCAGTTCACGCTGGTCGTGCAGTAGGGCTTGCGATCAGGATTTTTTACCCGGGCGCGGACAGGATCCGCGCCCTTTTTACATGGCGCTCCCTTGTGCACACACGCGCAAGGTAACTGGTTGAGGCCGGGCCGGATTCGATAGTGGAAGAGCAGGAACTTCGCTCTTGCAAAATGCATCCCCGATTTTGAGTCTGTAGTATATTTTCTGGTTGCATTCTGAGGAGACACATGAAGACTGCCATTGGGTTAGGGATTATGGTCTATATGTTTTGCTTCGCCGCAGGCGCGCAGAGCCAGTCGATTTCAAGGAGCACCGTTGCATTGGATTCCGGGTGGGAGTTTCGCCAGGTTGTCGCCGAGCCGCATCCCGGCGCTAGTCCTAATCCCAGTCCTAATGCCGCTCCTACCGATGCCAAGACTGCGGCCGCAACCTCATCTTCATCTGTGCAGTGGCTTCCCGCGGAAGTGCCCGGAGACGTGCATCTCGATCTTCTGCGCAACAAACTGATCCCCGATCCCAACTATCGCGACAACGAGGCCAAGTTGCAGTGGATCCAGGACGCCGAATGGGAATACCGGCGGACCCTTGACATCACTCCTGAGATGCTGTCGCGGCAAAATATCGAGCTGGTTTTTGAGGGCTTGGACACTTACTCCAAGGTCTATCTCAACGACCGGGAAATATTGACGGCCGACAATATGTTCCGGGAATGGCGAGTGGCGGTGAAATCGTATTTGAAGGCAGGCCCCAATCAACTGCGCGTGGTCTTCCCTTCACCGATCAAGGCCGCTGCCGAAGTTGCACGGTCCGACAAATGGCGCGCGGAAATCAAGGCTGCCGAAAAAACATATGTTCGCAAAGCTGCCTATGAATACGGATGGGACTGGGGGCCGACCTTCGTCACCAGTGGAATCTGGCGTCCGGTGAAGCTGGAAGTTTGGGATGGGGCCCGAGTTTCGGACCTCAATATTCGCCAGCGCGACATCAGCGCCGAGGTGGCGCACATCAACGCCGAGGTGGAGATCACAGCGATGGCGGCTGCCTCCGCGGCGGTGACGATTGGGTGGAGCGAGGCCGGACATGGCGGCGAGGTTGCTCGTAAACTCGAACTTCGCCCTGGATTGAATCGCATCGACGTTCCTTTTGACATTCAGAAACCCGCGCTGTGGTATCCGGCGGGATATGGAGCGCAGCCCATCTACAAATTCAGCGCGCAAGTAAAAGTCGGGAAGCAGGTCCTGGATGAAAAAGATGTAAGAACAGGATTGCGGTCGGTGGTGCTGCGCCGCGAGCCGGACCCATGGGGACGCTCGTTCGAGTTTGTGATCAACGGCATTCCGGTGTTTGCCAAGGGCGCCGACGTTATTCCGTTCGACAGTTTTCCCAGCCGCGTTACCACCGCTCAGTATCGCCGCATTCTGCAGTCGGCGGTGGATGCGAACATGAACATGATCCGGCATTGGGGCGGCGGCTATTACGAAAGCGACGAATTCTACGAGATCTGCGACGAGTTGGGGATCATGGTCTGGCAGGATTTCATGTTCGGCAACGAATGGCAGCCGGGCACGTACGCTTTCAAGCAGAATGTGGAGAAGGAAGTTGAACACCAGTTGCGGCGGTTGCGCAATCACCCCAGCATAGTGGTATGGTGCGGCAACAATGAAACGGAAGCATCCTGGAATTGGGAGCGGGTCAGGGACATCGCAGGACAGGAAACCCGCGTGCGCATGTGGCAAGATTACCTGACCTTATTCAGCAGCGTGATCGAGCGCACGGTGTATAAGATGGCGCCGGAGACTCCTTTCTGGCCCAGTTCGCCGAGCGCCGATTACGAGGACGTTTCCGAGAACTACCAATCGGGCGATGCGCACGATTGGAGCGTTTGGCACGGCCGCGTTCCCTTCAGCGAATATGAAAAGCATTTCCCGCGCTTTGCGACCGAGTATGGATTCCAGTCGTTCCCCGAGCAGCGAACCATCGATGCCTTTACGTTGCCGGAGGACCGCACCGGAATTTTTACCCCGGTCATGCTGGCGCACCAGAAGAACAAGGAAGGCAACTCGATCATTCACGATTACCTGCTGAGAGATTATCCCGAGCCGAAAGACTTCCCTTCTTTTCTGTATGTCAGCCAGGTTTTGCAGGCGGAGGGAATCAAGGTTGGAGCCGAGCACCTGCGGCGGCTGCGCCCGCGAGCCATGGGTTCGATTTATTGGCAGCTCAACGATTGCTGGCCGGTGGCTTCGTGGTCGAGCATCGATTATTTCGGACGCTGGAAGGCGTTGCAGTACTACGCTCGCCGCTTTTACAGCCCGCTGCTGGTTTCTCCTCACGTTGAAAATGGCAGCCTGGCCGTTTATGTTGTTTCCGACAAGACCACGCCGACCGCCGCAAGCCTGCGCTTGTGGATCATGAAATTCGACGGCACTGTGCTCAGCGATAGTCAGCAAGCGGTGCAAGTGCCGGAACTGTCGAGCCAGATTTACATCAATAAGCCGCTCTCGGAATTTGTAAACGCAAACGGCACCGATGCAGCGCAGATTTTTGCAACCGCGGATTTGACCATCGACGGCAAGGTTGCGTCGCGCAATCTCGTCTATTTAGCGCCGACAAAACAGGTGAGCCTGCCAGCTGCGCAGATCAATCGCGAATTGACAAAAGATGGGAGCGGCTATCGCCTGCGCCTCAGCTCTCCTGTGCTGGCGCGCAGCGTCTATGTTTCTTTCGGGGAGCTCGACGCAACTCCCTCCGACAACTATTTCGATTTGCTGCCCGGTGAATCACTCGAAATTACGATCCCAAGTGCAGCCGGGCTCGATCCGCTGCGAACTGCTTTGCAGGTACGCTCGCTGCAAGATGCGTTTGCCGCCAGCAGCCCGGCGCAGCCCTAAACCTGTTTTTCCGAGCAACTAGTATTTTTCGATCACAAAACCGCCCGCGACTCTGTGTTAGGATCACGCCGCTGACACGGGGTTCGTCGGCGGCAACACCGGTAGATAACCGGGCTAAATCCACACGCCTTCGGCCGGATGGCGAAATCATTTCACCTCTGCAATACTGGCCGTGTTTGAAAAGTCGCAGCCTGTTTCGGCAATCTCGATGAACCCTGTCTATCGCAAAATCTCATGGCGGCTCGTCCCGTTTCTCATGGTGCTCTATCTGGTTGCTTTCCTCGACCGGGTCAACATCAGCTTCGCGAAGCTCACCATGAACCGCGACTTGAACATCGGCGAGGGCCTTTTCGGACTGGCCGCGGGGATGTTTTTTCTCGGGTATTTTATTTTCGAGATCCCCAGCAACATGATTCTGCTGCGCATGGGCGCGCGACGCTGGATCATGGTCCTCATGGTCACCTGGGGATGCCTCTCGATGGCGACCGCTTTTGTGCACGGCCCCGCGCTCTATATTGTGTTGCGCTTCCTGCTCGGCGTCGCCGAGAGTGGTTTTTATCCGGGCGTCATTTTGTATCTGACTTTCTGGCTGCCTCGATCGGTTCGCTCCAGCGTTATGGCGGTGTTCGTCACGGCGATCCCGCTGTCGAACCTGATCGGCTCGCCTATCTCGGCGCACATTCTCGCACTCAACAATATCGCAGGGTTGAAGGGTTGGCAGTGGCTTTTTCTGCTGGAAGGATCTCCGGCGATCATACTGGGAGCGCTGGTCCTCTTTCTGCTGCCCGACCGCCCCGAGCATGTGACCTGGCTTACCTCGGTGGAAAAGGACAGGCTCCGCAACGACCTCGAAGCCGCCACGCCGCACTCTCCGGCGGTACATTCATTCCTCGACTTGTTCACCGCGCGGCCCGCCGTTTACGCCTGGAGCTTCGCCTATTTCTGCCTGATGCTCGGGCTGTACGGACTCGCCTTCTGGATTCCCACAATCCTCCGTTGGCACGGCATGGGTCTGACGAATACCGGATGGGCGGCCGCGCTGCCGTACCTTGCTGGCATCGTGGTCATGTTGCTTTGGAGCCGCCGTTCGGATAGGCATGGGGAGCGCCGCATCCACCTCGCAGCGGCCTATCTGACCGCGGCAGGGGGATTCCTTCTCGCCGGATTTGCGCCGAGTGCCGCACTCGCCATCGCGGGATTTGCGCTGGGCGCCATCGGCGTGCTCTCGGCCATGCCGATCTTCTGGAGCGCCTCTACGCTGCGACTGGCCGGGCCAATGGTCGGCGCTCACATTGCGCTGATCAACTCGATCGGCAACCTCGGGGGCTTCTTCGGCCCGGTCGCGATGGGATGGCTGTTGCAGGCGACGCACAGTTTCGCGGCTGGTCTAGGCTTGATCTCCGCATGTCTGATTTTTGGAGCGCTCGCCGTGGCGGCCACACTCTCGACGCGATCCACAACCTGATCCCACTCAAGAAACTCCCCTGCATAATTTGCGTGATGGTGACCCGCTTTTAAGCGAATGACATTTCAGGATTTGAATGGTGGGCAGTGCAGGACTCGAACCTGCGACCTCCTGCTTGTAAGGCAGGCGCTCTAACCAGCTGAGCTAACCGCCCGCTCGGCGCGGATGCGAGTAGGGCGTGCTGCATCCCGGCCGCTCGCGACAAATCTTCTGCAACTAACTATTTTGAGAATACTGGATGCTTCGCGCACCGGTCAAACCAGTGCTGCTACACTTTCTGTGTGCGCAAGCTCATCGTCAACGCCGATGATTTAGGGCTGACCGGGGGAGTGAATCGGGCGATCGTAGAGACCCACCGCTCGGGCGTGGTGTCGTCGGCTACCTTGATGGCCAACGGCGCCCAGTTCGAGGATGCGCTGAGGGCGGCCCGCTCGACGCCGGATCTTTCGGTGGGATGCCACGTGGTGTTGGTGGATGGAACGCCGGTGTCGCCACCGGGCACAGTGGAGACGTTGCTGGCGATCCGCTCGGCGGAGCCAGAAAAATTCTACTCCAGCCTTTCGGCTTTCGCGGCGCGCGCCATGTTGGGAGGCTTCGATCCCGATGAATTGGTTGCGGAAATCACGGCGCAGATAAGGAAAATTCAATCCACCGGACTGGCGGTCACTCACCTCGATACGCACAAACACGCCCACATCTTTCCCGCGGTGCTGGTGGCGCTGCTGCGGGCGGCGCGGATTTGCGGCGTGCGCGCGATCCGGAATCCGTTCGTGCCCGTGCAGGCGATGCCCGCGCGGCGATTCAAAGGCAGGCGGAATCTCTGGAAACGGTATGGCCAGGTCCGGCTATTGCACCGATTCTCCGGCCAGTTCCTCCAGCGGACGAAACGGGCGGGAGTGCTTGCGCCCGACGGCGTAATCGGAGTGATCGAGACCGGGCTGGTCGATAGTGCCGGCGATGGTCCAAACGACGATTCCAGCTATGGTTCCCTGCTGCGCCAGGCGCTCGCCAGCCTGCCGGAGGGGACATGGGAGTTAGTCTGCCATCCGGGCTACAACGACGCCGACCTGCGGGCGGCGCGCACGCGACTGCTCGATTCTCGCGAGGAGGAACGGCTGCTGCTGACCTCGCCGGAACTGCGGCAGTTTCTGGAAGACCAGAAAACCCAGGTCATCAGTTATCGAGAGTTGGCGGAGGGTTTGCGGTAGAATGCCCATCAGGGACGATAGGCGGTCGCCCAAGCGGTGCTTAAGTCGTTACTATCTCAGCTATCTTTGCAATGTCGGGTGGCATCAGAGGGCGGTATGATCGCATGAACCGGATACGAGGATAAGGCATGGACGGCCCACAAAACGAACCTCGTCTTACCGTGGATCTGCCGGTGAGAATATGGGGTATGAACGCGGAGGGACGCCCCTTCTCCCAGCATGCTCGCGCTCAGAACATCAGTTCGGAGGGCGCGCTAATCTCGGGCGTCGAGTGCGAACTGAAAGTCGGCGATGTGATTGGAGTGCAATGCGAGGACAGGAAAACGCGCTGCACGGTGGTCTGGGTGGTCAACACCGGCGCTGTCAAGAAGAACCAAGTGGGAATAAAACTGGTCGTCGAGCAGGAGTGCCCGTGGAAAAACTATCTGTCGCTGGACGGCGCGACAATGAAGATTTCGGACGGCCAACGGCGGCGCTATCAGCGCCACAAGATATCGCTTCCCATCGAGCTTCGTGACGAACGCGTCAACGCTCCCATCCGCATTAATGCGACCGACGTGAGCGGCAATGGATGTTACGTCGAGAGCATGATGCCTTTGCCGCTGGGAACCGTGCTGCGCGTGGATTTCTGGCTCGACTCGGAGCACATCAATATCACAGCAGTGGTGCGGACGTGCGATCCCGGAGTGGGCAATGGAATCGAATTCACCGGCATGCCCCAGAGCACCAAGGAACGCATGCAGGGCTACCTAGACGCGATCGATCCGCCAAGGGGAGTAAGCGGTCCCAAGCCGCGGTAAGAAAGATCCCCAATTCCCCGTAGAGACGCGGGTTGTCGTGTCTTTGCTCGCGCAACGGGGTCTGTCCCTGGCAGCGGGAGACGGGGCAAGCCCCGTCTCTACACAGATTATGGGGAAGGTTCCGCGTAGCGGGCGAGAACAATGGCTCGAATCAGTCCGCCCATGGTGAATTCGCGGGCCTCGATGGCAACCGGCATGTGCAATTCGCGGAGGGTCGCCGAAGTCACCGGGCCAATCGAAGCAAACTGAACATGCTTGAGCGGACCTGAGCTGAGTTGGGCTGCCTTGAACTTACCCAGCAGTTCGGCGAAGTTCCTGGCGCTGGAGGAACTGGTGAAGGTCACGATATGGGGGCGGCGGGCTGCATTTTTCGTTAGCAGTAGCGCGCGCAGACGCGCTCGGGATTTCTCGGGCACCACGGTTTCGTAGGCTTCGATCACATCGACATGGGCTCCGGCGGCGCGCAGCTCCTCTGGGATCACGTCGCGCGCGATTTTCGCCCGGATCAGCACGACGCGTTTGCCGTTCACCTTGTCGCGCAGTCCCTTCACTACCGACTCGGCGACGTACTCCTCGGGAACCATCTTCACTTTGAGGCCATGCCTGCCGATCGCCTTCTTGGTTGCCGGACCGATGGCGGCGATCTGGAGGTGCTTGAGGTTCGACCGGGTGATGCGCACTTTACGGACGCGCTCCCACATGGCTTCGACGCCGTTGGCGCTGGTCAGAATGAGCCAGTCGTAACTTTTGATATTCTTCAGCGCGTCGTCGAGCTGCCGGTAGGAGTGCGGCTTGCGGATTTCAATGAATGGGATCTCGATTACCGAAGCGCCCAGGCTGCGCAGGCTGGCGGAAAGGCTGCCAGCCTGATGGCTGGCGCGTCCCACGAGAATCCGGGTTCCGGCAAGAGGGTGCTTTGCGTTGGGTTTGCGCATGGTGCAGTTCTTCGCTTGTAGCTCCTAGCTCCTAGCTTGAACCTCTCGACCGCAGCATTCAGTTCTCGGATTCCTCTTCGGTGCTATGGTTGCGGCGTCGGCCGACGAACAGCAGGTCTTTCGCTTCGTTCAGGATGACAAATTCAAAATATGACAAATTTTAATTAGGCAATTTTCTACGGCTGCTGCGGCAGTGCAAACCCTTCGCCATAGACTTCTTCGAGAATAACATCGCCACCCCGACGAAGAAGGGTTTCTCCGACTTCTTCACCCAGGCGTACGGGGTCGCTGCCCTCGCGGGTTTCACGCAGAACTTTGGTTCCGTCGGGGTGCGCTACGAGGCCCTGGAGGCGAATGCGTCCTTCGTTATTCGTAACTTCATTCGTAACTTCGGCGAAGGCGCCGATGGGAACCTGGCATCCACCGCCGAGTTTATTGAGCAAGGCGCGTTCGCAGGTGGTCGTGGCGCGAGCGGCAGCGTCATCGAGAAATGCCACGAGCGCCCGCGTTGCCGTGTCGCCGTTGCGAATTTCTATTCCCAAGGCACCCTGTCCGGCGGCGGGGGT
>Ga0181530_10002319_pt1 | contig 22848 bp, 23 predicted proteins | sample PEATcosm2014_Bin_42_FD_119769 | JGI IMG/M metagenome (GOLD analysis project Ga0181530, IMG submission 119769) | Peatland microbial communities from MTU Mesocosm Facility, Houghton, MI, USA - PEATcosm2014_Bin10_60_metaG | ecosystem: Environmental > Terrestrial > Soil > Wetlands > Peat | place... | reverse complement strand
TGTCATCCCTATCCGCTGGTCCGCCTCGGCGTCATCACCCAAGGCAAGAGCCGGATGCGGTAGTCCCGCACGTCCGGATCCGTGGAGGGGGCCGCGGGCGACCGCGGTCCCTACTCCGACAGGCCTTGCGAAACTCGGTGTCATCCCAGTTGCGGTAGTTGTCTGGGGAGGTGAGCAGACTCTTGGCCAGGGTGGTCTTGCCCACCTGGCGTGGGCCGGAGATGAATGCCATCTTCCCCGAGGCCAGGGCGTCGTTCTTGATCTGGAGGGCCAGATAGCGTGCCGAAACCATGCTGGCCAGTTTACACCAGATTGCAAACTGGACATGGCCAATTTTCTCTTTGGTGAAAACTGGCCAGGGGGCAAGACGGAACGCCCAGGCGCTGGGATTCACAGTCCTCCTGTCCGCAACCTGACGGCCTGTCCGCGCGTGGCCGGATTGGCCCCGCCTTTGCGAGAGAGCGGTGAAGAATGTGGTGGCCTCTTCCCCGAGACGACGGCACAATTCCGGCCTGCATGAAAACCGCTGGCCGGTATCTTGCGACGCTTTCGCTGCTGCTCGGTTGCAGTTCGGGCGGACATGGGGCTGGCCGCGCGGAGGTCGGCGCGGCCCTTGATTCGCCGGTTGTCACCGGGGCCGAGGCTGGCCCGGTGGTGCCGGACGCTGGCGCGGTTGCCGATTCGTCTGCGACCGTTGCGGAGACGGGCTCGGCGCAGCCGGATGCCGGCGCCGCCGTGGAGGCAGGCCCGCTTCGCAACGTGGTGATGGTGGTGGACGATGGCTTCGACCCCAGCGTGTCCGAGCTGGTCGGCAAGGTCGTGGCCAGCCACACCATCGTGTGCGCCCAGTCGAGCGGGGACGCAGGCGTCGAGGCAGGCGCGGATCCGCTGGCCGAGGGCGCGGATCCCGACTTCGCCCAGGCCAAGAGCAATCTGATCGCGGCTCTGCAGCAGCCCGATCACTCGTGCCAGCTCACCGACGGTTTGCAGCCCTACGATCAGTCCTGGCTCACCAGCGTCGACAGCTATCGCGATCGTTGGAACGCCGCCCTGCGCTCCGACACGCCTCTCACCCAGGCATTCACCCCCGCCGAGTACGCGACGATCACCGCCGCGCTTCAGACCGAGCCGCAGGACGCGCGCGTACACGGCACTTCGGTGGCCGGGGTGCTGGCGTATGAGAATCCCGACTTGCTCCTGGTGCTGGTGCAGTACCCCCTGCTTTCGACTGCCGAGGTCACGGCGCAGGTCCAGTGCATCAGCCAGGCCACCATCGATCAAGCCATGGCCCTGCTGGCTGACCCCGACGTGCGGGCTGCCTACATCAGCCGGCCGCGCGGCGATCTGGACCGCGGGCTGGACGACGCCATTTCCCGGAACAACGTCGGCTCGTTGAATCTCAGCCTTGGCGACCTGTCCACCAAGGCGGTCGAGGACGCCATGGTGGCCCAGGGCTGCGCGAATGTGGATCTCGGGCCGTGGCAGGCGCGGCTGACGGAACTGGACCAGGAACAGGATGCGGCGCAACCCCATCCCAGCGCTCTCTCGGTCCAGTCCGCCGGGAACGAAGGCGTCGAGATCGACAGCACGGCCGACTCCCCTGATTGCGAGCAGGGCGACCCGACCCAAATGCTGGTGGGGGCGTACGGCGTGGACGGCGCGCTGGCGAGTTTCTCCAACTACGGCCTGTGCGTGGACGTGCTGGCTCCTGGCGAGGACATTCTGGCTCCCGTGCCCGGCGATTGGCTGCTGCCCGAGGACGGCACCAGCTTCAGCGCGCCGCTGGTCACGCGGCTGGCCAGCATGGAGGCTCCGCTGCCCTTTGACCCGGGCCAGACGCGAACCTGGCTGATTTCTCTGCGCGACAGCCAGAGCAGGATCCCGGTTGCCGAGTTCCCGCCGGACGTCGTGTACAACCCCACGCACGCGATCGGATCGAGCGCGCTGGCCCTCTTGCGACCAGGCGACGCAGGCAAACCATCGGGTTTGCGGCGCACGAGTGCCGTGAAGCTGCACCGACTGCTGTGGATCCTCGATCGCCTGTCCGGCCGGTAGGCTTTCAAGATCCCGACAGTACCCGGCGGATGGCCTCGCGATCGATACCGTCGAGGGAAAAGCCGAGTTCGTAGGCAGGCACCTTGCGGAACAGGCGGCCGAGGTTCCTGATGGCCATGCCGTCGTAGGGGTTGAACAGGAGCTGGAAGGTGTCGGCCTGCTCTGCCGCGCTCCGGATCAGGGCCTGCCCGGCGGTCAGCGGTTGCATCGAGAACGCAGCCTGTTTTCGCGGGAAGAAGATCGCGCGCAACGGCGCCGAGCCAACGCCGTCGGACTCGCGACCAAGCGGTGTGGCGTGCAGGCGAGGTTGCGTGTCGATGTCGGTCACTGCGACCACATCGTCGGAGAGCAGCCGTTCCCCGCGAATGAGCCGGGCAGCGGTTGTCTTGCCGGCTTCGGCTGGGCCGATGACCGCAGCAGCAGCCCCATCCAGCACGAAACCGGATCCATGCAAGAGCACACCGTCGCCGGCGGAAATGAGCCAGCCGAGCAGGCGATACAGCCGGCCACGCAGGCACTGGGACTCGTCAGCAGACTCGAGAACAAAGGATTCCATCGTCCGCGTGGAGCGCTGGACGAAATCGGCCACCATGAAACTGAACCGGAAGAGCTCATCCGCTCGGTCCGATAAACGGCGTTCCACCACCTGCGGGAAGTCCCAGATGGGGCGGTCAGCACCAAGCTGAGAATCAGACGCCACCCTGATGACCAACTTCGCATCAAGTTGGCTGCCTTCCGACGAGAAAAGGCGATAGGGGAGCGTGTGCAGAAGCCGCTCGTACTTCTCGGGAAGGGTCAGACCGACCCGCCGGCCACCAGTCGTGAGCACGGCGTTTGGCCTCTCGTCAATTCCACGCGCTAAAACCACGAATAACCAAAAAAGGACGCGCCTCACTCGGGTCAGGGCGCTAGTGGACTCACAGAACGCCGGTGCCGCTGACGCAATAGTTCTTCCCCGAGTCCAAAGTTCCGGGGGAGCAGGAGCCCGGGGTGCCGGGGCCGTAACCTGCTTGGCAATAACCGTACGGCTCTCCCGCATTGGCCCCGCTCTGACAGGTGGCCATAGGGCTCGCTTTGTTGTCCCCTGACAGCCAGCCAGCGCGCGCCGTCGGCAAAGACAAATCGGTGAGGGTTGGCTTTTCGTACGGTCGTTTCATCTCGTCCTCCCTGATGCCTGCCGGGTCACACAGCGTCGCCCACCAGGCTCTTGCCCTTCAACGCGGTCAGGAATTCGTCCACGTCTTTCTCGGCTGCCTCCCGACTTCCGATGTCGTACTGGCGCATAAGACAATCTACCAGATCCTCGCGCGAGTGAGAACCGTCGAGCAGGCCGAAGAGAAAGGCGCCGGTGGTGTTCAGGATCTGCACCTCGCCGCTTTCGGGGTGAAAGAGCAAGGCACCGTCGTCTTCGTGGTCCACGGAAATCTCGGGGTTGGCAATGGGGCAGCCCGGCTTCATGAAGGATCCTTGGTTGCGATTGCTCGCAGCCGTCGCTCGACCGTGGTGTTCTTGAAGACCGGATGGATCCACATGGCATCCCCGCAGGCCTCGGTTCTGCGCCAAGCCACGAGCTTTTTCAAGAGATACAACCTCACGGTCTCGCGGCTGTCACCGGCCACGAAACGAACCGTCCGCAGTGGGACGGCAGCGCCGACCACGGGCGCCAGCAGCCTGGCGCCCGCGCGCATGATGCCGCGCAGTCGGCGCAGCGGGCGGGCCGCGTGAAGCCAGAGGCGCTCCTCGGTTCGGGAGATGCCACGCAACTGGTGTCGCTTCCAGCGCGCCACCACCTTGCCCACGATGCGCTCGGCTGGCACCACGCCGTCGGGGCGTGGCAGGTTGTCGCCCTGGGTGACGATCCCGCTGCGGGTGGAGATCACCCGGTGCATGACCGGCTGTCCGGCCTGGTCGTGGAAAACGATGACGTTGCCGACCCGGATGTCCCTGGGTGCAACCTGCTCGACAGCGGCCAGGCTTCCCGGCGGCAGGAAAGGCCGCATGCTGTTGCCGCGCACGAGCATCGGGGTCACGGCGCAACCTCCGCGGCGCCGGGCTGGCTGCGCGGACGCAACAGGCGCCTCGGCGGGAACAGCCCGGCGTCAAGCGCCTGCTGGCAGAACTGGAAGCCCGCGAAGAGATCGCCGGTGGCCCAGAAGTTGTGCGCCAGGCACTTGCCCATGCAGTGCCGGCGGAACACGCACCTGCCGCACACGCCGCCCAGGGCGTCGGGCAGGCGATCGCGAATGGCGAGCAGGGTGGGATTGCTTTCCCAGATGGTGCGCAACCCGACCTCGAGCGGGTTGCCGAAATCCAGGGCTGCCACTCGCTCGCCGATGCCGCACAGGCTGGCGCGGCCGGTGCTCAGGATGCCGAGGATGGTCAGAATGCCGCAGCTACAGCCGGCCTGGGCGCGAATCTCGGCCAGGGACTTGAAAGCCGGCGGCACGTCGAAGAACACGCGTAGCTTGGTTCCCGCGGGAATCGACGGCGCTAGGCCGTGGTAGGCGTCTAGCACCTCGGCGACCGAGAGCAGCTCGCCTTGCCGTTGCATCTCGGCCGAGCGGCCCATCGCGTTCACCACGTTGACCTTCAGGCTGGCGACGCCCAGGTTTTCCGCCAGCCGCACCATGTCCGGCAGCACCTGCCGCGTGCCCCGGTGAAGGCAGGCGATGATCTGGAACGGCGGCCAGCCGTGCCTGGTCAGGGTTTCCACGCCGCGCAGGGCACGGTCGAACGCGCCCGGCACTCCGCGCAGCTCGTCGTGCAGCTTTGCCGTGGGGCCGTCGAGCGAGATCGACACATCGGTGCCGGTCTCGCGCAGCACCTCGGCCTGCTCGGGCCCGATGAGCGTGCCATTGCTCTCCGTGCGCAGCTTGAGGCCCATCTGGCGCAGCCCGCGCAGGATATCGAGAATCTCGGGGTGCATGAACGGCTCGCCGCCGGTCAGCTTGACCGCGCGCAGACCCAACTCCTGCGCCTGCACGAAGATCTTGCGCAGCTCGGACCAGGGCAAAAAGCGCTGCGACTCGGTCCCGAAGCCCGGATCGATCCAGCAGTGGCGGCAGCGCAGGTTGCAGGTGCCGGCGAGGTACAGGTAGATCTCGGCCAGCGGCGGGGTTTCACAGGGCTGGGACATGACCACCCTCCGCCAGGAAGCGCCGGTAACAGTCCGCCAGGTGGGGGCTGCGCAAAGAGCCGGTGACGGCAAAGGGCACCGCCGGGCAGCTTCCGTTGCAGAAAGGCCTCCAGTCGCAGTCCTTGCACTCAGCCACGTCGTCCATGGGGATCTCGCGCCGCTCGCGCAGGGAGCGCAGGTGCGGGTGGCCGCGCCAGATGTCGCGGATGGGGGTTTCGCCGATGCGGCCCATCACCATGGTCGCCAGCATGTTGCAAGGGGTGATGGTCCCGTCGTGGTTGACCGCGATCTTGTCGAACACGCAACCGCAGGCGGTCAGGCGACCCATGAGCGGGGTGCGCGCGCCACCCGCGAAGCGGGCGGTTTCCATGGCGTGAAACATGCGCCAGCGGACAAGCGGGCCGGCCAGGGCGGTCACGCGGCCTGGGTAGCGTTGATCGAGACGGGCCAGGGTCAGCATGGCGGCGCGTTCCAACTCGGGCGGAAGCCGGATGCTGTCGGCGTGGCGGCAGGAACCCATCTCGACGGCATCGTTGGTGCTGAAGCCGCGCAGCCCGACGTCATTCAATAGCAGCTCGGCGATGCCTTCGAGATCGCCGACGTTGTGCCGGTTGATGGTGACCCGGCTGGTGACCGGCAGGCCGGCCTGCTTGAGCAGGCGCAGCCCACGCAGCGCCTTTTCGAAAGATCCGCGGCCGCGCGAGGCATCGTGGATCTCGGCGCACGAGCCGTCGATGGAAACCTGGATGCTGTCCAGCCGGGTCCGGCGTTCCAGCAGCCGCGCCACGATGGCGTCGTCCACCAGGGTTCCGTTGCTGAGCAGCGAGTAGCGCATCCGGTTGTCGATCGCGCGGTCGATGAGTGTCCAGAGATCGGGGCGGGTGAACACCTCGCCGCCTGACAGGCAGACGCTGCGCACCGCCAGCGAGCCGAGTTCGTCGAAGAAGGCCAGCCATGCGTCGGTGGGCAGGTCGGGCCGCTGCTCCATCTCGTCGGCGTAGAAACAGTAGGTGCACTTGGCATTGCAGCGGCCGGTGACGGAAACGTCCACCTGTTTGGGGGCGTCATCAAAGTCGATCTGCGCGACGGGCGGCGCTGTGCTGGCGGGCGCGGGCTGCACGAACCCCTGGGCCGAAAGTTCGGCGGCGAACGCCTGCACGTCGGTCGCTGCGGACTCGGCGTCAATCCCCTCGAAGCCGTCAGCCAGGTCGCCGGCGATCTGGTCCAGGCTGCGCGTGCCATCCAGCCGATCCCAGATGAAGGTGCCCGTCTCGTTGAGCAGGCGCTCGCGGCCCAGGTCAGCCTGGTAGAGCAGGGCACTGCCGCCGCCGACGCGCCTTGCGGACACGCAGCGAGCGCGGGCAACCGCCATGTTCGAGCAGGCCTGGCTCACAGGCCGAAAGCGTAGCACCGGTTGCGCAAGGACGCAGGCAAGTCGGGCGTAGCGGCCACGGCCGCGACCACGACCACGAGCACGACCTTCTGTGGCTGCCGCATCAATCTTCCTGCGAAATACACGCAGCTACTTCGCGGCTTGCGCGAGATCCCGGTGCTCGAAGGCGCTGGCCATGCGGTCGAGCTCCTTCGGCTTGAGCCCATGCTTCTTCCCCGCTGAGCGCCAGGCGCGCACCGCGGCCGCTACCTCATGCGCGATCTGGCGCGCCACTTTCGTGCCGAGACCAAACCTGGGCGCCACCTCCCGGACCGTGTCCATCGAGGCAGTCGCATCCGTCTCGTCGATCGCCAGAGCGTGCACGCGAGGCCTGACGTCAGTGGGCATCGGATTGAGGTCATAGGCCGGCGCCAGCCGCCAGCCGACTCCGTCGTGGAGGAAGCCGTGGTTGCGCAGATGATCGTCGGTGTTCGACACCAGGACGTTGAACACCAGCCGGCGCCATAGCTCGCCCAGATCCTTCGCCGCCTGCGCGCCCTCGCGGCGCAGGGCATCGACGATATCGAGATAGCTGTGCATCTGGTTGTCGTCCGCCGCCACCGCGGTTATCGCTGACATGAAGGGAACGCGCGCCGCCCCGTCGCGGTCGAAGCGGCGCAACAGCAGCACGGGCTTCCGCGTCGCGAGCGCCAGACGGAAGATCGGCACATGAATCCCGGCCCGTTTTGCCAGTTCGAGCGCCGCCGCCTCCCAGCGCATGACCGGCCACTCGTCCGAGGCGGCGGGGAACTTGGCAACCAGGAGGCCGCCATCGCTGTCCCTCACCGAGGCTTTGGGGCGCGCCCCGCCCAGCGAGGTGCCGGGCGCGAGCACGAGCGCGAGATCCTCGTCGGTTTCTTCGTCGGCCATGATCCGGTCGGTCGCCGCCAGCAATTTGGACAGGGCGATGACAGGCGGAACGCGCGTGCCGCCGGTCGAAAGGAAGGGGCCGCCGTCGGCCTCCGCATCACGAAAGCGGAGGGCGCCCAGGCGAGTCTCGTCGTCCACCAGGGTGAGGAAATCGGCCGCGGTGAGCGTGCGTGGGTTTCGGCCCTCGCGCCTGGCGCGGGCCCGCTCGGCACGGCGCAAGAGCATCTGGCCCCAGCGATCCGGCGCAGGATCGGTGAAGGCGCGGAAGATGGGACGTCCGCTATGGAACGGTCCGGCCGCCAATGGCAACTCGGGATCAAGGGCAAAGCCGCGCCGGCTGGTGCGCCAGGCGAGGTCGTACTCGAAGGAGGCGCTCTCGTGCGGCGCACTCCGGGTCCACAGCCTGCCGCACAAGACCGGCTGGCCGCCGAGGTCGGCGTGGACCAGAAGCTCGCGGTTCACGCCGGGCCTCCCACGGGGCGCGGACGCGGCGGGCGTACCCGCCGGGGCAACCGCTCCGCCTCCAGCGCGCGACCGAGGTCATCGCTGCGCGGGTCCGCCAGCTCTCCGATGCGCTCGCCCGTGCCCAGCACGAATAGCACGGTCGCGTAGATTCCCATGGACACGCCGGCGTCACCCTGCTCGGCGCGGCCCAGGGTGGTCCGGCTGATCATCGCCCGCTCGGCCACCATGACCATGGTCAGCCGCCGACGCCGGCGGGCCGCGGAGATGTCCTGGCCCAGCTTGCGCAGGGCTCGCACGAGCGCGGCCGGGAGGGCGGGCAGGGCACGGGTGTTTTTCATAACGACCTAAATAGTGTACCTTGACAAGGTATAAGTCCACGTTTTAGGTCATAAAGTGTAATCAGACGCCGCCGGCCCGCATCTGGCGTTGCCAGGCGCGGGCGTAGGCGCCGCCCTTGGCCAGCAGTTCCGCGTGCCCGCCGGACTCGATCACTCGTCCCTCGTCCATCACGTGAATGCGGTCGGCGTACATGGCGGTGGTGAAACGATGGGTGATGATCAGCGCGGTCCGTCCCTGGGCCAGCGCGCGGAATCGCGCCAGCCAGTCGGCCTCGGCCCAGGGGTCCATGGCGCTGGTGGGCTCGTCGAGGATGATGACCGGGGCGCGGCGCTGGAACGCGCGCGCGAGCGCGATGCGCTGCCACTCGCCCACACTCAGGTCGTTGCCTCCCGCGAACCATTTCCCCAACAAAGTGCTGTCGCCCTCGGGCAGCCGGCTGACGATCTCCCTGGCCCCGGCTTCGTCGATGGCCTTGTCGATTGCGGCCTTGCCAGGGGCCGCATCCAGATCCCCGAGCGCGATGTTCTCGGCCACCGTGGCGCTGTACTGCACCGGCTTCTGCATCAGCACGGTGACCAGGCGCCGGATCTCGCGCAGCCGCATCTGGCGCAGGTCCACCCCGTCGATCTGGAGCGAGCCAGCGTCGGGATCGTACAGCCGGCAGAGCAGCTTCACCAGGGTGCTCTTGCCCGCGCCGTTGCGGCCCACCACCGCGGTGATCTGGCCGGCGGGAATGGCCAGGCTGAAGTCCTGCAGGGCCGCTCGCTTGCTCCCCGGGTAGCGGAAGGTGACCTTGTCGAGCGCGATGCCCTGGGTCGGGGGCGAGGGCGCGGGCAGCGCGTGGTCCTGGTCCACCACCTTGCGATCGAGCGACAGAAACGCGAACAGGTCAGCGAGAAACAGGCTGTTGCTGTACGCCTCGCCCACGCTGGCCAGCAGGGAGCCGGCCAGTCCCTGTCCCTGGTTGAAGGCCTGGAAGAAGAGCGCGAGATCCCCGAGGCTGGTCTGCTGCTGGGTCGTCCGCCACACCATCCACAGCGCCGCGCAGGCGGTGACCAGCAGGCCGCACGCGCTCGCCGCGGCCTCGGCCAGCCCCTGGTCGCGGGCCAGTTTGCGCCGCTCGCCGCGAAGCTGTTTCCGCACCGCCTGGTAGGCCGACTGAAAGTACCCGCCGAGATCCAGCAGGCGCAGCTCGGCGGCGGGCTGGCGCGCGGTCAGCAGCCAGTCAAAGTACCAGCTCCGGCGCTCGGGTGCGGTCGCCAGCAGGCGCCAGCGGTACAGCCGCAGGCGATGGTGCAGCAGTACGAAGAAGGCGGGCAGGGTGCTGACCAGCAGCGCGGCGGGCAGCCACACGCCGTAGCGAAGCAGCACGGCCACCATGGCGACCAGGGTGATGCCGTGCTGGAGCATGCTGCCCAGGTTCTCCAGCAGCATCATGGGCCGGAAGCTGGCCTCGCTCTGCGCGCGATGGAGATGATCGAAGTAGTCGGGCAGATCGTAGTAGGCCAGGTCGACCTCGACGGACTTGCGGTGAATCAGGGTGCGGATGTGATCCTGGACCAGCTCGGACAGGGTGGCGCGCACCCAGCCGGCCGCGCTTCGCAGCACCCCGCCCACCAGCATGACAGCCGCCATCAACCCGAGCGGCAGCAGGGTGGGCCGCAGGGTTTGCCAGGTGGCGCCCCGGCGCAGGACCGGCACCAGGCTGTCCACCACGGATCGGGTCAGCGTCACGGTGGCGACCGGGAGCAGCCCCTGCACGGCCAGCAGCACGACCCACGCGACGGTCCAGCCCGGAGCTGCGTGGCGGACCAGGCCCAGGGTGCGCGGGAAGTACGGGAGCAGCGACAACGTCCGCCGGAGCTTGGCGGAGATGAGGTTCAGGCTACCCGGCATGAGCAAGGCAAGAGTAGGCGAGCGGCGAGAAATTGGCCAGGGCGCCAGGCTGGGGCTACAGGCAGGTGTAGCTGCCCAGACCGCAGATGCAGCCGGTGGCAGAGCCACCCAGGCAAGTGGAAAGCGGTGACGTGCAACTGGTTCCCGTCGCTGCCCCGGGCGGGCACATCGACGGCCCGGCCGCGGTGTTCAGCGGACAGAGGTAGGTGCCCGAGACGCAGGCGCAGACGCCACCCAGGCTGGGAAGAACACAAGCCGGCAGTCCGCTGGAACAGGCCGCGCCCAGCCGAACCTGAGACCCGCACACGACCTGGCCGAGACCGCCATCGCCCAGCAGGGCTGCCAGCCCGCCGTCGGGGAGTTGAATTCCCAAGTCCCCGCCCAATCCGGGAATGCCGCCAACCGCGGGCGAACCACCGGTAGCCTGCGTGGCAGCGCGGCTTGCATCGGCTGCGGAAGGCGCCAGCAAGCCGTCGCGGCCGCAGGAAGCCAGCAGGATGACTGCCGCGAAAACTGTCTGCGCGAGAGTTCTTTTTCGCATTTCAATATTGGCCTGCAGTCACTTCAGCTAACAGCCCACATATTGTGGGGTTCGGCGTCCACGAATGCAACCGTGGCAAAATCGCTGTGCCCGTCGCGACCTCATGCGGCTATCGGCAGATGGTTGGCCACAGCGTGGGCTTGTAGTCAGAGCCGTGCTTGGGTAAAAGAAGGGGTCGAAAGGACAAGACACCGTGGAAAACGAACACGACGAGGCACAGCAGGCAGCACAGGCAGCACCCCAGGAAACCCCAGCGCCGGACACAGCAAGGGCCGGATCCTCGCGCGGAAGACTTCTGGTTGGATTGGTGATCGTCGCGGCCGTCATCGCGGCCGTCGTCATAGCTGTGTTGCGGACTTCAGCAACGGACGCCGGGGCCAAGACCACGCCAGCGGACATCACCCTGGTGACCTCGGATCGCACCGACGTGGACTGCGTGTCTCTCAAGGGCGTCCGGGGCTACTACTGTGGATATTCCAACGAGATCGCAACCTGGCAGGGCGACGAGCAGAACAAGCTGAAGCCGTACTACACGACCGATCGCCACCTGTATCTGGTTCCGGGTCTCTTCCTTGAGCCGGCCATTCGCGTCCGCTACCAGTCCGAGCTGCCCAACAAGCCGCGCGAGCAACTCAAGCGCTTCACCGCGCACTGCCAGATCAAGGTCATCGACAAGCTGCCCGGGGTGCGCGTGCACTGGATCGCGAACAGCGCCTGGTCGGACCCCCAGGAGGTCGAGGTGGGGTTGGTCTCGAATTGCAAGATCGAAGGCTGACCTTCGAGCTTTGCTGGCGCGACAGATCGTAGTGCGGAAGAACAGACGTTTGAGCGGGGCCAGGAGCGGACCAGGCGCCCAGGCCCGGTCCTCAAGAAGTGCTGTTTGCCAGGCGCTGGACGATGAGCAAGGTCCGGTCGTCGGTGGCCTTTAGGCCGTTGGCGCGATCCACAGCATCGAAGATTTCCGCGCGCAGGGCGGTGGCTGTGCCGTTACCGCGCGACTGCACGATGGTCACCAATTGGCGATCGGCCTCGTCCGCATCGGACCAGGAGTCGCTTATGCCGTCCGAGAATGCCAGCAGGCAGGCGCCCGGTTGCAGCACCACCGTGCCTTGCTGATAGGTCGTCTCGGCGAAGGCGCCCAGCACGGTGCCGCCCACGTCCAGGCTTTGCCACTGCCCATCGGGCTGGATGAGCAAGGGCCGATTCTGGCCAGCGTTGACGTAGCTGAGAGCGCCGGTGCCGAGGTCCAGCCGTCCCAGGAAGAAGGTAGCGTACTTGTCGGGTGGAACGGTCTTGTGAAAGGTCCGATTGATACAGGCGGTGGCCTCGGACAGAGAGCCGTCGCGCCAGTTGGCGCGCACAGCGGCTTGCAGAGCCACCATCAGCATGGCTGCGCCGATGCCCTTGCCCGACACGTCCGCCAGGGCCAGGTAAAGGTGCTGACCATCGTGTTCGAGATCGAAGTAGTCGCCACCCACCATGAGGCAGGGCTCGGTCATTCCATCCACGCTGTAGCCTGCAATCTCGGGCGCCCTGCGGGGCAAAAGGTGGCACTGGATCTGTGCCGCCAGGCGCATGTCCTCCTCCAGCCGGCGCTTGTGCAAGTCTTCTTCCAGCAGCCGCGCGCTTTCGATCTTGGTGGCTGTGACATTGGCGAGCACGGTGAGGATCTGCAGATCCCGATAGGTCAGCGGCGGCTCGTCGCTTTGCGTGTCGAGGTAGACCAGCCCCAGCACGTGGCCAGGGCCGTCTCGGTTTGAACTTGACCAGAGGGGCGCGCACATGACGGAACGGATCGGATCGGTGCGCACGCTGTCTCGATCGCGCAGCCCGGGATCCTGGAACACGTCGGGCAGCAGGAAGGCGACGCGATCGTTGAGCGCCCGCTGGACGATGCCGTCGCTGACCTTCGCGATGTCGGGGCCGAAGCGCGTGCGCGTGGCCTTCAAGGTCGGCTGCGCGGGCCGCCCTTCCAGCAGCATGATGGCTGCGCGCTCGGCCGGAATTGCGTCGAGAATGGCCTCCAGAATCTTGTCGAAGAGGTCGGGCAACGGGTGGTGGACGACCAGGGAATTGGTGGCCTGGCAGAGCACGCCCAGCAGGCGGTCTTCGCCGACCAGATCGGTGACGTCGATAGCCTCCTTGGTGCGCAAGGTCATCTCGGGCACCACCTCGGCCTTCACCACCGCATCGCCCGGCCCCTCGCCAGCCCCGTCGGCCAGCGCAGCCTCGTGGAACACCAGGGAGATTCCGCCGACGGTGATGGTGTCACCCTCATGCAGAACTTGCTCGCCGAGGACGCGGACATCGTTCACGAAGGTGCCGTTCGCGCTGTCCAGGTCCACCAGATAGCAGGCGCCGTCGCGCTGCTGGAACTCAGCATGGTGGCGGGACAGCAGCGAGTCGGCGAAGAAGATGTCGTTGTCCTCGGCGCGGCCCACCGTGGTGCGCAGACGCAGGCGTATGCGCCGGTACGCGCGCCCCTGGATGCTGCTCACCGTGACTTCGGGAATGGTGTGTCTGAATTCCATGGGACCCTGTGTGCCTTGTTCGTCACGTCTCTGATCGGGATGTGCAGAAACGTTCCGGGTCACGACATCCCGAACCATGTTCCATCTCGCTGTCCCCGGATACCACGTGGCATGTGCATACTGCCGAAACTTACCGGACGCAATACGGCTGGCAGAACCCATGGCGCGGGTCGAGGGGCCAGGCGAAGGATCAGGATCGAGGGGAAGGATGGCTCCGCTTGCGAATCAACTCGATTTGGCCATCGGCACGGTAGCTGGAACGGACCAGGGGCCCGGACTCCACATGGGCAAAGCCCAGGTCCAGCGCCTCCTGCTTGAGCCGGGCGAATTCTTCGGGCGGGACGTGGCGGGCTACCGGCAGGTGCTGGCGCGAAGGGCGCAGGTACTGACCCAGGGTGAGAATCTGGGCGCCGCTGGCTCGGGCTTCGCGCAGAACCGCGCGGACCTCGTCCAGGGTTTCGCCCAGACCCAGCATCAGCCCGGTCTTGCTGAGAAACCCGCGTCCGCTGGCATGGGCCAGCACCGCACAGGAGCGGGGATAGCTGGCCTGCACGCGGACCTCGCGCGCCAGGCGGGGCACGGTTTCCAGGTTGTGGGAAAATACGTCAGGCCCGGCGTCGAGCACCTGATCCAGCGCGGTCAAATCGCCGGCAAAGTCGCCGGTCAAGGCTTCCAGCACCAGATGGGGACAGCGCTGCTTGACCGCGCGGATGGTGGCAGCCCAGTGGGTCGCGCCCCCGTCGGGCAGATCGTCGCGGTTCACGCAGGTGATGACGGCGTGGCGCAGGTCCAGGTCGGCCAGCAGGTTGGCCACGCGGTCGGGCTCGGCGGAATCCGGCGGCTGCGGCCGGCCGCTGGGAACGTCGCAGAATCGGCAGGACCGGGTGCACACGTCGCCCAGGATCATGATGGTCAACGATCGCCGGCTCCAGCATTCGCCGATGTTGGGGCACGATGCGCTTTCACAAACGGTGTGCACTCCTTGCGCACGCACGCGCGCGCGCAAGTCGAAGTAGGCCGCGCTGCTGGGCAGCTTCGTGCGAATCCACGACGGGTGCCGGGGCAAGGCGTCCCCGGTGGCACCGGTCGGGCGTGCCGCACGCAGGCGGCTGGATCGCGTGTCCACGACGCGGCTCATGCGGGCAATCTGGTCGAATCCCGCGCGGCCCGCAAGGCGGAAAAATCGAGGCGCACGGCACTTGCTTGTCGACGCGCTGGCATGGCCTATGATGAACCCGTCTCATGCAACGGACCCTTGTCATCGGCGACGTTCACGGCTGCCTGGACGAGCTGCAGGCACTCCTGCGCCAAGCGGGCGCGGGGCGCGGTGACCGCGTGGTTTTGGCCGGTGATCTTGTGGCCAAGGGGCCGGACTCGCGCGGCGTCGTGCACCTGGTGCGCGAAATCGGCGCGCTGGCCGTACTCGGCAATCACGATGCCTACAGCCTCGATGTGTGGCGCAGGCGCCGACAGGGCGAGACCAGGCATCCCCGTCGCTGGTTGCTCGACACGTTGGACGATTCGGATTGGGCTTTTCTTGAGAGCTTGCCGCTGTTTTTGCGGCTGGGCGCGGAACGCGAGGGCGGCCCGGAAGCCGCAGTGGTGCACGCCGGCGCGGTGCCCGGCATTGCGCTGGAAGATCAGGAACGCGACAACCTGCTCAGCCTGCGCAGCATGGTCGGGGGCACGGCCCCTACCAGACGCTTGCTCATGCGCTGGCCCTGGGCCGCAGCCTGGCGTGGCCCCGAGCACATCGTGTTCGGGCACGATGCGGTTCGCGGACTGCAACAGTACCCACTGGCGACCGGCGTGGACACGGGGTGCGTGTATGGCCGCGCTCTCACTGCGCTGGAGCTTCCCTCGCGGCGCCTGTACACGGTGGCGGCGCGGCGGCGCTATGCCGCCGTCTGAGTTTCCATGTGGATCGCATGCTAGGCTCGAAGTGCGCATGATAGTCGAGCTGAAGAAGCAGTTTCTCTTCGAGGCGGCGCACCACCTGCCTCGTGTTCCGGCCGGGCACAAGTGTGCGCGCGTGCACGGACACAGCTATCGCGTGGAGGTGGGTTTGCGCGGGCCGGTCGATGCGCAGACAGGCTGGCTGGTGGATTTTGCGCTCATCGACGATGCCTGGTCGGCGCTGCAGCGGCGCTTCGACCATCACATGCTCAATGAGGTGGAGGGGCTGGAGAATCCCACTTGCGAGAATCTGTGCGGCTACATCTGGACCGCGCTGAAAGCGGGAATTCCCCAGCTTTGCGCCGTGACGGTATGGGAAACCGCGGATTCCTGCTGTACCTACCGGGGAGAGATGGGGTAATGAACAACCCATCGTGCGTGCCTTTCGCTGCTTGACCCTGAACCTGTGGGGAGCCGAGCCACCCCTGCAGCGTAGGATGGAACTGGTGACCGCTGCGCTGCGCGAGCTTGCACCCGACGTGGTGGGATTGCAGGAGGTGCGCGAGGTGCCGGGCGAGCTTCCCAACCAGGCGGCAACCCTGGCGGCGGCCGCTGGCTTTCACCACGCCTTCGTGCCCGCCATGCCATTTGCCGGCGGTCAGGAAGGCCTGGCCATCCTTTCGCGCGAGCCCATCCTGGAGCACGTGGCCTTCGGCCTGCCCCACGCGGAAGCCGGCGAGCGCCGTATCTTGCTGTCGGCGCGGGTATCATTCGAGAGCATCTCGGTCTGGGTTCACACCACGCACCTCAACTACCGGCTGGCCCATGGCAAGCAGCGCGAGGATCAGGTGCAGGCCATCGACTCCATCGTGGCGGCCCGTGCCGGCGACACGCCTTCGGTCCTGATGGGCGACTTCAACGCCCGGCCCGAGGCGGATGAGATCCGTTGGCTGCGCGGGCTGGTCACGCTGAGCGGCCGGCGCACCTACTACCAGGATGCCTGGGAACGGCTGCACCCCGACGGGCATGGCTGGACCTGGGCCCACGCCAACCCCTTCACCAAACCGCTGGCTTTTCTCGAGCCCGACCGCCGCATCGACTACATCTTCGTCACGCCCATGCGTCGGGACGGTCGCGCGACCATCCGGTCGTGTCGCATCGTCTTGGACCAGCCGGCCGCTGACGGCGTGTATGCCTCCGACCATTTTGGGTTGTTGGCCGAGATCCAGATGTCCGCCGGGGAATGCTAATGTTCCGGCTTGCCCATGTGACCGATCTGCACGTCCGCAACTTTGCCGGCGCACGGGTGCGCGATTTTTTCGGCAAGCGGGCCATCGGCTCGCTCAACTTGGCGCTGGTTCGTCGGCGCAAGCACCGCATGGAGTTGCTGGCGGCACTGGGCGAGGATCTCCGGGCGCGGCCGCACGATCATCTGGTGGTGAGTGGCGATCTGGGTAACGTCTCGCTGCTTTCCGAGTGGCGCGCGGCCAGAAACTGGATCGAACGCACCGGCTCGTCGATCGACAACACGACCGTCATCCCGGGCAATCACGACACCTATGTGAAAGAGGTCGTGGTGAGCGGGGCTTTTGAACAACTCTTCGCGGCCTACCAGCGCGCGGATGTGCGTCTGGCCGCCGACCGCTATCCCTTCGCGCGGCTGCGCGGCGAGATTGCCATCGTGTGCGCCAACACCTGCGTGCCCACCGGGGATCTGGGAGCGTGGGGCCGCTTGGGCGAGGCCCAGTTGCAACGGGTGGAGGCCCTGCTGGCCGCGCCCGAGGTGCGCGAGCGATTTCGCGTGCTGGTCATCCACCACCCGCCAGTCATGCACCGGCCACCCGAGAACCGGAATCTGCGCGACCGCGCGAAACTGGCCGAGGTGCTGGGGCGCGTGGGGGCGGAGTTGGTTTTGCATGGACACGACCATCGCGACGAATTCGCCGATCTGCCCGGGCCGGACGGCCGCCGCATTCCCGTCGTGGGTGCTGGCTCGGCGTCCTACGCCGGCGCGACCGACAAGTGGTCTCGCTACAACATCTACGAGATCGATGGCGCGCGCGTCGACGCGTTCACCTATGCACACGACAGCGCGACCGGCGCTTTCCGGGAAGTCCGCCGGCGGACGGTCGCTGGCTGAGCAGGTAGGTGGGGCTCTCCCGGCGCCCCTGACTTCTCGAAGACCCTATGTCCCTTGGTGGACAGCCATGGGTCGAAAGCGCAGCCCGCTGCCCGTTTTTTTTGATGGCGAGCCAGCGGAGGGTACTCTCACTGCCCAAGAGAGGTCGAACCCATCCAGCCACGTGCAACCGATACCATTTTCGGCAAGCGCGGCATGTCCCAAGATGATCCAAAACCGGGAGGCTCCAAATGAAGTCCAGTTACTGGTTGTCGATTTGCGCTGTCGGCGCGCTAGTAGGTGGTTTTGAAATCGGTGGCTGCTCATCGGATAGCGGCCTGCCGTCCGATGGCGGGATGAAAGATGGCCCGATGAACACGGCGGGCGGCTCAACCGGCAGCCAGGGTGGACAAACCGGCAGCCAGGGTGGCAACACAGGGGCTGGCGGGAGCACCGAAACCCAACCGGCCACCTCTGCCCCCGTCTACACCGGCTCGCCGGTAAGTACGAACACGGGTAACGGAACCGGGACAGACACCTTCGGCGGCGGAACCGGAACGAACACCTTCGGCGGTGGAACTGGCACGCGGACCCGCGGCGGCGGAACCGGGACAGACACCTTCGGCGGTGGCACCGGAACGAACACCTTCGGCGGTGGCACCGGAACGAACACCTTCGGCGGTGGAACTGGCACGCGGACCCGCGGTGGCGGAACCGGGACAGACACCTTCGGCGGCGGAACCGGAACGAACACCTTCGGCGGTGGAACTGGCACGCGGACCCGCGGCGGCGGAACCGGAACGAACACCTTCGGCGGCGGCACCGGAACCCGGACCCGAACGCGCACCGCGACTGGGACGAACACGTTCGGCGGTGGCACCGGGACCGTCACGGAGAGTGCCACGGACACGGAGACGGACACCAGCACGGACACGACCACCGGCTAGTACCGCTGCCGCGGCAGAAGTGATCGCGATCATCCAAACAGTCAGCGACTGAACGAGCACTGCCCCGTAGCTGACCAAGGATCTGACCAGCACCGTGAGTGAGAGGGAATGCCCTCTCACTCACGGTTTTTTTTGTCCCAGATATAGCCGTTTCGTTCGTTGCCCCCGTGGTTCCGGGGTGGTATAGCCAGTGTAGGTATACACATGTTCGGCATAGGCGCGGGCGAATGGGTTCTCATTCTCGTAGTCATCATGGTGGTGTTTGGCGCAAACAAACTCCCCCAGCTCGGCGATGGTCTTGGTCGCGCCCTCAAGAACTTCAAGCGGGCTGTCGCGAGCGGAAACGAGATTGAGGCGTCCGTGAAGAAGGCCGAGATCCCCGGCGAGCAGCCCAAGCCTGGTTCGGCCCAGTCCAGCGAGCAACCGCCCAAGCCGTAGTTCTTGCAGACGGCCCAGCCGCAGCAGCGCCGCGCAGTGGCGAGGCCGAGCCGTGTGACCTGGCTGACGGCGTTTTGGGGTTCGCATCTCCCGCGACCAACGGGAGATGCGAGTTGAATTGCCTACCAGCCGACGGGTTGGAATATGATGGGCTTCGTCCCTGTGCCCCTCGTGGCCGAGGACTGGATCACGACGGGCGACGTCGACCCACGAAGCGGCGGCGAACCTTGCCCGCTAGCACCACGCCGAACACCAGCATCACGCCCCAAGGGGTGGCGCTGCGGTCGGCACCGGCGAGACGACAGGTGCACCCTGAACTCCCAGTGGCATTCGTCGCGCTTGGAGTCGACGAACCCCCGGACGCAGATGGAGAACTGGTCGCGCCCGGAGTCGACGAGCCCCCGGACGCGGACGGGGAACTGGTCGAGCCTGGAGTCGAGGAACCCCCGGACGCGGATGGGGAGCTGGTCGAACCTCGAGTGGAGGAACCCCCGGACGCAGACGGGGAGCTGGTCGAGCCTGGAGTCAGCGAACCCCCCGAGGCCGGCGGGGCACTCGTCGCGATACCGCCTGCTCCTCCCGCACCGCCGCTTGTCACGATGCCACCTGTCGATCCGCCAATCGCGCCGCCGCTCGATCCGGCCGTCGTGCCGCCTCTGCCGCTCGTCGTGACGACGGTCGATCCACCCGCCGCGCCACCATTACCGCCGGACGCTCCGCCCGACGCCCCTCCTGTGCCCGCAGGAGTGCTGGTCGAACCCGTGGTTCCACCGGCGCCGCCGCCGGTTCCACCCGTGGGCGTGCCGCCCGTTGGAGGACTTGCTCCGTAATACTTGATGTTCGGCTGTGCCTCCGGCAGCGTCATGCCTGGGCCGATGTAGATCCCCGGCTCCGGGGGCTGGTTGTAGGCCACGTTCTCGGTGGCCACGCTCATCCGATAGATCGGGTCGTGCATCAACGTGTAGAGCCGGTTGGTGGTCGGCGTGGTGGTTGTATAGATTCGCAGAGCATCGCTGGCGGTGGTTCGATACACCACTTCTTCGCGCCAGTCGCCGAAGATGTCCGCGGTGAGTGCCGGATCTGATTTTGAGCCGTTGTTCGAGGCACAGCCGGTTGCGTTCAAACCCGTACCGGCTGCGTTGCCGTAAGGCGTGATCGACGTTCCATTTTCCAGGAAGCGAATTACGTCAGCGCCCCACCACATGGTGAAATTATCGGACGAAGGCACGGCCCCCACCGTCTTTTCGGTAGAGTCAAAGAGCCCTCCGTTTTCGGCTGACCACACCTGCCAGCCCGTGGTGCCGGCAATGAGTGGTCCGGTGCAACCACGTCCATTGTCGGTCGTGCCTGTTTGCTCCCACCAAATCTTGCCGTCCGCAGCGCTTCGGAAGTCCGTGGAAATCCCGCCGTTCTCGGTCACTTGCTCGTGCACCATCCAGATTTCCAGTCCTGGCGTGGTGGGGTCCAGATCCGACAAATGCAGGGCATCTCCGTGCCTTAGCCCCGTTGACCAAAGACCCTGGCCGTCATGGTCGACCGCCATGGAGCCATAAACAATCTCATCGAATCCGTCGCCATCAATATCGCCTTGGCGCAAGCTGTGCGACCCCTGGCTTTCATATCCCGATGAAGAATGGAGAGGCTTTCCATCCTTCCCTGTGCCGCCATTGAGCGTGTCGAACAACCAGCGTTGGGTGAGCTGGCCGTTGCGCCAGTCGAGCGCCCAGAGAGCCGTTCGCCAGTAGTAGCCGCGGCATGGGATCAGGCTCGGCCGTTCCCCGTCAAGATAGGCAACGCTGGCCAGGTGCCGGTCGACGAAATTATAGACGTCATCGTTGCCCCAGCCCATGTCCTCGGCAACGGCCACGCCCTGCTGTGCTCCCCAGATGCCTTCGGCGCCTCGCCCCGGCTGGTAATTGATGGTAGCGAGTTCAGCTCCGGTCTTGCCGGCGAAAACCGTGTACCATTCAGGCCCGCTTATGATCTTTCCTGCGGTCAACGCGGCGGTGCTGACATAATTCGCGGTGTTGTCGGCGCCAGCCGCGTCTCCCGTTTGCAGGAAATTGCCGGTGCCGTCCTTGGTGCCAGGGGCGGTCTTCATGGCCACTTCGGCCATTCCATCACCGTCGAAGTCATACACCAGGAACTGGGTATAGTGCGCGCCAGCGCGGATGTTCGGTCCAAGATCTATCCGCCACAACTTGGTCCCGTCCAGTTTGTAGGCATCAAGAATCACATTGCCCGTGTACCCTGTCATCTCGTTGTCCCTGGAGTCCGACGGATCCCACTTCAAAACGATTTCATATTGGCCATCGCCGTCTAGATCGCCGACGCTGGCGTCATTGGCCGAGTAGGTGTACGCGCCGCCCAGATCAGTCCCTCCGGGCGGCGGGGTGATGGGGATGTTGAGGTAGCCAGCATCGATGACCAGGGCGTTCTCGGAAGTCTCGCCCTCAACGCCATTTGTCACCGCCTTGACCGTGTAGGTCCCGGTGCCGGTGCTGTTGTCCTGATAGTTCGTGGAGTTGGTGATCACCGTCGCGTTGAGCTTGGTGGTGCCCTTGTAGACATTGAACCCGAAGCTGGTGTCCTGGGGATCGGTTCCGAAGAGCCGCCAGCTCAGGAAATACCCGCTGCCGGACTTGACGGCGATGAGCCCGCGGTCGAGTTTTTCCATGTATCGCTGGGCTTTCGCGGGCCCCGCAATCATCGATATCGCCCCGATCAGCATCGCGGCAACCACCATAGTTCTGCACTTCATACGGAGCCTCCTCTGTGTCTAAGAGTCCAACTGCGAATTTCAGTTCACGATCAACTGTTGAAGAAAGAAAAGCCCAGGGCTCTAGGCCAGCGACAGCATCATTAACATGCGATTGTCGCCGCCGACAAGGCGACGAAATCTGCATGTCTGGTAGACAAGCACGGCCTTCGCCTACCAGACATCAGGGTTACGACCGGATCACGAGGACTTGTCATCGCCGCTCATAAGGCGGCGAAGCTTTTCGGCCAGCACTGCGCCGAACGCCAGCATCGCGCCCCCGCGAGTCGCCTTGCGGTCGACCCCGGCGACGCTGCAGCCTCCCGACCCTGAGTTGCGGCTGCTGGCGGAGCCCGTGGGTTGGGTAGTTCCGGGGCTGCTCGTACTTCCGCCCGCCGCGCTGGCGGTCGTCGCGGCTCCAGTGGTGGATCCGCCGATCGCCGTGGAGCCCCCCGATGCCGACGGGCTGCTGGTCGCCGGAGCGGACGATCCGCCCGCGGCGCTGCTGGTCGGGGTGCTTTCTGCAGTCGATCCGCCTGCGGCGCTGCTGGTCGGGGTGCTATCCGCGGACGATCCGCCCGCGGCAGTGCTGGCGGAACCGCCAGTGGCGGAGGCTCTGCCAGCGGAAGAGCTTCCACCCGCGCTGGTTGAGCCGCCCTTGCCCGTCGAGCCACCCGCGCCGGTCGAACCGCCCGCACCGGTCGAGCCACCCGCACCGGTCGAGCCGCCGGTGCCGGTCGTGCCTCCGCTTCCAGTCGTGCAGCCGTTTCCAGCCGTGCCGCCAGTTATGGCGGGCGGACTGGCGGCTTCGTATGCAATCCAATCCGGGTCCGTGGTTGTATAGCCAAAGTTCGTGAGGAACATGGGAAGGACCGTGGCCGCGTTGGTCACTCCCAGCGCTGGCATGGGAGAGGTGGCCATGATGGTTGAGTTGAGAAGGATGTTGGTTGCCGCAAGGTAGTCCACGATGGGGGCAAAGGTGCCCATGACCAGACGGTCGGTACGGTTGTCCCACGCCCCGCCGGGACCGCTGGCGCCGTTGGACAGCAGGGCATCCACGATGCAGAGCTGCTGACGGACAGGATTGCCGCCGAGGATGGCAGAATGCTTGTTTATCTCGAAGAGGGCCAGCGGAGCCGGCGGAGGCGAAGCACCGCCGTTGCCGACGTGCAGGTTATCCGAATGTGACGCTTCCGAGCCATCGGTGAAGGTGCCGAAATGGTTCTTCATGCACAAAGTACAACTGCCGTAGTTGTAATGGCCGCCTGTGCCATTGTGCATCTTGCACGCGGCTACGCTCACCAAGATGTCGATGGCGCCGCTGAGAATGTCGGCGGCAACGGAGATGCCTGTGGCATTGGTGAGGGTGACCGCCGTGAACCCGCCCAGGCCCGCCGCCCTGACGCTCACCTGGGCTGCGCGAAT
>Ga0181530_10002317_pt1 | contig 22849 bp, 15 predicted proteins | sample PEATcosm2014_Bin_42_FD_119769 | JGI IMG/M metagenome (GOLD analysis project Ga0181530, IMG submission 119769) | Peatland microbial communities from MTU Mesocosm Facility, Houghton, MI, USA - PEATcosm2014_Bin10_60_metaG | ecosystem: Environmental > Terrestrial > Soil > Wetlands > Peat | place... | reverse complement strand
TGGGGGTCTTCGGCCATATTGTGCAGTTCGTCCGGGTCGGACTCGAGGTTGTACAACTCGGGGATGTCATGGGCCCAGCAGGTGTACTTCCAGGGGCCGACGCGGATCATGGAAGTCGCATGGCGTACTCGGAAGCTACTGCGCCACGAGGTGCCGATCGTGCCTGCGGGGGTTAAAGACTGCAGCGGAATTGTAGGGGCAGCAGCGAAGCGCTGCGGCATTGAGCGGGGGAAACTGGCGCTGGCCCCCCCGAAGAGGTGTATTTTAGGAGTGTCACACTTACACCCCGCTGGCCGGAAAGTCTGCCCGGCAGCCCAGGTGTGAGCCGACCGAAGAGGAGCGGAATGGAGATTTCAAGACGGGAGTTGGGAAATATCGCCCTGGCGTCGTTGTCGCTGAGCAAGGCGTTTGGCGCGAAGATGATCAATTCGAAAATCGATGGCGTCCAGATCGGCGCCATCACTTATAGTTTCAACCGGATAGCCAGCCCGGACCCCGAGGCGATTATCCGGGCGTATGTCGAAATCGGGCTGGGTGAGGCCGAGTTGATGTCCAACCATTGCGAGGCGCTGGCGGGCGCTCCCGAGCAGCCCATGTTCGGGCGCGGCGGCGGAATGGGCCGCGGGCCAGGAGCGAAGAAGGGCGGCGGCGGGCGCCCGCAGCTCACCCCCGAGCAGCAGGCGGAGCTCCAAGCGGCCATGCAGAAGCTTGCGCAGTGGCGCGCTACGACTACAGCGGAGACATGGAAAGGGGTGCGGAAGAAATTCAACGACGCCGGCGTTCAAGTCGCGCTGCTCTGCTACAACATGTCGGACCGCATGAGCGACGACGACATCGAGTATGGATTCAGCATGGCCAAGGCGCTCGGCGTGAAAGCGATCAGCACGAGCACCACCCTCACCATGGCGAAGCGCATCGCACCGATCGCCGACAAGCACAAGATGATGGTCGGCTATCATGGCCACGACCAGACCAACGATCCCAATCAGACCGCCACGCTGGAAAGCTACGATACTCTGATGGCTTACGGCGGATACAACGGCATCAATTTGGACATCGGCCATTTCACCGCGGCCGGATACGATCCCGTGGCGTTCATCAAACAGCACCACGACAGGATCACCAACCTGCACATTAAGGATCGCAAGAAGAACCACGGCTCCGACGTCGCTGTGTGGGGCACCGGCGATACGCCCATCCGGGGCGTCATGCAGCTCATGAAGGAGGAGCAGTACACCTTCCCGGCGAACCTGGAGCTGGAGTACCCGATCCCCGAAGGTTCCGATATAGTTGCGGAAGCCAAGAAGTGCTTCGCGTATGTGAAAAGTTGTCTGGCGTAGCGCGCCGCCGCGCCGGACTAAGGAGTTTCCCATGTCAATGACGAGACGTTATTTTTTCTATGGCAGCCTGTTGGCCGGCGCGGTGCCGGCGGTGGGCTTCGGCAGCAGCACTTCGCTGAAATCGCTGGGATATAAATCCCCCAACGAAAAACTGAACTTCGCATCCATCGGCGCCGGCGGACAAGCGGCGCAGAACATCGCGGCTGCCGCACCGACGGAAAACATCGTGGCTCTGTGCGACGTGGATGACCGCCGCGCGGCCCAGACCTTCAGCCGCTACGACAGCGTGCCGAAATATAAAGACTTCCGCCAGATGCTGGATAAGGAAGGCAAGAACATCGATGCCGTTATCGTGGCCATTCCGGACCACATGCACGCCACCGCGGCGATATGGGCGATGGAGCGCGGCAAGCACGTCTACGTGCAGAAGCCGCTGGTGCGCACCATCTGGGAAGCACGGCAGTTGCGCGAAGCGGCCACGAAATACAAGGTCGCCACCCAGATGGGCAACCAGGGCTATTCGATGGAAGGCACGCGGCAGGCGGCCGAGATCGTGTGGAGCGGCGATATCGGCAACATCACGGAAGTGCACGCCTGGACCGACCGGCCCATGTGGCCGCAGGGCCTCACCCAGATTCCGCCGCCCGACCCGGTGCCTTCGACACTGGATTGGGACCTGTGGCAGGGCATCGCGGAAAAGCGCCCGTTCACCGCGAACGGCAAAACCGAACCCGACGGGAACGGCGGCTTCTTCTACCAGCCGTTCAACTGGCGTGGATTTTACGATTTCGGCTGCGGCGCAATAGGCGATATGGCTTGCCACATCCTGGGCGCGCCCAACATGGCGCTGCATTTGTCGAATCGCAAAATCATCGGCGTGGAGTGCGTGAAGAAAGAGGGAACCAGTTCCTTCATGTTCCCGAAATCGTCGGTGATCCGCTACGATTTCGCGCCCTACGGCGACATGCCCGCCCTGAAAATCTTTTGGTACGACGGCCTGACGGAAACTCCCAAAATCGCCGGCGTGCCGGAGGGCGAATGGCTGGGCGATCTGCCAATGCTGCCGGGCATGGGCCGCGGCGGACGCGGCGACGCACGTGGTCAGGGTTCTCCGGGCGGAGCCCGCGGGGCGCGGGTGGATGACGAGTTCCACTCTCCCGGGCGCGTGTTCAATTGGGAGCAATACCAGGCGCTGAAGAACGCCACCGAGCCGCTGCGCTTCCCAAAGCCCGACGGCAGCCTTTTCGTTGGCGATAAAGGCATGATGACCGCCGGCACGTACGGCGACGTGGTCCGCCTGATCCCGGTCGAGAAGATGAAGGATTTCCGCATGCCGCCGCCGCTGCTGACGCGCTCGCCCGGCCACATGCGCGACTTTATCCGCGCCTGCAAGGGGGGCGATCCGGCTTGCTCCAACTTCGACGTGGCCGCACCCTTCGTCGAGTGGATGCTGCTGGGCGTGATCTCGCTGCGTTACGAGGGCAAGCTCGAGTACGACCCTGACAAGATGCGCATCACCAACAATGCCGATGCCAACAGGCTGCTCAAGCCCGTATACCGCAAGAGTTGGGAATTCCACGCGGTAAAAGCGTAGACTCACGCGGGGCGGTGGTAATTGGCGCCGCCCTCGCTCTCCTATGGTTCTTCGCTCCCATCCATGCTCACGTTCTTCTCACGGAGCCGTGCGATGTGCTCCCGCGCCTTCCTTAATCGCCCGGCGGTGATCGTAGACCGCGGTCCGTTCAGGATGGCGTCTTGGCCTCGAATGGCATCGGCCAAAGTGGTCGCCAGCGGAACGAAGCTCTTGAACTGGTTGTTATTGCGCGACACCCGGTTCACGAACGCGGACGAGTTGTTCTGGGACGCGGTCGTCCCCAAATGAATTGCAACATCAGGATTTTTCAACTATTGTTGAAGCATGTTCACCGCTACCGCCGACCTGATCCTCCCCAGCACCACGACGGGCTCGTTTCCCCGGCCTCGCTGGTTTGACGTGAGTATGTGGGGCCGGCCGCTCGACACCTGCATGCTCGATGTGCGCTTTCGCGAAAAATTTCAGGACGCCATGGCGGTGCTTATCAGCGACCAGGAGCGCGCCGGACTCGACATTCTGACGCACGGCGACCTGCACGTGGACGAAGATTTGGCGGGCCGTGCCTGGCACCACTATCCGTTACAGCGATGGGCCGGCTTCGAAGGCGACTACCTGCAGCCCGAAGAGACCACCGCTCCCTGGCTCCACTACCCACCGGGCACGCTGCTCAATGAGATCTATACTGGCTGGCGTTGGCCGCATGTTGTCGACAAAATCGAGCACCGCCCGCTGGACTATTCCAAAATCTGGCGTCTGGCGCAGGCGAAAACCCGGAAACCAGTTAAGTTCGGCACCTGCTGTTCCCAGGTTATGGCTCTCTTCCTGGATATCCACACTTCCAAGTACACCGATAAGCGCCAAGTGATCTGGGATATGGCCGAGGCAATGAATAAGGAATTGCTGGCGTTACGTGACGCTGGCTGCCGATGCATCCAGATCGAGGAGCCGACGTTCCATTTCATGGCCAACACTTACGGCAAAGAGCACGAAGAGGTTAAGTTCATGATCGATGCCTTCAACCGGGAGGTGGAAGGCCTCGATGATGTGGAATTGTGGATTCACACCTGCTGGGGCAATCCCAACATGCAGCGTGTCATGGAGGACACCAGCTATGCCAATTCGATCGAGATCTACCTGGAGCAGTGCCGGGGCGATGTTTGGACGCTTGAAATGAAGGACCGGAACCAGAGGGACCTGGACCTATTCGAGCCGTTCAAGCACGATCTCAAAAAGAAGATCTGTATCGGTGCCGTCAGCCACCGCGCTTTGCAGGCTGACCGGCCCGAGGACGTAGCCACGGAAATCCGCAGAGCCCTGAAGTTCATCCCGCCCGAGCACCTGATTCTGTCGAGCGACTGCGGGTTCGGCCGCCAGGGTTGCAACCGCGAGATCGCCTTCTACAAAGCCAGCGCAATCGCGCAAGGCTGCAATATCGTTCGCCGCGAGCTTGGCCTTCCCACCACGTACGTGCCTGCCGCAGACCCGTTGCTGCAAATCGACGTGGTTCCCGGCCGGCCCGGAATTTGTCAACGACTTTGAGACACCTGGCCGAATTTGAAGTGCCGCGGTCGGCATGAATGGTAAGTTGATCGGGGACGATGTTCTACTTGCGGCAGGTCTCGGCAATCAGCCGCTTAGCCAACTCGGCGCTCTCGCGTTCGGCGACCATCCAGCCCACCACATACCGGCTGAAGATGTCCAGGATCACGTAGAGATAGAAGTAGGTCCACTTGACCAAGAGCAGAGAGAGGGTTCGCGGCGGCGCTCCCGTTCGCCGAACGCCTGGTCGCGCTCGATCCGTTAGGCGAGTCGCACCATCAGTTGTTGATGCGGCTGCCTGTGGCCAATCACCCAGCATCTACGGTTCCGGCGTAGGTGACGACCGCCAGCCCAACAGGATTCACTCCTACGGTTAAAATGGCTGGAGTCGACGTGCTACTGAGCATTGCCACAATCCACGACTGACCCGACGTGCGGTATGCCAGATTTGTGACTTGAAAGGCCGTTTGACTGGTGATCGAGTAGTAATCGGAGACGGAACAGGTCAACTGTCGCCTGTTCATAATTTGCCTTCACGTAATTTAACCCCTTCGGCGGGTCTGTTTCAAATGATCGGATTCCATGCCAGAAGCCGGGAGCGCAGTTGGGCGGCTTGCCCGGCGTACTGGGGGTCTTCGGCCATATTGTGCAGTTCGTCCGGGTCGGACTCGAGGTTGTACAACTCGGGGATGTCATGGGCCCAGCAGGTGTACTTCCAGGGGCCGACGCGGATCATGGATTTAGCCTGGGGGCTGTGCAATGCATACTCAGCAAACACCGGGTTGGGTTCTTTGCTGGTTTTGGGATCCTGGATCCAGGGGACGAGACTCATGCCGTCATTGGGGGCGACCTGATCGACTCCCGCGATCTCGGTGAGAGTGGCGGAGAGGGAGACAAGGCTGACCGGAGCATCGCAAACGGCGGCAGCACGCCCCGGAATGTGGATCAGGAGGGGCACGCCGCAGGAGCCCTCGTAGAACTGGAATTTTTGCCACAGCCCGAGTTCGCCGAGCATGTCGCCGTGGTCGGAGGTGTAGCAGACGATCGTGTCGTTATCGAGACCCATCTCCTGAATAGCGCCAAGGATTTTGCCGAGGCAGTCGTCCATCTGCGCCAGATTGGCATAGTAGTAAGCGAGGTGTTTGCGGGCGGCGGCGGGGTCGCGGACTTCCGGGGTAGGACCGTTGAACTCGATGGAGCGGACGACCTCTTTGGGGAGGCGGGTCTTATCGGCTTTGCCGAAGCTCGGGGGGAGCTGCATCAGTTCGGGACGGAACATTTCGGCGAAGCGCCGCGCCGGCATGAAGGGGTCGTGTGGCTTGAGGAAGGACGAGACCAGGAAGAAGGGCTGACCGGTGTTGCCGAATCGGCGCAGGAAACGGACGGACTCGCGGGCCACGAAGGTTTCGAAGTGGTCTTTTTCTTCGAGAAGTGACACGCGCCCTGGGGACACCGCGCCTTCGCGACCGTCTGGCGAGCGGTGGCCTTTCCAGGGATCGTCCTCTTCGCGCCAGAGGTCATCGACTTCCGGAAGTCCGGATCCGGAGTTGCGTTGACCGAGTTCGTCGGCATAGATCTGCGTTTTGGGACCGAGGTATTGAAACCAGTCGTTGAAGCCCAGCTTGTAGTCGAACCCGTGGGTCTGAGCATCGACGAAGTGCATTTTGCCGATCAGGGCCGTAAGGTAACCGGCAGCGCTGAAATGATGCGCCATAGTCCGGTGGGGCGGAAGAAACGGAGTGGCGTTGTTCTGCGCTTCCAGGTGGTGACTGTAGAGACCAGTAAGTAAAGATGCGCGAGACGGGGCGCAGATGGGATTGTTGCAGTAGGCGTTGGTGAAACGGGCCCCGCCGGCGGCCAAGCGGTCGAGGTTGGGAGTGACAGCGACGCGGTCGCCGTAAGCACCCATACACGTGCGCTTGTGCTGATCGGACATCAATAGGAGAACGTTGGGACGCTTGCCGGTGGGCCGCGGGTTCTGCCGCCCGGTCTGCGGGAGTGCGAATGCCGATGCGGGGAGCAGACTTGCTGCGGTTGCGTTTGCCAGAAATCTCCTGCGATTCATCGTTTCTCCTTTGGTGGCGTAGTGCATTCGCGCTCTTGGAACGAACAGAGTACTACCGAGTCAGAGGGTTGTAAAGTGGAAGGTTGTAAAGTGGAATGCCTGTCTAATCGAAGCGAGACGCGCTTCTCCGGCAACCCTCGCAGAATGAATGTTGTAGAGGCGCTTCCCAAGCTTCACCGGTCCTGTGAAATCGACGAACGCTGGCCTTAAAGGACCATTGACGGCTCGAATCTATCCGCAGGCAGAGGCGTCAGGCCGCACTTCCGAATACGAGACGGCCGAAGTTGGTTTCCGTCCTTCGAACCTGAATCGCAAGCATATATAAGAATTTTAGCATATAGAGATCCATTTTTTCTTGTGTTTTGTTTCGATCCGCTGTATCATCCCGTCGTACGGGGTTTTTGAATCTGTAGTCACGCTGAAAGCGGTCACGGATTTCCCCTGCGGGTCTAATTACAGGTCGGTGTGTTCGCCCGGAGTGGGCTGCTGAGGTCGAGCTGCTATACCGCCGCAGGGGGTGTAGCAGGGCAGTCCAACGTTGGAAAGGCGGGAGAACAGAGACGGTGCGGGTGGATTGGTCGCCGCGCGCCAACTGGCAATTGTATTTCAGCGGCAGCAATAACGCCGATCACCAGAACGAGCCGTATACCGGTGGGACGACGGGCTGCTGCCCGACGGGGTCGGTGAACTTCCTGTGGGTGACGCCGTTCACGCACACGCAACCGGCGGCTGGCATCGCTGCACTCGGTGAACGCGGTTTCGCCGACGCTGGTGAACGAAGCCTCCGCCGCGACCAGCTATAACACGCTTCCGTTCTACCGGGAGTACGCGCAGGCGCTGAGCCGGACGAAGCTGGGGATCGATATCCCGCAGCGCAACCCATCGCTGAACGCGCGGGACCTGATTCCGGATATGACCTTCAGCGGGATCGGAGTTGGGAAACCTGGGCAAGGGATCTAGCTTAGCTAAGCTAAGCTAGCCAAGCTAGGCCAAATCGCATAAGGGGCCAGACCTCGGACGATGCGGTAAATTTCAGAACTTCTCAAACGGCTTTAAGCTTTAAGGAGAATTGCAACATGGAAAGACGTCGAAATGAAAATCAAGAGAGGATGTGGGTGCGGCTGGCATTGGTCCTTGCCCCGTGCTTTTTCGCGTGGAGCGGACAACCGGCGGCCGCGCAGGTGACGGTTACTCAAGCCCAGCTCAACGCGTTCAAGATCATGAATTATTACCCCATGGTAAACAACTGGTCGTTGATGTGGTCGAGCTGGGATCCAGCCACGATCAACAGCGACTTCGCCCTGATCGCGTCCCTGCACGCAAACGTCGTCCGCGTGATCGTTCAGTCGAGCACGGTCGGTTATCCGGATCCAACCTCGACGATGCTGAACGAAATTAGCCAGATGATCCAGATGGCCGACAATAACGGGCTGAAGGTGCAGTTGACGCTGTTCGACTATTTTTCGAGTTACACGGATATTAGTGGCAGCAAGACGTGGGCGAATGCAGTTGTCAGTCCATACGCAGGTGACCCGCGTATCGCCTTCATTGAACTGCAGAACGAAATCAGCACCACCAGCTCGGCGGCGATGACGTGGGCGCAGACGATGATACCGTACCTGCAGTCAATATCCGGGGGTATTCCGGTTACGGTGTCGGTCACACTCAACCTGCTTGTCAGTCTCCCCCAATTGATCACTGCTCTGGGCACATCTCAGCCCGACTTCTACGATGTTCATCAGTACTCTTACGCTCCTCAGGAGGCCTACTATCAAACCGCCCAAGCCCAACAGATGGCTGCCGCACAAGGGAAGCCGGTGTTGGTGGGTGAGACGGGGCAAAGCACCAATGCAGCCGGCTTTACCCAACTGCCCGTTCCGGCAACGCAGACCTCCTATGAAGCGTTCCAGGACTACTTTTACCGCCTTGAGTTCACGGCCGATGCAGGGCTGGGCATTCCACCAGCCGCGCCCTGGATCCTGTGGGACTTCACTACGTGCCCGTCCTGCACGTCAACTCCCGCCGAAGAAAATTATGGGCTCTATCGCACAGATGGCACTGCGAAACCCGCGGCCGCTACAGTTTCCAGCGTTTTCAATGGAAACCCTGTCGATACGTCGTTCAACAATGGCTTTGAGGAATACGATCTCGATCCGACGCATGGGAATATGCCCTTGCTGTGGCAGGATGTTACAGCGAGTCCGGCCGTTAACGCGGAGGACACTACGGTATCGCACAGCGGCTGCTGCTCGGCCTCGATATCGAACGCCACCGGCACGGGCACTCCCAGCTTATGGGCTTGGCCGGTTGCCAATATCAACCCGTCCGGAGGCTCGTATACAGCCAGCGTCTGGGTGAAGGGACTCAATGCCGCGGGCACCACTCAGATTTGTATTGTCTATTATACAAACCTCCAAGCCTCGAATACCCAGAAGTGCGGCGGTTCCCTATCGGGAACGACAGGCTGGCAGCAGATTTCGGTGACCTACGCACCACAGTCAACCACCGCTTTGGCGCGGCTATACCTGAAGACCTCCAATAACCCCGGCACTGTTTGGTTCGATGACGTGACGTTTGAGCCGGCGCCCCTGTCCGCCAGCCAGATCCTCACCACCAGCTCCGGCTTGGCATACAGCCGCATCACCCAGAGCTTCGTCGGCACCGTCACCATCAAGAACGTTAGCACCGCCACGATCGCCGGGCCCTTCCAGATCCTCTTTCAGAGCCTGCCGGCAGGTATCACCTTGGCGGGAGCCACGGGGACCTTCAACGGCAGTTCCTATCTTACCGTCGCCAATACCGCCAGTCTGGCCGCGGGCCAGTCGGCAACCGTGACCGTCCAGTTCAAGGATCCCACGATGGTGCACGTTACCTTCACACCGGCAGTCTACTCAGGGAGCTTCAACTATACAGGCGTCATAAGTAATTGCGCATCAGACGAGACTGTGATGTTCTTCGGCGCCGCGGCCGCGGCTACGGCCGCTTACTCGGTCACCATCGACACGAGGTCGGGGGCCAACGTTTCCGGCTGGCTCGATCTGAACTTCGACCCGGGCGGCGCGAACTCGCAATTTGCCACCGCCGCTGTCTGGAACTTCACCACCAATGGGACACTCGATCCCGCCGGTCCCACCCTGACCGGCGATGTCAGCGGCGCGCTTCCCGGGCCGGTCGCCTTCGACAACGCCACCTTCTTCAACGACTACTTCCAGAACTCCCTTTTCGGTACGACCCTCAGCTTCGACCTCGAGGCGGCCGTACCGGCGATCGATTCGCCCAACGGCACCTCGTCCTCGGGGAGCGTCTTTAGCCCTAGCCTCGGCGACCAGAACAACAATCCCCTCCTGACCAACGACACGGTTTATGGCCTGACCTTCCGCACGGACATCAACCTGGACGGAACCATCGCGCTGACCAACAACTCCACCCAGACCAGCATCTCGCCGATTCCCGAGCCGGGCAGCCTCGCCCTGCTCGGAGCCGGCGCTATGCTCCTGGGCTTTCTGCGCCTGCGGCGCAAATAGTCCCGCGCGGGGAATGCTGCCGCACCCAGGATGTCGTATGGTCCGAAAACTGAATTGCCGGGGAGACGGTGTTCCGCTTTGATTTCGGCGTTCCGGTAGATGATCACCGCGTGGTGCGGCGCATGAAAAACGGCTCATCCAGGACCACCATGTACCATTTGGGTCGGCCTATGGTACACAAGCCTCAAGGCCTCCGTTCGAGGAAGACGTGCCGCTCCGGAATCTGCACTATTACAGGCACTCCGCTGATTATTTCCAACGGCCGCACTTCCGAATACGAGACGGCCGAAGTCGGTTTCCGTCCTTCAAACCTGAACCGAAAGCATATAGCCAAAATTTAGCATATAGAGACTCATTTTTCTCTTGCGTTTCGTTTCGATTCGCTATATCATCCCTTCGTACGGGGTTTTTGAATCTGTAGTCACGCTGAAAGCACAGGTCGGTGTGTTCGCCCGGAGTGGGCTTTTGAGGTCGAGTTGCTATACCGCCGCAGGGGGTGTAGCAGGGCAATCCAACGTTGGAAGGGAGATTTGGCTATGCGCTTACGCAAGATCCTTTTTGTTTTCCTCTTCTCGCTCACCGGAGCGGGGCTGTTGCTGGCTCAATACAGCGCAGGTCTGATTCAGGGCACGGTGCGGGATGCGACCGGCGCGGTGGTCCCTCACGCCAAGATCAGCGCGTTGATGATCGCCACTGGCACCAAATTCGCCGCGGAATCGAATGAGGCGGGCCTTTACGTTTTTCCCACGCTACAGCCGGGCAAGTACCAGCTCACGGTCGAAGCGCCGGGTATGGAGAAGTGGGAGGGCGAATTGGATCTGGCGGCCACGCAGGAGGCCACCTTAGATCCGACGCTCAAGGTCGGCGGCACTGCTACGACAGTCACCGTGGCCGACGTGGCTCCGCTGGTCATTGATTCCTCATCGACGCTGAGTCAGGTCACCGAGCGGGAGCGCATCGAGCAACTACCGCAAAATGGCCGGGACATCACAACCATAGTGCAACTGACTGTGCCGGGCTTGGAGAACGGTTGCTGTAGCTCAGACCGCCCAACTTTGTATGGCCAGCGCGCAGGCAACCTGAATTTCACGCAAGACGGCTCTTCGCTGCTCGACGATAATACCGAGAGGATCAGCTACTCGCCACCGGGCTTGGACACCGTGCAGGAAGTCAGCGTGGAAACGAGCGTGTCCTCGGCCCGGTATGCCGCCCCGCTCACCGCGGATTACTCCACGCGCAGCGGCACCAACCAATGGCACGGCGGAGCGTTCTATACGGGGCGCAATAACGGCTTCGGAGTGGCCCGCACGCGACAGCAGTACACGGCGGCGCCTCAGTTGATCGAAAACGAATTTGGCGCTAACTTTGGCGGGCCGGTGCGGCTGCCCCACTACAACGGCAAAAACCGGACCTTCTTTTTCGTTGCCTGGGAGGGTATGCGGCTGAGGCAACCCACCGAGGTAACCGGCACTGTGCCGACCATGGCCATGCGCTCGGGAGACTTCAGCGGTTTGACCACCGGCACGGGCCAAGCCGAAATCCTGTACGATCCGCTAACCACTGGCCCCGCCCCCAACTACGCGCGCATCCCGTTCCCCAACAACCAGATTCCGACCACCCGGGAAAGCCCTTTCGCGAAATATGTGTGGAGCGTCACCCCGCAGCCCACGCTGAACGCCAATCCCGCGGAAACCTACAACTACGCCTTACCCTCCCTGAACAACACGACTCAAAATACACCGACCGTCCGAATTGACCACCACTTCAGCGAGAAGGACTCGATCTTCGGGCGCTTCTCGTACTCGACTTATGGCCTATTTCGGAAATACAATTCGGGCAGCCAGGTCCCAACCACCGATGACACTTGGAATTTTGAGAACGATACCAACAGGTACTACAATCCCACCATTTCGTGGAACCACAGCTTCAGCCCCACTTTCTTCGTGGAAACGCTCGGGATCGTGTCGAGCGACCTCTTCGGGTACTGCGCGTCGTGTCCGGCCGACACGGCCGACAACCTCACTCGCTTCGGCCTGCCGAACCCGCTGGGCCGAACGGGCACGCCGGTGTTGAGCAATGCGGGGTACTACGCGTACGCCGCTACAGGTCAACGCTCCGAGAACACCAAGAGGACCGTCCTCGAGCAGAACTACACGAAAGTGATCGGCAAGCACCAACTGCGCTTCGGCTGGCACTTCCAGGACGAAAATATATTCATAGTGACGGACCGGCCGGACGCCCTCGACATCAATTTTGGCAGCGGTGCCACGTCGCTTTATAACCCGGCCACGGGCACCACCTTCGGGGCCACGACTGCCACCGGCGATAACAGTGCCAATTTCTTCCTGGGTTACGCTGGCTATTACAGCCAGCCCTTCTCGCCGGGGAACACGAATATGGCTTCCCGGCAGGCGTCCGGGTATATCCAGGACGACTGGAAGGTCCGCCCTGATCTCACTCTCAACCTGGGGTTCCGCTGGGACTACTTCCCCATGCTCTTGGATCGGGGTGGCCTGGATCCGGCTTTCGACTTTGTCAATGGCGCCATCGTCCGCCCGGCATCGCCGGCTCAGATGATCGCGAACAACCAGACCACCCAAGGCGTCATAAACGCCTACAACGCGATCGGCGTGAAATTCGAGACGCCCCAGCAGGCGGGGTGGAGTGGCAACATGATCAACGTCGGGCAGAGGAATCCGGACCCGCGCGTGGGCTTGGCCTATGCTCCCCGCATACTCGGCCGTAAGGTGGTTCTGCGCGGCGGCTTCGGTATCTTCCGGGAGAACCTTCCCGCCCGGGATTATCAGGGCGCCCGCATAGGCCCACCGTTGGAAGACACCATGTACTACAACGTTAATCAGGCCGCGGACACGCCGGACGGCCTGCCCAATCTGTATATCCGCTCGGACCCCACCGTGGTCGCCGGGGTCAACTCGGCGAACATCATCGATCCCAGCGTCGTCAGCCCGGTGACGCCTGGCATCACCGTCTCGGCGATTGATCGCAACATGCCCACCACGCTGGTTCGTGAATGGAACGCCACGATGGAAACCGAGATCATGAAGAACACCATGCTGCGGGTGAGCTACATCGGCAACCAGGGGCGCAACGAGGATGAGTGGGTCTATTACAATGGGCAGCCGACCGGCTACGTCTGGTACGTGACCACTGGCCTTCCCCTTCCGACCGGCACCTACGCCAACGAAACCGGCCGCGATTACAATACGACCACATACGGCGACATCCGGCTCTGGACCAAGGACGGCTACTCGAACTACAACGGCATGACCGTGCAAGTCGAGCGCCGCTTCTCCCACGGCTTGGCCTTCCAGTGGTGGTACGCGTTGTCCAACGCGTTGAACACCATCGGCACCCCCAGCGAAACGACCACGAATACCCTCTCCGATCCAGACGTTTACCTTCCGGGAGCCGTTCCGACCAACCGCAATGCAGAGAACCGCTTCCTTAACTACCAGCGCGACACCAGCCTCCCGAAACATCGCATCAGTGCGAACATGGTGTACCAACTCCCGGTCGGCAAGGGCAAGAGGTTCCTGCCCAACGCCAGAGGAGTGGTGGACGGTATCTTGGGCGGCTGGCAGATGTCGGCGACTACCACACTCCAGAGCCGTTACTGGGCGCTGCCCTCGGGCAACTTCGGTTTTGGCAAGGTCCAGATTTACGGCATGAAGTATAAGATTGAGGATTGCCGGTCCACTGCCGCCAACGCCACCGTGGCTTCCTGCCTGCCCGGATACCTTTACTACAACGGCTATATCCCAGCCAACCAAGTCAACAGCTACAACTCGAAAGGCGTGCCCGACGGGGTAATGGGTGTGCCGTCCAGCTACGTGCCGGCGGAGCAACCGCTTAATCCCGTGCCGGCGACCGGTTGCCCCGCGGGCAACGCCTTGTGCGGCACCAACGACGTCTACGTCCCCCTCAACAACGGAACCCAGGTGCTTACCGGGTTCGGCGGCTTGAACCCCTGGCGCAATCAGTACGTCCCCGGACCCTGGACTGTTCCGACGCTGAACGCGTCGCTCTTCAAGGAGTTTCCGATCCACGAGCGATTATTTTTCCGCTTGCAGATGGATGGTTTCAACGTGCTGAACATGCCCGGGTTGAATAACGTCACCGCGTCCACCGGCATTATCGACATGAGCACGTCCAACAATTCAGCGCGCGTTTTGCAGTGGACAGCGCGGCTCAGGTGGTAGCCTGCTGCTTTCACGCACGTGGCGCAAGCCATTTCCGCGGGAGACACGAGGCGGGGCCTTAACGGCGCCGCCTCGTGGGGTACGGCTACCCGTTTGCTAAGATCTCAGATTGGAGGATCACAACAATGAAGCGAAGGAATTTTCTGACGGTCTCCGGCGCCGTCCTCTCCTACGAAGCGAGCGCGCTTAATGCTCAACAACCGGCTGGCCGCGCCGCCAACGCAACGCAGGCAGTGCAGGCGCAGCAATCGCCACAGCAGGACATTTCGCCGGACGTCCTCCTCTTGAAGGACTACCATCCGCGGTCCATCTTTAAGATACCGGTGACCAAGCTCGACAAGGCCAGGTACCCGGCAATTGACATGCATGTCCACGCCGCCCGTGGGGCGGACGCAGTCGCGACCACGATCCGAATGATGGACGCGGTGAACTTCGAGAAATTAATCGTCTTCCTTGGCCGCGCCACAACGCCCGACGCGTTTACGGCGAGTGCCGAGCCATATCTAAAATACCCGAGTCGTTTCGAGCTGTGGACCAACTTCGACTTGAGCGGCATTAACGAGCCGGGATTCGAAGCCAAAGCAGTGGCGGCGCTGGAAGGCGTTCATCGCGCCGGTGCTCTCGGAATCGGCGAGATTGTGGATAAAGGGGGTGGCGTGACGGCCGGCATGGACCCCACCCGTTCCCAGGGGCCACACGCGGACGACCCGCGCCTGGATGCCCTTTGGGACCGGTGCGCCAGGCTCGGCATGCCCATCAATCTCCATGTGTCCGATCCCGTCTGGGGATACTTGCCCATGAACCAGTTCAACGATGGCCTGATGAACGGATTCAAGTGGCGGCTGGATAACAAGCCCGGCATCATGGGTCACGACGATCTGATCGCTACCTTCGAGAACGCCGCAAAGAAACATCCGAAAACCGTATTTATCGCCGCTCACCTGATGAACCTCACGTACGACCTCACCCGGATGGGACAGATCTTCGACCGGAACCCGAATATCTACGCCGATGTCTCCGCTCGATTCTGGGAAATCGCCGCCACCCCTCGGGCCGCCCTCCGATTCTTTGAGAAATACCCAGACCGGGTCGTCTATGGGACCGATAGTTCCGGCTTCCAGAACACCGGCATGCGGGGCTCGTTCAGGATATTCGAGACCGACGACGAGCACTTTTACGACTGGCCCCAGTACCACTGGCCGCAGCACGGCATTAATCTGCCGGACCCGATCTTAAAGAAACTTTACCGGGACAACGCGCTCCGGGCGCTCAAGCAGGCGCGGGGCTAGGTGAGAAACTTGCAGGCTGACGGCCGGCAGTTTTCGCCCTGGTATGAATTCGTGGCCAGATAATCGGATGGCCGCTTCCTGTCCGCAGGCCATGAAAGGGATTCATTCATGACTACACGAACGAGAGTTCTCTTCTGTTGTGCGGCTGCAGCCCTGGCTCTGCTCCCTGGTCATAGCTCGGCCGCGCAAACACCTCCAAAGCCGGCAAAGACGCCCGCGAAGAACGCTGCCGCACAACCGGACGTGGCGCGAGCGGCGGCCAATGGCGCCGTGAAGATCACGGTCACGAAGGACTTGGTCCGCGAGCACTTTTGCGGTCCCGGGTTCCATTATCAGATGAACCTTGATGTTGCGACGCCCGAATTCTACGAACAGGTGCTGGTCAAGCGGTGGCGCGAGATGAATCCCCGGTTTGCCCGCATCATGTACTGGGACCGCCCTGACTTACCCCTCGATCTCTACGTCAAGCTGATCACGATGATGAAAGACTCGACGGGCACGGAGGTCTACCTGACAGAGAACTTCATGCGGGAGACGCCCGAGGGCGAGGCGCGCCAGCAATGGGCCAGCAAGATGGCCGACAATCTCGAGTACATCGTTCAGCACGGCGGAACCAACCTGAAGTGGTTCTGCCCCTTCAACGAACTCTCCCAGCACGGCTGGGCCAGCCTGCGCAACGATCTGCCAACCTTCAAGTCCTACGAGCAGGCGGTGTACAACGAGCTCCGGAAGCGAAACAGCCAGATACAGCTTCTGGCCACCGATGCCTCGCCCATCAACAATTGGAACACGATCGAGTGGGCCAGCAAGAACATGGACGCCATCACCGGCATCTATGGCGGCCACCACTACTTCAACGAGTTCGCTCCCGATGATCCGGCCTTCTACGACTGGTTCAAGGAGAAGTGCGCCTGGGGAGTTGGGATCGCCAAGGCGAAGGGCAAGGATTTTATCATCGGCGAGTGGGGAACAAGACAGTACATGCAGACTCGCTGGGGCGTCCGATGGGATTCGCCCGAATACTTCCAGACGGCCAAATGGCAGCCCTTGGCGGGCCTTCAGATGGCTGAAGGAGCTATGGCTGCAATCAACGCGGGCGTATACGCGATGGGTTATTGGACCTTCGCGGATATCCCGGCCGACCGCGGCGGGCAACACGGCGTCGGCCAGTACGGCCTGTTCCAGTGGATGTATGCCGCCGCCGAGCCGCGCGCGCCGTATTACTCCTACAGCTTAATGACGAAGTTCTTCCGTGGCCCGGCCACGGTTCACCAAGTGGAGGTGACCGATGCCAAGGTCCGTGTAACGGCCATTCAGAACGAAGAAACGAAGAGCTGGTCTATCGCGGTAGTGAACCGCGAGGCACACGCAGTGCCGATATCGGTGGCCTTGCCCGATAGGCCGGACAAGGCTTTTCGCAAGTATGTGTACGACCCGGCACATGTGCCGGTCACCGAGGATGGCGATTTGCAGGACCCGGCCGGCAAAGTGACACTGCGGAACGGCAGGCTGACGGATAAGGTCGCGCCGCTCTCCCTGGCGGTATACACGACCGCTTACACGGATGAAGCGCCGGCCGCAGTGCGGAACTTGCGAGTTGTACAGCCCGAGCCGGGCGCACGGCAGCGTGAGGGAACCATGCTGCGTTGGGATCCAAGCCCGGAAAAGGACGTGATCTACTACCGGATTCTGCACACCTCGAAGCCCTCGGACGGGTCATTAGGCAGTGCTACGCGGCGCCCACCTACGCAGAGCAGCCACAACGAACGTATCGGTTCTTCGATCAAACAGGAATTCTTCGACGGCGGTCCGACGCGGTTTATTCCGGGCGAGTACACGGTGATCGCCGTGAACCAATCGGGGAACGCCAGCGAACCGTCGCGCGTCGAAGCGCCCGGGCCGCGCCCGCGTCAGCCCCGGCCGTAAGCCATGGGGAAAGGCGGGAAGTAAGTGCGAAAAGCGCCATTGGCAGCAGCGGTAGTGGCCGGCTGCCTGCTTGTGCAACCCGGAGCGCCGCAGGCGGCCGTGGGACCACGCGCCGTTCTGTTGGATGGGGAAGGACCCTGGCACGATACTTCCTGGCGGGACTCCGCCGGCGCAATGCGGGGCATGCTGGAAGACGCCGGATACCGCGTCCGCATCTGCTCGCCGGCCGACGCCGGAGCGCTCACGGCGCTTACACCCGATGTTCTCGCCGCCGCTCCTTCTCTCGAACGACTGCCGGTGGAAGCCGCGAAGGCGATTACCGCCCATGTCGCCGCAGGCGGCAGCCTCCTGGCGACTGGCGGTGAACCCTTCCGCGAACTGCTCCACCGCGGCCCTGATGGGCAATGGGCCGGCACGGAGCAGATGCTGCTGGCGCGCCGCCGCAGGGTCATCGTAGACCCCGCAGAATTGATGCAGCGGTCCACACCGCCACCGGAAATCCTCGCCAAAACGGTATTGCCAGGGCCCGGCGGCAGAGGCAGCGCGCTCGAAATGAAGGTACTGAAACCCGTGCGGCTCGGCCCGCTGGTGAAAACGTTCGACCAGACTCCATTCCGCGCGGCAGAGGAAACCACCATCATCACAGCCCGCGGCACGCCGGGTGAGTATCTGGCGATAGAATGGCGCGACACCGCGGGGGTGAGCTGGCTTGCGCGTGTTCCGCTCGGCGCCGAATGGCAAACCCATGCGTTGCAGCCGTCCGCGTTTTCAGTCGCGCGCTCGAATTCACGAAATGCCGGCAGCGTTGCGCGCTTCGATCCCCGTTCGGCGCGCGTCCTCTCGCTGTCGCTTGTGCAGGAGGTCAATACTCCGCCAATCGCTCCGGTAGAATTCGCCGTGGGCCCGGTCGAGGCGGGGGAGTCGGCCGAAGCGGACGATTTTACGCCGCCGGTCCTCGAAACCATCTCACCCTGGTACAAGCAATATGAAGAGATCCGGCAAGGAGAGCGGGTTCGCGTACCGATCGCGCGCCAGCGCGGTTTGACAGCGGCCGCCGAAGCCGAAGGCCGTTACGAAGCGATCGGCAACCTGCTCGATCCCGCGGCCAGCCGGTATCTTGCAGCGAACGGAGCTTCGCTGTTCTGGCTGCCGTCGCCAAACCTGGCGGGTACCGTGCGCGTCGAACTGGTGCAGCGTCTCCACGAGGCGGCGGGCCGCGTGGGTTTGCTCGATGGCGGAGCCGCCGAGTTCGCGTTTTTCAGTGGCGAAACGGTGGGGCTGGGCGCACGCGTGTTGAATGCCTCCCCGTCGCCGGTCCGCGCGGAGGTAGCCTGGACGATTCGATCGCGCGGCTCGCAGACAGTCCGGCAGAGCATCGCCGTGGAGATCGGAGCCGGGGAGAAACGCGACGTGACGGCTACACTGCCTTCCGTTTCTTCCACCGGCGAGTATGAGGTAGAGACGCAGCTTTCGGCCGGGGAATCGGTGTGCGACCGGATTAAAGGCGTGTTCCGTGTGGTGGATCGGCCTGGCGCCCGAACGGCGGCGAAACGTCTGCAGGTGGAGAACGGGCATTTTACCTACAACGGCAGGCGCGTCTTCCTCAATGGTGTGAACTACTGGCCCCGGAGCGCTTCCGGTCTCGAACCTTCCCGCTACTTCGATCACTGGCTTACGCCGCGCAACTACGACCCGGAGGTTGTGGAGGCCGATCTGTCGATTCTGGAGCGGCTCGGATTCAACTTCGTGAGCATTCAGTATATGAGGGCCGAACAGGGCCGGCCGCTGGCGGACTTCCTGGAGCGGTGCCGAAAGCACGGCATATGGGCCCACATCTCGACGAACTCCGCCAGCAACCTTCGGCTGAACCCGGAACGCGACCGGGCGCTGGTGGAAGCCGCCGGGCTAGCGAACAACGCCGCCGTATTCGGCTACGAACTGGCATTGGAGCCCCACATGGGCCTGCACGCCGTGCGGCAGCCTTACGACGAGTCGTGGCGCGCCTGGGTTGTGGAACAGTACGGCTCGGTAGAAGAGGCGGAACGAGATTGGGGGATACGCGGCCCCCGGAACGATCAGGGAGAGCTGACAAACCCTTTGGATGAGCAACTCGAGAACGACGGCCCGCATCGCGTGATGGTGGCGGCCTACCGCCGCTTCGCCGACGACCTGGTCAGTCGGACGTACGGAAAGGCGGTGCGGCACCTGCGGGACCTGGACCCCGGAGCGTTGTTCGCGGTGCGCACCGGATGGGGCGGAACGGGCCAGTTCGGCAACAACCGTCAGATGGGTTACGACCTTGCCGCCGGGGCTGCTCATCTCGATGCCATATGTCCCGAAGCGTATGGCATGCCGGCCGAGTTCCCGGAGGCTCGCAGGACCGGGTTCATCACGGTGTACGGCCTGTATGCGGGGAACGGCAAGCCCGTGTGCTGGCTGGAGTTCGGCGCCAGCGTGGGCGCGGACGGAACGGCACGCGCCCGCCGGAACCAGGCGCTGCTGAACGAGACCATGATGCGGGTGGCGGAGGACTCCGGCGCGGAGGGCACGGTGGTGTGGTGGTATCCCGGCGGCTGGCGTGTGAACGAGCGCAGCGACTTTGGCATCATGGATCCGGATGGAACGCCGCGGGAATCGGCCCGGGCGATCAGCGACTGGGGCCGGAAGCTGCAAAGCGAGGCTCCGAACACCGGAGGCGAAGTGGTCACGATACGGATTGACCGCGACGCGGATGCCCGCGGGCTCTACGGCATGTGGGAAAAGGCCGGTCCGGAGTACGTGCGGGCGCGGGAAGCCAACCGCCCCGTGCGGCTCACCACAGCCGGGTCCGGGACCAACACTGCGACGATGCCTCTGGTTCAGGTCGGCAACGTGCCGTATACGGGTCGCGGCCCACTGAAGTATGCCAACGCCGAAATCGCGCGGGTGCGGATTGAGTGGGCGGGGGGCGGAAAGACCGTGGAAAACGGAGCGCAAGCCGATCTGCCGGCCCCGGGCGAATACCGGCTGACGGTCTTCTTGGTCAATACGGGTGAGGCCGCCTGGCTGCCCGCCGCCGGAGCGGACAAAGAGGGCGATTGCGTGCTGCGCACGAGCGCGGGGGGCCTGCCGGTCAGCCTCGAGGTCCCGCGCTTCGGCACGACGGCGACCGGGCCGTTGACGATCGCAGTCCCCGAGGGGGGTGCCCAACTCACAGGCCGCATGACGGCGCTGGGGCGCGGAAGCTTCGGCGAGACATTGCGCATCTCCCTGCGGCCCACAGGTCACTGAAGGTTAGACCACGGATAACATTCGAGGTGCGTGCTATGGTTTGCTCGATGACAACAAACGACGCTATTTCCCGCCGGTCATTTCTTGCTCTGACCGCGGCGGCCCCGCTTGCGGCCGCCTACGCCCAGGGGAAGGACATCCCCATTGGCCTGGAACTTTACTCCGTGCGCGACGATCTTGCCAAAGATCTCAAGGGGACGGTCACGGCGGTCGCGAAGATGGGCTACCAGGTCGTCGAATTCTTCGGTCCCTATTACACCTGGACGCCCGAATACGCCAGGGAAGTCCGCAAGCTCATGGACGACCTCGGCATCCGCTGCAACTCCACCCACAACGGCGGCGCCAGCTTTACGTCCACCGGTCTGCCGCACGCGATTGAGCTCAACCAAATCCTGGGTACGAAATACATCGTGCTGGCGAGCGCCGGCCGGGTCTCGGGCCTCGACGGCTGGAAGAAAGTCGGGGAGACATTGGCGCAGGCGCAGGAGAAACTGCGGCCGCTCGGGCTCCACGCCGGGTATCACAACCACCAGGCCGAGTTTGTGCGGATCGAGGGCAAGCGCCCGATCGAGGTGATCGCCGCCTCCACGCCCAAAGACGTCATGCTGCAACTCGACGTCGGCACGTGCGTCGAAGTCGGGTCCGACCCGGTGGCATGGATCGAAGCGAACCCCGGCCGCATCAACTCCATCCACTGCAAGGAATGGGCTGCGGGGACAGGCCCCGACAAGGGCTATCGTGCGTTGTTCGGTGAGGGCGACGCTCCGTGGAAGCGCATCTTGGCGGCGGCCGAATCGGTTGGTGGCGTCGAGTACTACCTCATCGAGCAGGAGGGCAGCCGGTACCCGGAGCTCGAAACCGCCGAGCGGTGCCTGGCGAACTGGAAGAAGATGCGCGCGTAGGCACTGCGGCTGCGCGCGCTCGCCACCCTGAACCAGCCACCGCCGCGGCGTCTGCTATTTACAAGTATACAGACCGTTCTAACATTTTTGGCGCGCATGGCTCCTTAAGCCTTGCTCCAAGCCATTGAGAAAGGACAAGAAAAGGTGCCCGATCGTGCCAAGCTCAAAGAGGCTATTCTGAACGGGGATGCCCGGACCGCGGCAGAAGTGACGCGGACCGCCTTGGAGAACGGTGCGGATGCCATGGATCTGGTGACAAACCAGATGGTCCCCGCCATGGATGAGGTGGGTCGGCTTTTCGAGTGCGAGGAGTATTTTGTGCCTGAGTTGCTTCTCTCTGCACGCGCCATGAAAGCGGCGTTGGAGTACATTCGGCCGCTGCTGGCCGCTCACGGCGCGCGGACAGCCGGCCGTGTGGTGATTGGCACGGTTCAAGGGGACCTACACGATATTGGCAAGAACCTCGTGACCGCCATGCTCGAAGGCGGGGGCTTCGAGGTGACCGACCTTGGTACGGATGTGCCACCGGTGCGTTTCATCCAGGCGATTGAGGAGAAAAATGCCAACTTGGTGTGCTTGTCCGCTCTGCTCACCTCCACGATGCCAGCTATGAGAACCTCGATCGAGGCTCTCATCTCGTCTGGAATGAGAAGCCGTGTCCGGGTTCTAGTTGGCGGCGCTCCCGTTGCGCCGCAATATGCGCGGGAGATCGGCGCCGACGGTTACGTCATAGGCGGGTCGGGGGGCAGGCTGGGCATTTGGGAGACAAGCGGGGAAAGGTGACCTCACCTCCCGGCTGCTCGGGGGGCCATTTTGAGGTTTTCGCACACGGCTTATCTTCAAGCGTTGGCTGTCCAAAAGGCGTCAAATGGTTTCATTTGGCATTGATTTCGGAGTTGAAAGTCCTTATGCTTGATCGTAACCGTATGCGGAGTTTCAGCCTGCAGCAGCCCTGCAAATCGCGCTGAGGCTTTGTTGCTGACGCCGCCGAGGAGATATGGACATGAATCGACGCGAATTTCTAAGCAGCTCCGCAGTAGCCGGCGCCGTTGCCGTTGCGGTCGGTGGACTCCATACTGCCGCGGGGCAGAATACGAAGAAGGACGCCCCCCCCGGTCGCGCCGGCGCATCCTGAACTTCAACGAAAACATGGAATACAGAAAACTGGGCAAGACCGGCC
>Ga0181530_10002306_pt1 | contig 22919 bp, 16 predicted proteins | sample PEATcosm2014_Bin_42_FD_119769 | JGI IMG/M metagenome (GOLD analysis project Ga0181530, IMG submission 119769) | Peatland microbial communities from MTU Mesocosm Facility, Houghton, MI, USA - PEATcosm2014_Bin10_60_metaG | ecosystem: Environmental > Terrestrial > Soil > Wetlands > Peat | place... | reverse complement strand
GCCGTCGAATCTGGCCAAGGTGTGACCCGCCCATGTGGGGCCGGATGGAATCCGCGGTTGCCTTGCGGCCAACCTGCCCCACTGGGTCACAGATGAGCTTGCCAACCCCGCGCAACCCGGCCGTGTATCCCGCTATCAGCGTTGCTGCACCTTCAGAAATTCCACCGCAACGCCAGCAAGCCCGTCCGCGGACTTCCTGCCGGCGGGAAAACCGCCGTCGCGGTAATCTTGCCGCCGTTCGAATTGTTCACCACCGTCTGGCCCGGCAGCGGGCTGCCTCCGGCGGTGGGCTCGCCCAAATTCGTGTGATTCAAGATGTTCTGAAACGAAGCCGAAAATTGAATCGCGCCGTACTTCTCCAGCCGCACCGTTTTCTGCAATCCCAGGTTGAACAGCACCCATCCCGGCCCTTCGATAATGCCGCGCCCCGCATCGCCCCACTCCCCGCTCGCCGGCGTAGTGAATACGCTCGGGTTGAACCACTCGGCCGCCGTTTTGGGCATGGGAATCGGCTCGGAAACATTGGGCCGCAAGGTAGTCGTATTGGTATTGGTCGGGTCCGGACCGCTGATCAGCGGGGTGAACCAGTTGCCCGTGCTCACATCCAGCAGCGTGCTGAGCTGCCAGCCTCCCAGCAGCGCGCCGCGCCCCACCGGCAAATCGTAAAGCGCCTGGCTTTGCCATTGATGGCGCGGCGCCGAATACACGTTGCCGCGGTCGCGCCGCCGGTCGTAACTATCTTCGATGGTGGTTCCCAATTCGAAATCGTCGGTTTCGTCGGTGTCGCTCAGATCTTTCGCCCACGTCCACGCCGAGCTGAATAATAGCCCGCGGCTGAAGCGCCGCTGCACCTGTGTCTGCATGGCGCTATACAGCGCGTCGGCGCCGTTATCGGCGTAGTTGATCGAGCCGAACAAGGGATACGGCCTGCGCGAGTTACTAAATGGAAGGGTCGAGGGGAGCGGCTGATTGACATCCCGGCGGTAAACTAAGTCGGTGGCTTTCGACCCGATGTAACTCACGCGCAATCCCGTATCTCGCGTCAGTTCCCGCTCCAGAGAAAGCGAGTACTGCTGCGCGTAAGCGTTGCGCAAATCGGGAGTCACCGCGCGGAGGGAAAGCGTCCCCGGCGCGCCTGGGGTGGCGAAGGGATCGGCCAGCGTGAAAGCCGGGTGGCCGTTTGTGAGGCTGTTGGGGTTCACGGTAGTGGCCGCGAACGGTCCCGCCGCCAGGTCGCCCGTGATGTTCTCCGAGTAATGGTTGTAATACACGCCCCAGCCGCCGCGCAGCACGGTCCTGGCGGCACGGTCGAGCTGATACGAAAATCCCAAGCGCGGCGCGAAGTTGTTGCCATCGGCGTGCCGCAGCGACCGGCCGAGTCCCGCCGAATTAGCCGTTTCGATGGGCAGCGACGAAGGGAACAGCGGGCTCACATAATTCAGGGATTCCTGGTTGGGCACGATAATCCTGCCCGTCGCCAGATCGAACGAGTACATGTTGCCCTTCAACGCGTAAGCCGGCCCGTTATATTCGTAACGCAGGCCATACATCAAAGTAAGCCGCGCGGTTACCTTAAAATCGTCCTGCGCGTAACCCGCCCAATCGCGCGAGCGGTTGTACTGCGCCGGGTAAGGCTCTTCGCGCGTCGCCGAAGCCGGCAGCCCCAGCAGAAAATCGGCATAGGCGCTGCCCGTGAACATACCGGTGAACGAGTAACTTCCGAAAATCGGCGTGCCGGAGTTATTCGGCATGTAACGGTTGACGAACCAGTCGATCCCTTCCACCCCGAACTTCATGGAGTGCCGTCCGTGCACCCAGCTCAGGTTATCGGCAAGCTGCGCGTGCCCGTCGTTCACCGGGCTCAACAGGTTGATGTTGTTGTTGCTGAATCCGGAGATGCTGAAAAACGGCAGGCTGTTCACCGGTCCGCGGTCCGGCAGCCCGGAGATGCCGATCTCCTGCAGCACGCTGTCGCCCGTGAAGTTGGCGCTGCTGGCCGAAACCAGGATGAGAGCCCCCGCGCGAAATTCGTTCACCACGTTGGGCCGCAAAGTCGCCACATCGCCCAGCGTCCAGAAGTTGACGCGCCGGATATTGTCGCTGGTCCCCACGGTGGTGGGCGGCAGCGCCGACCGCGCGCCCGGAATCTGGTAATCGTCCTTGCGGTTTTCATAGCGCAGAAACGCCATCTGTCCGGCCGTGAAATTGTGGTCCAGGCGGAACTCTTCGGTGCGGTGCGCCTCGGGGCCGTCGAAGCTGGCGCGATAGTTGGCCGCCGTCAGCGTGGGAGGGCCGTAATTGGGCAGCGGGAAAAACAGCTTCTGCGCGGCGAGCGCCTGCGAGCTGAGCAGTTGCTGCGGAAGCAGGTTGCCCGGGAACGCGCCGCCGTACGGATCGGTGAGCGCCGCGAAGCCGCTGAAATCGCCGCCGCGCATCGCCGCCGTCGGCACATTGGGCGAAAACAGGTAGGCCGAAACGCCCCGCTCGCCATCGAAATCCACGAAGAAGAACGTTTTGTCGCGCCGCACCGGACCGCCCAAGGTACCGCCATAGTTATGCAGGTTGGTGAAGGGCAGGGAAGTGGCGAAGGCGTTGCGCGCGTCGGTCGCGCTATTATGCATGTACTCGTACACGCCGCCGTGAAATTGGTTGGAGCCGGATTTGGTCGCGGTGGCGATGGTTCCCATCCCGCCGAACTCGGCGCGCGTGGTGAGCACGTTGGCGGAAAATTCCTGGACCGCCTCCATGGAAGGCTGCGAAACGTTGTCCGGGCTGCCGAAATTGCCGAAGGTGGTTTCGATGCCGTCCACCTTCACCTTGACGGCGGAGGATACCGCCCCCGGCGTCAGCCATTTCGCGCCGCTGCCCACCTGCACCACGCCCGGCACGGTTTCCGGCAGGATTTCCGAGATCAGCCCCGAATCGCCGGAATTCTTGGCCACGCTGCGGTAGTTGGTGGGCAGGTCCACAATCTGCAGGTTGGTCATTCCGGTCGAAATGGCCGGCGAATCGATCTGGATCATGGCCGCCGCCGCGTCCGTCACCACCACTTCGGAATTGGCCGCCGCCAGCTCCAGCGCCAGGTCCTGCCGCACGGTGCGATAAGGATCCACGGTGAACGCGCGCGTCTCCACCGGCCGGAAACCTTTAGCGCCGGCGTTCATCCGGTAAGTGCCCGGCGGCACATCGGGGAACGAATAGACGCCGCTGGCGTTGGTGGCCGCCGTACGCACCACGCCCGTGTCTTGATTGGTCAACCGTACGTCGACCGAAGGAACCACCCCGCCCGAAGGATCTGTCGCCAAACCGGTGACCGTGCCGAGAGGGGTTTGCGCATGCGCCGCGAGCGAACAAAACAGGATTACCAGAGCCGATTTCATATGCGGGAACGACCATTTTGTCACAGTGGCAGGGCGCTGCGCGCAGCCTGATGCAAGCTTTGCCCCTGGCGCGATACGGCCCCGCCGGCATGATGGCAAGGCTCGCGGCCCTCCTGCCAGACCAGTTGCGGCATCAGGTGTCTCACGTGGTCAGGCGATAACATGGCGGGTGATGTTCTGTATATTGGGGACACCCGTCATCACCATCGCAGATTCCAACTCATCTCGCATCGTATTCACGAAGAGCGTGACTCCTTCGCGGCCGCCTCCAAATGCGGCGCGGATCAGGTGCCGGCCGACGAGTACGGCATCGGCGCCCAAGGCTAAGTATTTGAACACGTCGACGCCATAATGCACACAGCCGTCGACAAAGATCACCATCTTGCCTTTAACCTTGTCAGCGATCGCCGGTAGCACATCCGCAGTGCCAGGCGTATGATCCAAAACCCGTCCACCGTGATTTGAAACGACGATCCCAGCCGCACCCGCCTCGCCCGCCAACATTGCCTCGTCGGGCGTCATGATTCCTTTCAGCACAACCGGTATCCTGGTGGCACGGACAAGCTCACGCAATTGAGCCGCAGTCTTCGTCCCTACCATCACCCCCGGCGCCTGCCCTGCGTAGCGCGCCGCGGAATCGACGTCGATTGCGATCATGAACGTGCCGGCAGCCTCGACTATCGGTAGTACCTCTATGAAGTTTGGGTTGGGGCGTGGCTTGAGGCAGACAAGCGCCTTTCCGCGATAACGCGCAACGATGTCGCATCTCATCTTCAACATATCCGGTGCGGTCGGCTCGTCGCCAATACCGCCTGCAGTGCCGGCATCAACGCATCCGCCGACAATCGAATCAAAATACGCTTCTGCCGGCATCCGATTGCCCATGTTGCGCAAGCCGCCGACCGGCGCCGCAATGGCCGGAAGGGAGAGCTTCTGGCCGAAGATCGTGACCGATGTGTCTGGTTTCTTCTCGACTGTAGCAACACCGGTCAATGTTCGTAACTTGAGCTCGACACGTTTGAGCGCCTGGAAGTTATTCTGAAACGACGTGCCCGAACCGACACCGCCGAGCCCAGGGAATTCTCCCGCACAGACCACGCCGTCGCATTGGCGACAGACGCGGCATATAGGGTACAATGCTTGGCGCGCCCTAGCGTACACGTCCTCCACCGTCAATCGCGCCTTACTGGTGCCGGCCGCGACGGCTTGGCTAGGCTGCTGCGTCCCGGCTTTTGCAGGTGAGATGACTTGGCTCACGCCTGCCAATGCGGTCGCCACCTGCAAAAAACCCCGCCGTTTCACGCCAACCTGGTTGTCACAGGAAGACACGGGGCTTGAGCTGTTGCTGAGCATGCGATTTTCAACCGCATTGTCATGACTCAGTCCACTTGCCGCAGAGTATCGCATGTTTGACATTACTCCTTCGGAACAGGAAGCGCCGTTGCCTGGCGGGCAACTATCTGCCAGCCCTGAGGACCTTTTACAAGGTTCCAGAGAAGATCGAGATGATGAGGCACCATCTTGCCGGGAGTCCCACTGCGTATGTCGCAGGTGCCTTTAAAGAGAGCAACCGAGCCATAAATCCGGACCGTGCTGTTGCTGAAGTTGATCGATTCCCAGGTTTCCTTGTTTTGCTTAAAGACGTCCAGTACTTCGGCCTTTGTTTGCGTCCTCCCGCCTGAGTGGCCAAACGTCAGGTCATCATGATATAGCCTTTCGAGCGCGGGGATGTCCTTGCTGAGGATCGCTTGTTTCAAGCTCTCCATCGTTGCTATCACTGCCTGTTCTTCCTTCGAATCCTTCGCCTGTTCTTCCTTCGAATCGTTCGCTTTCGGGGAAGTAATGGCCGTCGATTGACGGGCAACTATTTGCCAGCGCTCCGGGCCCTTCAGCAGAACCCAGAGCATGTCGTCGTGCTTCGCCTCCATCTTGCCGGGAGGTCCGCTCCGTATATCGCAGATGGCTTTGAAAAGAGCGGTCGTGCCGTAAATCCGGAACGTAGCGTTGCTGAAGCTGATCGCCTCCCACCTTTGCTTGCCTTCTTTGACGGTCGCCAGCACTTCAGCCTTCCCTTGTGTCCTTCCGCCAGCGTGGGTGTACGTCAGGTCCGGATGATAGACCTTGTCAAGCGTGGCGATATCCTGGGCGATGGTCGCCTTCCGCATGGCATCCATCGTTTCCATGATCGCTTTTTCTTCCTTCGGGTCACTGGCCGCCAGCGAAAGACCCGGCGCACACAGAAATACGCAGATAGTAAATGCCATTTTGGTTTTCATTTCCCTTAACCCCCTTTCAAATCAAACTGTGCGTGCGGTTTTCCCGCACAGCGCTATTTCCTGGCTGGAGAGCGTGGAAATAGTGCTCTGGCCAAGAAATGTTCCATCATCGGACGCCAGCCCGCAAGCGGTGTTTGTGGCAACCGAGATCAACGCCGGCGTAAATCCGGCACACTTAGATCGGTTTCTCCCCCGTTTCTAAGAACTTGCCTCTCGCATGAGAGATGGGCTGCATTCCGCCGATCCAGTTGTGAAACTCGTAAGCGTCTCCGCGATAGAGAGTGCGCTCGAACCAGAGCGGCCTGCGGCCGACAAGATAGCCGACAGATTTTACAAGCATGCCGGCGGCTCCATCGCGGACCCGCAGCGCCCGGGCTTCGCCGCCCCGGATGTTCACAGCCCGAATGCTTTCGTCCCCACCCTCGATAGCGAGCCGGTATTTTTCGGCCCACGCGCTGTAAAGCGAGCCGCTGACAATCGTTGGCGTCAAGTCCGGACAGTGTTCCGCGACGACATACCGTCTTTCCAAAATCACCGGTAGATTGTCAACCAGGCGCAGTCGCTCCATGTAATATAGTGGGTTCCCTGAGGCGACTTGCAACGTCTCCGGCACTTCGTCAAGCACGTCTTTCGCGACGACCCGTTCGAACTGCAGAACTTGCGTGCCGGGATTTTTGCCGGCCGCGAGCGCCTCTTCCGTGAAGCTCACCAGCGATCGGAGGTTGTAGTTGATGGCGGGGCCTCGCACGAATGTGCCCACACCCTTGCGGAATTCCAGCAAGCCCTCGGACACCAAACTCGATAGAGCCTTGTTCGCCGTGGGGCGGCTGACCGTGAAGCGCTCGCAGACCTGCCTCTCCGTCAGGAATTTGCTGCCAACCGGGCACTCTCCGGAGGTAATCAGTTGCCGGAGATGACTGTTGATTTGATAATAGATTGGTTCTTTTACCAGTACAGAGGCCACGTAGCTATACCGCTCCCGAATCTGATATATCGCCCAAAGACAGACCTTTTGTCAAGTGAAAAACGCCTATACAGGTGCCGGAGTGCCAGCGAGGGCTCTCATGTAAATACATAACATCTTCATTATGTTATAGTTCCATCGAATATACATGGCGCACGGATTTTCTTGTTGACAGGCCTGGAGAATTGTGCTTTGATTGCCTAGGGTTCACGCGTGGCTTAGCTACCATATTGGTGGGAGGAAGCTGTGCAGTGAAGAAACTTTTTGAGCGGCCGAAGGGCCCAGGAACCGGCCGCGTGGAACGTAAGGGGTCCAAAAGCGTTAGGAGTATCCAATGCACACATCGCTAAAGGCCGTTATCTTTAGTCTGGTGATCGTGTCATGTGCTTGGCCGCAGGCAAGCACCGGCACAGTGAGCGGCACCGTTCGCGATCAGAGCCGCGCCGTCATCTCCAATACGGAGGTGGTGCTACTGAACACGGCAACCAATGCCCGTTCTACCACTCGAACCAACGAAGCAGGGTTCTACATGTTTCCGGCAGTGATCGTGGGTCCCTACCGGTTGACAGTCGAAGTTCCCGGAATGCAGAAGTATGAGGGAACCTTCATCATGGAAGCGACGCAGGACGTGGCGATCGATCCGGCTCTGCATGTCGCCTCGAGCACCGCCACGGTACAGGTGACGGCAGACCTCACGGCGACGATCGCTGCGGACGACGGTATGCTGCGCGACGGAGTCGACCAGGAACGCATCGAACAACTGCCCCAAAGCTCGCGTAATCTCCTGACGCTCATGCAAACCCTCCCCGGAGTCGAGTCATCCAACGGCAGCCGGGCTTTCGGCTTGCCGCAGCAGTCGATGGAATTTATCCAGGACGGCTCAGCGGAAACGGATCGGCGCTATAACATGTCCTTCTACAGCAAGTATCCGGCGCAGGACTCGATTGAGGAGTTCACGCTGAATACGAACGCTGTTACCGCGCAGTACACCCGTCCCGCCAGTGTCATTATTTCTACCAAGAGCGGAACCAACGAGTTCCACGGAGGGGCGTTTGAGTACCACCAGGATGCCGACTTGGGCTGGGCGCGCACACGAACTCAGACGAACGTCGAACCTGCCCACAACCTCTCCAACTCGTTTGGCGTTACCGTCGGCGGCCCCCTGGTCATTCCCAAGCTTTACAATGGCAAGAACCGAACCTTCTGGTTTTTCGATGGGGAGTTCCCCCGCGCCCGATCCGCCACGCAAGAGGAGTACTATGTACCCACGACTGCGATGGACAACGGGGATTTCAGCGGGTTGCTCAACTCGTCGAACCAACTGCAGGTATTATATGATCCCTGGTCCACCGGGCCGGCTCCCAACTACCAGCGTACTCCCTTTCCCAACAACCAGATCCCGGTTTCCCGAGAGAGTCCGACAGCCAAGTATCTGCTCGGCATCACCCCAGCGCCGAACATGCCAGCTAATAATCCGCTGATCACAGAGAACTACTGGGGTTACCAGACCAATGCCAGCAACGTCTTGATGGCCGTCGCCCGCTTCGATCAGCGCTTTTCGGATCGAGATCTGATCTATGTCCGTTTGAGCAGACTCCAGGAACCGCACACACAGTATGACAACACTGGCACCGTTGGGTTGGAGGCCTTAAACGGCGTGGCTGGTTACGAGTATGTGCTCGATGGGGAGGAGAACTTTTCGGCGCACTGGACGCACATCGCTTCGCCAACGCTCTTTAACGAATTCCTGGTTAGCGCGCGGTATCGGCGAGGAGGGGAAGATTCGGGGTCGGGCACTCACCAGCCCGTGAACTGGTTCACCCAACTGGGAATGCCGAATCCTTTGGGCTCCAACGACTGGCCGCAGTTCACCGGCATGGGCCTGAAGAGTTACGCGCTGACCAGCTCCGGCACTACTTTAGGCGACGAGACTTACGACACCGTAGATGATAACGTGACAAAAATCCACGGGAAGCACGAGTTCCTGTTCGGAGGGCACTTTCGCAAAGATTTCATCAACACTCTTGCGGGCAACAACGGGCAGAGTTCGTTTACTTTCAGCGGCCTGGCCACGGCAGATTACAGTACGACGGTTTCCACCCCTACCAATCCGGCGGCCGTACCCAACACGGGATACGCCCTTGCGGACATGTTCATGGGCGTATCCCAGGACTCAGTCTCGCTCTACCGCAAAATGTACTATCTGCGATCGGGCGACCGCGCGCTGTACTTCCAGGACAATTTCAGAGTGACGCCCCGTCTGACCTTGAATTTGGGCGTGCGCTGGGAATTCTGGCCCGCTGTCACCGAGAAGCACAATACCATGACCGGCTTCGACGAGGCTAACCATGCCATCGTGTTGGGTACGAGTCTGGCTAACCTGGAACTGCTCGGGTTAACCACCCCTTCAGTGGTGGCAGACTATGAAGCGATGGGGGTGAAGTTCGAGACTTACCAGGCTGCCGGCCTGCCCCAGAGCCTTGTTTATCCGAACTACAAGAACTTTGCCCCGCGCCTGGGCTTCGCGTATCGTGTCTTCGGAAACCGTAAGCCACTCGTGGTGCGCGGCGGATACAGCCTGACCTATTTTAGTATGGATTATAGCTGGGCTGGTACCATTGGGGGTGGAGCCCCGTTTTCCGCTACCTGGAGTTATAATCCGAACAGTGCGACGACATCGCCAAACGGCCTTCCGAATTACGGGCTCATCTCGAATCCCCTTTACGTAGACGGCGTGAATGACACAAACTCGATCAATCTGAGTTCTTCCCAACCGACCCCCATCTCGCCCGGCGCATCGGTCAGCTACTTCGACCCGCACATGACCACACCTCGTGCGAGCGGTTGGAACTTGACGCTCGAGAGAGAGTTGGGTTTTTCGACGGTGGCGCGTGTGGGGTACGTCGGGAACCATTCGTCCGACTTACCGGAGTATTTTAGCTATAACAATGCACCTCCCACTTACATCTGGTATGCGACCACCGGCGAGCCATTGCCGACGGGCTCCACTTCCAGTATGGTGAGCCGGCCCTATGATCAGACGACATATGGGACCGTCCAGGAATGGCTGCCCCTCGGGTATTCGAATAACCAGGCTATTAACTTGGAACTGGAGCGGCGGTACAGGAAGGGGTACGCCTATCAATTGTCCTATGTCGTGATGAACGCGCTCGGGACGGGCTCCGGCACCACGACCGTGCAGACTCCTAACCAGTACTTGCCGGGCGCGGTGCCGACCGACTTAAGTCAAATGAACACGTTTCTCAACTACGGGCGTGACACCTCGCTGCCCAAAACCCACGTCCGGTGGAATTTTGTTGCCGATGTGCCAGTCGGCAAGGGCAAGTTCTTGGACCCCAGCGGCTTCCTCGATAAGGTCGGTGTCGCCGGCCGCGTCCTCGACAAGGTCATCGGCGGATGGATGATCTCTGGCATCGGCAACTTGGTGACCACCTACTTCACACTGCCGACGACCGATTATGGTTTCACCGGCGTACCCATCCAGACCTACGGCTACAAATACCCGATCGAAGACTGCCTTAGCACCCCTTGCCAGCCGGGCTATCTCTGGTGGAACGGTTACATTCCGGCGAACGAGATCAATAGCTATGCCGCCAACGGGACCCCCAACGGCTACGAAGGAATCCCGTCAAATTACAAGCCGGCGGTGGAGCCGCTGATCCCATATGGCAGCACCACGTTACCGCCTAATGCCCCCGCGAACCTGAATATCTCGTCGTACTGGAACACCGACGACGTCTGGATCCCGCTGAAAAACGGCACGGTGCAGGAAGTGACTGAAAACACCAACCTGCACCCATGGCGGAACCAGTATCTGCCGGGTGTGCGTCAATGGACGCAGGATGCCTCGATCTTTAAGACTATTCCGATTAACGAGAGAATAAGAATGCGTTTTAGCGCGGATTTCTTCAACGTGTTCAACCATCCGGGCAATCCCAACTCGGTCAATTCAAGTGGCTTCCAGAGCGACCAAGCTTCGGGGGAGTCCGCGAGGACCATTAAACTGGGCCTGCGCCTGAACTGGTGACAACAATGATGAACCGCCGCGAATTTCTCGCACCCGCCGCCGCCGGTGTTGCGTTCACAATCGTCCCACGACATGTGCTGGGAGGGGCGGGATATGTCCCTCCCAGCGACAAAGTGGTGTTGGCCCATATCGGCTGCGGCACGGAGGGAACCCGGGAACTGGTGTCGGGGTTGATCCAGGACCAGCAGATTCAGATTGTGGCCGTATGCGACCCGGTCAAGGATGGCACGAACTATTTGGACTGGAGCAAAAATGGGACACGAGACCTCATCCGGACGCTGCTGGGGGATTCCAGTTTTAACGCGAACGTGCAAGGAATTCGCTCCGGCCGGGATCAGTTTCAGGAAGTCGTGCAAAGGTATTACGCAAAAACGAGAGGGGTGGAGAACTACAAGGTAGCGGCGTATGCGGATTTTCGGGAGCTGTTGGAGAAGGAAAAGGACATCGATGGCGTCAAGATCATGACTCCCGACCACCTTCACGCGGCCGTAGCCATAGCGGCGATGAGGAAAGGAAAGTGTGTCGCCGTCCACAAGCCCCTCGCCAACCGGATGAATGAAGCGAAATTGGTCCTCGAGACGGCCCGCAAGACAAAGGTCGCCACTCATTTACTGGCACCCAGCAGTGGCGGCACCGCGGATAGGATCGCCGCCCGGATCAAAGACGGGACGATCGGGACCCTTCGGCAAGTGCATTACTGGACGAACAGGCCGGTGTGGCCTCAATACCCGGAGCTTCCCGCCGACCGGCCGCCGGTTCCCGAGGGTTTTGACTGGCAACTGTGGCTGGGACCCGAGCGCGACCGCCCCTATCATCCATGGTTCACCCATATGGTATTTCGGGGCTGGTATGATTTTGGCGCGGGATGTATGGGGGACGTGGGCTACGGCAACCTTTGGCCGGTATTCAGGGCGTTCGATCTGGGCGCTCCTCTCAGCGCCAGGGCATGGGCCACCCGCACCTGCAAGATCGTCGATCAAGTCGCCCATTCCGTGGCGAATGATGTCGCTTACCCGATCGGTTGCGCGATTCAATTCGAAATTCCGCGGATCGACGCGCCCAAGATCGATCTGTTTTGGTACGACGGAGGCCTGCAACCGCAAATTCCCGAACTGGACGCGGAGACCGCGCCGGCGCCCGTGGAGGGCATGCTGTATGTGGGCGACAAAGGAAAGATCCTGAGCAGCGGGGGTGTTCCGCGACTGTTCACGGCGAAAGGAAGTCAACCCCTGTGGGGAGGTGACAAAGGAGGTTTTGGAACAGGGAAAGAAGGTTCTGGAACAGGGAAAAAGACCTTTGGCGGCGGTGTCTGGGCGAAGGCTTTCAAGGGAGGCACGCCATCGTCTGGAAATTTCCTGAACGCGGGACCAATTGCGGAGACCGTCTGCCTGGGCGGCGTGGCGTTGCGAGCGGGGAGCCAGAAAAGTGACGCTCGGATCAAGGTACTTTACGACAGCGCGGACATGAGAATCACCAACGTTTCCGAAGCGAACAGATTCCTGACTCGTGAATATCGGCCGGGTTGGGAACTGTGATAAGGCGTGATGGTGGGGCAAGCAAAAGGAGAACAGGAGCAATGCAGACGGTTTCGAGAAGACAATTTCTTGGCAGCAGTCTGGCCGCGGCGGGGGCTCTCTCCGCGGGGGCACTGAGCCTGGAGGCGTATCCGCTGGGCCTTCCCTTAGGGTTTCAGTCGTACGGCGTGAGAGAAGAGATCGCGAAGGATTTTCCCGGCAAGCTGAAGCAGGCGACTGCCATCGGGTACCAGTCCGTCGAGTTGTGCTCTTTTAAGGGCTATGCAGGTTTTCGCCCGTTGGCGGACCTGAAGCCCGCGGACATACGCAAAATCGTCCAAGACGTGGGGATGACCGCCCCCAGCAGCCATTTCCAATGGCGCGAGTTCGACGATGCGACCATCGACCAGAGCATCGAATGGTCAAAGGGAGTCGGCCTCCAATACATGACCATGTCGATGGCCCGCCATGCGACCACGATGGATGATTGGAAACAGATATTCGAACTGATGAACAAGTATGGCGAGCGTATCGAAAAAGCCGGCATGATCCTCGGTTACCATACACACAACGATGAGTGGAAGAAGATCGACGGGGTGATGGTCTTTGACCAAATGCTACGGAGCATAGATCCGAAGAACTGCTTATATCAACTGGATATGGGTGGCACATCCGCTAATGGCATTGATACCGGCGACTATATGGCAAGCCACCCCGACCGGTTCTTTTCCCTCCATCTGAAGGATCATCGAAGAAAGCCGCTCCCAGGAGTTGCCGCGGCACCGCCGCCACCTCCTGCGGGCGGGCAGCCTGGACCGGGCAAGGTCCCCGACTCTCGGGCAGTCGGCCAGGGTGATACCGACTGGAAGAGCGTCTTCGCGGGCGCGAAGAAAGGCGGCATCAGGAACTACTTCGTCGAGATCGAGGCCCGGCCGCCGGACGATCCCAAACAGCTTGCAGCTTGCTGGGAAGCGATGAAAGTCAGTGCCGAGTATCTTCGCAAGCTGAAAGTGTAAATAAAACGGCGGTGTGAGCCAGCTTGCGGCTTCCGGTTTCTGGCTTCTGTCTGGGGCAAAAGAAGCGATGTATCATCAGTTCAAGAGTCATCTGTGGCAACTGATTGCCTCCGAAGGCTGCTCACATGAAGCGACTGCACCTCATTGACAAGCTGCCGGTGATTTTGGAAAGATATTATGTCGTCGCGGCACACTGTCCGGACCCGACGCCAACGAGCGTCAGCGGCTCGCTTTACGACGCTTGGAGAGAAAGGTACCGGCTCGCCATGGAGGGAGGGGACGAGAGGATTCGGGCTGTGAACATCCGGGGTGGCGACGCCCGTGCGCGGCAGGTCCGCGATGGAGCCGCCGGTATGCTGGGAGAATCTGTTGGCTATCTGGTCTGCTACAGGCCGCTCTGGTTCGAGCGCACGCTCTGTCGCGCGGACGCTTACGAATTCCACAACTGGATCGGCAGCATACAGCCCGCCGGTCTCGCGAAAGACAAGTTTCTGAAAACCGGTGAGAGGCCGATCTAAGTGCGCCGGATATATGCCAGCGTTGATCTTGGAGCCACCAACACGGCATGTGGGCTGGCCTCCGAGGAGGGCGAATTTCTGGTCGAGCGCACCATTCCAACGCTCTCCAGCCAGGGTTCGGAAGCGGTCCTGGAGAGAATTGCAGCCGTCGTCGCGCGAATGGCGGCAGAGGCAGGCGAGAAGCCGCTGGCGCTGGGCATGGGCGTGCCCGGCTTGGTCGATCGCGAAACAGGTATCACCCTGTTTCTGCCCAATCTGCCGACGCAGTGGCGTGGCGTCGCTGTGGCCCGGATGCTGGCCGCACACATCGGGTGTCCGGTCTATCTCCTAAACGACGTTCGCCTTGCCACCTTGGGCGAAATGACCTTCGGGTTGGGTTACAAGGCCTGCAGTATGGTTTTCTTCGCCATCGGAACCGGTATCGGGGGCGGCCTGGTCGTGGACGGCAAACTGCGGTTGGGTGCACTGGGCGCGGCTGGCGAACTGGGGCACCAGACGATTCTGCCGGATGGGCCGTTGTGCGGCTGCGGCAACCATGGTTGTCTGGAGACACTCGCCAGTGGTCCTGCCATCATGGCGGAAGGAGTGCGACTGCTGAGGAGCGGCCTGGCTCCGCAGCTCGACGTTTTGACCGGCGGCAGAATCGAGTTGGTAACTCCGAAGGAGATGGGCGCCGCGGCAGAAGCGGGCGACCAAGCCGTCAGAGAAGCCATTCTCCGCGCCGCCGGCTATCTCGGCATCGGCGTCGCCAACATGGTGTGCGCTCTCCATCCGGATCTGGTCGTTCTCGGCGGCGGGGTGATGGGCCTTGGCGCATTACTGATTGACACGGTAAGGGCTACCGTGCGGAATCGCGTGCGCATGTTTCCGGCCGATAACGTGTTGATCGAAAGATCCGTTCTGGACGACAAAGCTGGTCTGTATGGGGGAATTGCGCTTGCCCTGCAAGGAGGAGTGCTTTAGGAAAGGAACCTGTGGACTACACATACTTGGACATCGCGAAGATGATCGACCATTCCCTGCTTAACCAGGTGTTGACCGATCAGGATTTGGAAGCCGGCTGCCTTCTCGCGCGCGAATACGATGTTGCCTCCGCCTGCGTAAAGCCGTATTACACAAAAAAGTGCGCAGAGCTACTGGCCGGCAGCAAGGTGGCCGCCAGCACGGTTATCGGGTTTCCGCACGGAGGAAATCAGACGGCCGTCAAGCTGGCGGAAGCCGGGCAAGCTCTTCACGACGGCGGTGCCGAGCTGGACATGGTCGTGAACATCGGCAAGGTGCTCAGCGAAGATTGGGCATATGTTCGCCAGGATATTGAGGCGGTGGTCGACTTAACGCACCAAGCCGGCTGCCTGGTCAAGGTGATCTTCGAAAACTGCTATTTGCAGGACAGCCACAAAATCCGCTTGTGCGAGATTTGCGCCGAGCTGGGGGCCGACTTTGTGAAGACGTCCACTGGCTATGGCAGCGGCGGCGCGACGATCGCGGATCTCAAGCTCATGCGCAGGCATTCGCCGGCTCGGGTTCGGATCAAGGCCGCCGGCGGCGTGCGCACGCTGGATGCGCTGCTGGAGGTCCGGTCGATCGGCGTCGCCAGATGCGGCGCCACGCGGACGGCCGAGATGCTGGAGGAATGCAAGCAGCGGCTCAGCGTCGCGGTCTGAGAGGAAAAATGAGACTGGGAACGCGCGGGCGCAATCCGCTGCCGGACCGGACTGCGTACCCTTCGTACGTGGCGTGGGCGGCGTCAAAGCAAGCGATACCGCCGGGAGCGAAAAGATGAAGATTCATCTCTACATTTTCACGATGTTGCTGGGTGTAGTCCTGGCAGTCCATCTGGCGATGAATGGAAAAGTCGGAAGCGTATTGAGCAACCCCCGCGTCGGTAACGCGCTCTTTTGGTGTATCGGCGCGCTGAGCGCCACCGTCATTGGACTGACCGGCTGGCGAACCGGGGCCTTGGCGCCACTCAAACAGGTCCATCCTCTGCTGCTGACGGCTGGTGTTCTGGGTGCATGTCTCGTGTTCGCAATCGTCTGGCTGATCCCTCTGGTGGGGGCGGGACCCGTCATGATTACCCTTCTCGCCGGCCAGGTGATCGGTGGACTGATCATGTCCCATTTTGGCTGGCTGGGCTCGCCGGTACAACCCATTACGATTACGAAGCTCGTCGGAGTTCTGGTCATGATTGGCGGCGTTGTCCTCGCAACTTTCAGTCGGTGACGCGCGCCAGATCATCGCGATGGGAGTTTTGTGGATGAGACAGGTGAGGTTGGGAAACACGGATATCGAAGTCAGCGCCCTCTGTCTGGGTACTGATGTGTTCGGCAGCAGGATCGACCGGGAAACGTCGTTCCAATTGCTGGACCTCTACCGGGAAAACGGCGGCACATTCGTCGATACGGGAAACTTCTACGCGGCGTGGCTGCCCGGATGTGAAGGTGGTGAGAGCGAGACGACGATCGGCCTTTGGATGAAGGATCGGAAAACTCGCGAACAGATAGTAATCGCCACAAAACTTGGGTTTGAGTATCCAGGATGTGAGGGCGGCCTCAACGCGGCTGAGATTGAGCGAGAGTGCGAGAAAAGCCTCCGGCGGCTCCAGACAGACACCCTCGACTTGTACTACGCTCACCGGGATGACCCCACAGCGCCCCTTCAGGAAACAATGGAGGCGTTCGATCGCTTGGTCAAAGCAGGGAAGGTGCGCGTCGTGGGGGCAAGCAATCTGAAGGTGTGGCGCATAGCGGAAGCCAACACTGTCAGTCAGACGTATGGATGGGCCCGTTACTGTGTCGTCGAACAGCGACACACCTACTTACGTCCGAGGCACGGGGCGGATTTCGGCCCCCAGGTCTGTATTACTGAAGACCTGAAGGACTATTGTCGGTCCCGTGGTATGACCATGATCGGCTATTCCGTTCTCCTGCACGGAGCCTATACGCGTGAGGATCGTTGCGTGCCGGCGCAGTATGCCGGTCCTGACGCAGATGCTCGCCTGAAGGCGTTGAATGCCGTAGCCAATGAAGCTGGTGCTACTTTAAACCAAGTAGTTATCTCCTGGATGCTACAGACTGATCCACCGCTATTACCAATCATTGCCGGCAGCCGGCCCGAACAGCTCATCGAAAACATCGCGGCGCTCGGCATCAGGCTCACAGAAGATCAGATCAGGCGTCTGGATACTGCGGGTAATCCCGAGATCGAACAAGCGTGGCTGCGCTAGATTCTTGGGGAGGGTGTAAATTGACGGACGAAGTTGGTGCCGCGTTGCGTGGGAGCGGCACGTTTGCCATCGGGGCGATTGATTCCATCGGCGCACAGTAGGGCGCCAAGGTCATCTTTACGATAAGGGTGCCGGCGCGAACTCGCGCACGGATCGCCGTGATTTGAGCGCGGACACGAGATCAACGTCGGCGCTGGACGGGGCGGTCGGAAGTGCGAGGTCGGCGGCATGGCAGCAGCCGGCTGTGAGGTGAACGAGCACTACCATCATAATGGCATCTTGAATCGTCGTCTTGATTCACCTGAGACCGGATTGTCCAGATTCCCGAGTTCCCATTGAAAGATGTTGCGTTAGCTGAAGATATATGGGCTACGATAGGGATGACGCTTCAGGTATCGGTTGGCTTCTTCATCACCGACGAACCGGGTCGAACCCGCCTCCAGTGTCAGTTTCCGCTTTGTGCGAAAACTCGCATTGGCCATGTGTACCAAGTCGGCTGAAAGGGCGCCTTCGTGAACCTCGGCAACCAGTTCCTCCCGACGTCGCGAACGCACCGCCTGGAGAAAGTTCGTCACATGCGGCGTACTCTCCTCGTCCCTGGGTTCGACCATGTTCATCGCCTCGCCGGGCTCGCGCTTGTCGCCGAGGAAAGACTTGAAGCCGCTGTCCTCCACCACCATGTAACCCTTGCTGCCGTAAAAGAGGTTGCCGACGAAGTCATGCCCTTCGCGCAGCTCCAGCCCGCTCTCGCCGCCCGTCATCAGGCCCCGTACCTCGAACGCCAGTTCGCAGTCGCCGTAATCGTAAATGGCAATCTGGGTGTTCGGAGTCTCTTGGTCGTCGTCATAAACGTACTTGCCGCCAGAGCTGTATACGGTCTTCGGGTTGCCGGCCTTGTTCAGGCCCCAGCGCGCGTAGTCGAGCTCATGGATGCCCTGGTTGCCGATATCGCCGCAGCCGGTGTCCCAGAACCAGTTCCACTTGTAGAGATAACGGTTCTCATTGTACGGGCGCAAGGGTGCCGGACCGAGAAAGAGGTCCCAGTTCAGGCCGGCGGGGACCGGCCCATCCGGCTTGTGGCCAATGGATTGCCGCCGCTTGAAGCAGAGCCCGCGCGCCATGTAGAGCTTGCCGATATACTCTTGCCGCAGGAGTTGGATGGCCCGCTGCTTATGAGCCAAGCTGCGCCGTTGCCCGCCACTCTGGACGATGCGGTTGTAACGCCGCGCCGCCGCGACCATGCGCTCTCCTTCGAAGGGATTGTAGCTGACCGGCTTCTCGACGTAGACGTCTTTGCCCGCCTGGCAGGCCCAACTCGCGGCCAATGCGTGCCAGTGGGTGGGTGTACAGATGAAGACGATGTCGATATCCTTGTCCTCGTAAAGTTTTCTCAGATCACCGTAAACTCTTGGCTTGATGTTGCGCGCCGAGTAGTACATCTGAACGGCGCGCTCCGTTTGCGTGGTGTCCACGTCGCAAACGGCAACGAGGTTTACGTCGTTGCGGCGAGCCAAGTTGCCGAGAATGCCCCGTCCGCGGCCGCCAACGCCGACGATGGCAGCGTTCGCTTTATCGCTGGCTGCCCATGACTGCCCCTTCAACGCCGAAGCCAGCGCAACTGATTCCAGAAAATCGCGACGATTCATAATAGACCTCCAATGTCAGCGGATGTTCACTTTCGACCTCGAAGATTCTCGTTTGCAGGAAAGACCGGCTTGGCCGAGTAAACGGGCACACGCCAGTGTGACCTCCCTTACGCCCGTTGCTCCCGGTCACTCAAATCATCCGTGCAACTTGCGGAAGTTCTGCAAGCAACGGTCCTGGCACTCCATCAGTGTCAGGGGTCCGCTGTAGTGTTCCTGCTCGACGATGTAGCACTCGATCCCGCCAATGGTCTCGAACGCATGGAAAACCTTGTTCCATTCGATGACGCCCTCCCCGAGCAACACGCTCTTGCCGGGCGAATAGTCGTTGAGATGCGTCAATCTGGCTCGGCCGGGGTAGCGCTTGATGTAATCCACGATGTCCAGGCCGTGGCCAGGGAAGTGGTTCAGGTGCATCTGCATGGTCACTTCCTGGCTGGTGTTGTCGAGGAAGACATCCCACGGCCGTCGGCCTTCGATCAGCTCAAGCTCGTTGGCGTGGTTGTGGAAACCTACGCGCATCTGGTGCTTCTTGAGCTTCTCTGCGATCGCGTTGAATTGCCTGGCGACCTCGTACCAGGGCTGGATGGTTTTGGTTGCGGGCAACGAGGACACGGTCAGCCGGGGGTTGCCGAGAGTATTGTTGAACTCGATCGTCTTCTCGAGCTCGTCGCCCAGCAGGGTCGTGAGCTTTACATGCGCGCTGAAGGCCTTGAGGTTCAGGTCGTCGAGCATTTTCCGCAGTTCCTGGGCGCTGCGCCCATATTTTTCGGCGAACTCGACGCCGTCGTAGCCCATTTTGGCGACTGCGGCCAAGCTTCCCGGCAGGTCCCTCTGGCAGTCTTCCCGGATCGAATGGAGCTGGACTGCGACCGGGATCCGGCGCTTGGCCTGGAGTTGCGGCTGCAGTAGAGCGGCTGCGCCTACAGCCGCGGAAGTGACGAAATCACGTCTGGAAATTGAGGGCTTAGAAAGTTGCATCATTCGACCTTGAAATCAAACTTGCACCAGAATCAATTACCCGCCCGTGCCCCGTCCAAAGCCGGTCTCGAGCGCGATCAGCTTGCCTGTTTGCGGATCGATGCCCGCCTTGCAATTGTTCCGGAAGGCATAATTCGCCATGTGGCAGGCTGTCGCCGCGTTGTGGCCCACCTCCGCATCCTCTACCGACGGCGTACGCTGTTTGATCGACCGCAGGAAAGACTGCTGATGCGTAGGCCACGCCGGATCGCTGGGCTCCTTCACCACCTCCATATCTTCCGGTGTGGGTAGGGGTTCCTTCGCTTTGGCTTTCAGCCCGGCATCGCGGTACAGCACAATGTCGCCGTCAGGCCCCCCAAGCAGCAGAGTGGCTTCCGACCCCATGATGGCTTCGCCGCGCGCCTGGATGTGGCCTTTGCTGCTGCCGAGATCGACGCACATCTCAAGCAGGAAGTCGCCAGGATATTCGAAGAGCGACACCATCACGTCCGGAACCGTGCGGCCGTCATTCCACCGGTAGATGCCACCATGGGAGACCACGCTCTTGGGCAGTTTGACATCAAGAATCTCGTGCAGCGCGGTAAGTTGGTGCACGAACAGATCGGTGGGGATGCCGCCCGAGTACTCCCACCAGCAGCGCCACCGGAAAAACCGCTCAGGGCTCCAGGGGATTTTGGGCGCGGATCCGAGGAAGCGGTCCCAATCGACAGTTTTCGTGGAAGCGTCGGGCGGAATTGAGTAGCCCCATGCCCCGCCTTTGCTGTTCCGGAAATCGCTGTAGCGTACCAGGTTGATCTTGCCGAGCACGCCAGACTTGACGATCTCCTTGGCCTTGGCGGTCCTAGGCAAGCCTTTCCGCCCGCTGCCCACCTGGAGGATGCGGTTGGAGTTCTTCATGGCGTTCATGATCTGGTACCCCTCCTCCACCGACCAAGTCATGGGCTTTTCGATGTAGATGTCTTTGCCGGCGCTAATTGCGTCCAGCACGATTTGGGCGTGCCAGTGATCGGGCGTCGCGACTATCACCGCATCGATGTCCTTGCGATCCAGGACAACGCGGTAGTCCTTGGTTGTCTGGATTTTGTTGTCAATCGTCTTCTGGGCGTTCTCTAAACGGCCGTCATAAAGGTCCGCGACGGCTACGATGTTCGCCTCCGGCAACGCCTTGAAGTAATGCACGAGCTGGTTTCCGCGCATTCCCATCCCGATGAAGCCAATATTGACCTTGTCACTGGCTGCAGGCATGGGCGATACCCCCGCACCGACGGCGCTCAGCAGGGTCGCTGAACTCTTGATAAAACTACGACGGCTATGAGATTCCACTGCTCCATTCCTCCCTAATCAATGACTCGCCCGCGCCCGTCCAGAGCCGGTTTCGAGCGCGATCAACTTGCCCGTTTGCGGATCGATGCCAGCCTTGCAATTGTGCCGGAAGGCATAATTCGCCATGTGGCAGGCTGTCGCCGCGTTGTGGCCCACCTCGGCATCCTCGACCGACGGCGTGCGCTGCTTGATCGACCGCACGAAAAACTGCTGATGCGTAGGCCACGCCGGATCGCTTGGAACCTCAACCACCTCCTTGTCTTTCGGTATGGGCAAGGGCTCTTTCGCCCTCTGCTCGGCCTCGAACTGCTCGCGCAATGCCCGCGGAAACTGTTTTGCATCCTGCCGCCGCACTTGGTTCGGGTCCTCGCGGTACAGCACGATGCCACCATCGGGCCCACCAATTAGCATGGTGGCTTCCGATCCCATGATGGCTTCGCCGTGCGCCTGGATATGGCCTTTGCTGCTGCCGAGATCGACGCACATCTCAAGCAGGAAGTCGCCAGGATATTCGAAAAACGTTCCCATCACGTCCGGAACCGTGCGGCCGTCGTTCCAGCGATAGATGCCGCCATGGGAAACTGCGCTCTTGGGCACCTTGAGGCTTAGAATCTCGTGCAGCGCGGTCAACTGGTGCACGAACAGATCGGTGGCGATGCCGCCCGAGTACTCCCACCAGCAGCGCCACCGGAAAAACCGCTCAGGGCTCCAGGAGATTTTGGGCGCGGATCCGAGGAACTGGCTCCAATCAACCGTCTTCCTTGAAGCGTCGGGCGGAATTGGGTAGCCCCAAGCTCCGTCTATGCTGTTGCGGAAGTCGCTGTAGCGTACCAGGTTGATCTTGCCGAGCACGCCAGACTTGACGATCTCCTTGGCCTTGGCGGTCGTAGGGAGGCTTTTCCGCCCGCTGCCCACCTGGAGGATGCGGCTGGAGTTCTTCATGGCGGTCATGATCTGGTACCCTTCCTCCACCGACCAAGTCATGGGTTTTTCGATGTAGATGTCTTTGCCGGCGCTAATTGCGTCCAGCACGATGCGGGTATGCCAGTGCTCTGGCGTTGCAACTATCACCGCATCGATGTCCTTGCGATCCAACACTACGCGGTAGTCCTTGGTGGTCTGGATTCTGTCGTCGATGGTTTCCCGGGCGTTCTGAAGATAACCGTCATAAAGGTCCGCGACGGTTACGATGGTCACGTCCGGCAACACTTTGAAGTGCTGTCCGAGATAGTTTCCACGAATCCCGAACCCGATGAAGCCAATGTTGACCTTGTCACTGGCCGCAGGCATGCGCGACACCCCCGCACCGACGGCGCCCAGCAGGGTTGCCGAACTTTTGATAAAACTACGACGGCTATGAGATTCCATTGCTCAATTCCTTTCCTCTACCGACAACAGAAATCAGCGGCCAGCTAAACAACCTCTTGAGAAATGACTTGTGTTCTTCGCTGCGCCACAAAAGTCTACAGATATGGTAGCTAAGCCACCGGTTCACGCTATCAACTTCATATCACACCTATCCAGGCATGTCAACCAGAAAAATGACAGCTCATGAATACCACCTGTACATATAACAAAATTAAATCACTTATGTCCCAATCGGAAGCCCTCACCAACACCCCGCAACACCTGGACAAGGGCTTTTTTACTTGACAGAAAGATCTGTGCTGAGCGATAAATGAAATGCGGTGAGGCATAGCGACATGGCTTCTATGCAGGTGGGAGAACCGATCTATAGCCAGTTCAAACAGACATCTCCGGCAACTGATTACCTCAGGAGGGTACCCGGTTGGCAGCAACTTCCTGAGGCAAAAGCATGTCTGCGAGCGCTTCGAGGGCAGCCTCCCCACGGCAAACATAGCTCTATCAAACTTGATTTCCGAGAGCTTGCTGGAGTTCCGCAAGGGTGTGGGCACGTTCCGGTGTGCGCTCTCCATCCGGATCTGGTCGTTCTCGGCGGCGGGGTGATGGGCCTTGGCGCATTACTGATTGACACGGTAAGGGCTACCGTGCGGAATCGCGTGCGCATG
>Ga0181530_10002304_pt1 | contig 22929 bp, 14 predicted proteins | sample PEATcosm2014_Bin_42_FD_119769 | JGI IMG/M metagenome (GOLD analysis project Ga0181530, IMG submission 119769) | Peatland microbial communities from MTU Mesocosm Facility, Houghton, MI, USA - PEATcosm2014_Bin10_60_metaG | ecosystem: Environmental > Terrestrial > Soil > Wetlands > Peat | place... | reverse complement strand
GGAATCGCCGAAAACCGTGATAACAGCTCTTGCAAGCAATTCACCGCAGGTTGCCGGCAGGAAAGTTGCCGAGGTATCGTTGCTCGGTTACGGTGGCAAACTTGAATGGTCGCAAACCGCCGATGGACTCGCCGTCAAGCTGCCGCAGGAAGCCCCGGGCAAACACGCGGTGGCGTTGCGCATCAAAGGTCTGCTCGCATGAAGAAGCCTTTCTGCAGTTTGCGCAACGATACCTCAAAACGCCCGTCAGTCAGCCATCCGCTCATTGATTGACTGCGATCCATCAATAATTCCCCATGAAAACACGACCCTCCGCTGGCTCGCACGACGTATTTGCGGCAGCCTTTCTTTCGGTGGCCCTGGCCGCGATGTCCCTCCGCGCCGCCGATGGCCCGCCTGCGGTTGCCAAACCCGCGGTCAACGCCGCCGTCACCATCGCTGACAATGGCCGCACCTGGACGGAGGCTCACATCCTTCGCGGCCGGCAACTCATCTCAGACAAACGGTTCACCGAGGCCATCGCTGACTTCCAGGCCGCCGTCATGCTGCCCACCAATTTCCCGGGTGGTGGCGGTCCTGGCGGCGCTGCCCGCCGCGTGGAAATTGCCTATTGGACCGGAATCGCCTGCGAAGGAATGGGCGACAACACGAAAGCTGCCGCGTCCTGGACCAACGGGACGTCATCCATTCAGGCCAGCGCAGGCCGGCGCGGCGGGGCAGGGAGGGGTGCCGGCGCACGCGGTGCCCGCGGCGGTGGCGGCGGCGCCACGGCGGAATCCTTCTACCAAGCGCTGTGCTTTCAGAAACTGGGTGACGCCGAAAGAGCCAGGACTAGGTTCCAGAGCCTTGTCGAGTCCGGACAGACGCTGCTCGATCAACCGCAGTCTGCCCCGGCTGATGGGCGGGGTGGAGGTCGTGGCGGAAGAGGCGGGCCGCCGCAGTCGCCGGGGGCGCGGATCGCCTCGGCGCACTACACGCTCGGCCTCGGTTACCTGGGACTTAACGACTTGGCGAAAGCGAAGGAGGAGTTCAGCCAAGCGGTCGCGCTCGATCCCGATCTGGTGGGCGCCCGAACGGCCTTGGCTTCAATCAAACGTTGAAACGGCTGTCAGGCTGGCATCAAGGCGCAATCGACGCGTTTGCTCCAACAGAAAACAGGAGTTGCGGCAAGCCAGTGGACTCATGCTCACCTGGAAGGATGATTAGCTACTATTCGGGATAAAATGGTCGGGGCGGTGAGATTTGAACTCACGACCTTCCGAACCCCATTCAGAGCTTTTACGAGTGAACATTATACTTCATGTTGACACAATGCCTGTTAATGCCCGGCCCGCAACGATTGGGAGCCATTGCAATGGCACGGATCACTTTTCTCCAGCACTCGTGATTTCGACGGCGACCTCCGTCGTCCGCTCGGGCGTGCCGCGATAGATGCCGCGCACCGGGGGGCATCGTTGCAAATGAGTCGTTTGCGATTCGCAGGCCATGCGGTACAACACCACCAGGATCATCATCCACCGGACTTGCAGGCAGGGCTCCCCCCCAACGCTCGCTCAACCCAGAACTTGCGTGTTCCTTCCAGAACGCGGGATCTTAACTGAGCCGCACCGTCGCACCGCCATCGAGGCGTTTGGACAAATCAATCGGATCGCCCACGGAAACTTCCCGCGGATTTACTTGATAGGCCCAGACTTCAAAATGGGTCAGAGCCGCCTCGCCATAAATCGTGGCAAAGGCGCCATCCACTGCGTCGGCGCCGTGGGCCAGTTTGATGCGGCCAATGCGTGGGATGTTGTAGCGCGGATCAAAGGTAAGCCAGTCCTGCCCCAGATAGACCTCGCAGTAGGCATGAAAATCCATCGGCGTTCCCGGATCCATATAGCCGATATCGGGCAAGTGTCCGGTCACGTAGCGGGCAGGCAGATTGAAGGCGCGGCACAGCGCAATAGCCGCATGCGCAAAATCGCGGCAGACGCCGTGGCGGCGCTCAATCACTTCGGAGGCGGAGAGGTCGGGCCTCCCGGAGCCGAATCGGTATTCAATATTGTTGTGAACCCAATCGCAGATGGCTTGAACGCGCCGGAGGCCGTGCTCGGTCTGACCGAATTGGTTCCAGGCAAAATTCAACAGCTTATCCGAATCGCAATAACGACTCGGCAAGGTGTAGCGCAACAATTCAGAAGGCAGTTGTCCCACGGGCAAAATTTGGCCCAACACCTCCCGGCTGTCGGGCAAGGAAGAGACGGCGACGAGCGCATCGTGGCGAATTTCGTTGCGGCCCGGCATGAACATCGAGCGATAGGTGATGTTGCCGTGGCTGTCCTGAAACTCATACGATGGCAGGCCGATCCCAAACGATAGTTTTTCCTGCATCACGAGCACCTTGCCTTCCAGCCGCGGTTTGAGCACGAACAGAACCGGGGTTGGCACCGCGGTTTGGTAAGCGAGGTTGCAGCCGACGCGGACGGTGAGATTCAAAGGAGTCCAATTCATAAATGTCAAGGTCCGCTATTCTTCAGCCCGTTTGATTTCAACGGCGACGTCCATGGTCCTCTCCTGCGTGCCGCGATAGGCGCCGCGCAACGGGGGGACATCGTTGTAATCGCGCCCCGTGGCGATCTTCACGTAGGTTTCGTCCGGCTGTGAATTGTGCGTCGGGTCCAGTGCCACCCAGCCGGCGGATGGGATGAACACCTCCGTCCAGGCGTGGGTCCCATTGGCCCGCTGCGTCGCCAGATACCCGCTGACATACCGGGCGGGAATGCGCGCCGCGCGGCAGAGGCTGATCATCGCATGCGCAAAGTCCTGGCACACGCCGCGCCGCGCGGCCAGCGCCTCGCGCGCATGGGTGTGGACATGAGTCGCTTGCGGTTCGTAGGCCATGCGGTCATGCACAAACCGCATGATGGCCAGCGCCGCCTGCAAGGCGTCGGTCTGGCCTTGCGCGGCCTCCCCGGCCAGCCGGCACATTTCCGGCGAGGTGTCTGTGAAACGGCTGGCCTGCGCGAAGTCGAAGCACGGCTCGCGTTGCGCCGCCTGGCGCGCTTGCTCCAGCGTGGCGGGCCGGGCGTCCAGCGCCGGCCATTCCGGCGTGAATGTGGTCACCACCGCGCGGGTTTCCAACTGGAGTGCCGTGTGCGGGGCGGCCACGTCGAATTGGTCCACGCAGTTGCCGTAGAAATCGGAGTATTGACAGACCTGCGCCGGCGGACTTACTGTCAAGTTGAAAGACTCCAGCCGCTGTTGCCGGTTGCTGGGCGGCCGGACCCGCGCCTCGTTGAAACTGTCCCGCACCGCGCTGGCGTACCGGTAGGCTGTGCGATGCCGGATGTCCCACCTCATGGCCGCCTCTCTTCGATTTCCTGCACATCCACCGCCACCTTGATGGCGTGATGGGCGCCGCCGCCCACCAGGATGCCGCTGACGGGGCTGACATCGCTGAAATCGCGCCCGTAGGCGACGGTGATGTGTTCTTCCCCGGGCATGAGGTTGTTGGTGGGGTCAAAATCCACCCATCCGACGCCGGGACAAAAGACCGAGAACCACGCATGGGTCGCGTCGGCGCCCGTCCAACGCGCCCGGCCCGGCGCCGGGCGGGTGCGGAGGTAACCGCTGACGTAACGGGCCGGGAGTCCGAGCGACCTCACGCAGGCAATCGCCAGATGCGCGAAATCCTGGCAGACGCCGCGCCGGTTCCGCCACGCTTCTTCCATCGGTGTCGCGACTGTCGTCGCGGACGGATCATATTTGAAATCAGCGAAAATCCTTCGATTCAAGTCTTGGGCGCCCGCCAGCAACGGAGTGTCGCCGCCGAAACTGGGAAGGGCATAAGCAACCAGTTCCGGCGAGGCGCGGAGCAGTGGCGAGTCAAATCGAAATTGATGCAAGCCGGCGGTTTCCGCCGCCGCCTTCTCCCGGAACAGGGCGGCCACCTTTTTCCATTCCGGCGAGAGGGCCAGTTCCGGCTGCGTGACGCGGTTGACGGTGACCCGGCTGGAGGCGGTGATTTCCAGGCGGCGATGGATCTGCTGGACGCTGAAGAAACAGACTTCGTTGCCGAAATAATCGGTGTGCATGGTCCGCACCGCGGGCGCGGGCGAAATCTCCAGGGCGAAATCCGCCCGCGGCTGGCTGGCGGTCAGCCGGGGGTTGAGCCGCGCGGCGTGATGCGAAACGGTGACCGGCGCCGAGTAATCGTAAACGGTGCGATGGAGGATGCGGTAATTCATGGCCGTCTCATTTGCTGCCTGCGCGGGAGATGGTGGAATGGGCGAAATAACTGACCGCGATGGCGTCGGAGAGTTCGGGCAGGAGGCGCAATATCCGGTCAATCACCGTCCCGGCTTCGGAATGGTGCCAGTTGGCTTTGCAGTTCGCCAGGGGACGCGGGTCGAGCAGGCGCAGGCTGGATAGGCAGTCGAGCAAGACGCGGTAGCCGGGGCTGGGCAGGGCGCTTTCGCGTTCGAGCGGCAGGCGTTCAAAATGTTTGACAAGCTGGTTGAACTGGAAGAGCAGCGAGCGCGGATTGGTGTCGTCGAGCAACACCAGATCGTACACCGCCGCAATGTTGGGCAGCAGCGAGTAGCGGCTGCGGTAGGTCAGCGAACTGTCCGCCACTTCCAGCACGGCTTCCAGCACGCTGGGATTGCTGGCTTCCGCCGAGCGCAGGGAGCAAACCAGGAGCGAGGAGAGATAGAAGGCCCGCTCGACGCGCAGACCGATGTCCAGAAAACGCCAGCCCTGGGCGCGGGTCATGTTTTCGCGCGCCAAACCGTGAAAGGCGGACAGGTGGAGCAAGGTCTGGTTGAGGACCGCGTTGGCGTCGGCCGGCCGGGGCGAGGCGGAGTCGGCTGGCGCCAGAACATCGCCGAGCTGGGAGAGCACGCGCCACAAATCGTTGGAGGTCCTGTCGCGCACGAGCATGGCCAGTCTCTGCATTTCCCCTGCGATGGCCCTTAAGGATCCCCGGCGCTGGGCGTCAAAAATTTCCTCCAGCAACTCCGCCTCGATGGCTGCCGGATGGTTCCGGATTTCGGGCCGGCCGGAAAGCGGGGCGATCTGGCCCTGTTTGGTGAGGGTGTTGAGCAGCGGCTCGATCAATGGAAACGAACCGGGGCCGCCTTCCGAATCGAGGCGCGGCAAAAGGCTTCGCAACAATCGGGCAGTGGCGTCGGCGCGTTCGCAATAGCGGCCCAGCCAAAAGAAATTGTCCGCCAGGCGCGATGGCAGGTTGTTTCCCACCCGCCGCAGTTCCACGGGCTGATTTGCCGGGTTGAGCAGCGACACCGCCTCGACCGGGCCATCCGCGAGAACCCAGAGGTCCTTGTTCGACACGCCTTGCTGGAGGGGGATCTGGATGCCGTCGCCGTTGGAGCCGGCGCGGACCAGTCCGCCGGGCATGACGGAGTAACCGCCGGCGGTGCTAACCAGAAAGGCACGGAGTGAAACCGGCCTGGGTGCAAGTTTGGTTCCGTCCCAAACGGGAGCGGTTGAGGGTGTGACCCGTTCCTGAGCGACAAACAACTCCGGGCGAAATTGAATTTGCGCGCGCAAGTCGTCTCTTGTCATCGCGCCTGGGGGCGGTTGCCCTTCCGGCTGGCTGGACTGCGCGCGGAAAGCGGGTTGCACGATCAAATCGTCAAAATGATCCAACACATGCTGTTCGGCTTCCGGCTGGCCGCACCACCAGGTCGCGGCGGACGGCAATTTGAGTTCCTCGCCCAAAAGATGCCGGCACAGCCCCGGCAGGAAGGCGAGGAAAGCCGGGGATTGCGCCAGGCCGCTGCCCAGGGCGTTGGCGGTCGCGACATTCCCCGCGCGCAACGCCCCGAGCAGCCCCGGAACACCCAGCATCGAATCATTGCGCAGTTCCAGAGGGTCGCACCAGCCGTCGTCCACGCGCCGCAGAATCACGTCCACCGGTTCCAGGCCGGAGAGGGTCTTGAGCAAGAGGTGGTCGTCCCGCACCGTCAGGTCCTGGCCTTCGACCAGCGAATAACCGAGGTAGCGGGCCAGCCAGGCCTGTTCGAAGTAGGTTTCGTTGAACGGCCCTGGAGTCAATAATACGATTCGCGGGTTGTCCGGGCGCCGCGTTCCCAGGCGCGCCAGCATGGCCTGCAGGTCGCGGAAGAACCCCGCCAGCCGCTCCACGTTGCAGTCGCGAAACGGCTGCGGCAACACGCGCGCCGTGATCAGACGGTTGGCCAGGGTGTATCCCGCGCCGGCCGGAATTTGCGTGCGGTCGGACAACACCCACCATTGACCGTCCCTGGACCGCGCCAATTCGGCCGCGTAGAGGTGGAGAAAGGCGCCGCCCGGCGGGCGCAAACCGTGGCAGGGCAGCAGGAAATCCGGCTGGCCGAAAATCAGGGCCGGGGGAAGGAGGCCGGCCTGAATGAGCGTTTGCGGGCCGTAGCAATCGGCAAGGATGAGATTGAGCAGTGTGGCGCGCTGGACCAAGGCGGCTGCCAGAGGGCGCCACTCGGCGTCGCTGATCAGCAGCGGGACCGGGTCCATCTGCCACGGGCGCTCCATTCCCATCGGGTCGCCGTGGACATTGCAGGTAATACGCTGTTCCTCGATGATCCGGCGCGCCGTTTCGTGGCGCCGCTTCAACTCGGCCGCGCTTATGCTTGGAACGGAAGCGGCAAACGCCCGGTAAGCCTCGCGAAGTCTGCCGGAGCCGTCAACAGCCTCGTCAAACACCCCGGCTTCCCCGGAATAGCCCTCGAACACCCCGCCGGTTGCCGTTTTCAAACTGTCTTCGGTTGCAGCCATAAACATTTTTGGCTTAATTAACTTTAATTAAGCTTAATTAGCCTTAATTAGCCTTAATTAACCTTAATTAACCTTAATTAGCCTTAATTAGCCTTAATTAGCCTTAATTAGCCTTAATTTTGACCTTCATGATAAGCTCGATTCTGCCTTAATTAAGCTTCGTTTTTGGATTGCGCGATATTTTTCAGCTTCGTGGCTGATTTGGAGTGCGGTGAGACGGCGACCACAATATGTGGCGTCTTTTTCCACGGAAGACCCCAATATATGAATGGTATTGTCGGATTGAAGCGCAAAAAGCCTCCCTGGAGGCCTTTCCCCATAGGGCCGGGGAAGGCTTGTCGGAGCGCAGCCGGAAAGCCATGAAACCTCTGGCACGGCGCGCTGCCCGGCATCGAACCGCCGGCCCTTCAGGGCGCGGCGGTTTGCCGGGGCTTTGCTCTCCGCAAACCGCCCGCGGCTCAACAGCGGGAGCCGGCTCCCGCAGTCCAAATTGGCTGCCATCATCACTCAATAAAGTTTAGCAAATATACGGGGGTTGTCAAAGGGAAAATGGAAGCGCGGGCGGGCCGGGGCGCAGGACAAATTTCCGGAACCCCTCTCTCCGGCTCTCTCCCCGAAGGCGGGGAGAGAGAGGAGGGCGCGAAGAATTGCTGTCGTGCGCCGGGATGGCCGTGAATGGGTTCAAAATGAATGGGTTCAAAAGGGCGAAGATCATGAGCGGCAAGCCGAAATCAATGCGCTGAGTCTGAATTGACAATTTGCAATTGAGAATCTGGCATTTGTCATTCCGAAAGACGGTTCGGAAAGTTTTGCCAAAAATGCGCAATTCTCAGGAATTGCACTATAGGGAACGGCACTGACGCGCCGCGCTGGCTACTTTACTTTCAGCGCCTCATCCAGCTCTTTGACTGCGATGTCAACGTGCTCAGCCACGATGTCGCGGTCTTTCTTCTCCAGTTTGTCACGGGCTTCGCGCAGCAAACGGCGGGCCTCAGTGACCTGTTCGTCCGATTTCCACTGTTTCTCCTTGTCGGCAATTTCGCCTGTGAGTTCAAGTCCGAGCGCCTTGCCGGCGACTTCCACTTCGGCCATCGCTTTGACGCGATGCCCGGCGTAATCGCGGTCCGCCTTCTTCAACAAACGAAAGGCGTGGGCAATTTCTTCGCGGGGGGTTTCGGGGCGGGGCTTTTCTGCGCTGAGGGGTTGGGCGCTGAGGGGTTGGGCGCAGGCGCTCGACCCGAAGGCCAGGGTGAGCAGCGCGACAAAAAATGAGACGCACAATAAGCGGCAGTTAATTTTCATGGTGCATTACTCTTATCACAAGGTTGACCCGGATGTCAAGCCCCTCTGATGTTTGAAGCCATTGTGAAAATGATCGCGTCCCAACTGCGCCCAACAGTTGGGACGCGATCATTTTAGAAGCACTGACAACTTTGTCGAGCAAAAAATTGTCGGGCAAAGAGATAAGGGCGCACGACAATAAAGTTGGAAGGGAACGCCGAGGTCCCGGAGCGCCGAGTTGCACTCGGCTTTTCCAAAAAATCGCGCTGAAAGCCGGCTGCAAGCCGGCGCTCGCAGGTAATGGGCGACCGCCCGCGCCGCCTCGCCCGCGCGCTTTTTCCCGTGAAAAGGAATCAGCGGCGCTCACAGAGCGCCGCTACAGGGGGTCGCTGGAGGGAAGCGCAAATCGAGGGTGAAGGGGAAGTCGCGGTTGAGCGGCTCTTCGGGCGCTTGGAAACGGCCCTGTTTATGGCCGTGGGGGAAAAAGCGCGAGCGCCGCCGGGCTTCCGCTTCGTAAGCGTTGATGGGAAAGGTTGTGTAATGGCGGCCGCCCGGATGCGCCACATGATAGGTGCAGCCGCCCAGGGAACGCTCGTTCCAGGTGTCGTACAAGTCCAGCACCAGCGGGGTGTGGACGCCGATGTTGGGCTGAAGACAATCCGGCGGACACCAGGCGCGGTAGCGGACGCCGGCCACAAACTGGCCGTTGGTTCCGGTGGGATGCAAGGGCACCCGGCGGCCATTGCAGGTGATGGCAAAGCGGTCGCCAGCCATACCGCGGGCCTTGACTTGGAGGCGCTCGAGCGAGCTGTCCACATACCGAACGGTCGCGCCCGCTGCCGGTTCCTCGCCCAGAACGTGCCATGGTTCCAAAGCGGCGCGCAATTCAACTTCCATGTCTCGCTGCGCGAATTGGCCGATGAGTGGGAACCGGAACTCGAAGTGCGGGGCGAACCACTCCGCCTCAAACGGGTAGCCGTCCCGCCGCAGATCGGCAAGCACGTCGGCGAAATCCGTCGCGCAGAAATGCGGCAGCATCCAGCGGTCATGGATGCCGGTTCCCCAGCGGACGAGATCGCGGGTGTAGGGCTGCTTCCAAAACCGCGCAATCAAGGCGCGCAGGAGCAATTGCTGGGCGGCGCTCATCCGGGCGTGAGGCGGCATTTCAAAGGCGCGCATTTCCAGGAGGCCCAGCCGCGCGCCCGCGCTTTCCGGCGGGAACAGCTTGTCAATGCTGAACTCGGCGCGGTGTGTGTTGCCGGAGGAGTCAATCAAAAGATTGCGAAACAGCCGGTCCACCAGCCAGGGAGGCGACTCCTTGCCGGCACCCGGAACCTGCCGGAAGGCCAGGTCCAGTTCGTAGAGGGAATCGTGCCGCGCCTCGTCAATCCGGGGCGCCTGGCTGGTCGGGCCGATGAACAGTCCGCTGAAGAGCCAGCTTAACGAGGGGTGGTTCTGCCAATAGGCCAAAAGGGACCTGAGCAAATCCGGCCGGCGGAGAATCGGGGAGTCAGCCGGGGTCGGACCGCCGATGACCAGATGGTTGCCGCCGCCGGTGCCGGTGTGGCGGCCGTCGAGCAAAAACTTTTCGGCGCGGAGCCGCGATTGCCGGGCCTCTTCGTAAAGCACGGTGGTCTTTTCAACCAGTTCGTCCCAGGTGGCGCTGGGATGCAGATTCACCTCGATGACGCCGGGGTCCGGGGTGACGGCCAGTTTGTTCAGGCGCGGGTCTCTGGGTGGCGCCTCCCCTTCGATCAACACCGGCATTCCCGCCTCTTTGACGGCGGCCTCGATGCCCGCCACCATGTCGAGATAATCTTCCGTGGCCGCGACCGGCGGCAGGAAAACGCACAGCCGTCCGCCGCGCGGTTCGACGCAGAGGGCGGTGCGGACCAGCCAGGGCGCGCTTTGCTGTTGAGCCGGACGCCGAGTTGTGTCCTCCATCGGCTGCCATTTCCCCGGCGGATTATCCTCCAGTTTTTGCGCGCGCCGCCCGGGGCCGGACCCGGCCGGCAAGGGCGCGGGGACGCCTCCCACGTAACGCTGGCCGGGACGCGCGCCGGAGGGAAATTCCGCGGGCAGAGGCGGCAATTTGACTCCGGGATCGGGCGGATAAAGGCGCGGATACTCGCTTTCGGCCACCCACGGAAGGGAGTCCATTGGCAGGCGGAGTCCCATCGGCGAGTCGCCTGGAATCAGCCACAGAATCTCCCCGTCGCGCAAGAACCACGGCCCGCTGGCCCAGCCGGGTTCTTCGCCTGGCTGGCGGCGCTTAAGCGGGAGCGCGTAGCCTGTCACCGCCCCCAGCCCTTTTTGGAAAATGTGGGCGAGCCGGTCACGCTCCTCCTTGTTTTTCAGATTCGATTTCTCCGGCGTGACGTTGGACGGCAGCCGGCGCTCCTTCCAGGTGTAATAAAAAACGTCCTCGTAAGCGGGTAGCAGCCACCGGGAGTCCACTCCCAGAATGGCGGCGATGCGCGAAGCCAGTTGTTTGGCCTCGCGCGGTCCGAAGCCGTAGTCCCTGGATTCGTCGGCGATCAGGGAATCGTCCTTCCAAACCGGCACCCCGTCCTTGCGCCAGTAACAGCCCAGCGCCCAGCGGGGAAGGGACTCGCCCGGATACCACTTTCCCTGTCCATAATGAAGGAGCGCGCCGGGAGCTAATTTTTGGCGGAGGCGGCGGATCAGATTTCCAGAGAGCACCCGTTTCTGGTGGGAGAGAGCCGTGAAATTCCATTCCGTGCCGTCCGGATCGTCCATCGAAACGAAGGTTGGCTCGCCGCCCATGGTGAGGCGGACATCGTGTTGGGCGAGGTCCGCGTCCACGGCGCGGCCCAGCGCCTGCATGGTTTCCCATTGCGCGTCGCTGTAAGGGCGTGTGACGCGGGGCGATTCGTGAATGCGGGTGACGCGCATTTCGTGGTGCAATGTGGCTTCGCACTCGTCCACCGACCCGGAGATCGGGGCGGCGGAGGACGGTTCCGGTGTGCAGGAAAGGGGGATATGGCCCTCGCCTGCGAGCAGGCCGGAAGTTGCGTCCAGGCCGATCCAGCCCGCGCCGGGGAGATAGACTTCGCACCAGGCATGCAAGTCGGTGAAATCCTTTTCCGGTCCACCCGGCCCTTCGAGCGGCTTTTGGTCGGGCGCGAGTTGAATGAGGTAGCCGGAGACAAAACGGGCGGCCAGGCCGAGGTGGCGAAGGAGTTGGGTGAGCAGCCAGGCGGAATCGCGGCAGGAACCGCTGCCGCCGGCCAGCGTTTCCTCCGGCGTTTGCACGCCCGGTTGGAGGCGAATCAAGTATTTGACATCTTTTTGCACCCGCTGGTTGACGGCCACCAGGAAGTCGCTGGTTCGGACCGGCTTGGAGGCGAGTTCTTCGCGGACAGAGCGCAACCAGGCGCTGAACCGGGGTTCAGCCGCGCACGGCTCGAGAAAGGGGGCCAAGTCCTTTTTCAGCGCGTCGCCGTAGGGGAATGGAAAATGGGAGGCGCCCGGTTCGAGGAAGAAATCAAATGGATTGTGGACGGCCATTTCGACGACCAGTTCAACCTCGACGCACAGCTCGGTCATTTTATCCGGGAACACGAGGCGGGCGTTCCAGTTGGAGAACGGGTCCTGCTGCCAGTTGATGAAATGCTCTCCGCCGGTGATTTTTTGGGAATAGCTCAGGATGGCGGCGCGGCAATGCGGGGCGGGCCGGAGACGGACGACATGGGGGGAATGCGCGGCCGGCCGGTCGTAAGTGTACCGGGTTTTGTGATAAAGGGCGGCGTGGATGGACATTTGGTTTTTGCGGTTGTTCTAAATTGGCGTCGCAATTCCTCGAATTAACAATTTCCAAGAAGGACCGTTCTCCCGGCCAGTGCCCTGGTGGGAGGTGCTTTCCATTTTCTACGGCGCATCTTCATATACAAGACTGGCGGCCCTGATAAAGACATTGGCGGACGGCCATGCAGACAGATCGATTTGCCCTTTGGTTTGGTCGAAGTATTGGCAGATGAATCTGTATTTCATAAGACAACAGTCCTCGTGAAGCGGTCATTCCCATTTAATGGCAAAATCGCGTGTTCGCATCGCATGGCGCATCAGGTTTTCCAACAAGCCAGCCGCTCCTGTCGTTGGCAAGGTGAGGAGCGCCTTGCTGCTGTTGTTCTTCCTGCTGGACAAAATCTGCCTCGCCCTGTGCCGCGAAAGAAAGGAAAAAATAAGCCTCGAACAGGGCGTCGCCGATCCGGTTGAATTTGATTTGCAGATCGTCCACGAAAGGGTGCAAGCCGCGCTCGAAGATCTCCTCGGCCGTGGTGAATTGCAATTCCGCGAGCAGCCTTCCGGCGTGGCGCTCGGCGTCGTTGACGAACCGGCCCTCGGGCACGCCCGAGATTTTTCGCAGCGCCGTGTTTAGCTGCGCCGCGCAGAAGCGAATGGAGCGCGGGAAATCCTCGCTCAACATGAGGAATTGCGTCACCCGAACGGGGTGAACGTCCGCGCCGTATAGGGATTTATAGGCGTCCCAGGCGCTGCAGGAACGGAGAATCGCCGCCCATTCGAGCGCCTCTGTTTGGCTGATCGCTCCGGGGAGTCCCTTGGCGGGGAGGCTTTGGTGGCGCACATCGAGGATGCGCGAGGTCTTGTCAGCGCGTTCGAGGAAGCGGCCGGCCTGGGTGAACCACCAGCCTTCGTTTTGGAGGAGGGTCGCGTAGGCGATGCCTGTCAAGTGCATCGAGGCGGCCTTGATTTCCGAAAAGAAATCACTCGGGCTTTGCTTCCAAATCTGGCGCGCCTCGGCCGATCTGACAAACAGATAGAGGCGGTTCAACTCCTCCCACAACTCGATGGAGATTTGGTCGCGCGCCATCCGGGCGTTTTCCCGCGCCTGGCTGATGCACTGCACGATGGAGTTTGGGTTTTCCGGCTGGAACACGAGGAATTCGGTGACGGCCGCGCCCGTGGCCTTGGGATGGAGTTTGGAAAATGCCTCTTCGTCGCCGGCGGCCTGGACAATGGGAAGCCATTGATTGGCGAGGTGTTGCTCGTCGAGGTTGCGGATGTCCAGCAGGAGTTGCAGGCTGGTATCCACCAGGCGCGCCGTGTTGTCCGCGCGCTCGATGTAACGCGACATCCAGTAAAGAGAATTGGCAACGCGGCTCAACATGCGTCCGTCCAGGCTATGCGGTCTCATTCCTCGCCATAAAGCACCCAGGTGTCCTTGCTGCCACCGCCCTGGGAGGAGTTGACCACGAGGGAGCCTTTCCGCAAGGCCACGCGCGTGAGGCCGCTGGGGACGATGGTGATTTTTTCGCCGTAAATGATATAAGGGCGCAGGTCAATGTGCCGGCCCTCGAACTGGCCGGCGACCTCGGTGGGATGCTGGGAGAGCAGGATCATCGGCTGGGCGATGTAATTGCGCGGGTCGCTCGCGATGAGGCCGCGGAATTTGGCGATTTCCTCGCGGGTGGCTTTGGGGCCCATGAGCATGCCGTAGCCGCCGCTTTCGTTGGCGGCCTTGACGACCAGTTTTTCGAGGTTTTCCAGGATGTATTTCCGGTCGGCTTCCTCGCTGGCGAGCCAGGTCGGCACGTTCTGGATGACCGGGTCCTGACCCAGGTAGTACTTGATGATTCGCGGGACGAAGTAGTACATCGCCTTGTCGTCCGCGATGCCGGTGCCGATGGAGTTGGCCAGGGAGACGTTGCCCTGGCGGTAAGCGCGGATGATGCCCGGCACGCCAAGCGCCGAGTCGCGCCGGAAGACCGTTGGGTCCAGGAAGTCGTCGTCTATGCGGCGGTAGATCACATGGACTTGCCGGAGGCCCTTGGTGGTGCGCATGAAGACGCAGTCGTCCTGGACCATCAGATCGCGGCCTTCGACAATCTCAATGCCCATTTGGCGCGCCAGATAGGTGTGCTCGAAGTAAGCGGAGTTGTGCGAGCCGGGGGTCAGGAGAACGACGACCGGGTCCGCCACGCCGCCGGGGGCGATGTACTGGAGCATCTTCAGCAGTTCCTGTGGGTAATGCTCCACCGGCTGCACCCCAATGGCCCCGAACATCCCCGGGAAACTCCGCTTCATGGCGCGGCGGTTTTCCAAAAGATAACTCACGCCGGAGGGGCACCGCCCGTTGTCCTCCAGCACCATCCATTGCCCGGCGGGGCCGCGAATCAAATCGGTGCCGCAGAGGTGAATGTGGATATTTTGAGGGACCTTGAAGTTGACAAACTCGCGGCGAAAATGTTTTCCCGACAGAACGTAGAAAGGCGGGATGACGCCGTCCTTGAGGATTTTCTGGTCGTGATAAATGTCGTGCAGAAACAGGTTGAGGGCCGTGATGCGCTGGGTCAGTCCGCGTTCAAGAAACTCCCATTCGCCGGCGGGAATAATGCGCGGGATCAGGTCGAAGGGGAAAATCTTCTCCGCCCCCTTTTCGTCGCCATAGACATTAAAAGTGATTCCCTGGCGCAAAAACGACAAGTCCACCGAGCGCCGCCGCTGGCTGAAGTCGTCCGGCGCAATCTCCTCCAATAAACTCCGGAACTTCCGATAATGCGCGCGCGTCGCCCCCGATCCGTCCAGCATCTCGTCGAAACCGCCATTTTGTTTGTAATTTTCCAGCATAATACACCATTGGTTACTTTTGCGCACTCTGGCCGTTTTGCGCCACTGCCGCCCTGTTTGTTTTACACAAACGTCCGGCAACGCCCCATCCTCATTCTTTACAGCAATTGCCCTGCCAACGCCCCACCTGGAAGGCGATAATTGAAATGGAATTTGCATGTCCGGAAATTCCCTGACACAAAGTCGCTGTTTTCTCCGACTGTTCGATGATTAGGCTTTCTGATTATTCTCGCACCCATGAAAGGAAAAGAGAAGGCAACTATATGAATGACATGAACGGGAACCGGTCTTTGCTCCTGGAGCCGCCGCCACGGTCGGAGGCTCTGCCCGCGCCCGGCTTTCAGGAAACGCGGACAGCCCTGGGATTTGACGGCTATGACGTCGGCGGCTTTTACGACGAGATGTTTGCGCGGGAAGGCGAGCCGCGCGCCACCGCCCGCCGGCTGCTGGCGAGCATCGAGTCCCTGCCGGACGGGGAGATGCTGAACCGGCAGCAGGCCGCGGAGCGGGAGCTGCTCCAGATGGGCATCACCTTCAATGTGTATGGCGAGCACGACGGCGTGGAGAAAATCTTCCCGTTCGATATCGTGCCGAGGATTGTCGGGGCGGAGGAGTGGAGGCGGATTGAGCGCGGGCTTAAGCAGCGCATTCAGGCGCTGAACCTTTTCATTGACGACATTTACCACGAACAAAAGATCCTCAAGGATGGGGTCATTCCGCGCGAGATTATTTATTCCGCGAAATCCTACCGGCCGCAATGCGCGGGATGGAATCCGCCGCGCGGCATCTGGTGCCATATCACAGGCACGGACCTGGTGCGGCATGAGGATGGACAGATTTACGTGCTGGAAGACAACCTCCGATGTCCGTCGGGGGTGTCGTACGTGCTGGAGAATCGGCGGGTGATGAAAAGCCTGTTTCCGAAGATATTCTCCCGCTCGCATATCCAGCCGGTTTCCAATTACCCGAGTTGCCTGAGGAATATGCTGGAGCATCTGGCGGGGGATCAAGTCGCGGCCCCCCGCGTGGTGCTCCTGACCCCGGGACTCCACAACTCGGCTTATTTCGAGCATTCCTTCCTGGCCCAACAGATGGGGATCGAGTTGGTGGAAGGACACGACCTGATGGTCCAGGAGGGCGTGGTGCGGATGCGGACGACGGATGGTTTCGAGCGTGTGGACGTCATTTACCGGCGGATTGATGACGATTTTCTGGACCCGGAATGCTTCCGCGAGGATTCGCTTCTGGGTGTGCCCGGGCTGATGGCGGCCTGCAAGGCGGGCAACGTCGCGCTGGCCAATGCGCCCGGCAACGGGGTTGCCGATGACAAGGTGGTCTATGCCTGCGTGCCGCGGATGGTTCAATACTACCTGGGCGAGGAAATCCTGCTGCCCAACGTGCCGACCCGCATCTGCGCGGACAAGGGCGACCTCCGGTACGTTCTGGAACATCTGGACCAACTGGTCGTCAAAGCCGCCAACGAGTCGGGCGGATACGGGATGCTGGTGGGGCCGCATTCGACTCGCGAGCAGCGGGCCGCATTCGCCGAAAAGATCAAGGCCAATCCGAGGAACTACATCGCCCAGCCGACGCTGGCTCTCTCGCGGGTGCCGACCATAGTGGGGGACCATTTTGAGGGCCGGCATGTGGATTTGAGGCCGTACATTCTATATGGCAAAGACATTTTTGTGCTGCCTGGCGGACTGACCCGTGTCGCCCTTAAGAAAGGTTCACTGGTGGTCAATTCTTCCCAAGGCGGCGGGAGCAAGGATACTTGGGTGCTGGCCGATGCGCCCGATGCCGGGGCGCCCGCACAGCCGGCCGTCAAGCCCGTGGCCGCCCTGGAGAAGACGGAGGCCCTATGTTAAGCCGTGTGGCCGATTCGATCTATTGGATGAGCCGCTATGTGGAACGGGCGGAAAATGTCGCGCGGTTCATTGATGTAAATTTGCAACTGGTGCTGGACTCGCCGCCAGGCCAGCCGCAACAGTGGCAGCCGCTGGTCAACGCAACGGGCGACCAGGAGGACTTTGCCAGGCGCTACGGCGAAGCCACGCAGGAGAGCGTCCTCGAATTCCTCACCTTCGATCCCCGAAACCCCAATTCGATCCTCTCCTGTTTGCAGGCGGCGCGCGAGAACGCCCGCGGCGTGCGGGAAGTCATTTCCTCCGCCATGTGGCTGCAATTGAACAAGTTCTATCTCATGGTCAAACTGGCCAGCGCCGCCCCGCCGGACCTGGATCAGGCGGCCGAATTCTTCCACGAAGTCATCCTCGCCAGCCAGCTTTTCGCGGGGATCACCGATGCCTCAATGACGCACGGCGCGGGCTGGCACTTTTCGCAAATTGGCCGGATGCTCGAACGCGCCGACAAGGTCTCCCGCATCCTGGATATCAAGTACTACATTCTGCTCCGGTCACCCGAGGATGTGGGGACATCGTTCGATCATATCCAGTGGGGGGCCGTGCTTCGATCCGCCTCGGCCTTTGAGATGTACTGCAAGCGGCACGGCCGGATATTGCCGCTGGAGGTGGTCGCGTTTCTCATGCTGGACCGGGAGTTTCCCCGCTCCGTCCAGTTCTGTTTGCGGGCGGCGCGCGATTCGCTGGGGGTCATCTCCGGCACTCCGCCGGGCGCGTTCCGTTGCGCGCCGGAGAAGCTGCTGGGCCAGATTTGCGCGGACCTGGAATTTGTCACCGTGGATGAGATCATCCAATTCGGTCTGCATGAATACATTGACCAGTTCCAGACCAAACTTAACCAGACCGCGCAGGCGATCTACGAAAGATTCTTCGCGCTCAAGCCGCCCCCGGCCTCGAAGACAAACCTAACGGTTGCATCGTTGATAAACGCATGAGCCAAACACCACCCCAAAAAAAATGAAAACATCCTCTCTCGAAGGGACTTCAGTTCAAACTTCCGCCGTCCAACTGGCACGGCTCTCCGGCCCGCATGGGTACCGCCTCGACGGCGACACGGTCCATCTTAACGCCATGTTCGCGCTTCTGGACCCCGCCGCCCACCAACGCGCCTGGGCGCTGCAACTTTGGGCCTGCCCCGCCGCGCCCGTTTGCGCCCGGGACCTCGCCGGCCACATCGTGGCCGAAGCCCCGCTGCCGCCGATGGGGGAAATCGCCGACGAAATCGAACACTTGGACGTGAGCGCCAACGCCCGGCCGCCGGCGGGCGCCGGCGAACACGTCATGGTTCTTGTGCTCGCCTCCGGCCGCCCCGGCCAGTTCAATAATATACACGACATCGCCGTTTATCCGCGCCCGCAGCAGTTCCTTCAACCCCGGATGAGCGGGGACGCCGGTTATCGCATTGACGGCGCGCGCGTTCAAATCTCGGTCGGGCGCGTTCAGAATCCGCGCCCGGAAACAAACCGCAGCGGCACATTGTCGCTGGAGCTTTGGGCGCTGTCCGCGCCTTACACGGGCGGGAGCTTCCAGGGCCGCCACTTGGCTGGCGTGGAGATCGGCTCCGTCAACGGCCAATGCGAATTGGCCTTGCAGCCGATTGACCTTGCCTTCACCCCGCCGCCGCCGGGCGGCTGGCAAATCGTTCTCATGCTCCGCGAATGGACCGCCGCCGGTTTTGTGACCCGCGATTTCGCCAATTTCGACACCCGCTACGTTTCCGCTCCAGTCGTGGAAAATGCGCCCGCGCCCGCGGCTGCGGCTGGGAAGCCAGCCGCGCCACCCATTGCCAAAGTGTCCGCGCCACCCATTGCCAAAGTGTCCGCGCCGGAAGTGGCGAAAGCCGCTCCGCCAGTCGTTGCGCCGGCCCGGGGTCCTGCAAACCGCGTCTCTGTCAATATTGCGCCGGTCGAAGAATTGGCCGCCGTGAAGGGCCTCTCCATCAAGCTGGCCGAGGGTATTGTGAAGAAACGCCCCTTCGCATCGCTGGACGACCTTCGCCGGGTCAAGGGCCTTGGCGGCAGTCTCCTGGCCAAAGTCCGGTCCAGCCTGAAACTCTGACCCGGCCCGGGGCGCTGCCATCTCCAACATGAGGATTTGGCGCGCTGCGCGCCCGAAAGCGAGAAAGCCGCGCGGCAGGGGCGGATGATGGCCGTCGCCGCCGGCGTTGGTCTCGGGGAGTCCATCTGTCTATGCGTAACCCGGCTCAGGCCGGGGCCGGCGACGCCGGAGGGATCGGTTGGAGGCCGATGGTGCCTTGAAGACCGGCGATGTAGCCGGGGGATTTTACTTTGTGGTACGTTTCCCAAGCGGCCTCCAGTTTGGCGGCGATGCCAAGGCGTTTGGCTTCTTCCTGGTAGTTTTTTTTCTTGAGGAAGTTCTGCAGATAGGTGGCGTGGGCGTGCCACAGACGCAGGTCGTGCTGCTGTTTGGCGGCCAGGCGCGCGGCATACCAATCGCTGGCGATGATGTTTTCCCTGGTGAAAAGGGCGCGAATTTCCGGGTGCTTCTCATCCCGGCCCTCGTGCCCGCCATAGGCCATTATGTGGAGCAGGCATTGCAACGGGGGACAGGCCATTTCGATGCTGCCATCGGCAAAGTATCTGGCGGCGGTCCGTTGGTGGGTGGTGACAATGTTGTCCATGCCGTCGGCAAAAACCGCAAGGTCTTGTTTTTCGGGGCGCAGCATTTCCCCGGTGAATACGGCATGGGGATAGTTGAAGACGCGGCCAAAGAAGCTGCGGACAAAGCTGGCGGTGATGCGCCAGCCCAGACGGCCGGCCAAAACTCTCTTGCCGGCAAAATCAAAGTCGTCACATTTTTCCAAATAGCCATTATCAATAAGAAATGCGGGTTGCCGCTCCGCGGGGGACATGCGGCACCAGACCTCGGGAATGAGCAGGCTGATGTCGTGGTCCACGCGCACCTGGGGCCCGATGTAGCCGGCGGCCGAAATGAAGGCGTCGTAACCGGTGAGGGCGAAGGAGACCAGGGCGGCGTTCAGGTCAAAGATTGGCGGCAGGGCGTTAAAGGGGCCTTTGGTCAGGGCGCCTTCCGATCCGGCGCCGGTGGTGGAGGGCGATTTGCCGGTCATGCTGGAGATGAATTCCATGAACAGCTCGGGCAGTTCCAAATAGTGAATGGGATTGAATACCGCAAGGGAACGAATATGGGAGAGGGGGTCCGGCGGATGATTGCGGCGGCCGGGCATGACGGCGCTGACCGGGGTGTAAAGCGGGGCGTCGAGCGGGACACGGCGATGCAACCGGGCGGCCATTTCAGCCAGATAAGTGTCGCGCGCATGGGACACATCGGGCCGCTTTTGCAAGTAGCGCGGGTTCTTGGAGGGACTCCCGTCCACAAGCCGATGGTGGCAGGAGGAGACGAAATAATCCGGGCCGGACTGCCCGGACGCGGCGAGAATCAACTGTCGCATCGGTTCTGTATATTTGCCAAATCCGATGGAATCTTCCATCAGGTTGCGCGCATCGGCCCGGGTCAACGGCTCGAAATTGGAGAGGAAATTGCCCGGCTCGGATAAATCCTGTTCCGTTTGCTTGTCATAGCCCCGGTGAACCGCCTCATCCGGCCTTTGGAAAAGACGCGCTTCGCAATTGTGGACAAACTTGACCGAGGGGTTGGAATAATCCGGGTTCAAATTTTTCAACTTATCCGCCGGCACGACAACCGAGGCGGTGATATCGTCCTCCATTTGCACCTTGGCGGCTGGGAAAAAATCCTTGCGCAAGCCGAAGACACGCCAAGAACCGTCGGCGTCGTAGCCGACCCGAAGGAAGTTGGCCACCAGCTTGCGCTTGTCGCATCTGAGTTCGTTGCCCGGGGTGCCATTGATGATGTCCACACTGAGATGTTCGCGCCAGTTGCCATTCCAGGAGGGTTTGTAAAAGCGTTTGACCACGAAGACCAGTTCGAGGAGGTATTGAGGGATGGAGTGGAGCCAGCGATTGAATTCGTCGGAGTAATCGCGGTCGGAGGGAGTGAACAGTTTGACAACAGAGCCGAGGGAACGCTCCGGGCTTAGGATGGGGCGCTTGTCCGTCCCGGCATGGGCGGGATCCTTGAAACGGCCGGAGTAATCGCGGGCCAGCAGGGCCTCGACCTGATCACAGTCCTTTTGGAAATCGGCGGTGAAAACGGGGCCGTGGATAATGGCGTCGCTGATGGACTTGGAGATTTCGGATTTGCCGCCGCCGGAAACGGTGGAGGGTTTGTGGCAGAAGGCGCCTTCCGCCACGGTGCCAATCAGCCGCCAGGCATGGTTGATGGAGGGCTTCTCCATGCGCACCCGGTAGCCGGATGGGCGCACATAGACCTTGTCCGACAGCAGTTTGATCGCGCGTTCTCCCGACGGGGAGGGCCACTTCACGGTTTGCCGTTGCAAATCGAAGGAAACATCCGTCGGCACGTAGATGATATCCGGGTGTTTCTTGTCCACGGCATAGCCTTCCGGCTGCACCTCCAGCGCGGGGCCAGCCAGTTGGACGAGTTCCTCGAAGGAGTGGCCGCGGGAGCGGACATGTTTGCTGCCGAGGAATTCTTCGCCCAGATCGAAACTGGCATAGACGAGCGCGCCGCCGGCGTGTTCCTCCTCGCACAACCCGAATAGGTTGGCGGCGTAGCTGATCTGTGTCTTGACCTCTTTTTTGCAGTAGCCAAAGTAGTTGTCGGCTATCAGAGTGGCGATGACGCCTCGCTCGTCGCGGGCCGCGACTTTGAAGGCCGCCCCGTTGTTGTAAGGCTCGTGCTCCGTCTTCCAGCACATCCCGTCCCGGCGCTGGCGGGGCGAGGCCTGGTCCCAGTGAGGCAGACCCAGGTTTTTCTTCGTCAGCTTGACCAGGTGCGGAGCGAGGATGACGCAGCCGGTGTGGCCGGTCCAATGTTGCACGTCCAAAGCCGCATCGTTCTCCGGCAGAAAGGGATCCCCCGCGTTGCCAAAAATGGTTTCCACAAAGTCCAGATTGCTGACCAGACTGCCCGGCGCGAAGAAGCGGATTTCCATGGATTTCTCCTCAATGAAACCGGGGACGCCGGGACAAACCACGGGCCGGAGCAACAGGGAAACAAAACATTCCGCCTGATCGTCCTGCGAGGAGGTGAACGGCAGGCGCAACAATTCCACGGGGGGATGCAAAGCCGCATCGAGAAGACGCAGGAAAACACTTTTTGGCACCGCCAACTTGTCATCCGGCACCGGCAATCCGCCTTCGGCCACATGAAACACCCCCTCGGTGGTGCGACGGTCATTGACGGGATTGTGCAGCACTCCCTGCCGCACGCGATAGGAGCGGATGATGCTGGAAGAGTACTCATCGCGATCCGGGGGCAGGGATAATTCGCGCGCCAGCCCCGGGCTGTCCAAAACCAAAGTGCGCGCCGGCCATTGGATAGCCGCGCGGGTGTCGTCAAGGTAATCGCGCAGAAACCGGTCAATCCGCCAATCCGCCGGACAAAGGTAATCGGCCAGCAGGCGCATGGTTTCCTTTTGCCGGGAAAACATCGGACCGGCCAGTTTTGGAAACCGGCTCATGGAGCCATTGCCGAATGTGGGGCAGCCGGTCATCGCCAGCCGCAGGTTGATTCCTTCGATCAGCGTGCTGTCGAGCCGGTTTGGCAAGACCGCCTCCTGCTTGGGAGTGAGGCCGGAATTAATCGTCATCTCGGACATGAATCATAATATAATGCCGCCGACGGAAGTTTCAAATCGTCGGCGGCGATTGGAGATCTGATATCAGTTCTTCCAAATCTCCTGGTTCGGCGAGTCAGCCGCCCCTTGCGTCCTGCGCATTGTGGTCAAAAATCTGCAATCTGATCACTCTTCCCACCGCATATCTGGCGTCGCTGGCGCCTCAATGAGTCAGTTAGAATTAACGGCATTTTTATTAAACCGGCCATGCGGGCCAGTCTGGCAGCGTCATTTGGCCGCCGTAAATCACGGGCAATTGACCGGGATAAGAAGGGGCTGCCAATTTGCGTTAAAAATCCGTTAAGAATCCGCAAATATCAGGCCTCTCCATCGGCATCAGATTGGCTGGCATCAGACCTGCTAAACCGACGAACAAGGCGATCTCCCAAGAAGCGCTGTTGCATGGCAACACCAGGTGGACCGAGCCGGGCGGTTGACCGTCATGTTCGTGCGGGGAGACGTGCGCAGAAGTAACAGGCAGTAACAAACATGCAGTAACACTAACCCAAGGCAGAATGGCACGTAGTTAAGGCATAAGATACGTCAAATCAACCACTTGCGTCTGCTCACTCCTGGCACCTTCTTGAGAATGGTTTTCAGTGAAAATGCCTGCATGCTCTCGACGGTTCTTTGAAG
>Ga0181530_10002302_pt1 | contig 22930 bp, 12 predicted proteins | sample PEATcosm2014_Bin_42_FD_119769 | JGI IMG/M metagenome (GOLD analysis project Ga0181530, IMG submission 119769) | Peatland microbial communities from MTU Mesocosm Facility, Houghton, MI, USA - PEATcosm2014_Bin10_60_metaG | ecosystem: Environmental > Terrestrial > Soil > Wetlands > Peat | place... | reverse complement strand
TATTGCTACCCTTCAACCAGCGCTCGACTTGCATGTCTTATCCACGCCGCCAGCGTTCGTTCTGAGCCAGAATCAAACTCTCCGTTAAAAAACGTTAGCTTGAATCTTGTCCGGGGGTTGGCCGGACCGATTTTGCAATTTAAAACTCTTTAAAACGCGCCAAACTAACAGGCGCGCTTCAAAGGGGCTCTCACTATTCGCACAATTCAATTTTCAATGAGCACCGGGTGTTTCCACCCAAAATCATTTCCACTCCAAGCGACAAAAACTTCCAAGTGCCGAATTTCTCTCTTTCGCTTCGGCATCTCGGATACCTGTTCTTATCGTTAAAGCGAATGTATCGCTTCAGCGCCGGATTGTCAACGGTTAAGTTGAAAAATCTTCTTCCACTTGGAATGAACAGAGGACAGCTTATCATGCCCCAAGACTTGTGCAAGTGTTTTTTTCACTTTTTTTTGCATTTTTTTTGCCCCCCCTCAATTTCGAGGGCTCCCGGCCCAAACGAGGCTATGAAGAAACCGCAATTCCCAGTATCAGTGTGCAAGTGGCATTAATATTGCTTCGCGACGGCAAATCCGGCTTTTTTCCCGGTATCATCATGATCCTAAAGCCTTTGGCCCCAATGGTTTACAGCGGTTATGAACAGAATTCGGCCCGCGGGGAGAGCCTATCCCGCCGCCTTGCCGCCGCGCAGATATTCCTCCATCTCGGCGCGGACGATTTCGAGGCTGGCCGCCGCGCGGCTCATGAGGCCGCCGGCGCCGCTGAGATCGCCTTTGCGCCCGCGCGTTTCCAATTCCCGGAGGGGCGCCACCATGGCCGACATGCCGCAAGAGAGGCTGGCGCCAGCCAGCTTGTGGGCCAGATAATCCACGTCCCCGGCGGAATGTTCCTCCACGGCCGCTCCGAGGGCGGTCATGATCTCCCGCGCCTGCTCGAAGTAGAGATTGGCCAGGTCCTTCAGGAAGCCGGGGTCGTCGCCCGAGGCGGCGCGCAATTGTTCAAAATCCACGGCCGGTTCGACGGCGGGGGCTTGTGTTTGGTTTTCGTTGGGTGTCATTGGTGTTGGTATTCGCGGACGTAAGTGCCGACTTTGCTGCGGGTCAATTCGAGGTGGCGGCTGGTCTGGGCGAACAGGGCCTCGGCGTTGGTCAGGCGCCCCTCCTTGCCCTGGCGCTCCAGCTCCCGCAGTGGCAGAACCATGGCCGACATCCCGCATGCCAGGCTGGCGCCGACGAGTTTGTGCGCAAAATGATCCACATCCTTGGCCGAGCCGGACGTGATGGCGCCCCGCAGGCCGTTCATCAGGTCCTTCGCCTGGGCAAAGTAAAGCTCCACCAATTCCTGCAACATGGCGGGATCTTCGTTGGCGGCCGCTTCCAATCTCTCCAAGTCCACCAACTCATCGCCCGCGGGCGCCGCCCGCGGCGCAAGATCGGCGGCGTCATCGCCGGCCGCGGCGGCGGCCGGCACGGGCGCCCGTTCCAGGGCCTTCTTCAACTCGGTGTCGCGGACCGGCTTGGATAGGTAATCGTTCATCTGCGCGGCCAGACATTTCTCGCGGTCGCCCTGCATCGCGTTGGCCGTCATGGCGATGATATGCACGGGTTTGCGGCCCTCCGCTTTTTCGCGCAGCCGGATTTGCTCCGTCGCTTCATAGCCGTCCATGACCGGCATCTGGCAGTCCATCAAAATAACATCATACGGTTTATTGCCGGACATTTCCAGCGCCTCGACCCCGTTGTTCGCCACGTCGGGCATGTAGCCCAGTTTCTTCAACTGCGCGACCGCGACCCGCTGGTTGATGAGATTGTCTTCGGCGAGAAGGATGCGCAGGGGCTGGCCGGCCACGACAATCGGCGGCCGGGGTTCGGGCGCCGGGCCGCCCGGGACGCCGGGAGCGCCCTTTCCCTTGGACAGGCCTGTCAGGCACTCGAAGAGCCGGGCGCGTTTGACGGGCTTGACCAGGCAGGCGTCCACGCCCGCCTCGGCCAGTTTGTCGTCGTCAATTAACTTGCCCAGGGAAGTGAGAAGAATGACCCGCGTTCTGGCGAGGGCGGGGTCGGACTTGATGACTTGGGCCAGCGTGATGCCGTTCATGCCGGGCATGTGAATGTCCAGAAGAACAGCGTCAATGGGATCGTGGGCGGAATCCTGCAATTTTTCCAGCGCTTCCTGCGCCGTTCCGGTCGCGCAAGAGCGCATTCCCCAACTGTGGAGCAGGTCCTCCAGAATCCGGCGGTTGGTCTGATTGTTGTCCACGATCATGACATTGAGGTTGATCTGGTCCGGTTTGGCGTCCGCGGCTTTGGCGCCGGGGGGTTGCTTGTCGAAGCCGGCCGTGAACCAAAACGTGGAGCCTTGGCCCAGGACGCTGTTGAAACCGATCTGCCCGCCCATCATCTCCACCAGTTGCTTGGAAATGGCCAGGCCCAGGCCGGTGCCGCCGTACTTGCGCGTGGTCGAACTGTCGGCCTGGCTGAACACCTGGAACAGTTTGGGCTGCGTGGCCGGGTCAATGCCGATCCCCGTGTCCCGCACTTCAAACCGCAACTCGACATGCGTCTCCGTTTCCTTCACGTTCGACACGGAGACGACCACTTCCCCGTAGTCTGTGAACTTGACGGCGTTGCTGACGAGGTTGACGAAGATCTGGCGCAAGCGCCCCGGATCGCCGCGCAGTTGCGTCGGCACATCCGCCAGCACGAACCCGGCCAGTTCCAGGTTCTTGGCCTGCGCTCTTTCGGCCAACAGCTCCAGCGAGCCTTCAATGGTTTCCTGCAAATCAAAATCTATCGTCTCAAATATCAGCTTTTTGGCTTCCGACTTCGAGAAGTCCAGAACGTCGTTGATCAACAGCAGCAGCGATTCGGCGCTGCGCCGGATCGCGTCCGCATACTCCCGTTGCTGGGACCCCAGCGGCGTGTCGAGCAACAAATGGACCATGCCGATGACGCCGTTCATGGGCGTGCGGATTTCGTGGCTCATTTTGGCCAGAAATTCGCTTTTCGCCTTGACGGCCGCGTCGGCCTCGGCCTTGGCGTGCCGCAAGGCCTCCTCCACCTCTTTGTACTCCGTGATGTCGCGCATCGTGCCGACATAACCGCCCGTTTCCTCGCTTTCCACCGGCTCGCCGTTCTCATCCCGGACCGGCGCCTGGGCGGGAATCAAGGCGGCCCGGCAGGAGACCCAGTGGACCTGGTTCCGGGGGGTCACCAGGCGGAATTCCTGCGAATACTCCTTGCGCTCCCGCACGCATTGCTGCCACAACCGGACCACCCCGGCCTTGTCCTCCGGATGCAACGCCCGCATCCAGCCATCCCCCATGCTTTCGCCCAGAGTCAGGCCCGTCATTTCCAGCGACTTGGAATTGTTATAGACAAGCCGGCCGGAAACATCCGCCAGAAAAATGCCGGCGGGCGAAGACTCGCTCAAGGAACGGAACTTCGCCTCGCTCCGTTCCAGCGAGGTTTGCACCAGGCGGAAGCGCGTGTTCTCCTGTTTGAGGGCCTCGATCCGGTCCGCCACCTCGCGGGCCACGATCTCATTGAGGATTTCCTCCTCCGCCTGGTGCCGCGCCAATCCGGCCATCAGACGAAGGCTCTCCCAAATCCAAAGTGCCAGCACCGTGTCCTCAAACAACACCCAGCCCGTGAACTCCATCCCCGTCCACGGCATCAGATACTGCGGCGAGAATATCGTCCGCACCCATTGCCCCAGCCGGTCGTCCAGCGCCACCACCAGCGTCGCCATCAGCAGCACCTTCACATCCCGGTACGCCGCCAGCGATGCCAGCGCGCCAAACACAAAAAAATGCGTTTCAAAGCCGCGCCCCGTCAGAAAAATAAACAGCGACGGCGTCAACATCTGCCCGACGGCTATCACATGCCGCGTGTAGGCGCGGCCGGGACGGAACAAGGCCAGCGTCAGGGGCAGAAAATAAACCAGTCCGGCCAACCCGACCGCCATCTCCATCAAGCGCCCTTTTGGGATTTGCGCCAGGGCCGGGACAACCGGCGCGATCAGCCACGCCGCCGCCATCGCCGCCAGCCATTCAAACGCGATCAGCCAGGCGAACATCCGGTCCGTCGCCTTGAAATTCGCCTGCTTCTGCTCGCGAAAAAACTCCCCGGCGCGCTCGGTCGCCGGGTTCTCGGGAGCGGTGACTGTCTGGACTGAACTCACACAATTGGTCAAACGCCTTCGGGCAATTTACAGCTTAAATCGTACCTGTTTATCGGCAGAACGGACAACTTCATTAAGCCCGATTGCGCCGCCTCGGGATCGCATATCAGCTTTCTGGATGCCGGACAATGGGAGAGTTGGGCCGAACCCACGCAACGTGGGAACCGACGATTGGCGGGACTGGACATGAATAAATCCCGCAACCGGGCGGTGGTGGAAACGGTGGTGGCGCTGGCCAGTGCGCCGGTGGGTTTTGCCGTGGAGCAAGTTGCCCAGGCAATGCGGGAGCGTTTAGGTTGTGACGGCCGGCAGGCCCAAGGCTGGACGAAAACGCGGCAACAACCCGGCAAAGCGTTCGCCCTTGTCCTGGTAGTTGCAGCCGGCCCGGCTCTGGCCGTAGATTTCGGGGAAACACACGCTTCGCGAATCACGCTCCCAAGGCCTTGATCCGGCAGAATCCGGACGAGGCGAACGTGACCTGTGGACGGCACGGTCCCCTGCCTGAACGGTTAGGCCGGATTTCCCGTAATCTCCTCAATCTACGGTGATTTTTCAAGAGAGTTTGAACGGAATTGGCACAAATGACATCATATACTTTGTGATACAAAGTTAATGTCGCCAAACAAACCAGGAGAGGCGCAACTGCCGGCATCGAATCAGCGATCAACGATTGAGTAATTATGAAAATCCTGCTCGTCAATCCACCGCATCCTTCGATTGGCAGTCGCATCCCTCGCGAGCACCTGCCCCCGCTCGGTTTGCTCGCCCTGGGCGGTCCGCTGCTGGATGCCGGCCACAGGGTGAAGCTGCTGGACGCGGAGTTCGGGCCCATGAGTCTGGACCAGATCGTCTTGAAAACCAGGGACTATGGCCCCGACGCGGTTCTTTTGGGCCACTCGGGTTCCACCTCGGGCCACCCGGCCGTCTGTCGGATCGTGCAAGCGTTGCGGAGCGCGCTCCCACAGGCGTGGATCATTTACGGCGGCGTGTTCCCCACTTATCACTGGCCGCAGATTATGGAGCAGGATCCCGCAATTGACTTCATCGTGCGCAGTGAAGGCGAGGAAACGATCGTCCGCCTGGTGACCGCTCTGGAACAGCAGCAATGTCTGGAAAAGGTGCCTGGGATTGTGTTCCGCGCGGGCACGGTTTCAGGCCAAAGGCGCTCAAGCGACCCGAATCCTTTGCTGGCTGAGGTTAAGGCGACTTCGCCGGCGCCGGTGATCCGTGATCTCGATGCCTGTCGCGTCGGATGGGAGCTGATAGATCACGGCCGTTATACCTATTATGGAAAACGCCGGGCTGTGGTCGTGCAATTCTCGCGCGGCTGTCCCCATCGTTGCCACTATTGCGGACAGCATGGTTTTTGGCGGGCTTGGCGGCATCGCGATCCCGCAAAACTTGCCGCCGAACTGGCGCGATTGCACCACGAGCACGGCGTGGAGTTGGTCAATTTTGCCGATGAAAACCCCACGGCCTCCCGCCCGGCCTGGCAGGCGTTTCTGGAATCGCTCATCTCCCACCATGTTCCATTGATCCTGATCGGCACCACCCGGGCGGGCGATATCGTCCGGGACGCCGACATCCTGCACCTTTACAAACGGGCTGGCGTCGCCCGGTTACTGCTTGGACTGGAAAGCACGGATGACGCCACGCTCCAGGCCATTCACAAAGGCAGCACCCAGGCGATTGACCGCGAGGCGATCCGGCTTCTGAGGAAACATGGCATCATTTCCATGGCCGCCTGGGTGGCCGGTTTCGTGCAGGAGAAGGACGGCGATTATTGGCGCACGCTGCGGCAGCTCCTTTCGTATGATCCGGATCAGATTCAGGCGCTGTATGCGACGCCGCATAGTTGGACTCCCTTTGCGCTCCAGGAGTCCCAACATCGCGTGGTTCAAACCGACCTGAGCCGTTGGGATTACAAGCACCAAGTCCTGGAGAGCACGCAGGTGCCAAATTGGCGGGTGCTCCTGTGGGTGAAGCTGATCGAAGCGGTCTGCCAACTGCGGCCAAAATCGCTCTGGAGGCTCTTGAGGCATACCGAGCCGCTCTTCCGCGCTGGGATGCGCTGGTATTCCAACATTGGCCGGCGCGTCTGGCCGTATGAAATTGGGCATTGGCTCTTTTTTGATCGTCGAACTCGACACGGCCCGACACTGGCGGAATTTCTCAATGGCGCTTGGGCAACGCGGCAACATCGGCCCCGCGATCTTGCCCTTGACGGGTCCCAGGCGGGCAGCGATTATCGCGGCCATCCTGCGCGTGATCCTGTGGCTCTCGAAGAAACTGCGGAGGTTTGATTTATGATATCCAACTTGAAGGTGTGGGTGAAGAAAGCAAGCCTCGCTCTTGCCGCATTCACGTTGGCGACCGCCTTGTGGCTCCCGTGTTTGCATCTGTTTTTCCGCAAACCCTTGTCCGAATTTTATCAGGAAAAGGGCGTCTCCCCAAAAGCGCGCCAATTGGCGGCCCGGCACCTGCAGCTTTGGACAGAGCCTTCGCTCCGGCAGATTGAACTTCAGAAGATGCGCGCCAGCAACGCGGAATGGGATTTCATGGGCCGCACTTTTCTCGTATGGTCACTGGTGAACATGGGCCTGCGTGAACCGGGGATGAAAGACGATTATCTTCCCGTCATTGACCAGATCATCCAGGAAACCGTCAAAATTGAAAAACAGGACGGGATCTACGCCTTCCTCATGCCTTACGCCAAAGCGCATCCCTACCAAGTCAGCCCTGCGCGGAGTTTGTTCCTGGACGGGGAGATTGCGCTGATGATGGGCGCCCGGCGAATGCTCCAGGAGGAACCTGGGTACAAACAACCGATGACGGAGCGACTAAACGTCATTGAGCAACGGATGCGTTCAAATCCGTTGATGGCGGTGGAGAGTTACCCCGACGAGTGCTGGACTTACGATGACGCGGTTGCTCTGGTTGCATTCAAAGTCGCGGATCGCCTCGACGGCACGGATCACACCGCTCTCTGCCGACAGTGGGTGGCCATGGCCAGGGAACATTTGGTTGACAAGACCACCGGCCTGCTCCTTTCGAGCTACCAAATAAACGGAAAACCATTGTATGGCCCGGAAGGCTCGACCATTTGGATGGCGGCCCATTGTCTGCAAGCGGTGGACGAACCCTTCGCACGGGATCAGTATGACCGGGCGCGAAAAGAACTGGGCCGGACCACTCTCGGTTTTGGGTACGGTCTGGAATGGCCGGCGTCGTGGCAGGGACCGATGGATGTTGATTCTGGAATGGTTGTCCCAGGGCTGGGGGTGAGCGCCGGCTCCAGCGGGATGGCCTTCATCGCGGCATCCAGTTTCCACGATTGGAATTTCCTCCAGGCTTTGGTCGCGACCCTCGACATGGCGGCATTCCCTTCGCGCCAAAACGGCCGCTTGAAATACTGTGCCAGCAACCAGGTTGGCGACGCCGCGCTCCTTTACGCGTCGGTTCTCGGACCACTTTGGGAAAGCATCCGCCAACCATGAAAGCAATCTTTGGAGTGTTACGCCGCCTATGGAAGGCCGAAGCCTTTTCTCCCTCGGCGTTTTTGGTGCGCGCTGCCATTCTGGCTGCGCTTTATGCGGTCTCGCGCATGGCGGGTCTTCAGGAATACACCACCTTTCTCAGCGGCACATCTCCCAACGTCAACCTGAGCTGGCAAACGGCCTCGGCTATTGGACTGATTCATTTGCTGCTCTATTTCTCTTTCATCCTGCTGGTTCCGATCTTATTGATCACAGCGGGCCTGCTCGCCATCTGGAATCGCTGGAAGGCGGAGCGCGAGGTTCCGGTTCGCGACAGTCAAGGAACACCCATTGAACCCAACAAATAATATGCAGCTTCGAGTCTTGAGACTGTTCCTGGCATTTGCGGCATTTGCATGGGGAATTTCAGTCGTCGGCGTGTTTCTCTCCTGGTCCGCCGCCGAGGAGGCATTGCGCGGACTGGGCGCAAAGCCAATCGCTTACGATCCCATGCTCGACTATTGGCTGAGGATGGCTTCGGGCGCGTACGCCTTGATTGGTGCCTGGTATCTGGCGCTCATGATTTGGCCGCAGAAATTCGCGGTTGCCATTCCGTGGTTCGGAGCTTTGATGCTGGTGGAAGGATGCGTCCTGCTTTTCCACGGCATTCGTCTCTCGCTGCCGCCGTTCCCGTTTTATGGTGATACAGCGGCGTGCTTTGTCGGCGGCAGCGGGATATTGTATTTCTCGCGGTATGCAAAACCGCAAGGGAGGTCCGATGCCGCCTGAGTTGTCGAACGCCGCCCTCCTGCGCAAATTTCGCATCGTGCTTGGGTTTTTCATGATTGCCCTCGTGCTGAGCGGTCTTACTGCCTTTCCGCTGGAGCGGGAGCTTGCGCTGGTGTGCTCCGCGCGCGGGCTTGAGCAGTTGCACCCGTCGGATGTTCCTAATGGCCTGGATTCATGGCTTCTCACCGTTCGCGATGGGCTTGGAGAAGTGTATGCGAAGCATCCCTGGATCGCCTACGGCACGGATTGGCTGGCGTTTGCCCACATAGTCATGGCTGTGTTTTTCATCGGCGCTTATGTGAACCCGGTGCGCAATGTTTGGGTTCTCCAGGCTGGTCTTGTTGCCTGTGCTCTGGTGGTGCCTTTGGCGTTGATTTGCGGCCCGATCCGCCGGATTCCGTTGGGCTGGCGATTAATTGATTGTTCCTTTGGTGTTTTCGGGGCAGTACCATTGTGGCTCTGCCTGCGCTGGGCGCGCGAATTGGAGCGATCCGGCTATCCAAAACGCCAATGCGGGACAAATGCCGTTGCGCCATGATCCTGAAAATCATCCTGGCCAATGCGATCATCGCCGCTTCGCTGGCTGCGGCGCTTTTGGTATATCCAGCCTTGCGCGCAATCCTGAACATCCAAGATCCGGCATTGAAAAGGCCGGGAATTCCCAAAATCGTTTGGCGGCTGCAGCGCAACTTGACGCCGCGCTACGCTGCGTGGGCACGAGAGCGGGTGGCGACTGGACGAGCTGCGGGACTTTCAACGGCCGACATATCGGGCACCGAATGGCCGCTCTTTGGTTCCGTCTTTTATCTCTGGGCAATCGAAAATCTCCAAACCGCCTGGGAAGTAGGAGACCACACCCCTGCTGTGGAGCCGAAGGTCTTCTGCAAAGACGCAATCATGGCTGCCTCTGATCTTGTGATTGATCCCAAGCACGCGAGTTGGGTGGAAAAGCATTGGGGGACGAACTACCTGCACCACGAAAACGTGTTTTACCGCATGCTGGTCATTGCGGCGCTGACGAGCCGCGAAAAATTGCTCCACGATGGCGCTCATCTCGATCTATTGCGCGACCAGGTTGAAACTTTTTCCAAGGAATTGGATGATTCGAAAAGCGGCTTGCTGAATGACTATCCGGGCGAATGTTATCCGGGCGACGTGATGGCCGCCATCCTATGCATCCGCCGCGCCGATGCGGTTCTCGGCACGGATCATTCCGAGTTCATCAGCCGCTCGCTCCGGGGCTTCATTGGACCGGCAAGCACGCGCCTCAAATTGCCGCCCTATAGCGCGGAGGCGGAAACCGGGGCGCCGCTCTCGGAGTCCCGTGGCTGCGGGAATTCCTACTTTTGTTTGACGTCACCGGAACTGTGGCCTGGTCCCGCCAAAACGTGGTTTCAGCTTTACGAGAAGTTCTTTTGGCAGCAACGGCTCGGTTTCGCCGGCTTCCGCGAGTTTCCGAGCGACGTTCCGAATACCGATTGGACCATGGACGTGGACGCAGGCCCCGTTATCGCCGGCTTCGGCGTGGCGGCTGACGCCTTTGGGGTTGGCGCGGCTCGCAAAAACGGCCGGTTCGACCTGGCCTACCCATTATCGGCTGAAATGTTGTCCACGGTCTGGGAGTTGCCGAACGGAACGCTGGCCACGCCGCGCATCCTCTCCAATTTGAGTGACGCGCCGATGCTTGGAGAAGCCGCGATTCTGTGGCTTTTGAGCGTTCAACCCGAAAAAGGATTCCCAGTTATCACAGGTGGCAGCGTTCCAACATTCGTGTATGTCGTCACCATTGGGGCATTGCTATTCGGAATCTGGCGAATGGTTTCAGCCATCAAAGTCTTCAGGGCATCGTTGCGGGAGGCGGAGCCAATTGTGCCCACACCGATTTTCCAATGTCTGGTTTGGGCCGGATTGATCACTAGCGCCATAGCCGCGACCTGTTTAGGCCGCGATTTGCCAGGCCTCGCCCTGTTGCTCGCCGCCTTGCTTATCCCAAGGCGAAAGAAATGAGTCCCCGGTTTGGGGAATTGTGATGTTCGTGCTGGTGACAGGGACGTAAGGGACGGCAAGGACGCAAGCGGCAGCCGCTTCCAGATGTGCGGGACCGGCATTTCGCCGGGCGCGCCTTTGCTGAACAGGCGCCTTTCCAGGCTGCTGGTGTAGCCGATCAGGAGGGCCTCGCCGTTGGTGCTCAGGCGGTCCAAGGCGATCATCAGGGTGGCGAGCGTGGAGTCTATCGTCTGGGTGGACGGTGTGGACGGTGCGGACATTGTGGACGGTGCGCGACGCGGTTGAAGGACTTGGCGACATCGGGAACCACGCTGTCTGCCAAGCCTTCAAGGCGGGCGCAATGCCAGTTCAGGGACCAGGGCGTATTGCTCCGGGGATTTCCTGGCTTTGAAGCGCTCTTTGACCTCGAAGGCAAAGTTGTCCAGCGCCGCCGAGTTGACGGGGTCGCCGTTGTAAGCCAGCGCCAAGCTCAAAACACCTTCCGACTCGCTCGCCTGGCGCCATTGCGCTTCGGCGATCCTGGCGGGCATGCATTCCAACGGCCCGACGCTCACTACGGCGTCAATGTGGCCGTGCCGCCATTGGTGCAGCGGCGCGCCGACGGTCAGGACCGCTTCGCCCCGCAGCGCGGCGTCCACATAGGGAGCCGCCGCCGTCAAGGCCTCCTCGGTGGCAGGCAGCGGCGGCGAGCCAAGCGGCAGCGCCATCGCCGAGAAGGCCGCGCTCTCGATGCGCCGCCGCACGAGATGACTGAAACTGTCGGCAAACCGGTTGCGGCCCTCCATCTGGCGTTGGACGTGGCCGCAGTAGTTGATCCATTCGGTGACCGGCGCGAGATGGACGCGCAGTCCGCGCGCCTCCAGTTTTTCGATCAGCGAGTCGTTGCTGATGCCCACGCCGCGCACATAAATCTCCCCCGTCAATTCCACGCGCGGCAGTTCTCCCGGACCGCGCAGCGCGGCGAATTGGCGGCCCGCTTGTTGGAGCAGTTCGCTCAGGCCAAACAGCCGTCCGCTGGCCACCTGCCACAACGCCGCGCCCAACGACAGGTTGCCGCGCGCCGCCGACTCGACCCGCGCCATCAGTTGGCGGTGGCAGAGCGCGTAAAGTTGTTCCGTCCCGCCCCGCACCCGCTCGACGGGGCGGACATCGAACATCGCCTGCAATAAGAAGTCGCCCGCCGCGATGCCGGCGAACACCAGCATTTCCGTTCCCGCCGGCATGTCGTCGAAGTAGCCGGTGTCCTTGGGCGACCAGATGCGCACGCGCTCGCGCCAGCCGAGCCGTTCCAGCACGATGTTGTTGAGCAAATTATAGACGCCAAACCGGCACGGGCCGTCGGTGCAGGGCATCAAGTAGACAAATTTTTCCCCCGCCCTCGCGCCTTCCAATCGCTGGAGGAGCGAGCCGAGGGTCAATGGCATGGGCAGACATTCCTTGCCGGAAGTGTGGCGGCGCCCGAGGCGCAGTGATTCCGCGTTCGGCGCGGGCAGGCATTCCGCGTTGAATCCCAGCCCGCGAAAGGCCGCCGCCACCGCCTCGGACGCCGGGCCGATGTAGGAGACCAGCAGCGTTTCGGCTTTTCCGTTGCTTTGCCGAAAATCGCGCAGACGCAAGCCGCTGAATTGGACGCCCGCAAAATTGTGCGCCGCCGCGCCATTGCCCCCGGCGCGCCGGTCTTCTTCCACGCAATGCAGGAAGGCCTCCACCCGCGTCCGCGTGCCGGCGTCGCCGGAATGGCCGTCGGTTTCGATCACGACGAATGGTTTGCCCGACATGGCGTAGGCGGCAAAATGCAGATTGAAGCTGTCCGGACCGCAGGAATAGTTGCTGCAATACAACGCGTACACGCCGCGCATGCGGCGCACCTGATGCGCCGCGCGCAGGATGGTCTGGCCGTAACCCCAATACATGTCGTCAAACAGCGGCGTCTCCGCGTCCAGCGGAAAACAATCCACCGGAATCCCGATGGCGCCCTGTTCGCGCAAGATGGCCGGCACGTTTGAGTTCAGCACCTGGTTGTAGATCGTGTAGTTGCGGCCCAGCACCACGACCGGCACGAGATTTTGCGCGCGGCAAAACTCCAGCGCGCGCCGGCCCGCCTCCTGGCAGGCGGCGTCAAACTCCCGTTGCGCCGCAACGCCGGCAGACCAGGCCGCGCGCCGCTCAGGCTCAGCCAATCCCAATTCCTGCGCCATTCGGTCGCAGCCCGCCAAAAACTCCCTGGACTCCAGATGGCCCGGGCCGAAATCAAACAGCGGCGAAAGCATTCGCGGCGGGTTGGCGACACCCAGCCCGCGCTCTATCACTTTGGGCGCCGCCTGGACAATCGGGCAATTGTTGGAGCACCGCTGGCCCGGCGCACCCGGCAGGCTGCGGATCATCGGCACAAACATCCAGTCCGCGCCGCTTTCCGCCAGTTGCCGGGCCACGCCGTGATAGAGCTGCATCGGCGCGCAAAACGGCGCGCGCGCCGACTGGATGCCGCGCTTGAGCGCGTCCGGCCCGGCGGCAGCGGCCAGTTCCAGATCCAATCCGGCGGCGTGAAAGTACGCGGCAAAGAACGGGAACAGGCCCTTGAGCATGAATTCGTCGCTCATGGCCATGCGCGGGCCGCCGCGCGGCGCGGCGAGCGTCCCGATCAGTTTTCGCAGGTTCTCATCGCGCTCGCGAAAGGGATCCGGCGCCAAGTCGGGCAATTTCCTTTTGCGGGCGGCCTGGTCGTGCAGCGCGCAGCCGCCGCCCCAGGTGAAACTGGAATGCTGATCGCCCACCAGCGTGTGGAGGCGCTCGATGCGGCAACGGTTGCCCGCCCCGCCGCAACCGCGTCTCGAGCCGCAGACAAACGTGTCCTTCTGCTCCACTTTCGCCCCGAGGAAACGCGCCAGTTCCAGCGGCGCGAGCCGGGCGGCGTCCAGTTCGCGCGAGGCCAGCAGCGCGATGCCCATCGCGCCAACCGTGCCGGGATTGGGCGGCACGATGACCTGGCTGCCAGTTTGCCGCGCGACCGCCGCCGCGAGCGCGTCGGCGGAAAAAGGCATGCCCTGGCAGAAAATCACCTTGCCGATGGAGCGGTTGCCTTTCACGCGGTTCAGGTAATTCTGAATGATCGAATCGTAGAGGCCGGAAATGATGGCCGGTTGTTCGACGCCCGCCGCCACGGCCTCGTCAATCACTTCGGCCATGAAGACCGAACAGTGCTGGCCCAGCGACACGCCGGCGGGCGCGGACATGGCCGCCTGCCCAAGCTGCTGCACCTCCGCGATGCCGGAGAACTTGCAGCCTTGTTCCTCGATAAAGGACCCCGTGCCCGCGCTGCACGCCTCGTTCATGGCGCAGTCCGTGATGCGGCCTTCCGCCAGCCGGGTGTACTTGGCGTCCTGCCCGCCAATTTCAAAAATCGTGTCCACGCGCGGGTCGTAATGCAGCGCGCCGGTGGCGTGCGCGACGATTTCGTTAACAATGAACACGGCCTCCTTGCCGTAGCAGGAGGTGAGCAGCGAACCGGCGACTTCCCGTCCGCTGCCGGTGGCGCCAAACGCCACGACCGGATATTTCGCCGCCGGGCTTTTGGTGAAATGCCGGAGCAACTCCTGCGCGGCGCCAACCGGGTCGCCCAGCGTTTGCCGGTAGGCCTCCCAGACCGTTTCCCGCGTCGCCAAGTCCAGCGCCACGGCTTTGGACCCGGTGGAACCAATGTCGAACCCGAAAACTAGGCGGCGCAGTTCGCCGTTGACCTTCGCCCAGGGCAGCGTCGGCATCCGCCGGACCCGATGGAGCGAATCCGCGAGCGCGGGCAGGCGTTCCAGCGCCAATGGGCGCGGCGGCAGAATCAGTTCTTCCGGCGCCGGCAGGGCCGCCGGTTGCTCGGCGGCGATAAGCGCGCACCCCAGCGCTTCGAGGCAAAGCAATTGTTCCTCATCCGCCGCCACCAGGTTCATTCCCTGCTTGGCAAGCATTTCGCCAAAAATGCGGCGCACGCGCGGCGACCGGCTGACGCCGCCGGTGAGGAGCACCCGCGGCGGGCTGACGCCGGGTTTGATGAGCACGAAAACATTTTCGCAGACTGCGTCGAACAGGCCGGCGAGAATCCGCGCGCGATTCTCCCCCTTGTTGGCCAGGTGCGTTATGTCGGTCTTGAGAATCACCGGACACCGGCCGGACAGCGGCGCCGGGTCCGGCACGCCGGCGCACAAGGCGCTCGCTTCCTCAACCGTGAGGGAGAATCGCCCGACCAGTTGCCGGAGGAAATTGCCCGTGCCCTGCGAACAGCGGCTGTTCTCACGAAAAACGGTCAGGCCGTTGGCGCGCAGTTCGAGCACGGAAAAACCGTGGCTGCCGATGTTGACAATGGTGGCCGGTTCGCCGCCAAACAAAAACCGGCAGCCGCGCAGTTGCGCCTGTTTGGCCGGAATGCGCGGCAGATTGATCTGCGTGGAAAAACGCCCGCTCACGGCAGCGCCGCCGGCTTCGGACCAATTCCAGCTTTCCAACGATTCGAGCAGGCACCGGCCGGGTCTCTTGCCATGCTCCAGGATTTTCCACCGGACGAATCTGATCTTACCGGCGTCCAGCGACACCTCCGCCATCTTGATCGTCTCCGCCCCGGCATCAATGCCCACGAAGCGGGAACATGGCCCGCCACCCGCGCCGGTCGGACGGTTTTCCGAAAGGGCGGCACCAGGAAGGCAGGGCGGGTCCCGACCTGTCGGGACCCGCCGCGGCGCGCACGCAGTGCGCGCCCTGCCATCCACGACTGACGCGCATTCCCGCGAAGATATTCTCGCGCCGAGACGCAGAGAAGGCGGAGAAACGGATTTGGACAGGGCGAACGCGGCTTTGGACTTCATGGTTCCGAAGATAACCCGCGCCGCATAATCATGTTAATTGAAAATTTCAATGGCGACGCCCGAATAATCAATGGGTCACACCGAATCGCCTGATCGGGGCCAAGGCGCCCGGCTTCGCTTATGGCGGCGCCAGAATTGACCGGGACAGCCGCCTTGTGGACCATCCTTCGTCGTCGCGCGCGTGGTAAGAGCGGGCCAGCCTTTTGCCTTTACGCACTGAAATCTGCCCTTAATGTTATCAGTTAACGTTAAGATGTGACCCTTACGCGGCTTTTTCCAAGCGCGGCTCGCAGTTCGAGGTCTCTGCGCGCACGCGATTTCTTGGGTAGGGTGCATTCCTGGTGCAAGGGATTCAGGCACTGCCATTCAAGTCCCACATTCAAGTCCCGGTATTGACAATCTCTTCGGGAAACGGGAGATCAAGGTGACGATGAAACAGCAGCAACGCGCGGCGCGAAAGCGACTTGATTACCCGGAAACCACGGCCGGGAGCCGCTTGGCCGCGAAAGCCCGCAAACTCGCCAGCAGGCTCACGCCCGAACAGCGGCGGGAGCATTTCAACCAGGCAATGACGATGATTTATGGCGGCGCAAAGGAAGCAACTCTCGCTCGACGCTAACTTCATGTTCGATCTCGCCGGCGAGGAAGATTGTTCTCACGACGAAGCCAGCCTTTCGCCCGTTCACCCGGTCCACCCAAGACGTCTGCTGTGTGCTTTGGGCGGGTGAATGTGGAGCCGTGACTCGGTTGCGGATTGCGGATTGGAACCGCAGATGAACGCGGATGAACGCGGATAAGGAGACAGCCTTCCCATCCGGGTCCATCCGTGGCAAAATCTACGACGGCTGGCCTTCGTCCTCCCCAGGCGGCGGGTTGCCGTCGGCGCCGCCGCTGTCGAGGTCAATTAGAATATCGCGCGGCTCGGCGCCTTTGTTCGGGCCGACGATGCCGCGCAGTTCCAATTCGTCCATGATGCGCGCGGCGCGGGTGTAACCGAGGCGCAAGCGCCGCTGCAACAGCGACACGCTCGCCTTCTGCTCGCTGCGGATGACTTCGATGCACTGCTGGATCAGGTCTTCATCCTCGCCGCTGCCCCCGCTCTCGATGTCCATGCCGTCGGGCCTCTGCAATTGCTGGTGAATCTCGACCTCGTAGCTTGGCTTGCCCTGTTTGGCGATGAAGTCAACTATACTCAGAATTTCCGCGTCCGTGATCAGCGCGCCCTGGATGCGGATCAGTTTGGCCGAGCCGGGCGGCAGATAGAGCATGTCGCCCTTGCCCAGCAGCTTGTCCGCGCCCATCGCGTCGAGAATGGTGCGCGAATCCACCTTGGCGGCGACCTGGAAGGCGATGCGGGCGGGGATGTTGGCTTTGATGACGCCGGTAATCACGTCCACGCTGGGCCGCTGCGTCGCCACAATGCAGTGGATGCCGGCGGCGCGCGCCATTTGGGTGATGCGGGCGATGGCCATTTCCACGTCCGCCGGCGCGACGAGCATCAGGTCCGCTAATTCGTCAATAATAACGACAATGTAGCTCAGGTAATCGGGAATGACGATTTCCTCGTCGCGCGGCACCACGATCTCCTCGTCCAATTCCACGGCGAAGCCGTCGGAGCTGACTTCGACCTTTTCCCGTTTGGTCGTGAGCGGCAGTTCCGGCTCGGCCGCCGGGGCCGGTTTGTGTTTGGGCCGCTCATTGAAGGAGCGGATGTTGCGCACGCCGACCCGGGCGAAGATCTGGTAGCGTTTTTCCATTTCATTGACAACCCAGCGGAGGGCGAGGATGACCTTCTTGGGGTCCGTCACCACCGGGACGACCAGATGGGGGAGGGAGTTGTATTGCTGGAGTTCGACGACCTTGGGGTCAATCATCACGAAGCGCAATTTGTCGGGCGGGAAGCGGTAGAGGAGGGAAGTGATGATGGCGTTGATGCAAACCGATTTGCCGGAGCCGGTGCTGCCGGCGATGAGCAGGTGGGGCATTTCGGCCAGGTCGGTGATGATCGGCGCGCCATAAACGTCCTTGCCCAGCGCGACCGGAATGCGGGCCTTGGTGGAGCGCCATTCTTCCGATTCGAACAGGTCCCGCACAATGACTTTGGTCTTGACCGCGTTGGGCACCTCGACGCCGACGGAGCTTTTGCCCGGCACCGGCACGAGAACATTGATGCGCTCGGCCTTGAGGGCGGCGGCGATGTTGTTGCTCAAGGAAGCGATTTTTTCCAGCTTCACGCCGGGGGCCGGATGCAATTCGTAGCGGGTGATGGTCGGCCCCTTGGTAATGTCGCCCGGTGAAACTTCGATGTCGAACTGGGCCAGGGTCTGCTGCATCAGGCGCGCGTTGGCCATCAATTCCTCTTTTGTCTCCGTCGGCTTGAGCGTGGTGTCGGCGCTTTGCAGGAAGTCCAGCGGCGGCAACTGGTAATTGCCGATCTTCGGCGTGGCGGCCACGGCGATCGGTTTGGGCTTGCGCGGGACGGGTTTGGGTTTGGCCGCGGGCTGCGGGACGGCCTCCGCGCCCGCGCCTTCGGGAACCGGGGGCGCCGCGCCTTCCACCCCGGCTTCCGGGACAGGCCCGGCTTCCGCTTCAGGCCGGGGTTTGGCGGTTTCCTGGGCGGGCGGTTCGGCCGCGGCGTCCTTGCCCAAAACGTCCGCCGCGGTGGCCGCGGCAATTTCGCGCGCGGGGATAACCACACCCTCATCCGCCGGCGCCGGCTCCTTGGGCAATTCCTTCTCCTTCGCTTTTTTCTGCGCCGGGGCGGCGTTGGATTGCGGGACGCTTAAATCGCGCACGGTCGGTTCCGGCACGGGCTTCATGTCGGCGCCCAAACCGCTTGGGCCGGCCGGGGCGGCGACCTTGCCGGATTTGTCCAATTGTTCCTGGAGCTTGCGGGCCTGCTTTTCGAGCAAACGGGCGCGGCGTTCGAGTTCCATCTCGTTGGCGGCGGCGGTGGCGGAGGCCGCGCCGCCGAAGCGGGCGGCCCACCAAAGGCGGCACCATTCGCCAAGCCTGAAATTGGTCAAATAGAGAAGGCTGATGACATACAACCCGGCCAAAACAATGCTGCCGCCCACGTTGCCGACGAAGCGCAGGGCGTGATTGAAAAAGAACTGGCCGATCAGGCCGCCGCTGCCGCTGGGAATTCTGAGGCGGCCAAAAACCCAGGCCCGGAGATGGAGATCCGTCTCGAACATGCTGAGCAGCCCCATGCAGCAAACGAGCAGAATCGCCCCCCAAAGCCAGCGCCGCGGCAAATAGGAAAGAAACCCGACCATGTAACCCAGGCCAAACAGGATCAGCAGCGCCGGTATCATGAATGCGGTCAAGCCAAAGGCCCAGAACAGCCAGAGGCCCAGATGCGCCCCGACCGGCCCAATCCAGTTGCTCAACGGATTATTGGGCGCGGTGGAAACGGTTCCGGGAAGGTCTTTAGGATCGTAGGAAATCAGCGCGCACAACAACAAAAGGCCGGCCAGGCATAACACGACGCCGATGACATCATGGACTCCGTGCTGGTGCGGTTGCGCTGCGTCTTTCCGAGGCATGAGCGGAGTCTAAAGAGGATAGCGCAAACTGCAAAGCGCAAAAACGCAAGGGCTTTCGGATTTGTAAATGCGCGAAGCGCCATGGAGTGCGGAACGACAGTTCCGCTTTGCCGTGACATGAGGCAAAGCGGCGCTATCGCGCCGCACTCCAAAGCGGCTTGCCGGCCGCCTGCCTTTGTTATCGGCCGCCACCGCCGCCGCCGCCACCCGACGAGTCCCTCGAGTCTCTGGAGTCTCTCGAGTCCCTGCCAGTGGACGTTCCGCGCGTGCCGGTATCCGCGCCTCTCGTGCTGGAGTCGCCACGCGTTCCGACGCCCGCCGGTCCGCGCACATCCGCCGGGTTACGCACATCGGCCGGCTCTCGCAAATCGGCCGGTCCGCGCACATCCGCCGGTCGCGCCAGGCCTGGGCGGACCGCATCGCGGGTTTCGAGGGTTCTGCGCAACGGATCGGTGGCGGGGCGCGCTTGGATTTCCCGGACCCGCGCAAGGGTGCGGGTGACTTCCAACTCCCGCCCGCGCGCGATTCGCGCATCGCGAATCACGATGGACTCCACCGGCAGTGCGCGGAGGTGCATGGCCAGGGCGACGCGGTCGCGGCCCAGCCCTTCAACAACTATGCGGCCATCCATGATGCGGTAATCATTCATCACCAGGCTGCCGCGAAACAACAGCACGGCCCGATCCCGCGCAACCAGGAAGGGCAGGTAACCGTGGTCCATGAAATGGTCGTAGCCCACAAAGACGTAGTCGTCGGGCATCAGGCCAAAATCCACATCCACCGCCAGGCCGCCGCGGTACATCAAACCGACACCGACTTCAAAGCGGGCGGCGGGCGGCAAGGGCGCCCAGCCGGCAAACCCTTCGGCGTTGCGCCAGGAAACCCAGGCCGGCGCCCAATCATAGCCGGGAATCCAGACCCATCCGTAGCGAACATCCCGCAGCCACCGGCCATAGTGAAACACAATGTCGCCATACGGAGCGTCCGAATGCCAAAAAAACCCCGAATCGGTATTGACCCAATATCCCTGGTTCAGATACGGCCGCCATCCCGCTATGGTGAGGGCGTCCGTCGGCTGCCAAACCGGGCCGTAAGGCTCCACGTCCACCCATCTGCCGTAGGGCCGGAGTTGATCCTGAAAATAAATCAGATTGATGTCCGACCCGACCGGCGCGACCGGGGACACGTAGGCCTCGGGCACATAAGGCGCGGGCGTCGTTGCCGGGTACGGCGCGGGGGTTGACGGGTACGCGGGCGGCGGCGGCGTTGGCGGGTACGTGTTATACTGCGGTGTCGTTGGCGGATAAGCGGCTGGCGGTGTCGTTGGCGGGTACGTGGCCGGCGGCGTGGCCGGCGGGTACGCGGGTGGCGCGGCGGGCTTGGATTGTTGCAGCACCGCGATGACGTTTTGCGAGACACCCTGGCTGTTGAGATAGAGAATGTCGTCCACGCTCAACGAGTAAGCCGCCCCGGAGTTCTTGATGTAGGAAGTAATGATGTCGTCCGACATGTGGGCTTGGGCCAATTTGACGACCTCCAGCAAGGCTGGGGAGAGGTTGGCCGGGGCGGTTTGGGCGCGCCCCACGGTTTGGGCGCTCCAGCAAAGCCAGCCAATGGCAAGGCAGGCGGCGGCGACGGCCATTTTTCTCTGAAAGTTCGACGATCCGTTTGTTTTCATAATGATATGCGTTTGAGAGCCGTTCCCGGCGCCTCGTTCAAAGACATCCATCCTGGCGCCGGACCAGGACATCCCGGCAACCAATACGCCCCAAGACGGCCCATCTTGCAACAAAAAAATCCCTAATAACTGGGCGGGCCGGCGGGAGCAATGCGGTAGAACAGGTTGGGATTGGCGGCGCTGCCCGGATCGAGGAATTGGGCGGAGCCTTTGAGCACGGTGTTGGTGCAAACGGGCAGCCAATTCACAAGATCGGCCGAGATTTGCAGGGAGAAACTCATGCCATTGGTCGCCGGAAGCGACACATGCTTGGAACTGTCAGACAGATTGCGAATGGTCGGCGGCACGATGGGCAGGAGGTCCTCCTCCAGGATGATCGCGCCCGCCACGGATGGCGAGCCAATGCTGTAAGGCGGCGGGGTATTGGTCGGCGCCGTCAACGTCAGCACCACGGTGTCGTAATCGCGATACGCGGAATCATCGTCATTGAGCGGAACAATTGTGATCAGGGCGTAGCTTTGGCCGGCCGGGATGGTGACATTATTGGGAATGGCCGCGTAATCCAATCCGTTGGAGGCCGTGCCGCCAATGGAATAATACACTGTCAGAGCGGCATTGGTTCCGCTGTCCCGCCGCACCAGGAAGGTGGCGGTGTTGCTGCCGCTGCAGTAATTGCCCGGCACGTTCGGCGCCGGGAACCAATTGGTGGTGTTGGTCCCCTCGACGGCCACCGGATCGGGCGCATAAATGCGCACGACGGGCGGGGCGTTGGTGACGCGGATGGCCACGGGCGCGGAGGTGGCCGTGCTGCTTGCGCTGTCCGTCGCCACCGCAGTCAAGGTGTAACTCCCCGCCGCGACATTGCTCCAAGCCATGAAGAACGGATTTGCCGTGCTGGTGTTGGTCAACAACACACCCCTCGTATTGGTCACGATCCCAATGCTGGCCGCGCCGGAAAAATACTGCACCGTCTCGACAACGTTGGAGTCGGTCACCTGCGCGTGGACACCAATGGTGGCCGGGGCCAGGAACGCCTCGCCATTGGACGGATAATAGAAACTGACGGCGAACGGCACGTTGGGTGGCGGCGGGGTGTTGGTGACGCTGATGGTCACCGGCGCGGAGGTGGCTGTGTTGCTTGCGCTGTCCGTTGCCACCGCGGTCAAGGTGTAAGTCCCCGCCGCGACATTGCTCCACACCATGTAAAACGGATTCCTGGTGGTGGCGTTAGTCAGTAACATGCCCCCGGTATTGGTCACGATGCCAATGCTGGCCGCGCCGGAGAAATACTGCACCGTCTGGACGACGTTGGAATCGGCCACCACCGCCTGTAGGCCGATGCTGGCCGGGGCCAGGAACGCCTGGCGATTGCTCGGAGACAACAAACTGATTGCAAACGGCACGCTGGGCGGCGGGGCGTTGGTGACGCTGATGGCCACCGGCGCGGAGGTGGCTGTGTTGCCCGCGCTGTCCGTCGCCACCGCGGTCAAGACGTACTTGCCCGCCGGAACATTGCTCCAGGCCAGGAAGAACGGATTTGCAGTGCCCGTATTGGTCAACAACACCCCATTCGTATTGGTCACGATCCCAATGCTGGCCGCGCCGGAGAAATACTGCACTGTCTCGACAACGTTGGAGTCGGTCACGTCGGCATGCATTCCAACGGCAGCCGGTGCCAGGAACATCTGGCCGTTGCTCGGATAATAGAAACTGACGGCGAACGGCACGCTGGGCGGCGGCGAATTGCTGATGACGCTGATGTTGACCACCGACGAGGTCGCCGCATTGCCTTGTGTGTCCGTCGCCACGGCGCAAAGCGCATAAGCGCCGACAGGCACGTTGGACCAAACCAGCGGGAACAGGGGTTCACTGCTCACGTTTGTGAAAACCCCCTGGCTGGCGTTGGACACCACGCCCAAATTCGTGCGGCCCGCGAAGAACTGCACAAACGCCACCGTCCCGTTGTTTTCCACGGCCCGGGCGTAGAGCGTCAGATTGGTTGGCCCATGATAGATTGCGCCGTTGGTGGGGGAATAAATATAGACAGAGGGCCGCACGACGGGCGGCGGGACGTTGGTGACGCTGATGGTCACCGGCGCGGAGGTGGCCGTGTTGCTCGCGCTGTCGGTCGCCACCGCCGTCAAGGTGTAGGTCCCCGCCGGGACATTGCTCCAAGCCATGTAAAACGGACTGTCCGTGCTGATGTTGGTCAACAACACCCCCCTCGCATTGGTCACGATCCCAATGCTGGCCGCGCCGGAGAAATACTGGACCGTCTCGACAATGTTGGAGTCGGTCACCTGCGCGTGGACGCCGATGGTGGCCGGGGCCAGGAACGCCTCGCCGTTGGTCGGATACCAAAAACTGACAACAAACGGCACGTTGGGCGGCGGCGGG
>Ga0181530_10002301_pt1 | contig 22935 bp, 34 predicted proteins | sample PEATcosm2014_Bin_42_FD_119769 | JGI IMG/M metagenome (GOLD analysis project Ga0181530, IMG submission 119769) | Peatland microbial communities from MTU Mesocosm Facility, Houghton, MI, USA - PEATcosm2014_Bin10_60_metaG | ecosystem: Environmental > Terrestrial > Soil > Wetlands > Peat | place... | reverse complement strand
GGCGGCGGGCCGGAATTGCGGCTCAAGCAAGAAGTGGCGCTCGGGATCGGCGGATGGCGGTTCCTTAGCGCGCTGGGCATCAAGCCGGAAGTCTGTCACTTGAATGAAGGGCATGCGGCGTTCGCCGTGTTGGAGCGGGCACGAGATTTCATGGAAGAAACCGGACAACCCTTCGAAGTCGCGCTGGCCGCGACGCGAGCGGGGAACCTCTTCACCACGCACACGGCAGTGGCAGCGGGCTTTGACCGTTTCGCTCCGTCCCTCATCGAACCCTACCTCGCTCGTTATGCGGAACAGAAGTTGGGCATAAGTCCACGCGATTTGCTGGCCTTAGGCCGCCAGAATCCGAACGACGCATCGGAGAGTTTCAACATGGCCTATCTTGCAATCCGGGGGAGCGGGGCGGTGAATGGCGTAAGCCGCTTGCATGGGGAAGTCAGCCGGCAGCTCTTTGAGCCTCTCTTTCCGCGCTGGCCAGCGGACGAAGTGCCTGTGGGACACGTGACCAACGGAGTCCATATGCCAACCTGGGACTCGGCTCCGGCCGACGATTTGTGGACGGGAGCCTGTAGCAAGGGGCGTTGGCTGGGGACGACAACGGAAAACCTGGAGCAGGACATCCGCAGCGTTTCCGACGCCGCGCTCTGGAAATTACGCACCGCCGCCCGCAAGTCTCTTGTGGAGTACGCACGCACGCGTCTGTCCCGGCAACTGGAGGCCTCCGGCGCGTCGGCCGAGGATATTGACGAAGCGAAACATTTATTCGATCCCGACGCGTTGACGCTGGGTTTTGCGCGGCGCTTCGCCACCTACAAGAGACCGAACTTGCTGCTGCACGACCCGAAGCGGCTGCTTCGTCTGTTGACGAATTCTCAGCGCCCCGTGCAACTCATCATCGCGGGCAAGGCCCACCCGGAGGACGAAGCGGGAAAGGCGCTGATTCAGCAATGGGTAAGGTTCATCCGCCAGCCTGAGACCCGGCCCCACATCGTTTTTCTGAGCGACTACGACATGCTGCTAACGGAACACCTGGTGCAGGGCGTGGATGTCTGGATCAACACGCCACGCCGGCCATGGGAGGCCTGCGGGACGAGCGGCATGAAGGTGCTGGTTAATGGCGGCATCAATCTCTCGGAATTGGACGGCTGGTGGGCGGAAGCCTACACGCCTGAAGTGGGGTGGGCATTGGGAGACGGCCAGGAGCATGACCACGATCCGGCCTGGGACGCGGCCGAAGCCGGCGCGCTCTACGACCTGCTGGAGCGGGAGGTGGTCCCGGAGTTTTATACCCGGGACGAGAGCGGCGTTCCGACGGCATGGGTTAAACGGATGCGGGAGAGCATGGCGCGGTTGACGCCGCGCTTCTCCGCGGACCGCGCGGTGCGCGAATACACTGAACAATGTTACCTCCCGGCTGCAGCCGCCTACCGTGAGCGCGCGGCGAACAAAGGCGCGGTGGGCAGACAAATGGTCGATTGGCAGCATGCAGTGGATGGGAAGTGGGAGTCGGTGCGCTTCGGAGACTTGCGGGTCGAAACCAACGCGGACCACCACGTCTTTGAAGTCGAAATCTTTCTGAATGACGTTGACCCGAATGCGGTGCGAGTTGAGCTTTATGCGGACGGCGCCAACCGCGACAATCTCGTGCGGGTGGAAATGAAGTGCGCGCCACCGGTTCCTGACGCAGTCCGCCGCTGCGTCTACCACGCGACGGTGCCGGCTGTGCGTCCAGCGAGAGACTACACGGCGCGGGTGATGCCGCACTGCGACGGCGTTGCTGTCCCACTGGAAGATGCTCGAATCCTATGGCAACGATGATGTGCGATACCCTGATACGAACCGGAGTTTCAGCAGCCTGTCAGGAGAGTGCGGTGTCTGTCGGAACAAATCATGAGATCGCACCAGGGCAGGGAACAGACACGCGGCACAAAAGTGCTTCGGCCGCGCTAGTATAATTGTGAGGATATGAACAGGATGCTTCGTGCTCTGTGCTCCATCGTCGTCGCAGCAGTCCCTCTGCTTTCTCGGGCTCAATCGCCAGCGCCACCAGAAACAGTTCCCGTCATTCAAGGCGGCGCCGGTCCCTGTTCTCTCGAACTTACGGTTAGAGGCGCGGACGGCAAACCTGTTTACGCGGCCACGGTCAAGGTTCATGTCAAGTATGGTTTTGGTGGAATGCGGAGGCTCGATCTCGAAGCTGGAACCAATTCGGATGGGAAGGTGAAGTTCGCCGGACTTCCCGCTCGTGTGCAGCGGCCTCCACTTGAATTCCACGCTTCGAAGGATGAATTCACGGGTATCGGGGCGTTCGATCCGTCAACCGAATGCGAAGCCAAACGGGAGATCGCCTTGGAGAAGCCGAAAGCGCCGGACGGCCACTAACAGGCGATCTCGAATTTACTTCTGCGGTAGACTCGTCCGCTCAACGGCTTCAATCCCGCCGGAATTTCATTTAAAGTTGCAGCGCGATGAAGAGCACACTTTGCGCCTTCCTGCTATTTTCTGCGAACATTGCGAGTTCCGAGACGACCACCATGCCCCCAAGCTTTGACATCGCCGCTGCTGAGCGGTTTGCGAAGCTTGCGCTGGCGTGCGTCCACCAGGAATATCCGAACAAAATCAGCCATAGCCTGAACAGCGATGCGGATGTGGCAGCGCCGCGAAAACTGACGCCCGCGTTCTACGGCTGCTACGACTGGCACTCGTCGGTGCACGGACATTGGCTGCTGGTGCGGCTGGTCCGAACGTTCCCCGACGCTTCCTTCGCGCCGTCTGCACGCGAGGCGCTGCGCCAAAGCCTGACCGCAGATAAAATCGCGCAGGAAGCGGTCTACTTGCGCACTGAGGGACGCGCCAGCTTCGAGCGTCCCTATGGGCTGGCATGGCTGCTTCAACTGGCTGCGGAGCTACGAGAGTGGGACGATCCAGATGCACACGCTATGGCGGCGAACTTGCGTCCGCTGGAAGAGGCTGCGCTTCTACGCCTGAATGCCTGGCTCCCCAAACTTTCATATCCGGTGCGGATCGGCGAGCATAACCAAACCGCCTTTGCTCTCGGTCTGATGCTGGATTATGCACGCGCCGTGAGCGATACGAAGTTTGCGGACCTATTGGTATCGAAAGCCCGGCAGTTCTACTTCGGGGACAAGGACTGCCCGTTGGCATATGAGCCTTCGGGCGAGGACTTTCTTTCACCATGTCTAGGTGAAGCTGACCTGATGCGGCGCGTGCTGCCCGGTCTGGAGTTTGCCCGCTGGCTCCAAGCATTTCTGCCGCAGATTTCTCGGGCGGGGAAGGCTGCGTGGTTGCAACCCGTGGTCTCGCCCGATCCCAGCGATCCTAAATTGGCGCATCTGGATGGGCTCAACCTGAGTCGAGCATGGATGCTGGAAGGCATCGCCGCGGGCCTGCTTAAGGGTGACAAGCGCCTGCCGATGATCAGGACGGCTGCCGAGGAGCACAGACGTGCTGGACTGGCGGCGGTGACGGGCAAGCATTATGAAGGCGGGCATTGGTTGGGGAGCTTTGCGGTTTATCTCGTCACTCGGCGGGGGATTTCGCAGAAGTGATGTCTCGATGAGCGTGCATGACGCGGACAACACTATTCGTGGCAGGCCAGATCGTATTCTGTCGCTGCGTGTGCCAATCCGAATGCGGCGACCACCGCTTGCACGAAAGGCAACGCGTCTGAGTCCAATGGTGGAGGCACTGCGGGCACACTCCTCCCGTATCGAATGTGTTCCAGAGGTGACCGCAGCTACCAGACCAACAGTCGTCCTTGTGGGGCGACCAGCCGCAGAGCGGGCAGGGGATTCGGCGACCGGGGAGGGGTCGAGGCTCTTGTCCTGCTCAGGCTCCCGATCCAAGACGACGGACTGGTCATCCTTAGAAGATAGTGCACACGGATAACGCACATGCTCACCTTCCTCGGTCTCGGCTATCGCAGAGGCTTTGAAGTTGTGTTCGGGAATGCTGCGGAAATCGCCAGGCGATTTGGTAAACTAAACAAAGCAAACCAGAAGCCGACGTAGCTCAGTTGGTAGAGCAGCCGATTCGTAAACCGCTACGCTGCTTCCGTCCCTGATAAGATTCAACGAGATAGGCCGTGCTGCACGGTGTCATTCGGCGTGTTTAGGTCACACTTGTCAGCGAAATGTTTGACAAAATGTTTGACAGCTATTTTTCGCCCGCGTTAGGCTAACGCACCGATTTTTACAACCGCCGTTTCAATACCCGATTCCCGAAGCTCTTTGGAGACTTCCTTTGCGGCAGCCTCTGTATCCCAGTGCAGGTCCAGCACAGGCTCAAAGTTGAACAGGCGGCCCTTCGAGTCACGATGCCAACGCGTCAGCCAAAACCCCGACTCAATCTCTGGTCTGTCCTCCATGCCTGACACGTACTTCACGAACCAGCCGCTCGGAGGAGGAGCACCTTGCATGAACACGCGGGCGCTCGGTAGCGTGGAGACTTCTTCTACAATTTTCATCGTGACTCACCTCTATTACAAGTATGCGCCTATCGAGTAAGGCTTACCCCCTGTGAATTCCTTGCATGGCTGTGGATTTTTTGCGGCCGGGGGTCTCTTTGGCGGCGAAATGCTGGACAGGCCGGGGGGTTCTAGTGCTTTACCTTCTTGGTTCCGTACTTCCCAGTGTAGGGGTCGTGCGGTGCCAAAGCGTCCTAAACCAGCGCGCCGCCCACCTGAACAATCCTTCGCGGTCAGGCGGGATGCAAGGCTCAAGATGATAATTGCGCTCAAATATGTATTTGAGCCGAACCGCCATGTCGTGCGAGTCGTACTCCTGTAGCATATCGATGTGTGCGTGATATCTGTTTTCCGACAGTTCGTCTCCGTTTTGTGCGGCAATCGGCGAAGCTGCAATCTTTAACGGTTTTCCCTTGGCTGGCGTCTGCAATTCCTTCGCTTTCGTTACCGCCCAGCCTCGAAAGTTCGCTCTGTGAAGCCGTGTCGCCTCGTAATGGCCGCGTGGATTGAGGTATGCCTTGACTTTGCCATCTATTGAAGTTGCGCCCAACCGATCAACCGAAACCTCGCGGTCTTTGTTCTCTTCGAAGTGGTATAGCTCAATGGTTCTATCGGGCCGCTTCTGATCCTCTGCGCCTTTAAGACCTTGGCGCTGGAACAATCGCCGTCCGATAGATTCATTTTTCCCAACTGTCGCGTTAGGCTTCCACGATGCCATGTGCGCCGGTGTGAAGCTGCTTCGTGATTTGCATCAATTCTTGCCGTGCTTTCAGGACATTATCAAACGGAAAGTTCAGCGTCGTTTTGACAATCTGGCCCTCAAGAACGGCAAAAGAGTTCACAGCGGCTATACCGATTACAGTCGTCAGTTTGCCGTGGCGACCGGCGAATTCCGCGACCAAGTCGCCATTAGTCGCAGTATAGAGGTAGGGTTCGGTTGCGGGGAGAACGTCAGAAGTCGCGTCGAAGAACCCGAGCGCGCGAGCGGCAATATCGGAATCCAACCACCCATTATCGTCAGTCCCTAACGCAGGGCCGGGCACCGATTGCTGAATCCTGCGCGCAATCGTACTAATCCACTTGGCGGCATTTCCCGAAGGCCCCGATATTAGGCCAAGCTTTTCGTCGGAAACCAGTGGTTGGGGGTTGATTTCTTGAACGGGAGCCGCAGGAATCTCGAAGCCAAACTCGCTAGCCGGTTGGCGAAAACGTATATCACTGTAGGCTTGGGCAGTTGCAGTTACCATTTTATTCCTCCCGCAGTCTGTCAATCACCGGCTGCTTGAACAGTCGAAAGAACTCAGTCTTCTCTTGCGTGTGGGCAAACTCGACCCATTCATCAACAGTGTTCTTGTCAGCGGTCTTGAAGCCCTCATTTGTGTAAACATCCACGTCAACGTAAACGCTCGTATCCGCAGGTATGCCCAAAACAAACTCGGGCGTTGCGATACGCACGGTACAGGCCGATTCCTTACCCAGTTGGGTTGTGAAATTGAGGTTTGCTGCTTTCGAGATCGCATCGCCCGAGACCGTTATTTCTACGTCAAGGTCCGTCAGCGCCGCGATGCCGTGCAAATCGGGCCGAAGTGAGTTCATATATCGAAGCCCCAGCCGCGTAACGAGCACGTCCTTTATTGTTTCAAACAGAGTTGTGGTAACCCGGTCCAATTCAGGCTTGAACTTTTCCCATCCCACGTAGGGCGCTTGTCGGTGAAACGACACGACTGATGGGCCAATCCGCAACACAGCTTTGCTCTCGTTTTCTGCGAGTTCAATGATTGGAGCGAACTTTACGTTAGGCTCGACGGACCGAAACTGCGCCGGGATGTTGTAGGCCGGTAACTTGCGCTGTGCCCAGCCGTTCCAGTTTCGATGGTCAACGAAACGTCCGATGAAAACTTCGGGGAGATCATCCTTACCGTCAAAGCGCAATTCCAAGAGTGCTTCTACAATTGCATCGCACTTTAGCTTTCTTGGAAGCGATGTTCCGCGTTTCACCATTCATTCCCCTATTCGACCGCTGATTATACTTCAACGCTCAAAAAAGTGGATCGCGGCCCGCACTGTACAAGTAAACATCGACCGTTTCAGTCGTTGTCTTCAATGTTGCGATTGGGGGAAGATATATACAAGAATACCTCATCTCGCTGTACACGTCACGCCATCGCTTTCCGCTCCCATCCAAAACCATTAAACATCGACCGTTTCAGTCGTTGTCTTCAATGTTGCGATTGGGGGAAGATATATACAAGAATACCTCATCTCGCTGTACACGTCACGCCATCGCTTTCCGCTCCCATCCAAAACCATGGTAACCGTACCCCGCAGCGGCGACGCAGACAGGACCGTGTACGCGGCAACGATGTGATGTCAGCGAGTCGCAGTGTTTCGGCAAGTTTTCGTGCTCCGCCAGCAGGCGCTCAGCATAACGCAACGTCAAGTTTCGGTCGCGGCTTATCGCAGCGTCGAGCACTTCGTTACCGAGCGCTGTTGATCTCCATTCGACTTCTTCAGTCCTAGCGATTGCCATGCTCTGCCTTCTTTCTTCGTGCCCACGCTGCCCTTTGGGCGGCGCTGAGATTTGCTCGCCAGACTTCCTTCGGCACAGGTACTCGCAAGGCTTTTGCGATGGCATAGCGTTGCGCGAGATATTCCTGCGCGGTCTTCAAGCAAGCGTTGCAGTTTTTGCGGTCGAAGCGCTCCTTCGCCTTTCCACAGCGCTTACATTTTCCGTCGCGCTCCCAGCGCTGGCGACACGCGAGACCGTCGCTGTATTTCCTTCTCCGACCGTGCTTACCGCTGACGGCCTTGTGCCGAACTTCCAGCGTCTTCGGAGCGGCTGCTGCGAGTATCTTCGCTTCGCGCTCGGCGGCTTCAGCGCGAACTGCTTCCTGCTCGGCGACGCGTTGCAACCTTCTGGCTTGGATGCTGGCTGCTTCCTGCTCAGCGATGAGGCGTTTTTCAGCGGCACGCTGCTCCCATTGCTCTCGCGTCATAGCGGGATACGTTTTCGCACGAACGTGCCAACACATCGTCGGGTTGCCGCTGCTCTTCGCAGTGTGCTTCGAGCACTCGAACGCTTCGCATGTGTAGCCGTGCTCCCGGCTGTACTGTTCTGCTGCTTTGTCTGCGTCGGCCTGCGATGCGAAGACAGATCGCTTCCCGCAGTAACCGTAAAAGACGACAGTCAGTTTGCTCATTCCCCAGCCCCTTTACCACAAAAATGACGGGGCGCGGTCAACGCCCCGTCTCTCTGAAAGGGCGGCTGCATCGGAGGATGCCGACCAGCCGCGTGTCGCTCTTTTAATGCAGGCGTCGAATGCCTGTCTAGCCATCCCGGTCGCGTCATTACTGACTGCAACAAGGCCGCGCTAGCCCGGCGAAACCCCTCACGGGGAAAGGTCGTTTACTGATTTCGCTGCCGCTCTTCGTTCTGTTTGCGAAGTCGCTCGTGTGCTGTGGCCCGCGCTTCGGAGATATTCAAACGCGGCGCTGCCCATCGCGGAGTAGCGTTGTATTCGGCGACTGCGGCGGCGATACGTGCAGTGGTCGAGCGCTGCGCGGCTTCGATACTTTTCGCTGCGTCGGCCTGCTGGCGTCCGATGGAGTTAGGTGGAAACTCTTCGATAGCTTTGTCGATGGAGTTATTGCTTAGGCGTTTCAACGTTGTTTCCTTTCGCGGTGACTTCGGCTGCGTCTGTAGTGACGCGCATTGGATGAGCCGTTTTCAGCGTCTCGCGGCTCGTGTCGATACTTTTAATCGTTGGTGTGCTGTGAATCGTAATCATTGCTGTCCCTTTCGTGCTTCTCTCTTCGAGCGCAAAAATTCGAGATACGCGCTCGCGTTTTTGTTCATGTCTACCAGGGCCTGAACTTGTGCTTGCACGGCGGCGATTTCGGCGCGAAGCGCTTTCCACGCGCGGCTATGTTCGATGAGCAGGTTATCGAGTTCGACGCGTTGCGGCGCATCTTTTCCATCACGGCCAGCGTCACCTGCGCGACCTTGCGGCCCTTGGATCCCGACCGCATCGCGCCCCGGTGCTCCGTCTTTCCCGTCCCTACCTGCGAGTCCCGGCGCTCCATGTTCGCCGCGCTCACCAGTTCCACCGCGCTCGCCCTGCGGCGGCTGAGCGTCGAGCCGTGCGTGCGCCCGCTTCACTTCAGCGGCTGCGCCGTGAGCGACGATTTCGCACTCTTCGAGTCGGCGCATGTGCGTAAACTTGTTAACTGGTTGTGTCGGTGCTGGCCTCATTTCAACTCCATTTTCTGAACGCGCTCAAGCGCTGCTTGAAAGTCAGCGGCGTGTGCCTTCTCTGCGGAACGGAACTGCTCTATAGGTTGCAGAGCGTGTGCGACTTCATGCTGTATCGTCTCAAGGTTTAGTCCGCGCTTCGTCACCCAGATTGTTTTGTGAGTCGCTTCGCAGTACCCTACCTTGTCGGCTAACTGCGGCGACGTGAAGCGCTCAACGACTTTGAATCGCCAACCAACAAGGTTGAAGGCGTCGAGATAATCCATTGTTACGATAGCGGCTTCGCTCGCGGTCATCGCAGGTACTCTTCCATCTCGATTTCAAAAGCCTGACGGTCGGCCTTCTCTTGCAAGGCTCCCCACGAGTTTGCAGCGAGCACTTCGGCGTGTCCGATTTCGACGGCCTGACGGTCGGCTCGCATCCGCAGCAGCCAAGGGTCGTAACCACCATGACTCTCGATGAACTGCTGCTCGTAGCTCTTCTGGGGGCGCTGTGCTTGCGCCGTACGGAACCTATACGAGACGTTGCGGGCCTGCGCCGCTGTTGCGCCATTTCCGTAAGCAGGCGTCAAAACGAGAGAGCAGTCCAGCAGTTTCGCAGAGCGCACAGTCCGCAAAATGTATGACTGTCCGCGTTCGTCGCGTTCATTTGTCCACTGATCGCCATCAGGGTTGACGATGAAGGCGAATGAGCAGGCATCAATCGAGCCGTCTTTCACCAGCGCGTGAATGTCCTTGTGGTACTGAACGGCCGGGTTTAGCCGCACAGTGAAGTACAAACCGTCATCCGTATCTTGAATCGACAGCGAGCCGTTCTTAAGGCGACCCAGTGGCGGCTGGTTCTGGTCATGTTGATAAAGCGCCAGCACGTCAGAGCCAGACGCTAGGCTGTCGCTAAAAGCGCCGCGTGCGATAGTCTCGCGGCCACCTGCAACGGGGATATTCGGCTCCGACAAAGCACCGTACTTAACAGCGCGTGCGGTAATCGTGAACGCACCAGCTTTCGCGTCGGCCCTTAGCTCGGCTCCTACGACAAACCTACGATCTGTGTTGCTCATAAAACTTCCTTCCTATGTGTCAGAGAAAAGTGACGAGTTATTGCACTATTCCAAATTCGCCAGCGGCATCGACGTTTGCTTCGCGCCGCAGTGCATCTTCGATTGCGAAGACCACAAAGTCTTCAGTCGGCACGTCCCAGCGTCGTTCGCGCTTCTCTAACTTCTTGTGCACTTCGTCGGTCACCGCGATAGTTAGAACGTGCATTACTTTTCCCACGGCAACTTAGCGATGCGGTCGCGTTCTTGCTGTTCCTGCTGAGCGCTTATCGCTCTCTCTTTTTCGAACGGGTCTCGCGGCGCAACGTCAACGAGTTCTTTCCACCTGCGCTTGATGCTCTCAGGTGCGTCGTCAGGCGGGGCAGAATACCATGTCGTGTTCGAGCCGCTCTTTTTGATGATGGAGTTCACCGAATACGGTGAGCCGTCCGACTCGCGGATGCCCCACTCGACGCCGACAACGGTCGCGTCGATACTGCCGTGACCTGATGCGGTCGCTGCGGTCGCTGCTAATCGTTCGCGGAAGTCGCGATACGGCACTGCTTCGGCAAGCCCTGCGAGAATCAACGCACGGCCTGCTGCGTTTTCGCAATGCTCAATTTGTCCTGCTTTGGGAGATGGTGCTAGGAAACGGATTTTCATGGACGTGCTCCTTACGAACGAAGTTGACTTCTGAAGACGACGTGCAGCCTTCATAATTACACCGAACTGTGACGGCCATGCTCTCAGCGCCAACCGACGCCTGACGACGGTTTTTCACCATCCCATACGACGCTGCTATCTCCCTCGAGGGAGTCGGTGTCAATGACAGAGCAACCTGCGACATGCTGCACGCCATCGCACGCGGGTCGCTGAAAATTGAGACGCACGGTCGGAAGCTCGTCGCGGTTTTCAGGCGCTGAGATTCGTTTAGCGCCGTCAACGACGACAGAGCCGACGCGCCATGAGAGAAATCCGCCGTTGAACCCTAGCGATTTCTTTCCGCTCATCGTCTCGACATTGAAGAAGCCTTTCGGCAGTTCTTCATAGTTGACGCTGCTGTTGATAGTTACGACCTTCATCGACGGCGACGACGGCGAAAGATTGATGATGGATTTGAGTGTGTCTAGGAACGGCATGTTAGTTACTCCCTCTCATAAATCGCAGCGTCTCGCCACGAGTCATTAGTTTGGTTCCGATTAGCTCGCGCTCGTGCTGAGTCAGAGCGCCGATGTGATTCTTGGTGATGAGATAGCGCAGCACGCGTATTGCTTGACAAGCGGTCTCGCTCTTTTCGCAGAGCCAGAAGAGAGCAGGCTCCTGCTCGCGGCCCAGGTCAAAGCCTTCAGGCGGATTGCTGAAGTCTTCGCTTCGTGCTCGCACGCGTGCGACGATGCCGACCTTCGAGCGCTCTTTGATGAAGCTGCGCAGCGAGACCTGGCGCACGAACTCGGTCACGGCGTTGTTGAGGATTTCTTCGCGGCGCTCAGGCGGCGGCGCGTACACATACACCAGCCCGCTTCTCACCCACTGCTTGAGTGAAGGAGCGACCGCGAAAATGCCGCAGCCTTCGCACGCGAAAATCATCGGCGTGAGACTTCGCCTTCCGTACTCGTTGCGCGTCGCCACGAGCACGAGCGCCCAATCTGCGTTCTCGACGTGCTGCACGACTACTGACTGTTGAGTCATAACAATTACCTCTCCAATTTCTTGTCTGGACCGAACTGAAATTCGCTCACCGTTATTTTCGCGTGACAGCGCTTGCACAAACTTTGCAAAAACTCAAGGTCAACACCACCCATGAAGATGAACCAATTCGCCGAGTCTTTCCAAGGTTTCAAATGGTGCACGTCTTGCGCTGTTACACCGCAGAGTTCACACTGCGGGTTGCGCTTCAGCTTGAAGAGACGCACACCGTATGGACCTTTCCAAGCCGCTAACTGATACCATCTGTCTTGCACGTGATGCGGCGTGTTATGCACCTGACGAGCCGCTGCTTCTTTGTGCGCGTCGCAGAAGTCGCCGGTCGTCGCTATTCCTGCACAGGTGCCATCGGCGCAGAATTTCACATTGACTCCCGGTCGGCAGGATGAGCGCCGCACGGCTTCTGCTCTAGCGGCGGATGTGTCTGCACCAGTCCGCTAGGCGACGATTCACTTACTGAGCCGTCTTCCATCAAGAAAATCGCTTTCACGTCGCTGACTTCAGGCGGCGCTAAGAAGTTCGGAGCCATCGCAAGTCTCAGCGCGAGCAGCGCGGCGATTGCTGCGTCGATAGGCTTGTCGGGATTCGCACGACGCGGAAACAAATTTCCGTTCAGGTCGCGGTGTGCGTAGATGCTGAGAAGGTTCGCAGAGAGAATCTCGTCGTCATCCGCGAAGTGAAGACGGCCTGCGAGAATCAATGACATCATCCAGTCCATGACAGGCGAGAAAGTTTTCGCTGTCTTCGTGAACGCGAGCGCGGCGATGCCTGACTTTTCGAGTCGCGGCGATGGCGTCAGGTATGAGTCATGCGCGAACGCTTTCAGAGAGAAGCCGTCGTCAGCGTGTTCGGTGACGCCGTAGCCGATGTGGTTGCGATAGCCTGCGAGAATCGAGTCGGCGAGTTGCTCGTCATCGTTCGCGCCGCTGTCGTGGTACTTGCTGAACAAATAGAAGTGCTCGACGCCGTCGAGATAGCTCTTCGTTGCATAAACGACTGCGGCTCGCTCCTGCAAACTTGAGCGTTCGATTCCGATGCAGAAAGGTCGCAGCATGTCAGGCTGCACGATGGCAGAGTGCTCGCCGACAAACCAGAACCTGAGGTCTTCTGCGCGGAGGTTCGCTTGACGGCACGGCGCGAGAAGTTCTCGCGAAATCCACTGCTTGACTTCGGTGCCGTCTTCCCACAGAACTAAGTTGTGACTCTTGAACGCGGCGCGGAGTGCAGGAATAGAAATCGCCCGCTGCTGCGCTTCGGTCAACGTTTCAAGGTAAGAACTAACGCCTGCATTCGGATTCGCGGCGAGTATCGCTTCAGGTGAGCGCCAGTCGAAGCCTTCAGCGCTGAAGATGAGCGCGAGTGTTTTCTCGTCGGTCATCTCGCCGTTGAGCATCTTCACAGAAGCCGCGTGCAGTTCGTAGCCAACTGAGATGAGATTCTCGCCTGCGTGACCGATGCTCGACAGCAGGGAATTGTTGCGCTTGTCGCAGCCTAGTGACATCTCGTCGTACACGGAGCGGTCACGATGCGCCCAGAGTTCGTCCACTGCTGCGCCGTGCAGAATCTTGCCTGCTAAACTTTTCCCTTGCGCCGACACAGGCAGCAGCGTGCTCGCACTCGACTTCTGCGTGATGCTGTGCTGCAAAACTTTCAGACCAAACGACTCGACCACATCAGGGCACGCGCGAAGCATGTCGCGACAGTTATCGAAGCACTGACGAGCCTGATTTGTGGCGCGAGCCGCGCAAACGATTTCAGCGCCACCTTCGTTGTCGGCGGCAAGTAGGTAAAGAAGAATCGCCGACGAGAGCGCAGTCTTGCCGCTCGACTTTCCGCATTCGAGAAAAAGCCTGCGATAGCGCCGCAGTTTGTTGTCGTCGATTCGCTTCCACGAGAACAGCGCGAGCACCATCCACACTTGCCAAGGCGAGAGAATGAACGGCCTGCCCGCGTGCTCGCCCTTCACGTGCTTCAGACACGAAATGAAGTCAATGACTGTCGCGCCGTCATCAGGCATCCACACGAAAGGAAAGTCGGCCTGACCTTGCCGAAGTATGTCAGCACGTTGGCGCTCTACAGCCTTCTTCGTCCACACGCACGCCGGTCGCGAGCCGCTCAGTATCGAGTCTTCCCACTGCGCTGCGATTTGTTCGTAATCTGTCACCGTCTCCCCTTCAGCGCGGCGATGCGTTCGCGTGTGATGTCGGCGGCGCTCTTGTCGTCTTTCTTGACTGCGGTCTCTGCGTTTGCCTTTTCCATTCGTAGATGCGAAATCTCCTGACGCAAATCGTTCGCAGAAGTTGCTTCGGCTTTTCGCTTCTTCAGCGTGTCGAGATTCGTCTCGTCTTGCTGGGCGATTTCTAGCTCTAAAAAACGGATGTGATTTTCGTTCGAAATCAGCGCGGCTTCTTTGCGCGAAATCTCGTCGTCGAAATAGGCGATGGTTCCGCGCTCGAAAGTTGACACGACTTCAGGCGTGATAGGCGGCGCTGTAACAGGAGTAGGTTTTGGCTTTTGCTTCCCAGGTCGTGAGCAGCCACAAGATTTCGTGCGGCCTTGCTCAAAGGAATCTTTGCGACAAATGAACGCAGGTGAGCCGCACGAGCACTGCACGAGAACCAAGCGCTGCTTGTGCTTGTTGAGACCTGCATCGGTCACAAGAGTTAAGATTGTCATTGGGATTCGTCATCTTGACAGGGAAGTGTGACAGGTACGGCGCGACTTACAACGACCTTACAACGAGCCTATAGTCGGCTAAAGCGAATCTAATGTTGCAGTTATGCCTTGCTATTTTGACGCAAAGGAATCACTTACAACGCTAAATTTGGGACAGTCCGCGTAATTTTTGTCGGAAAGCCGCCCGCTAACCGACCGACCTGATTTTTCATTTTGCAGACGGCATACGGTGTGTCGTCAACGAGTTAGCGATGGTCTCGAAGCGGCCAGCAAACGCTGACAGCAAAGCACTTGCTAACTCGCGCAGTGTTGATGCTTGTGTGTCGAGTGCACGGGTGGACTACAATTGGGGCATGACAGGACAAATGAAACGCTACAAAATGGAACTGACACATGGAATCGAGTTGGTTGGGCCGGTCAATGTAGGAACCGCTGCGGTTATGACAGCATTCTCTTCAGACTATGATTCCAGCAAACCCTTAGAGGCGGTGAGGGCAGCAGCCGAGTGTTTCGCCAGCCTCATTAAGGATTTTTCAGAAAATGCTGTTTCTGCAACATTGCGCAAAGAGTTCCAACTTGAGTTGACTCGCAGGCTCTAGGGACTTCGCAGGCTGCACAGATAGACGCTCAGGCTGGCGCAAGGCACACTGGAACGAAGACGCGCTGTAATCGCTGCCAATGAGTGAGTGTCTGCTTCCTGTGTGTGAGCGTTCTCTCTTGCTGTTAGGCTTCACTCTACCGCCCTTGTTGTGCTCGATGCCCGTTCGCAAAACGTCAGGCGCTGAGTTCTTCCTGAGCGGACGCAGGATAGCACAACACGTCAACGTCACCGCGCAAGCGTGCAGCAGCAACGCGGTGCCAGCCGTCTCCGATACGCAGGTTGCGGCGCACCCGCACAGGCGGCGCTGTGCAGGCAGGCAGTGAAGCATAGAGAGCGACTTTGCCAGCACCGTTGCGCTCGACATGCTGCAAGAAACCAGGATGATTCGCTGCGATGATGTCAGCCAGCGGTACTGTGAAGGTGCGTTTCAGGCGTGCGCTGTAACTGTCATCTGACATTTGCTTAGCTCCAATCCACGTCTGAACAGTCGTCTGGAATGTACATTTTGTGAACGATGCGGTTCACCGCGTACTTCTGCGGCGTCGGCGCTTCGGTCGCATCTGCTGGCACCATGCTTCTATCTGCTCTGGCGTCGGTGGCTTGTAGACGTAAACCGGCTCGGGTTCGCCGCGTGCTAGACGCTCGGCTTCCCGGCGCTGCTGTCGTTCGTAGTCGCGGTCGTCTTTTTCCATCAATGATTCGATACTCATACTGCTTCACTTTCTGAACCTCTTTCTGTATCAGGTAGATGTGACTCTCCCCTTACGACTTCCACCAGATGCCGTCTTCGCGCTTCACCGTGTAACCGTCCGATTCTCTGCCAACAGCGGGTCGCCAGATGTTGTCAGAGCACTGCTCGTAGCCGTTAGCGCGGTGCCAGTCGGAAGGCTCCTGTTTGACTGGCGGCTTCGGCTTTGCCTTGCGCGGTTTCGAATCGGCGTCACGCAGCAACTGCATAACAGGCAGCCATGGAGCAGGCACGTTCTTTTCGTACGTCTCCAACAGCAGCTTCATTGCGTCGCCCATTAGTGAAGCGTTCGTCCGCAAGTCCACATACGGCTGCGCTGCTCTTGCGGACACAGCTTCGCGTATGCACTCGTTCAGTTGTTCTCTATCCTCAGCGCTCCAGGTCACGTCGTCATCAAGGTTGTGGTCGCTCAGCGACGCGATAGTTAGGTCGCCCCTGAAGTGCTCGCCGATAGTTTCGCGAGCGGGGACAGCGGGGGCCGGGGCAGGTGTTGCTTTTGCTGTTGCTTCTAGTCGGTCAGTCGGTATTGAAAGAGAAGGTGTCGCTTTTCGCTCTTGACTTTGGGGTTGCGGTTGCTCTTGCGATTGTTCGTTTTCTGAACTCTTGGCTGCAAAACCTAGACCTGAACCTTTACCTTCACCTTCTCCTACACACTGACCTACTCCTAAACCTACACCTAGGCAGCGCTCCGCTAGTGCTGCGCTAGCGCTGTTCCGGCGCTGCGCTAGCGCTGCACCGTCGCTCTTGAAAAGGTCAGCCTTTCCTGTCTTGTACCGATGCGCTTTGACATAGTCTTCTTTCGGCAGGAACTTTTCAGAACCAACCCACCGTCCCCACACCTTACCGTCTTCAGCTTGGCGGCGCTCCAGTAGTCCGATGCGTTCCAATTCGTCGAGCAGCTTGCCGACTTTTGCAACATCCCAATCAGGACGACCGACATACGCGGCCATCCAAACTAGGCGCGGTGCCGCCTCAAAGGTTCCGTCAATCAAGGCAATCGAATAGAGCCAGGCATACTCCGGTATCCATGCCGCTGGCTGTATGTTGAGAACTTTCTCAGACTTCCATGCGACTTCGTTGAACACGCGGCCACGATACTCAATCGTCGGTACGGCTGCTTCCGGGTGCGCCTGCTCGCGTGCAGCTATCATCTGCACGAAAAATTCCCAAGGGCAATCTGGAATCGCATCCCATTCAAAGTTCGAGTTAGCTCCTGCGAGTGCTCGCCAGTATCGTTGCGGTTGTTTAACGGTAGGTTTGTCGTTGCTCACGGGTGTTCTCCTGTGTGATTAGTTTTTCGTTGACGGTTCGACGAATCATGTTGGGCTGGCCGTCGCGCACTTCGACTTCGATAGTTCCCCATGCGCGGCCACGCTCTAGTTCGTCTAAGACAGTTTCGATTTTCTTAAGCAGTGCGTCTTTCGTCATGCGGTCATCATTTCTTTTTCCTGAACTTGTGGCTCGGTCGTCGGTGGTGGGGTTTCAACCTGCTGCGCTAGCGCTATTAACCGCGCTCCCATTTCCCGCAGACACACAGCGACCTGCGGGCGATGAGTTGGCGGCACGAGTTGCAGCCCAACCAATGCTTCCGTTATTTGAGACTCGCTCGCCAGCCGTTGGAGCGCGTCCCACCATTTTTGAATGCGTTGCTGAGTGGAAGAGAGAGATTGTTTACGCGGGCGCGGGATGCCGCTTGCTTTGCGAACCTCACGACGCAGTTCGCCCACCGACCAGCGGTTCGCGGCTGTCGCTCCGAGCAGGCGCTCCTGTTCGGCATCAGGCAGCGCGGCAACTACTCGGTGATGTCCGAATGTAACTTCAGAAGTTACAATACGGCGCTCAGCCGAAAACGCTTTTGCGACGCAGGCATAATTGCGACAGCAGCCGACCGACAATGACAAGATAGCGGCGGCTTCTTTGTAGCACCAGTCTTCACGCGAACCGAAAGTTCTGGCTTCGAGCAACCAATCGGCAGTCTCCCAAACAGTCGAGTTACCCTGAGTGGCTAACTGTTGTCCTTGTTCATACCATGCGTTGAGTCTCTTAGTGTAGTGGGCAGATTCATCGTCCCTAGGTGTTGAATCGAGATTCTTAGCGTTTTTAGCAACAGCAGAGATATTCATGAATGCCAACGCATAGGCAGACGGACGGCTCATTGCACACCTGCCTTCGCGATTTTCTTTGCGGCTGTGTTCCCCCGACTACGCGCCCATTGGACTACGGCATCCTTTTCAAAGCGGATGTAACGCCCGATTCGGAGTGTCGGCAACGGGTCGCGCTGTCGCGTCCGACATTTTTCGTAGACCCAGGTCAGCGACACGCCGAATATTTCGGCGACGGCTTCGGGCGTGATAAAGATAGGTGCGCTATCCACGCTGCACCTCAGCATCTGCTCTCTGCTTGAGGCGCAATGCGAAATTACCAGCGATTTTCACTAGACTTAAACCCTCTTTTCGCATTCGCGCTATCAATCGCATAAAACGCTTATCCTTGATTTGTTTTGCCATAGTGCTCTCCGTATTGTTGGTCAGTTAACGGACACAAGTCCGCACGCGGCGCGTAGCGCCGATAAGTTGCATATAGGTAATGCGACAGGTTGCGGCGAGGTGAGTCGTCGCACGTTATCAAAAATCAGCCGTTACACTTTGAGGCGCAACAGGTAGGCACAACGGCGCGGCTTACTAACAGGCGACAGACCGTCTGTCACGTCCTGTACCGCTTCGTTAACGTCGTGCGACCTATGCGGAACGGTGTGTTGCTCAAGAACCGTTACCTGAACTCGCGAATGCCGTCTGCTCCTGTCCGTGTTGGCATGGAGATGTATCGGGTATGAGCCTTTTTTGCCTGTAACTCTTTTGCTTTCAATAGGGCGGACGCGAAGTGGAAGAAAGTACTAGATAGTTAACATATTTCTTCATTTGGCGTAGACTTGCCGCGAATCGGCGCGAAAAGAGCCGTATTTATTTTTCGCGGAAACCCGCGCCAATCGATAGGCGATGTAATCTTTTAGTTAACAGTAAGGCGATGCGGAGTACAATGACAAGATGCAGCGCGGCTCCATCCTCAAACGGCACGGGGCTTGGCATCTCGTGTATCGAGTCGATGAAATCATCGACGGTCAGCCCGTCCGCAAGCAAAAGACTCATCGGCTGGCGGCTGTGTGCGATGACTACCGCACTAAGAAGGATGTACAGACTCTTGCCGAAGACCACCTGCGACCGCTGAACCTGGGAGCGCTCACACCGGAAGGCTCGCTCACGGTTTCCGACTTTGCTCAGAAGTATTTTTTGCCCGCCGTCACCGCAAGAAAGAAGCCCTCCACAGCGAAGTTCTACACCGACCTTGTGGACAATCATCTCGAACCGCTGCTGGGGAGCATCAGGCTAAGGGATGTGAGCACACGTGATGTGCAACGAATGCTCGACGCAAGGGCGTCGCTGTCGCAATCGAGTGTGCTGCGCATCAAAACAGGCGCGTCGGCGCTCCTGTCACACGCCATCAGGCTTGGGTTCCTGCACGGAGCGAACGCGGCGCGTGAAGCGCGAGCCGAAGGCAAGCGAAGCGACCCGGACAACTACGCTTACAACCTAGATGAAGTGCTCTGGATGCTTGAGCGACTGCCGGAACCGGCACGCGCTGTTGTAGCGGTAGCGGCCTTCAGCGGCCTACGCGAGTCAGAAATTCGCGGGATTCGCTGGGAAGATTACGACGGACAGTTTATCCATGTACGACGGTCGGTCTGGCGCACGCACGTTGGCGACACGAAGACGAGAGAGAGCAAGAACGCGGTTCCTGTCATCGAACCCCTTCGCAAAATACTCGACGCTCACAGGCGCACGAACGGAAAGAGTGAGTGGGTTTTCGCCGGGGAGAAGATGGGGCGTCCGCTGCATCTCGATAATCTCTGCCGCCGTGAAATCAAACCTATCGTCGGTGATCGCTGGCACGGCTGGCATGGGTTCCGCCGTGGTCTTGCGACGGTGCTCTTCGGTCTAGGTGTTCCTGCTGAAGTCGCACAAACGATTCTGCGACACGAAGACGTTGCGACGACGCAGGCACACTATCTGATGTTAAAATCCAAGGTGGAAGGCGGCGCTGCGATGAAAAGGCTAGGACGAATTGTTAGACAAAAGTTTGACAGTCAAGCCCGTCGCAAGCGCTCGCAACCGCATAAACATTGATTAAGCCGACGTAGCTCAGTTGGTAGAGCAGCCGATTCGTAATCGGCAGGTCATCGGTTCAAGTCCGATCGTCGGCTCCATCTTTTCAAACACTTGCGATCAGTTCACCGCGACCTGCTGCACAACTGCTGCACGAGCTATTCTTGCCTCCAACTGATTCATGGCGTCGGTCACAACTTGGGGCACCGTTTTGATGTAGCTTCTCTGCGTCGTGCTGACATCTTCGTGCCGCAAAATCGCTTGGATCACTTTGTCCGGCACTCCGAGTTCGTGAAGGTTCGTGGCTAGACCGCGACGATATGCGTGCCAGCCCTTCCACTTCAGCCCATTTGCCTTGAAAACGGGTTTGATCACGCGGTCAGCGAGGTTGTCCAAATCTAACGCCCCGCGAATCGTATTTGGGAACATCCAGCCAGAAGCGTTCTCTGGCTTGATCGCATCAAGCAAGAGCCTCAGAGGCTTGATGATCGGAACGACGCCGGGGTCTTCATCATCCTCGTGGGTTTTGGTCTCATCTTTTATGTGAGTCCTCCACACCGAGCGCCGGATATTGAGAATATCCCCGTCGTCATCTTCCCACCATTGCCCCCGAATCTCGCCTTGACGCAAACCAGCGAATGCCGCCACTCCGATAGCCGCCCGGACGACAGTCTGAGCAATTTCGGGAGTGTACGCGCCATCCTCGGTGGGGATGACGATGGGCTTCGTACCGGAGAAAAGCTCAAGGTGCTTTTCCGCCTCCTCAAGAGTGTAGGCAAGGCGCTTCCGCCCGTGCCTTTTACCCTTGGGGATCGTGACTCCAGTCATCGGATTCACGCCGTCATAGATACCCTTACGTTTGGCAAACGTGAACATCGCAGACAGCGTCACCTTAATGTGTTTGTACGTCCCGTGCGCCAAGTCGCCAGTGAGCGACTTGTTCGCGGCTTCGATCTCGCACATAAGGTTTTCACCGTCTGCGGTTCTGAAGTCCCTGACCCGACCCTTAACGCGATCTCTAATGTGACACCGCCAAGAATCCTTGTAGCCTTTGACCGTGCTCATAGCCAGCCTCTTCTCAATCGCGGGGAAATAAACGTTGTCCGCGAAATCAACGATGCTGACTCCGACTTCTGATGTGAAGCCGATCCGATTGAGCCTGTCCATGAACTCGTTCTTTAACGGGATGACCTCGCTCTTCTTGGGGTATTCCGTCAGACTAGCTAACCGATGGGCAACCGGGTTCTTCTTCCCATGCTCGCGATACCTTACATACCACGCGCCGTGGGACTTAAACAGACTTCCTTGCTGGGTTCTCATCACATGGTTCCTCCTTTTGGTGAGGACCCAGCCCTGCGTTGTTGTGTGTTGTAGCCAGCACGACGTTCAAGCCAAGCATTCAACTCGGGGGAGCCCCAGCGATAACGCCGATGCTTCCCGAGCCGGAATACTGGAATGGGATCAGCGGTGCGTGAACGCTTGCTCTGATCGACAACCCAGCTTTCCTTGACTTTCAGCCGTTGCGCTAACTCGGCGGATGTTAACACTTCGTAATCAATCGGCCTAGGCCCCAATCGCGATGCTGGTCTGGAATTGGAGCGGGCAGTCGGTACCGCTGGAGAGGTACGGTCTGAATGGGACCCGCAGGCGGCTTTGTCGCCGGAATCAGACTTGGACGGTTGGTTTGGGCGAAGCGAATTGCGGTGGAACTCAGTTGAATACACGAGCGCGTACCTTGGCCTGAAATCACCAAGAACGCACCCCCCAAACCTTTTACGATTTGCCGACGAGGAAGTTTATTTAGGATGATCGCATCCACATCCAACGTCGGTCAGGGATCGCCCGGCTCGGGCATTAGTTCGGCGGCTAAGGACGCTGGCTAACGCCCCATCCGCACAGGCTGCACGATCTTATTGGTCGTTATTTTAGATGCCGTCTGCCGTGCTCAGGATTACGAGCGGTCCCGCCTCGGCAAAATCTAAATATCCGATGCATGGCACTTCAGCGGGCGGTGAGGTTGTGGAAATCCCCGATTGACGCCGAGTCTCCGATTTGCTTGTCAGTTGTTGTTGGTGTACGCTCCACGCACACCGAAGTAGGGTCGGGACAAAGCTCGCTCCGCGAAGGGCCGCTTCTATGTTGTTGGATGAACTGACGAGTCTCGGGCCGAATCATCCTCTCGCAGCACTCCACAGCGATCCGGGGTGAGCACAGTCCGCACGGTGTCCCTGCTGAGTTGCCCACCATTCGTCCAGATAACCTCCTCTGACTTCTTGCCCCCACGCTTGCCTTCGAGTCCCTTGATGGTTCGAAAAGGCCGAAACGGCAGCCAATCCGCTCCTGCGTTTTCGCAGACCATTACCTGACCCCTCCGGCTCATGCACCAGTCACCGAGGGCCGGATAATTAATGTCGTGGAATCGGTAGGCCCTCCCCGCCACTCGGTATGGTGGATCGATGAACCAACTGGCGGCTTGGTCAGGAATGTCGGCGTAGGACGCTTGAGTGATCGTCCAATGCCTGGAAAGGCCGCAATTAGCCCTAACTACGATTGAAAACAGTCGTTCTTCCACCAAGATTAGCCCAGTCTCCGCGACAACTCGGTTTTTCCGATTTTTACGACATTCTCGGTTTTCCTTCGGAACGTATTTCCCGGAACCAATCAACGCTCGACGTAATTGCGAGGCCCCGGCCGCCCTCCGCACACCTCGGGAATCTAAGACCGTGAGACAAGTGCTCAGCATGGCGAATCGCGCTGGCGCAGACAGGGCGCGAATGTACTTCCGGATAAGAACCTCGGGGCCGCGTTTCGGCCCTTCTGGTGGTCGCGTTCATCTATTCCTACAAAACGGCAATCATGCGGAGACGGAAAAAGGAAACGTGCGGAAGACGATCCGAACCGAGGCGGCCTTCACGTATTGAATGTGGTAAGAGGCGAAGCCTAGAGATCACAACGGTCGGCTGAGATGCCGCCCACAAACCAAGTCAAAAGTTGAGGTTTTATGGCAATAGAGAAAATGACTATCGCGGACACTTGGCTTCAGAGAATTGATAAGCCGATGACAGCAGGCGGCTTTGGTGCAGGAATTAGCAAGAAAGCCGTAGAGCTTATGCAGGAGTCGGCTGTGAACATCTTGCAGGACGCCAGTCCCCGAGGCACGGACATTTATGTTTTCGCTGACGGGAGCGGACTTTGGTTGAAACGACAGGATGACTGGTATCCGGCAGACGAAGATACCATCGCTGAATTGCTGGCAGAAGAGAACGGCGAAGACG
>Ga0181530_10002300_pt1 | contig 22935 bp, 23 predicted proteins | sample PEATcosm2014_Bin_42_FD_119769 | JGI IMG/M metagenome (GOLD analysis project Ga0181530, IMG submission 119769) | Peatland microbial communities from MTU Mesocosm Facility, Houghton, MI, USA - PEATcosm2014_Bin10_60_metaG | ecosystem: Environmental > Terrestrial > Soil > Wetlands > Peat | place... | reverse complement strand
TGAAGACCACCGGCAATGCTTCGCGGGGGATCACGGGCAATGCCGGCATCGGTCACGGCAATTTCTTTATCGAGGCGGGCACGCGCACGCCGGAAGAAATCATTCGCGGCATAAAAAACGGATTTTTCGTGACCGAATTGATCGGCAGCGGTGTCAATATCGTTACGGGCGATTATTCGCGCGGCGCGGTGGGCATCTGGATCCGCGATGGAGAGCTGGCGTTTCCGGTTTCGGAGGTCACCATCGCCGGCACATTACAGGAGATGTTGAACGGAATCGCCGAAATCGGCAATGATCTGGAGTTTCTCAGCTCCGTTTCCGCCCCGACCATCATGCTCGGAGAAATGACTGTTGCCGGACGTTAAGATTTCTCCCGCGAGCATTGTGATCGCGCTCGCCATGATTCTGATATTGGGGGCCTTCAGCTGGCTCACCTTCGGGCCGAAGCCGCCGCCGCCCCCTCCGCCTGTTCTGACCGAGGAAGCGAAGCAGTATCTCAACAACCTCGCGCTGAGCAACGTCCACATGCAGGCCGCGGAGAGCATGGTGAATCAGCGAGTGGTCGAGATCCTGGGCGACATAACCAACAAGGGTGACCGGACCGTGAAGCTGGCTGAAGTCACGTGCGTGTTCAGCGATTACTATGGCAAGGAACTCAAGCGCGAGCGGGTGGCGATCGTGGGGCAAACGACCGGGCCGCTGGCGCCCGGCGTGTCGAAGCCGTTCCGGCTGGCTTTTGACGATCTGGCGGATAGCTGGAACCAGGCGTTGCCTGCGCTGGTGATCGCGCAGATTCAGTTCCAGTGAAATCCACCGCCTGAGGAGTCGGTGGATTTCACTGGAATGTAATGTTCGCCGCAGCCTCGAAGTGCCGATGATTCCTGTAGGCGACAGTCGTCCGATAAGGCTCCCCGCGGCTCATGCGCCAGATGAAATCCGCGGCCACCGGCAGCCAATGGGAAGCGTCTCCGATCTTCACGGAATCCCAAGTCATGACCTGATTCCTTCGACTAAACAGAAATCCCCTCGGGAATCCGGCGGCTTCTTCCTCGAACTGGAGGATTTCCCCGCCGGGATCGTCGATGAGAACCCGCCCGGTCCTCGCGGCATTGTATGGCCAGCTCCAGCTCGCGTATAAGTTGCCGAAGCAGCCACCCGCCGGAGAACGGAAGCGGTAGACCAATGCCGGCTTGCCACGCAACTCCTCGCGGCCGGAGAATTCGAGCGTGGTGGGGCATTCCCGGTCGAACAGCGGCTTCAGTGCGCCGCCGAACCCGGTGCCGGGCATGCCGTCAGCGACCGGACTCACGGGTTTGCCGTTCCTGCGCCAGTTCCGCCGGCTGATTTGAATGCCTCTGACCGTGATCTCGGTCTCGATGGTGTCTTTGTGTTTCCAGTTCGCGGTGTTGGCGCCACCAGTGTACCGCTCCACGATCTCGTCCGCCACGAAATTCGGCATGTTCGCGGCGTGCTCCAGGTTCACCTGGCGCGCGTGTTCCAGTGCCGCGTCCTGCCCGAGCAGCGAATCGGAAAGTATGACGAGAGCGAACGACCAACGCATCGCCCGGGTCGATGGCATAATCCCCCTCCGCCCGGGTTGGACACCGTCTCAGCGAAAAAGGTTCCACCGTCTGCTGACCGGACCGTCAGTTCTTCGAAGTATTGCGATGAACTCTAATCTCGGAGCACCATCGGCAATAGCTGCACGACAGGATTGCTGTCGAGCTGTCCACTTCGACCGCATACCAGCGATGGAAGCCCAGCCGGCAGATTACGTCCTTCAGCCAATTCGATTCGTGGGTTCGATGCGGCCAACGGCGCGCAAGACCGTTCCAATCGATACGGCCATCCTGCCTGCGATCCGCCATGATCGGACCTCCCTTCTGCATGAGAATCCATGCATGCTGCATAGACCTTTACGCGATGAGAAAAGTTCCCGCGCTCCACGCGAAAAATGCGCAATCGTCAGCGATCGAAATACGGGTGCCCGCTGAAGGGCGGTATCGGTACATCGCCGGTCGGGCGCTCGAATGTAATATCCTCGAACAGCGTTGAGGGAGCGTTGGTCGAGACCACCATGGGCCCGCCCGGCTGCAGAAACGACACCCCGGTCAAGGGCGAGCGGTTCAGGATCAGGACCGGCGCAGTGTAAACCGTCGAGGGCTCGGAGACGGCCACAATGCTTCGAAACGCTTCGAGCGTCAGACCATTAATGTTCAGATTGCGCACCGGTTCCTCATGACCGTCGGGAAAAACTTTGTAAGCCTCCAGAACCGGCTGGACTGAAATGGAACCCGGCCCACCCGAGGTGTTGTTCATAATGATCCGGGAGCGCCCCAGACTTGCCAGCAACTGCTGGTTGCCAATTCTTCGTACCACGACTCCGTATTCCTTATGCCGTTGAGCCGCCAGCCGGATCAGTTCCGCCTTCAGCTGGTCTGCCGTCATCGGCTTTTCGGCGGAGAACAGCAGATTGGAAGGCATGGCGCCGGTCGACCGGCGGCTGCCCGTGCTGTGCGTGGTGTCGGGAATCAGCGCGCGCGTGTGCAGCAGAGTCTGCAGAATGCCCTTGTCCACCAGTGCGGTTTCGCCGGCCTTCACGCCGTCGTCGTCCACCTGATAGCTGCCGTAGAGCGGCATGCCGCGGAACTCGCGCGCGGCCGGCGCATCCTTGAGCGCGAGGAAATCCGGCAGAACGCGCGCGCCCACCTTATCGGAAAGGCCGCTGTTGTTTCGAAATATGCCTTCGAAACGAAGGTCGTCCACCACGGTTCGCGGCGTACCCACCATGGCGCTTCCCAACGCCTGCAGGAACAATTCGGCTGACGCTTCTCCTTCGAACAAAACGGGGCCTGTGTAACGATCCACCAGCTGCGCTTTCCGCAGGCCATCCAGCCGTGCCGCCAGTGAGCGGACGCGCCTTGCCAACTCCTCGCGCGGCGGAAGTTCGGCCAGCGAACGCGCATAAACAACGTCGAAATCCGCCAGCGGCATGCCATCGGTGGCTTGCGTGTCGGCACTCGTCTCCAGCTGGACAAACGATTTCCGCCTGGTATAGGTGCTTCCCTCCGAGTTCACGTAGTACGTATGCCACACCGTGGCATTCAGCCGTACTTCGGAATTGTCGACTCCCGGCGTCTGGCGAAAAATGGCGGAGAGCGTCTTCACGATATCCTCCACCTGCCGCTTATCCCAGGCGATGGACGGTTCGTTTTCGGTGTCGGTAACCACGGCCTCGTGGCTGAAATCGGGCGCATCGTCACGCGGGCGCGTGCGGTGTTCCAGCGCGGCCTTCTTCTTCGCGTAAGTGTCCAGCGCCGTCTTGTACGCGCTGTCGGTGGCAAGCCACAACTGGCGGCGAATCTCATCGTAGTTGTCGTCGATGGGAACAGCCACGCCGCCGCCGAATGCAATCCGGCTGACGCCCGCGGTACCCATCGGCGAAGAGAAATTCGTGTTGTCGCGTGCGTAGTCGCCCACCCGGACCTCCACGGTCATCGACCGGTTCCGCGCCGCCGTGCCGGGCGGCTCACATCCGCTGCCGATCAGCGCGCCGAAGCTGGCGGAAGCGGCGCACCCGCTGCTGTCGACCATCCGGTACGCCACGAAGTAGGGCTTGTCGAGATTCTCCAGTTGCAGCTTCTTCATCGACCGCGCCAGTTCGTCGCGCATGGCCCGTTGAATGGCATCCTCGGCGGCGGACGCCGGGTACGCTGTGAAAAAAGCCGCTGTCAGCAGAGCGGTTGCGAGAATTCTGTTCACCATGTTCCGGCTCCTCACTGGGCATCCCTCACTTGTCGTCGAACGGCGGCGCCAATATGGGCGATAGCTCCTGCGACTTCGGTTTTTTCTGCACTTCGACTTCGCTGAACAACAACCCCGGGCCGCCCGCCGATACCGGAACCAATCCGCTCTCCGCGCCGCAAATACCGTTGAACGCTTCCGACCGATTATCCGCCGCCAGAATTTTATTGAACGCCGTCAGCGCGGTGCCGATCAGGTCCACGCCTCGCACCAGTTCTTCATGCCCATCCGGATAGATGCGATAAACCATCAGCGGAATCACCTCGAAAGAATTGGGGCCGGTCCGCGCGGTCATCGTAAACCCGCCCGCAATATCCTCGAAATACAATCCGTAGGGCAACTTCTGCTTGACCACTTCTTCGATCAGCTTTTTCTTAAGTTCTTCCGAAGTCACGGTCTGGGAGGCCACTACCAGCAGATTCGACTGGCGTCCGGTGGCGGCAAAATTCGGTCCCCGCCGTCCGTGTCCGTTGGATTCCGGGAATCCGTCCACCGGCAGACGCGACATGAGCAGATTCTTGAGAACGCCGTTCTCCACCACCGTGACCCGCCGCGCGCGCACGCCTTCGTTATCGAACTTGTAATACCCCGCCAACTCGGTTGGGCCGTACATTCGCTGCGTAGGATCGGAATAGACGGAGATGAATTCCGGCAAAACTTTTTGCCCCACCTTGTCGCGATAGGTTTGGGACTCGTTCTCCCTTTTGGATCGCTGGCCTTCAATTCTGTGCCCGAATATTTCGTGGAAGATGACGCCCGTAGCGCGCGGCGAAAGAATCGCCGGCCCCACGTAAGCGTCCATCACCGGCGCGAGCTTGAGCGCCGTCAATTCCCTGATCATCGTGTCTACCTTCGCCATCACGACGTCGTCGCTCGGCATGCCCTCCAGCGTGGATGAATAAAAGGACTCATAGCGCGGCAATTCCATGCCGTCCGAAGCCTTGGCGAACGCCGAGATCATGAGCCTGTAATAGGTCTCCGAAGTCTCGATCGACGCGCCCTCGCTCGAAACGAACCATCGCCGATGGCGCTGCATGTCGATGTTGGCTCGCGCCGAATAAATATTGCCGTAACGCTGGAACGGCGCGGTGTACCTGCGGACGCGGTCCTCCCACAGTTTACGGTCGAACTTGAGGGGCGGAACCGCCGGCTCGGAGTAAGTCTCGGCTTTGGTGGGAGAAAAGTCGCCGGACTTGTCCGTTTCCGGAGCTTTTACCTGGACGTTGGTCTGCACGGCGATGAACTGCTCCACGGCGCGCTTGTATTTCTGATCGGTGAAATACCAGAGCATCGCGCGAATGGCGTCGGGGTCGTCGTCAACCGGCAGGCTGAAGTTGGTGAACGTGTCGGGCAGGTTCATCCTCGCCCCGCGAATGGGATGTGTGTTGTCGAATGCATAGCTGCCCACGCGCAAATCGATTCCGAGCGACCGCCGGCGATTCAGCGGCACACTCGAAACCAGCGCCCCGAACGATCCCGTGGCGCTGCCGCCTTCCGTCTCCAGCACTTCATAGCTCAGAAAATACGGCGGATTCGGCAGCTTCTTGAAATGTTCCAGCGAGCGGGCCATCTCCGTCCGCAGAGCAGTCAGAACCGGCGAGGGCCTCGCGGTTTGAGCCTGGAACAGGGAGGGCAGCAGAACAAGGAGGGCTATTGCGGACACGCGAAGGGGCTTCATTTCACTCCTCTATGCGGCGTTGTCCATATTGAACGTCCCGCCCGGCAGCGGCGTTACGCCAATTTGTGGATCGCTTCTCTCAACACCACGATTTTAATGCCAAAAACGATTCCGAAACATTTTTGAAACCACACTTCCTCAACCCGCAGCTCCCGAAATGTATTCAACGTAGTTCGACTAAACCTTCGCCGGACTCGAAGCTCTCGACGATCGCCGGCCACGCGCTTCCAAACGCTTTGATCAACTCCGCTCGCCTGCAATTCCCCAACCTCACCCAGAGAATCCTTGGCCGCATGGGTTCTGTTGCCGGTCGTTTTGCATGCAGATTGGCGAAATCAGCGTCTTTCGAAACGAGGATCCAGTCCCGCTCGCCCGCAAAGCGCCAGATATCGGCGTCGGAGGCATGGCTCATACCTTCCTCGGCGACATGTGAGGCTGCAATTCCGGGCCGCTCCGCAATCCACCGCGCCAGCGCGGGAGGAAGCTGGTTATCGACCAGGAACGTCACACCGAAAGAAGAACGGCGTGGTCGGTTTGCCGCGCGGCGTATTCGATCGCAGCCAGAACGTCCTCCCGCTCGAGGTAGGGATAGTCCGTGAGAATCTCGTCAATACTCGCGCCCGCTCCGAGCAGTTCCAGAACGTCGGTCACACGGATTCGCATGCCGCGTATACAAGGCCGCCCACCGCATTGGCCGGGATTGATTGTAATTCTGGCGAGCTGGTCTGGTTTCATGCCGGTCCGTGCTTCCAGTCTAGCGCCAATTGACCGGCTGATTGTCAGGTAGTGGCGCGGGGGCAGGCTGCACTTCCCTGGCCGCGATTTCTTTCTCAGGCCAGCGAAGAGGCAGTTTGCGCACTACTTCGCGAAAGGACGTGGTGTGTCGCTCGTGAGCGGCCAATAGAAAGAGCACGAACGGTGTGCTGAACGAGAAGATGGCTGACGCGCCCGTTTCGACCCGCAGGCGCTCCACCAGACGCTCGATGTAAGCCGCACGGGCTTCGCGTGGAAAGTGCTGGTACACGAGCACTGACGCTCCCGCTGCGAATGTTTCCCGGACCTCTGCCCAATAGAGGAACTTGTGCGAATGACGGCGTCCGTGGGCGACGGAACGCTCAAGCCCGTTGTCCGGATCGAAAAAGATCAGGTCGCATGCCTCAAGTTGCCGGCGGCAGTTGGCGAACCACGTTCTCCGGTGCGCATGGCCGTCAGCAAGGAGTTCCGCGAAGTACACAACCCCTGCAAGCAAATCGGTGGCTTCGATCCGGGCTATTCGCCGGTCCGGATACTGACGCATTGTTTGCTGCAGCCAGTCGAACAATTCGTGGTCGAAAGAGCGGAACTTCGCTGGGTTGTCGAGATACGCGAGATGGCGACCGTCCGTGCGGCTGTCCGGCGCAGTCAGCATCCAGCAGACGCCCAGGCGAACGGTGGCACTACCAAGGATTGCGCGGAGGAGACTGTACTTGCGGTAATCATTGACGTCCCCGAAGTACTGATCTTTCACGTGAGTCTCGCCAATTCACCCGGTTTGATCATGCGACGCAGCCCGTCCGGAAAAACGGCCTTCCAGTCCGCGTGGCTGTAGGGCAGCGTGCACTTCGGGTTGTGAAACGCTTTCTCCGGCCGGTCGTATGGAGGACGCGAAGCCCAGATGAACGTGTCCATCCCGCTCCGGATGGTCCGACCACCCGCGGTCACTGCTATCCGGCCGCCATTCGCCTCCGTGACGGACCACGCAAGCTCGATCACTGCTCCGCCGTCCGACGGAAGGTAGTTGCGCCCGGCGACCTCTCGGAAACTGCCTTTCCCATGCAGGAACGCGATGAAATCGCCATAAGGGATCCCGACGGCGTTCCCACGATTGGCCTGTTCCGCGAGGTATCGGAAGAGTCGAACGCCGCGCTGCACTCCTGTCACTCCAGCACCGAGTTGACCCGATTTGACGACAGACGCCACGGGAGTGGCGGGGTTCAACGTCGCGGACGTTTCTTGCGCTGGCGGCGTCGGCGGTCTGCGCAGGAGCGCAATACCTTCCGCCTCCGGAGATTGAATAGCCTTGAGAAACAGCTCCAACGTATCGAGTGCACGCTCGACCTCCCTCTCCTCGAACTAATTCTGGTGGGCGTGCCGGTTTCGAACATCCCGTAACTCATGAAGAAAGTTACGCTCTCGGGGCGAGAGCACGTTGTAGAGAACCTGGTGCAACCTGTCGGTTACGATTCGGATCAGCGCCTGAACATCCAGATTCATTCTGCCGGTACGGTCAGCCAGACTGAGGCGGGCTTTCTCAAGCCAGCAGTCTTTGTACTCACTCCGCATTATTTCTTCGACGAATGTTCGAAGGCACGTCTGCAGAACGTTCAGAGCTTGCGCGATTCGCTGATCATTCGCCGGCACGACAAAATCTCAGGCGCCGACAATCTGAACGCTCATTCCTTCCGGATCTTTGATATGAAAGCCCGCATCGAGATTGTCTTCCGGAGTTACGCCCAGCGCCTTCAGTTCGCGCGTCACCGATTCCCGGTTGAACTTCTCCACGCCGATCGCGAAGTGATCCACGATACCGGTGGGACTCTTGTGGTGGAGGGAAACCAGGGCCCTCCCCACGCCGAGGCGCACGATTTCGTTCGGCTTGTCCTCACTCACTACAGTCAACCCGAACATCTTTTCATAAAAGGCGACCGCACGCGGCAAGTCGGTGACTTGAATGCTCACGTGGTCGATCTTCGCCGCTTTAATGCCGGCGTCCTGAGCCAGGGCGCCGGGTGCGGTGCTCGCCGCGGTCAGCATTGCCAGACCTTGAACCAACTCGCGGCGTGAGAGCCCGCCCTTCTCGAAACGGCTTACCAGACTTGAAATCATCGCTTCCATACAGCCTCCTTAATGTGATACGTCATTTTGTCACGTTTGCTGTAGAATCGAAAAGCCTGAAAAGGTTCGCTATGAAAAATCACGCTTCCCGCGCCACGCTTTTCATTTTTTCCACTCTGTACTGTGGAAGCGCGTTTGCGCAGAATAGCCCGGACGCGGTTGACGCCCATCTGCGCGCGGCCAGAAACGCCGCCGGATTCGACTTTACCGGTACCCTGGCCCGTTTGTGCGTGGCTCCGGCCGCGGTGCCGAGTACGCTGCGGGACGTTGCGCCCGGCCCCGCGCCCGCGCGCGAAACATATTATGCAGAACCGGCCAAAGTTTTCGATAACCTCTACTTCGTCGGATCGAAGATCCACTCTTCCTGGGCATTGACCACCAGCGCGGGAATCATTCTCATCGACACGCTGTTCACTTACAACTCGGAAGAGGAGATCGTCGGCGGCTTGAAAAAGCTGGGACTCGATCCGGCCACGGTCAAGTACGTAATCATCAGCCATGCGCATGGCGATCATGTGGGCGGCGCCAAATTGATGCAGGACAGGTTTGCTTCCCGCATCGTGATGGGCGGTCCCGACTGGGATTCCATCGAAAGGTCCGTCAACGGATATCCGCTGGGAAAACCCAAGCGCGACATTGTCGCCGACGACGGCCAGAAGATCACACTCGGCGACGCGACGGTGACCATCGTCACCACGCCCGGCCATACGCCCGGGACTTTATCGATGCTTTTCACGGTGAAGGATAACGGCAAGCCGCTCGTTGTGGCATATTCGGGCGGGACCGCGTTCAACTTCCCCAGCACGGCGGCGAATTTCGATACTTACATCAAATCGCAGAACAAGATGGCCGCCGCAGCGGCAGCGGCGAACGCCACTATCCTGATGTCCAACCACTCGGAATTCGATTCGGCGATTTCGAAGATCCGGATGCTTGCCTCGCGCAAGCCGGGCGAGCCACATCCCTTCGAGGTCGGAAAAGAAGCGGTGGCGCGCTATTTCACCGTCACCACGGAATGCGCGGAAGCGGCGCGGCTCAAGTTGACGCAGCCAAACTGATGCAATCGGCGAAATAAGAACGCGGGATACACTTGGCTGAATTGTTCCTATGCCGCTCACTGCCGGTATAAAACTGGGTCCCTACGAAATCGTCGCGCCGCTTGGCGCAGGCGGCATGGGCGAGGTGTATCGAGCGCGCGACACCCGCTTGGGACGTGAAGTCGCGCTCAAGGTGCTCCCTCCGGAACTCGCCAACGACACGGCACGCCGCACACGTTTTGAGCAGGAGTCGCGGGCGGCCGCGGCTCTGAACCACGCGAATGTCCTGGCGCTGTACGATATCGGGACCGACAGCGGCGTCGGTTACATGGTCACGGAACTGGTGGCCGGCGAGACTCTGGCGGCCGTTCTCGAGCGGGGGCCGGTGCCCATCCGCAAGCTGCTCGATATCGCGGTCCAGATCGCGGAAGGCATGGCGTGCGCGCACGCGGCCGGCATCACGCACCGCGACCTGAAGCCCGCCAACATCATGATCACGGGGCCGGAGAGCGGTCAGGCGGGGCGCGTGAAGATTCTGGATTTCGGCCTGGCCACCCAGGCCACAGTCGACGCCTCCGAGGAAGTAACAATGCATCGGACTGAGCCCGGCATGATCCTGGGCACGGTCAACTATATGAGTCCCGAGCAGGCCCGCGGCAAGCCCGTAGACTACCGTTCCGACCAGTTCTCCTTCGGCATCATCCTCTACGAGATGGCGACCGGGAAGAAGCCGTTCGCGAAAGCGGAGATGGTGCAGACCATGTCCGCCATCCTCACCGAGGAACCGCCGGCCATTGAAGCCAACATTCCGGCGCCGCTGCGCTGGGTCATCGAACGGTGCCTCGCCAAGGATCCCGGCGACCGCTACGATTCGACGCGCGACCTTTACCAGGGGCTGCGCAGCTTGCGCGATCATCTCTCCGAAGCATCGACGGTCCAGCGAGCGTTGGATGTGAGTGCTGCGTCGCCGCGCCGCCGCGTCCGATGGCCGGTTCCGGTTGCTTTCGCAGCGGGCCTGCTGGTTTTGCTTGGTGCCGCACTGGCCTGGCGCGGGCCACAGATTCCGGATCAGTCGCTCTATCGCTTCACACCTTTCTCCTTCGATCCGGGCGGGAACAGTAGCCCCGTCTGGGCTCCGGACGGCAAGAGCGTGGCCTACTCCGCGCGCCAGAACAGCGGGCCGTGGCAGGTGTTTTTGCGGGCGCTGGACTCGCCTTCGCCGGTGCAACTCACTCATACGGCGGAAAACGCTTACCCTTCGGCCTGGAGTCCCGACGGCCAGAGAATTCTGTTGAATATCGACCGGAAGCCGGATCGCCTCTGGTCCGTTGCGACAGTGGGGGGCGAGCCGGAAGCGGTGATGGCCCTGCCGCCGGATGTGATCGCCGGCAGCGTCTCCCCGGACAACAGGGCAGGCGCCTTGCTTCTCCGCGGGAAGGATGGACAGGTGGGAGTCTGGATTAGTTCGCCGCTGGGATCGCTCCCGAAACTCTACGCGCCTGCTCCCTTCACCACCAACGCGGTCATCAACAGCCCGCACTTGAAGTTTTCGACGGACGGGAAGTATCTTCTGCTGTTGATCAATCGCAAAGGTGAGGAAGCCTGGCTGTTGCCGTATCCGCCCAATTCCTCGCAGCCTCCTCACCAGGTCCTGCGCAACCTGGAATCCTCAGGGGGCACCCCCGAGTTCTCGTGGATGCCGGACAGCCGCCACATTGTCCTGTCATTTGCAGCCGACGCCAGTGCTTCTCCGCAACTCTGGATGGCCGACACCCGCTCGGCGGAACGCTATGCGCTGACCAGCGGCACCACCGGGCGGCTCGCGCCCGCGGTCTCTCCCGACGGGCGCAAACTGATTTTTGCCGAAATGACGGGGAACTATGACATTGTGTCCGTGGATTTGGCGACCGCGACGGCGCACAGTATGATGTCCACCGAGCGCAATCAATCCATGCCCTCCTGGGCCGTGAAGCAGCCGTTACTTGCGTATGTGACCAATCGAAACGGTCCCGACGAAATCTGGCTCCATTCCCCGAGCGGCCCCGACCGGCCGTTGGTGGTGCGTTCCGATTTTCCGCCGGATACGACTCAGTGGTTTATGGGGCCGGCGATCTCCCCGGATGGCGGCCGCGTGATCTACACGCGCGTGGAACGCAATACGGGCGTCGTTCACCTTTGGATTTCCTCCGTGGCGAGCCGCGCGGTGGTCCGGCTGACGAACGGCTCGGGTGAGGAATTTCCCGGGTCGTGGTCTCCCGACGGCAATTGGTTCACCTACTTCCGCCTTCTTAACGGGAAGGCCGACCTTATGAAAGTGAAGACCACCGGACAGGCCGCGCCGGTGCTGCTCCGCGCGAATGCGAACGACATCCCGGTCCCCTCCTGGTCTCCCACCGGAGAATGGATTGCCTGGAGCGGCAATCTGATTTCACCGGACGGCGCTGTCAATCGATCCATTGGCGATCGCCATAGCCCGTACTATATGTTTTCGAACGATGGCAAACTCCTCTATGGCATACGAGCCGAGCAGGAGCGTGAACTCCTGTTTTCGGTCGACATTGCCAGCGGCGCAGAGAAGATCATCGGCGACTTGGGCAAAGAGTTCCACCCCAGCAGCAATCTCAACCCAACGATCCGTTTCAGCATGGCTCCCGACGGCAAGAGCTTCGTCTACAGCGCGGGAAAGTTCAAACGAAATCTGTGGATGCTGGAAGGATTCGCGCGCGAGCGGAGCTTTTGGTCGCGCCTGGTACCGTGATCTGGCATAAAATCGCCCGCTTTAGCGTAAAATCTTCGATATGCTTTCCCCGATGAGAGCCAGTCTCGTGAAAACCGCTTTGGTTGTGGCCGTCATCCTTCGGCTCTCCGCCCCCGCCGCGGGGCAGTGGCTGAATTACCCGACTCCGGGAATTCCGCGTCTCGCCGGCGGCAAACCAAATCTGTCGGCGCCGGTTTCGCGGACCGCGGACGGCAAGCCTGACCTCTCGGGCGTTTGGGCCGCCGAATGCGCCATCTACGATGGCAATCCCTGCTTCGTTCGAAGCCTGTTCTTCGATCTGGCGAGGGACCTGAAACCGGGCGATGTGGAGATGACGCCCTGGGCTGCGGGAATATCGGCGCAGCGTGAAAGCCGGGATCACGTCGACGATCCCTACGGCTTTTGCATGCCGCCCGGCGTTCCACGGATCGATTTCGGAGGCGGTCCGTTCAAAGTGCTGCAGACGCCCGGGGTCACGGCATTTCTGTACGAGACGCTGGTGGGCATGATCTTCCGCCAGGTCTTCACGGATGGGAGACCATTATTGGAATCGGGCGAGCCAACGTGGCTGGGATACTCGGTGGGGCGGTGGGACAACGATACCTTTGTGGTAGATACCACGGGTTTCAGGGACGGCGGGTGGATCGATACCAAAAAGGGCCGCCCGAACAGCGATGCACTGCGCGTCACCGAGCGGTTCCACAGGACGGATTTCGGCCACATGGATCTCACCATCACCATTAACGATCCCAAGGCCTACCTGAAACCGTGGACGGTCAAAACCACATTGCTGCTGCATCCCGACACGGAACTTCTCGAAGCATTCTGCGACGATCACGACAAGACCCTGCAACACCGAAGCGTCACGACCGCACCGCCCGAACCGCACAGCGTGGCAGTTCCGGTCGCCAGCAGCAGCAATTGACTGCCGAGCTGCACTGTAGCTACAATGGGCTTGGATTCCGCTCTTGCTTTTGAGTGGGACGATGCCAATCGCAATCACATTGCACGTCATCACGTTTGGCCCGAAGAGGCTGAACAGGTTATTGACAACGACCCGCTCGACATCGAAGCCGAAATCGTCGATGGCGAACAGCGCTTTAGCAGCATCGGGCGTACCGACCAGGGCAGATTCCTGGTGGTCGTCACGGCTTTCCGCAACTCACGCATTCGTGTTGTCACCGCTTTTCCCGCACCCAGAAGCTTGATTCACCTCTACCTTATGCACACCGGAGCTTAAGCCATGGCAGATAAGTTGAAGGTTCCAAAGTTCGCCCAGGAAGCCGAAGAAGCTCAGTGGTGGTTTGAACACCGCGAAGAAGTCGCCAAAGCTTTCAAAGATGCCGCTGGCGAAGGAAAGCTGCAACGCGGTTCTGTCGCCAACCTTTCCCGGAAAGAAAACGCTGCCACGGGAATCACACCGACAACAACGATCCGTCTCGATCCGGGGGACATTTCCCGAGCAAGGGCACTCGCTGCACAACGCGGATTGCGCTATCAGACGTATCTCAAAATGCTGGTCCACGAAGCTCTCGCGGCCGAAGAGAAGAAACTGGCCGGCTGAGTTTACCCGAAGTCCGGCATCGTGATCCTGCATCGCCTGCTTGAGATCCCATTCGGCGATTTTCGCCCACTTGGCGCTGGCTGGTTTACTCTTGAAACCACCCGCCGGGCGATTGAGCATGAGGCGTTGCCGGTCATTCAAATTGACCTCGGCGAGGGATTCCCAAACCGGCTCGGTACATCCACGATGCTTCCGAGCCGCGACCGTGAGAGAGCGGTACGAAATCACGGGGGTTCGAGGGTTCGGTCAAGCCCAGGGATCGATCAGTTCCACGCCGCAATCGGCAAAATCGCTCAAATCGCGTGTCGCAACCGCGGCGCCGTGCGAGCGGGCAATTGCCGCGATCTGGCAATCGAACTGCCCGATTGGCTGGCCAGCCCTTCTTCGCGTTGCCGCGATCGCCGCGAAAATTTGGCTGGCGTCTCCATCGAACGGCAGCACGTGATCGGCGAACCGGTCTTTAAACATCTGCGCGGCAGCGTTATAAAGTGCGTCGCGCCTCCGCCCGTGCGGCACGATCTCAAGACCAAAGAGAATCTCGGCCTGAGTAACCGACGTAGTGAAAATTCTTGCAGGGGCATGGGAAGCAAGCCATTTCGTGACCCGCCGTGCCGGCGAGATTTTCATCACTTCGGAGACGACGTTCGTATCCAGGATTATCACTCGTCAAACCTGATCGGATCGCCTACCGGTTTGTCTGGAAATTCGGGCAAATCAACTCCCCCCAGCGGCTCAAACAACGCCCGGATCGACTCTGCCAGATTGGGTTCCCGCTCACCGGTCGAGACGCCAATCTTCAAAATTTCCCTGGCTTCCTCTTCCATCGACCGGCCATGCCGCGCCGCGCGCACGCGCAGCCGTTTCTTGACCGCATCGTCCAATCCGCGGATCGTAATGGTTGCCATGCTTTCAATGCTATCACTGATAGCATTGTAACGATGCCCGGCCTCATCCAAAGCCTTCGCGCGCTGTTCGGCAACCGCGTGCGCATGCTGGAAAAGCTGGGCGCGGAAATGCCCCGCATCGGCCGCGCGCGTTTCGGACGCATCGATGTTGTCCTCGTGAATACGCACGAGTTGGTCCCGGAAGTCCTTATCGAGCGCGCCGGCGATTTCCAGAAAAGCCCCGTACTGCGAACATTCTCGCGCCCACTGCTGGGTGACGGCCTTCTGAACAGCGAAGGAGAGCAGCATCGCGAACGCCGCAAGCTGGTGGCGCCCGCATTCGCTCATCAGCGGGTCTCAAAATATGCCGCTGTAATGCGCGAACACGCTGTCGCCGCACAAGCCGCCTGGCGGGATGGCGAGCGCATCGATGTCGCGCATGCGATGACGCGTCTCACCCTCGGTATCGTCGGCAGAACGTTATTCGACGTCGATCTGCTCGACCGGGCGGACACTCTCGGCCGCGATATCACTTCCATGCAGACTTACCTCGCCCGCCAAATGCGCGCGCCCTTCCTGCTGAATGTGCTGCCAAAACCGGTTGCCGCCTTTGCCCGTCTGAATGAAACCATCTACGGCCTGATTCACGACCGCCGCGCGAGCGGTCTTGACAAAGGCGATCTGCTCTCCATGCTGCTGCTCTCCCGCGACGAAGAAACCGGCCGGAATCTCACCGACGAACAAGCACGCGACGAAGCCATGACCCTTTTCATTGCCGGACATGAGACCACCGCGCAGGCCATGGCCTGGTCCTGGTATCTTCTCGCCAGGCATCCCGGACATTTCGAACGCCTGCGAAACGAAGGCATGCCGTACGCTTTGCAGGTCATGAAGGAGTCGATGCGCCTCTATCCGCCCGCATACGTGCTGGCGCGCTCCGCGGTGCGCGATACCTCGATCGGCGGATTCCGGATCCTCAAAGACGACATCGTGTTTATGTCGCCGTGGCTGCTGCATCGCGATCCGCGGCTGTTCGAAGATCCGCTCCGGTTCGACCCGGACCGTTTCCTGCCGGAGCGCGAAGCCGCGCTGCCGCGCTTCGCCTATATGCCCTTCGGCGGCGGAAAGCGGATCTGCATTGGGAACCAGTTCGCGCTGATGGAAGGGCAAATCATCCTTTCCACCATTGCGCCGCATGTGTCGATGGAGTTGGTTTCACAACGCCCGATTGGGTTGCAGCCGTTCATCACTCTTCGGCCGAAGGGTGGCGTGAACGTCAACATCAGGCGGTTAGACAGATCCTGATCGCTTCCGCTACTGCATCGGGGGCGTCCAGTTGCATCCAATGTCCCGCACCGGGCACGATTCTGTGTTCGCCGCGCGTCGACAGGCGCGCATCGTGCTCGTGCTCCGCGATAGCCTGCGTACCAGCGTTCGCCGCCGAAAGCACAACCATCGGCAAATCTCCCAGCGATCGGCTTTCATCGATCTGCATTACGCTCACCGGCAGGTTCTCCAGCGCACTGGCCATCGCCCGGAAGCATCGGGCCTCGCTCCAATGAGCCGCCACCGCGGGCCAAAGCTCTCGCGGCATCTTGCGCACCTCTCCCGTCAGGCGTTCCGTGACACTTGCGCCGCGCCCCGCCGATACGCGGGCCAGCATTTTCGGGATGGTCCGCGAGCCGCTCATCAGCAATTTCAGCGCAAGCCTCACCACGCCCAGCCTTGCCAGAAGTTCGCCCCGCCTCGATAACATGACGCCTCGGGCCAGCATCCGTTTTCGTTGCTCACTGGCCTCTCGCCACTCGGTCCGCGACACCGGATCCACGAGGACGAGTCCCACAACTCGCCCCGGATATTCCTGTTCGAAGACGCGCACAATCAATCCGCCGAAGGAATGGCCGACAAACACGAACGGCCCCCGTATTTCTGCCTTCTCCAGCAGCAGAGCCAGATCGCGCGCGGAGTCGAGCGCAGTGCAGGCATGCGGCGGCGGATCGCTCCAGCCGAATCCCGCCCGGTCATAAATCACGACTGTCGTATATTTCGCGACTTGTTTCGCAACCAGGGCCCAGCTCAGTGAACTGGCCGCAATTCCGGCCTCCAGAATGACCACGGGGCTTCCCTGCCCCAGTACATTCACATGCAGCCCGCGGCCGCCGACATCCACCATGCGTCCTGGCGGTGGAATTCTCACCTGACCTCATTGGCTGCCATAGGTGAAATCGATGGTGACACGCCCGTTGGGAGCCAGCGTCACGCGGCCTTCCTTTTTGCCGTACTTCTCGTGCACCGCTTCGATCGTATAGGTTCCGGGCGGCACGCCTTTGAGCGTGAATGCGCCGTCGTCGCCGGTGACCGCGAAGAAAGGGTGCGGCGAGACCGCGATGTAACTGCGCATCCACGGATGCACGCTGCACGCGACCGGGAACATCACCTCGGCGGAATCGAACTGCCTGAACCTTGGTTTGGCATGCGGCGGCTGCGACTCGTTCCACGGCGGATTGGTCCTGCTCTCCGTATGAACGTTGTGATTCACCGGATCGCCGTTCAGGATCTCGAGTTGCTGGCCCCGCATGATTCCGAGCACATGTGGTTCGTACACGCAACCTTTTTGATCGAGCTTTGCCGCCTCCACCGGCGGCGTCCAGCGCGCCGGGGGAAGGCCGTCTTTGATCCAGATGAAAACGTTGCGCAGCGTGCCGTTGTTGTTCACCACCACCGTTTCCGCCTTCTGCGGCGTGGGGTGCTGCCGCCCGCACGCCGGATTGGAAGACATATCGAAAACCGGCATAACCGGAGCGTCGCCCTGAAACACCACGCGGCCCGCGATGGATCCAGCCGCGGCTTTGTCCAAATGCGCCAGGTCTATTTGCGGTAAAGCCGGGCCGGCCAGGATGTCCACGTCGGTGATCCCGTCCTCCTTCGCGGCTTGCTGAGCCCTTTTGTCGTTCGGATACCAATAGTGCAGATGGCAGTTCTCGCAGGCTTTGTCGATATCGTCGAGCGCGCGAAACAAAGCATCCTTGTCTTTGGCGTCGACTGCCTTCATTGCCAGGGTGGCGGCGTCCTGAAGCCTGCGCGCGCGCCGGATGAAGCTCGGCCGGTCGGCGTCCAGCAACTTCTTGACTTCCTCCGGCTCATTTTCAATTCCGGGAGCTTTGGATTTGTCCTCCGGCCGCGCGACCTTGCGGCCCTCCATGGTCAGAAGATTCGGCGCTTCCAGCAGCACGAAGAGGTGATGGCGGACCTCTTCCCATTCCGCATCGGTCCGCGGCGCTTTTTCGGTGATCCCGTGCTCGTCCGAGATCTCCTGGACGGATTGGAACATGAAGTCTCCGCTGGGATCCACCATGGAATCCATGATGTCCTTGATGGTGGCGGTCCTCAGGAGATCCGGCGCTTGTCGAGGCGGCGCCCTGTTACACGCCGTTTCAAGAACAAGCAGGCTGGCGATCGGAACCCAACAGCACACTCTCACGACTTTCATTGTCTCCGGTCGATGATTCGTTCGATCCCGGTGTATGATTGTACGTTTCCGCGTAACCTGTAATTGCGCATGAGACGCCTGTGTATGGAGTGAAGCAAATGAGATTCCGGTTATTCGTTGTTCCGTTCGCGTTCGCGGCCCTGATCGCGATCGCGGGCTTCGCGCAGCCGCAGGGAGCGGCGCCCGCGCAGGGACAACAACCGCGGGGGCAAGGCCGGCAGGGAGGCCGCGGACGAGGGAATACGCCAACCTTCCCGGGGCCGCCGGCGGGAATGCAGGCGCTGCCAACGGATTTATTCACCTCGAAGAACTTCTATAAGGACGAGAAGCTTTGGTCGGACCAGCGCTATTTCCGCTGCAACACACCCCGCCAGCTGACGGATATCTGGACTTCGCATCGTATCGGCGACAACCCGCCGGCATCGGCTGCGTGGAGCGACTGCGCGGCGGATTATCCACGAGAAAAGATTGTTAGCCCTTACCCCTATAAGACGGCTAAGGAACATTACGCGGCCCTGATGGCGGCAGCGAAGGCAAAGGGCGGCCCCACCGTTTATACGAAGGCAACGACGCCGGATTGGGATGGGTACTATGCGCGGAATCAGCAGGCGGATCATGGCGCCGAATGGATTTGGGGAACCGTCAACCAAGTCCCGACGATACTGTCTTTACTCACTCCGGAATATCGAAAACGCATGGTGCAGATGAACTATCACGAGGCCGTGGATAATGCGCCCCAATGGGAAGCTTCCTTCTGCTATCCGGAAGGATTCCTGCGCTGGTGGTCTCAAGCCTCGCAAGGCGGAAACTTCCAACTCACGGTAACCCCGTGGAACGTCCAGTTCCTGTCCGGCATCGCGGCCAACTTCCTGCGCCAGGTCCTGATCGGAAAGGAGCATGTGCAAAAGGTTCCGCAGTGGTATGGGGAGACGGTCGGCTTCTGGGATGGAACCACGCTGGTTTCCTGGACCGCGAATGTCCAGGCTTGGACTCTGTCGCATTCCATGTTCGAATTCAGCGACAAGATCGAGACGGTCGAAACATGGAAACCCGCATACGATGCGGGCGGCAAGTTCACGGGACTCGATCACGAGACGGTCTTTTACGATCCCGAAGCGTTCGTTCAGCCGCTGCATGCCACATATCGTTACGTTCGGCAGGCGACTCCGGAAGATCCGAACCGGCGATACACTTACATCGAGTGTCTGAGCAATCTGCGGAATACGAACGGCAGACCGACGCAGCTTACCAATGCCGATCCTCGATACATCGACTACTACGGCCGGCCGTGGGCGCAGAATTGGGAAAAATATTTCGAAGTCGGCTGGGATAAGCCGCAGAATAAAGTGCCCCAGGACATACTCGACCTGTTCAAGTAAAGAGAACACAACCATGAAAAAACAAACCAACAAAAGCTGGATGATTGCGGGACTCCTCGCCGCTGTATCCGCCGTTTTCTGCGTTACGCCGGCTTTGGCGCATCACTCGTTCGCCATGTACGATCAGACCAAAACGCTGGTGTTAACCGGCGTGGCCTACCAGTTTGTCGCGCAGGCCAACCATGCCGAACTCCACTTTTATGTGATCGGCCCCGACGGCAAGCTCATGAAGGACAAAGACGGGAAGAACGTCGATTGGGGCGTCGAGATGGCAGGTGCGGCGGCTATGGCGCAGCAAGGCATTACGGCGGCCGCATTTCCCGCGGGCACCATATTCAGCGTCAAGATGAATCCGCTGCGGGATGGCAGTAATTTTGGATCCCGCGTTGGCGCCAGCGCCATCGCCAAATGTCCCTGGAAGACACCGCCCGCTCCCGGTAAGACCTGCGACACGGTTAAGGGCAGTGAGCTTCTCGGTGCAGCGGCGTTCTGAAGGTTCGGCCAGGGAACGCTGACTTGAAGCAATTTGCCGAGTGGCTGTCCACCACATTCCCGAGCGTCTTCATACAGAACCACAACAGTTGGGTGATCCCGGCGATTCAATCCATTCACATTGTCGGCATCGGACTGGTACTGGCATCCGTATTCATGATCGATCTCCGCATCCTGGGATGGGCGGGGATGGATCAAACACTGCGGCAAACCACCAGCCGCTTCGGCCCCTGGTTGACAGGCGCGTTGTGTCTGCTGCTGGCGACGGGAATCCTGATGGTAATCGGGGAGCCCGTGCGTGAACTGGTGACCTTTTCATTTTGGCTGAAAATGTTCCTGGTGGCTGTGGGCACGCTGATCGCCGCTGTTTTCCAAATCACCCTCCGCAAACACGAACACCAGTGGGAAGAAACACTTGTCAACCGCGGATCCATTAAGTTCCTCGCGATACTGACGTTCCTGATTTGGGCGTGCATCATTGTGCTGGGACGCCTGATCGCTTATGACCACGTCTGGGGTTCCTGGTCGCCGGCAACGAAGGCCTGACATATGGATATTGCCGCGATTCTCAAATGGCTCGAAACATCCGCTCTTGCCGGCAGACTTCGCGATTCGCTCTTTCTTTTTCCACTGATCGAATCGACTCACGTCATTGGTCTGGCACTGGTTTTCGGCACGATTGCGATCGTCGATCTCCGGTTGTTGGGGATTGCGTCGGCTCAGCGGTCGTTCCAGCGCATGTGGTCGGACATTCTGAAGTGGACGTGGGCCGCTTTTGCCTTGACGGCGTTGACCGGGGCGCTGATGTTCATCACAAATGCCGGGGTGTACTATCACAATTTCTTCTTCCGGACGAAGATGCTGTTGCTTGCGCTCACCGGCGTCAACATGCTGGCCTTCGATCTGACGGCCCGCCGGACGGTCGATCGCTGGGATCGGGCTCCCTCAGCGCCTCCCGCGGGCAAAGCTGTGGCAGCCGTGTCGCTCGTCCTGTGGATCGGCATCATTTTCATGGGCCGTATCATCGGCTTCACAACCACCCGCGCGGCGGTAGTGGCCCCGGCGCCCAGCAGCGTAAACTTCGACGACTTTCTCCAGAGTACGCCGCCGACGCCGCCTGGCAAGTGAACCGACGTATTCGGAGAACCGCTTCCTGACCGGTTGCGGCTTTGAAAAAAGGCCGCTTGCCGAGCCCGGCGCGCTCAGAGCGGTTTTCGAAGCCTGCCGGGATTGAGTTTGTCACGGCCTGCCGGACCGGGATCGAGACGCCGGCAATCATCCCGCAGAGGAGTCAGTTCCAGGAGCACAGAGTTCTTGCCCCGGGAGTTGGTCATCTACGGAATGCGTGTCATTCACGCCAAGTCAGCGCTGCCGGCATGTTTCGACATTGGTAAGTTTTGACCCGTCGCCGGGAACCCTGTAAACAGGCCACTTGACGCGTGTCAAATGTCAGGTTCAAAATGGGGCGATGAAATACGGCTACGCCCGCGTCTCAACCGACGACCAAAACCCCGCCCTGCAACTCGCGGCACTAAAGAAAGCCGGGTGTCAAACCGTTTTCAAGGATGAGGGATTATCGGGGGCCACGACCAAGCGCCCCGCCCTTCTGCGTTGCCTGAAGAAACTGGAGCACGGCGACACGCTCATCGTGTGGAAGCTCGACCGGCTGGGTCGCAGTCTGCGCGACCTAATAACGATGCTCGACGATCTCCGCGCCCGTGGCGTGAAATTCCATTCGCTCACTGAGGCAATCGACACCGCGACGCCCACAGGCCGCGCCATGTGGCAGATGATCGGTGTTTTGGCGGAACTCGAAAGGTCGCTTATCTCAGAACGCACCCGCGCCGGAGTGAAAGCAGCGCAGCGGAGGGGCGTGAAGTTTGGCAGGAAACCGCGCCTCACGCCCGAGCAGATCGAACACGCCCAAAAACTGATTGAAAAGGGCGAGGCCCGCCAGTACGTGGCCGACCTTCTTAACGTGGGCCGCTCGACGCTATACCGCGCACTGATCTCCTAAAAGCTAAGGTTGAGAACCCGCCGGGCATCGGCCCACGCAACGCGGCATGTTCAGCAAATCAGAACTCCAAGCATCCGACAACATCATTCAAAAATGGAGGGGGTCGATTTGCCATCATCAGTCGGTCCACCCACCGACCCCATCCCAAGCAACGCTGACAAACCAAGCGCACTGCCCAGAGCCGCATAGCTTCGCGACACGCTGCATTAATTTGATGCCTCCCTTCTTTGATAAGGCCTCCCCAACGGCGATAGCGAGCTTGTTCTTAAATTCGCTGTTGAAATGTTCCTTACGAAAGCTCCGGTTGCACCTAAAGCACCCGAAACACCCACGACTTTCGAAAAACGGACTCTTCCTGCAGCCATCAGCCCCACAGAGATTATCGTTCAAGCCGTAGTTTACGAGGTATGAGCGCGTGTATATCTTAACTAACAGGCGAGCTAATGCAGCTGTATCGATATCACCGTCGAAGGCCCGCTGTGCAGCAGAAATGTCATCTTCTCCTAAATAGTCATATCTTGTCCCGTCAAACCGAGGGGGCGGCGGTGCCATAGCCGCTTTCTCCTGCTGCCGTCGATCAAACACGGCGAGGATTTCTCTTCGACCCTTCTCGGCAGCGAACATGCGTGCCGTCGAGCCGTACTTGTCCTTCGCTTCCAAATCAGCACCGGCCTTTATCAAGGCCTCCACGCTGCTAGCGCTGCAATACCGTGCCGCCAAGATCAGCGCGGTTCCTCCCCAGCCGTGGCCACCTTCAACCACAACGTTTACATTCGCCCCCGCGGATACGAGGGCATTGACGCAACCGTCTTTGCCTTTCTCGGCTGCCGCCATAAGGACGGTGAAGCCATCCTCCCGTCGTGCGTTGACATCTGATCCGGCTGCGATCAGCGCCCTGAGGCAGTCGGTCTCGCCCGCCATAGCAGCCAAGTGTAGAACGGTGTACCCTCTATTGCTG
>Ga0181530_10002299_pt1 | contig 22939 bp, 27 predicted proteins | sample PEATcosm2014_Bin_42_FD_119769 | JGI IMG/M metagenome (GOLD analysis project Ga0181530, IMG submission 119769) | Peatland microbial communities from MTU Mesocosm Facility, Houghton, MI, USA - PEATcosm2014_Bin10_60_metaG | ecosystem: Environmental > Terrestrial > Soil > Wetlands > Peat | place... | reverse complement strand
TTTATCCCGGGTTCCCGGAAAATAATTTCTTTCAAGAATTTGCGAATATAAACCGGACCAAAACCCCTGTGCAGAAAATCAACTTCACCGATAAAGGTATCAATCCCTGCCGCGTTCGGATTAATCTTCAACATTGCTTTTTCGGTTGGGAAATTTTCCATTCTAACCGACTCAATGAATGCTACCGGTCCGGTATCATACAGCACCAGAAAACAATTAACAGGTTCTTGACCGCGTATCCGCGGTGTGAATTTTCTGACTATTTCATCCAAACCGGGGTTTCTTTTACCGTCTACTTTCCACCGTTCACTGACATGTTGTGTATTTAGCCAGCGGTGTAATAATGGGAGATCGGCTTCGGCAAGCGGCCGGAAACTAATACGTTCGGGGCTGTAGGCCTCATGTTGGCCAACCATTACCCCATTTCCCCGGTTTCATACAGAACGGCGCTGACGGCGGCCAGCCCGGCCGTTTCGGCGCGGAGGATGCGGTTGCCCAGACTGGCAACCGCGATGCCGTTTTGCTGCGCCAGTTCTTTTTCCGCTGCCGGAAAACCGCCTTCCGGTCCGATAAAGAGACTAAGTTCTGAAGCGTTTCTAAACGGCGGATTTTGCAAGGTTTGTTTCAAACTGACATTTTTTTCTTCTTCCCAGAGCAGCAGGGCCGGCTGTTTGACACTGCGGCAGGCTTCCGCAAACGAAACCAGCGGGTGGAGGACAGGCAGGACTAACCTTTCGGACTGCTCAGCGGCTTCCCGGATGATTTTTTGCCAGCGTGCGATTTTCGCGGCCGATTCTTTCCGTGAGACACAACGCTCGCTGATAAACGGGACGAAGTCCGTTATCCCCAGTTCGACGCCTTTCTGCAGTACCAATTCGAATTTATCCGATTTTAAGAGCGCCTGATAGAGCGTGATTTTGACGCGGGGTTCCCCTGTTCCCAGTTTTTTACTAATTACTTTACCGGTTACCTGTTCTTTGGTAATCCGCTCGATTTCTACTTCGAATTCCCGGCCGCTGTTATCCAGAACGGTAACGCGGTCAGTGGGTTTAAGGCGGAGGACATAACCGATCTGGCGCAAAGGTTCACCGGTGATCGTAACCATATCATGTTGAATCCATTCTCCGGGAATAAAAAAACGGTGCATCGTACTCCTGTCTGCCGGTAATTAAATGAATTATGAAGAATCTGAGGGATGAAGTCAATAAAAAGGGGAAGAAAAATGGATAAACTGGAAGGGGGTCAAACTATGCAACTTATTTGCTGAGCTCACAACGATTCTGAAATGGGGGGTGACAAAAACCGCTTGACTAAACTAGAACATATGTACTAATATAACAAAGTAAACTATCACATATTATGAAACTTCCACTGGGGCGGGAAATAAAAAATTAATAGCGGTGTGTTTGATTATGCGGAAAATGAATGATAACTCTTACGATTTACCCCCGGAATTTTGCCATTACCCTGATGAAGGTTGTGAATTTTCAGAATCGTGTCTGAATTGTCCGCTGCCAGTTTGTATTTACGACGAACCGAGGGGAAAACACCGGTTGTTGAGAAAAAAACGGGTGAATGAAATGACACAGCTTTATGCGAAGGACGGTAAATCAATCAGAGAACTGGCGCGCATTTACAAAGTGAGCCGGCGCACCGTGCAAAGGACTTTAAAAGTTGCCTTTGGGGAAAACGGAATATATTCAACGACTGAGGAGTGAAAAGTGAAAGACAATTTTAAACCGGGTGATTTAGGCCGCCGCGATGCCGACAGAATGAGACGCTACCGGGAATTACTGGATTTTTACCAGGGGATGCAATGGCCGGAAAGAGAACGGCGGGGCGAGAAACGCCTGACGTTCAATTATGCCCGGGTCGTAGTGGACAAAATGGCTTCTTACCTGATGTCCGGCGTGAAGTTTGTGGTCGACCCCGGGGAGGATACCGCTGCCGGCAGAGAAAAAGCACGCCGCGCCGAAGCCGTACTGCAGGAGGTTTACGACACGAACGGCCTGGAGCAATTGGATTTCGAAACCGAAATCGATTGTTCCGTGCTGGGGGACGCGGCCTATAAAGTAATCTGGGATACCGAAACCGGTGCGGTCAGAGTTACTGCGCCGGATGTACAGGGTATTTATCTCTGGCAGGGCGGTGACGACGCGGCCAAAGTCCGGCAGGTGGCTTCGCGGTATTACCTCGATGTGGACGTTGCGGCGGCGATGTACGGCGTCAAACCAAAAGGGAAAACCGCCACCGTGGTGGAAATGTGGACAGCTGACGAATTTGAACTTTGGGTGGACGATACAAGGCTGGAGCAGCAGGCCAATCCCTACGGCTTTATCCCCTTTGTCATTTTTCCTAATGTGCGCGAACCGAAAAAAGTCTGGGGCGGTTCCGACCTGTCGCAATTAATGGAACCGCTGCGGGAATTTAACCGGGCGATGTCGCAGCTATCACGTATCCTGGAATTGTCCGGGAACCCGGTGGCGGTGCTGGAAAATGTCGAGGAATCTGAAGATATTGCCGTCAAACCCGGCGCGGTCTGGAATATTCCGGAATCGGCTAAGGCCTATCTGCTGGATTTACTGCAGGGCGGCGGGGTGCAGCTGCACCTCGATTATATTAATCTCTTATACCGCACGATGCATGACGTTTCGGAGTCGCCGCGGGCGGCTTTCGGCGGGAACGAGACCAACCTTTCCGGCGTGGCCCTGGAAATGGAACTGCAGCCGCTGCTGCAGAAAGTAAACCGGAAGCGGGCCATCCGAACCGTGGCCTACAATCAGCGGAACCGGATGATTCTGAACTTAATGGAGAAATACCACGGGGATGATTTCGGCGAATATAACCTGAGAGTGGTCTGGAGTCCGGTGCTGCCGCGCGATATGACGCAGATGGTGGCAAACGAACAGGTGCTGGTGCAGGGCGGGATTCATTCTAGGCATACCGCGATGTACGAAGTGGGCGTCAAGGACCCGGAGACGGAATTTGCCCGCTGGCTGGAAGAAAGGGATGCCATTTTAAAAATGAACCGTGATTTGAATGTGAGACCGTCTAAAGGAACGGCTGGAGAGTGAGCGATTACGCCGGGTTTAGCGGTCAGCAGATAAATTTAAGGAGGGAAAAATGACAGAGGAAGAGAACAAAGAAAACCGCCGGGAAGATGATTCCGGTACGGAACCGGAACCGAAAGCGGTCGGGTTTGCGCAGATAATCGCGGACAAAGACACCGAAATCGCCGCCCTGCGGAAATCGGAGAGCGAACTGAAAGAAAAGTTAGCGGCAGTCTCCCGGTTGTTTAACGAAGCGGTTGCCAGCTATAAAAACCGGGTGCTGGAATTGAACCCCGAAATTGCCGGGGAACTGATTGCCGGGGAGACGATTGAGGCGGTGAACGATTCCCTGGAAAAGGCCATCAGCCTGGTGGGACGGGTAAAGAAATCTGTCGAGAAAGAAATCGCGAATATCAAAGTGCCGGCCGGCGCGCCCGGCAGGCGGGCTGCCGATTTATCGGCGCTGTCACCGCGGGAAAAAATTCAATACGCAATAGGAGGTAAAAAATAATGGCACTGACATTAGCGGAAGCATCCAAATTATCCAATGACATCCTGCTCCAGGGCGTGGTAGAGACAATTGTGAAGGAATCCCCGATTTTACAGGTGATGCCATTCATCGAGATTGTCGGCAACGGGCTGACATACAACCAGGAAAAAACTTTGCCGGACATTGATTTTTACGATGTCGGCGATAACTGGAGCGAATCAACGCCGACCTTCGAACAGAAAGTTGCCAACCTGAAAATCATGGGCGGCGACGCGGATGTAGACAATTTTCTGAAAGCCACCCGGAGCAATGTGCAGGACCTGGAAGCCGCGGTGGTGGAACTGAAAGCCAAAGCGTTGCGGAACAAGTTCGAAGACACTTTCATTTATGGCGATTCGGCCGGCAACGCCAAACAATTCGACGGTTTGAGAAAACTGATTAACACCGGCACGCCAAGTCCGCAGGTGATTGCGGCCGGCGCCGGCGGCGCAGCGCTGACCCTTTCGCTGCTGGACCAGTTGATCGACGCGGTGCAAGGCGGCAAACCGGACATGCTGCTGATGAGCCGGCGTTCACGGCGGAAAATCAATGCGCTGGTCCGGGCATCGGGCGGGATGATGGAATCCAACCGCGACGCCTGGGGCAATTTCGTCCAGTACTGGGACGGTGTGCCCATTTGTGTCAGCGACTGGATTTTGGATACGCATGTGCTGGCCGGCGGCGTGGAGACGGGGACAACCGGCGGCGCCTGTTCCTCGATTTACGCTTTGCAGATGGGCGAAGGCGCGCTTTGCGGACTGACGGCGCCCGGTTTTGTGACGGTGGAACCGATTGGTTCGCTGGAAACGAAAGACGCCAGCCGCAACAGAATCAAATGGTACGTCTCGCTAGCGCTATTCAGCGCCATCAAAGCCGCCGCGCTAATCGGCGTGCAGGATAACTAAAACAAGCAATCAGCTTTCAGCTGTCAGTGTTCAGCCCATCCGGTTGATAACTGACGGCTGAAGGCTGCTGAAGAGGTGAAATATGAACTTAGTAGACATGAGGGCGATTGTAAGGCGGGACCTGCACGATGAAGACGCCAATAATTACCGCTGGACGAATGATGAACTGGACCGGCACATCGGCCATGCGGTGAAGGATTACTCAGAAGCCGTGCCTTATCAGCAAAAAACAGTTAAGGCAACAACTTCCGGCTCACGGGAAATTGATATTTCCGCTCTGAGCGACCGGATAATGGTTGAAGCGGTGGAATACCCGGCGGGGATGTTTCCCTGCAGATTCCAGCGTTTTTCGTTGTGGGGCGATACCGTTACTTTACTTGGTGACGAGATTCCGGACGGTTCGAACGCCTGTATTTACTACGGCCAACTGCATACACTCAACGTCAGCACTTCGACGATTGCAGCCTGGCAGGAAGACTTGATTACCACTGGTGCCTGCGGCTACGCCGCCGTGGAGTGGGCCGTTTATGCCATCAACCGCGTTAACACCGGGGGAGACGCAACATCCGGCGAATTACTGAACTGGGGCAAAGAGAAACTGGCGTTCTTCCGTCTGGAACTGAAAAGACTGGGCCGGAAAAACCGGGTGCGGGTGTGTTCCCTTTACCGTCCTTTTCACCGGCAGGTATCAAAAACCACCGATTACGGGCCGGCGGGGAAGGAATAAAAGATGAGGACATTATCAGCGACATTGCTGGCAGCGCAGCGATCGGCCAGTCACACCCCCGCGGTAAAAATTGAGGTTAAAAACAAGATGACCGGCGTGACCCGCCTCAACTGGGAGAGGTTATACCGGGGCAGCGAAGACGAATATTTTCATGGGATGACTGTGGCGGGGGACGGTTCGCTAATCAGGGTTCGAATTACTTTACCGGCCGATGGGCGGAAACTATACTGGCAGCGGACGGCAAGCCCCGGTTCTCAATCAGATTTCAGCGTCTGGACTTACGCCAATCAGTATAACTGCCTGGCGGCAGCCGCAGCCGCGCACGGCAACGAAGTTTCCATTTTCTGGATAAACGGCAACCGTGAATTGAAACGTTTGAAAAGCACGAATTACGGCGCCAGCTGGCTGAGCGAACTGCTCGATTACGCGCCTTCAACCGATGTCCATGGTTTGACCGCGGCATATAAACCCAACGGCGACCTGGCAATTTTCTACACTGAACAGATGAACCTGCGGATTAAAAAATGCGTTGGCGGGAACTGGCAATCCGCCGCGGTTTGGGATAAAATCACCGGGGATCTATCCAGCGTCAGCACAATTTACGACCGCGATTGGAATTTGTTGTTAAACGGGCAGGACGCAAACGGCAATTATAAGGTCTGGTCGCTGGTTTTGGGTGACGGCGGCGATGTGACCGCCGGGGTATGGGCGTCTTTGCAGGAACTGGCTTCAGCCCCGGCCGGCGGCAATTTTGAATACGGCGCGGCATTCCTGGATAAACCCGATGTCTACCGGGCTGCCTATGTGGAAAAATTCAGCGGTGTGCAAAGTTACAGCCGTCCGTTTTTTCTAAATTCAATTACCGATTCAAGGTTTTCGGACAATTTGTGGTGCGAACCTTCACCTTTTAACCTCGTAAGTGAATACGGTTTGGTGATGGCGCATGCCGGGAATTCCGTCTGGCTGTCGACGGCGAACGGCGTCTGGTGGGCTAATCTGCCAGAGACGAGTCTGGACATTACCTCCGATGTTCTCGAAGTAAAATATGAAACCACACCACAGGAAGGCCACCTGCAGGTGACACTGAGGAATGACGACGGTAAATACCAATCTCCGGGTACCGGTAATCTGGCTTTGTTGAACATCGGCAGTCAAATCGAGTTCAGTCCGGGTTACGTTACCGCTCTGGACAATGAAACGAGCGCCGGTCCGGTCTTCTGGCTGGATAGTTGGGAACACAGCAGCGCCGGAGGCAGCAGCAGTCTAACGCTGTACGGCATCGACGGCTGGCATTTACTGGCAAACTGGCGGGCCGGGCACCAATTCCGCTGGAACAAGGATGCCAATGAGATGTCGGTAAAACAGTTGCTGGCGCTGGTTTTCGCCAGAATCGGCATCCAGCTGGCGGCGCAGTCTGAATCAGCGTTTGCGGATGGTTTTTATCCCGATTTTACGATTCATCCCAATGACCGCGGCGACCTGATTATCCGGCGTTTACTTTCTTTTATCCCGGATGCGGTATTCATTGAGGGCTTACAGGCTTATCTGGTCAATCCGCAATCTACCGATAACGCCGTTTACGCATACGGACAGGCCCACCTCATCCGGCAGGGGAAATACCGTTCCGGCGGCTGGCAGACAAATCAGGTCCGTATCGAAGGCTGCGACCCGGCCAGCGGGGAACCGGTAATCACGGATGCGTTTTCCTGGGAGCAAATGGCGTTTTTTTACGACCGGGCAAAACAGGTTGCGGATAGAAATATCGGTAATGTCACTGCGGGCCAGAATCTGGCGAGCAGTTACCTGCGCAAGGCGGAAATAGAATCAACCGGCGGTTTGATAACCACGCCGGTCAATTGCGGTCAGCAGTTATATGATGTCGTGGAAATCACCGACCAGCGGGCCGGGCTGGCGGCGGCGAAGAAACGGGTATTGGGCATCACGTTAAATTACCTGTCGGAGCGCGGGGAATACCAGCAGCAGCTGTTATTGGGGGGAGTTTAAAAATGACGGTAAAAAAGGCGATATTAAGAAGTTTTAATGCAGGCAGTTATTCCGCCACGGTGGAGATTACCGGCAGCGGCAAGACTTATCTGGAGGGGGTCACGGTGGCGCGGAATTTACCGGCGGCAGAGATGATGGCGGGCCGGAACCTGGCAGTGCTCTTTTTTGATGAGCATAACGTGAAAGACGCGGTAGTAGTGGCCGTTTATATTTAACGATTAATCGGATTTGCCTCTGATTAAACGCTTGATGGCCGTGTAAGAAATAATTACGCCGACGATGATGACCAGAATACCGAGTACAGCAAAGGGGTCATGTCTTAACCGGGTAAACTCATCCCCCAGCGAACCCCATGCGCCCATGAAACCGGCCCAATTTACTTCCGGACTTTGCCACATGCCAATACCCAGCACCAGGATAATGACACCGGCGACCAGAATGATGAAAGCTTTGATTCTGGTTATCAGTGGGCTGCTTTTACTTTTCTTCGCGGGCATTTTGATTTAAACTCCCGATGTACCGTTCTTTGGGACATTATGGTGCTTTTTGATAAAGACCATCAATCATAATTACTATCCGATACTGCCGCCCTGGATGATGCGTAAAATATCATGATAAGAAATTACCAGGAATAAAAGCATCAGCAGTATAAAACCGATGGAGTGCACCATGGCTTCGGTTTTAGGTGAAATCCGTTTTCCGTGCCGCACCCATTCCAGCAGCACGAAAACAATGCGGCCGCCGTCCATCGCCGGAATCGGAAAAATGTTTAGAATACCAAGGTTCAGGCTGATAACGGCCGCAAAACTCAACAGATTAGCAATCCCGGTCTTGACAATTTCACCGGTCAACTGCGCAATTCCTACGGGTCCGGTAAAACTGACGGGGACTGACCCTCGAATCATCCCGATAACACCGGTAACAAAAAGCACAATCATGTTCCAATAGCTGGTAATGCCATTGGGAATGGCGACCCAGAACTGATCGCTTTTCCGTACGGCATTCGTTATCGCCACGCCGGTAGCACCCCGGTTGGCGGGGGCGTTGGCCTGCGGTGTCAGCTTCACGTCCGCGACGGTGCCGTTATAATGCTTGATGGTGACGGTAACTTCGGTGCCCAGGTTCGCCAGGATGATATTTTCATAATCATTAACATTTTGTACCGGCTGTCCGTTGACATCGAGAATAACATCATTGACTTTGATGCCGGCGTTGGCGGCGGGCGAATTGGCTACTATCTCCTCGACAAAAACCTGGCCCTTGTCGCTGGAATTGACGTTGACCGCTTCCAGGTGCGGAATCATAAAGGCAATAGATAGCAAGATAATCGGCAGCACGATATTCATGATGGAACCGGCACTGAGCACGATTAAGCGGACCGGGATGCTCTTGCCCGCCAGACTGCCGGCAACATTGGGGTCTTCTTCTCCGGCCAGTTTATTGAATCCGCCGAGGGGAATGGCATTCAATGAATAAACGGTCTCGCCTTTTTTAACCGAGAATAACCGCGGCGGCAGGAAGATGCCGAATTCCTCCACACGCACTTTAAAAATTTTGGCAGTAAAGAAATGTCCCAGTTCATGGGCGAGGATAAGGATGATTAATATCAGAAAAAACGATACCAGGGTAATCAGCATTTTTTATCCTGACGGTAGAGTTCAAGCGTTTTGGCGCTTGCCCATTTATCTACTTCCATAATAGCATCAAGTGTCGGATGGGGTATGTTTTGATGCGCGGCCATGACCCCCGCAACCAGGCGGGCGATACCGGTAAAGTTAATTTCTTCTTTCAAGAACAGGTCTACTGCGATTTCATCGGCGGCGCAGAGCGCAGTTGGAGCGGTGCCGCCGGTTTTCGCCGCACTCATGGCCAGTTCCAGACAGGGGAACTTCATAAAATCCGGCTTATCAAAGGTCAGTTCTTTAATCTTGGTCCAATCAAGTTTCGGCAATTCCGGATTCGGTAGGCGCTCCGGATAAGTTAAGGCATACTGGATGGGCAGACGCATATCGGGGCAAGCCATTTGGGCTTTGAAAGAACCATCCACAAATTCGACCATCGAATGGATGACGCTCTGGGGATGAACGATAACCTCAATTTGCGCCAGCGGCACATTGAATAACCAGTGGGCTTCGATGATTTCCAGCCCTTTGTTCATCAGTGTGGCACAATCAATTGTAATTTTTTTACCCATCTGCCAGGACGGGTGCTGCAGCGCCTGCTGGGGCGTGACTTTATCCAGTCGCTCCGCGGAAAAATTGCGGAAAGGACCACCGGAAGCAGTCAATAGGATTCGCTTTACCGGCATAGTTTCTCCGTTCAGGCACTGCCAGACGGCGCTGTGTTCGCTGTCAGTGGGGAGAATTTGCGCGCCGTTTTTTTGGGCTTCCCGGGTGATAATTTCCCCGGCCATCACCAGCGGTTCTTTATTGGCAATGGCAATTTTTTTGCCCGCTCTGACGGCGGCCAGCGTGGAGGCTAAACCGGCTTTGCCGGAGGTGGCGATAACGACAATATCCACGTCCGGATGGGCGGCAATTTCTTCCATGGAGAGCAGTTTACAGTTTTGAGCAATGAGTTTTGAATTTTCGTTTTTTTGGCAATAAATAAATTCGGGTTTGAATTCTGCGATTTGCGCTGATAACAGTTCCAGGTTTTGTCCGGCGGCCAGCCCGACCACACGGAAACGGCCGGCCAAATTGCGGACAACCTGCAGCGTTTGCCGTCCGATGGAGCCGGTGGAACCGAGAATTGCCAGATTTTTCACTGAACCAGCCATAATTGCCCTTATATTAGCGACGAAATCTTAAGTACATAGTACTGGAGACGGGAATATCAGTCAACCCGGAAGAAGCGGTCAGACGCAACTAGTATTCTTGAACGTCATATTTGCTTGTGATAATATCCATACGTAACGATTTTGTCAGAGGGAATTAAAATGGCTGAGAAAGAAGCGAAAAAAAATACCGTGGGGAAACCGGCCGCCGACCTGAAAAGCATTATCCGGACAGTCCCTGATTTTCCTAAGGCGGGGATTAATTTTTATGATATTACGCCCATTTTAAAAGACGGGCGGGCGCTGGCTTATACCATTGACACCATGGCCGACCATTTCAGCAATATGAACATCGATGTGGTGGTTTCGATGGAAGCCCGGGGATTCCTGTTCGGGCCGACGATTGCCTATAAATTGGGCGCCGGATTTGCACCGGTGAGAAAGTTGGGTAAATTACCCTGGGATACGCATCAGGAACAATATGCCCTGGAGTACGGCACGGACACCATTGAAATGCATCAGGATGCAATTCTAAAGGGGGAACGGGTGCTGATAATCGATGATGTGCTGGCGACCGGGGGCACCGCCAAAGCGGTGACCAGACTGATTCAAAAAATGAACGGTAAGATAATCGGCGCGGCTTTTGTGATTGAGTTGACGGCTTTGAAAGGGCGCAAGAATTTGAAGGACGTGCCGGTTTATTCGCTGCTGCAGTACTAAAACAGGAGAGATTCGAAGGTAAAGATTTCTCCCTCTTCCTGTACATTTGCTTCGCTCAATAACTACACTTCGCTCCGGCTTAGTACAGCTTGAATAATGCTGCAATGTAATAGACCACCATGGCGGCGAAAACCAGGCTGTCCAACCTATCGAGCATACCGCCGTGTCCGGGGAAAATACTTCCCGAATCTTTGACGCCGGTATTCCGCTTGAATAAGGATTCGACCAAGTCTCCGACCTGTCCGAAAATGCTGACCAGCAAAGCGACGATAATCAGCTGCCACCAGTGCAGGTAATTACTGACACGCAACGGCGTATTGAGCAGGAATAACAGACTCACCGCCACGGCACCGATTAACCCGCCGATTGCGCCTTCCCAGGTCTTGCCGGGGCTGATGGACGGGGCAAGTTTCCGTTTCCCTAAAGCGCTACCGATGAAGTAAGCAGCCGAATCACATCCAAATGATGTGAAAATGGCTAAAAAGACCCAATTCCGGCCGGCGTTGGATGCGCTGCCGCCTAATCCCCGCAGCGCGACGAAATAACCCAGGAACCAGCCGATATACAAGACCCCGGCCAGTGTCCACGACCAATCGGCGAAAGCCCCTGGTTTTTGCTTTCTGGATAAGAGTAGTATCAAGGAGACTATCATGCCGGTGGTAATCACCGCGGGGAGGAGTAATGACGTATCGAAATGCGGCGCCAACCAGTGATTTATAGGCGCGTTGCGGATGACGACCAGCAGTACCGTCCAGATGATTCCAAAAACGATAAGCGCCTGTGTTTTCAGTTCTCTGGTCAGCCGGAAGAATTCAATCGCAGCCAGCAAACCGATGACGGCTGCCGCAATCGTAAAATACGGGTCACCAAACCAGACAATAATACTGAGAAGAGGTATTGCCCAGACGGCTGTAATAATCCGGTTTTTCAGCATTTACACCGCTTATAATCCGCCGAAACGGCGGTTCCTTCGGCTATACTCGACCAGGGCTTTATCAATATCTTTTTTACCGAAGTCAGGCCAGAGGACATCGGTAAAATAAAACTCACTGTAAGCCGTTTGCCAGAGCAAGTAGTTACTTAATCGCATTTCGTTGGCGGTGCGGATGAGCAGGTCGACATCCGGCATATCGCCGGTATAAAGGTAACGGCTGAAAGATTTTTCATCGAGCGGCTGCGGTTTGTCCGGGTCGTTACTGAACCGGGTCACAGCGTCCACAATTTCCGCCCGTCCCCCGTAATTCAAGGCAATTCCCAGTGTCAGACCGGTATTCCCGGCCGTCAGCAACATCGATTTTTGAAGGGCGCTTTGCAGGCTTTCCGGTAATCCGGCTAACCGGCCGATGTGGCGGATGCGGATATTTTTCTCGTGGATTTTCTGAAGCTGTTCCCCGACAAAATGCTCTCCGAGCTTAAACAACCCATTAATTTCTGATTCCGGACGGTTCCAGTTCTCCGTTGAAAAGATGTAAAAAGTAACATACTTCACGGGTAATTCGGTGATATATTGAACCATGCGCAGCATGTTCAGCAGACCTTCCCGGTGGCCGCTGAGGCGGGGCAAACCGCGTTTGGTGGCCCACCTGCCGTTCCCATCAGGTACAATGGCGATATGGTTTGGTATCGACGAGATGCTTGCTGCGGTCTGTTTCATTCTGACGCTCTCTGTGAAGCGGAGGGTCTGACGGCTAGACAGCCATCACCTCTTTTTCCTTCTCTTTGCCGATTTGTTCCAAATTTACAGTATAGCTGTCAGTCAGTTTTTGCAACTGATTTTGAAATAGTTTATGCTCATCCTGAGAAATTTCCTTATTTTTCTCCTGAGTTTTCAGTCTTTCCAGTGCGTCGCGCCGTTCGTTGCGGATGGCTATTTTACCCTCTTCAATGCGTTTGTGGACGATTTTTAATAATTCCTGCCGTCGTTCTTCATTGAGCGGCGGAATTGCAATCCGGATGACACGCCCGTCATTAATCGGGTTTAATCCCAATTCGGATTTCTGAATGGATTTTTCGATGCTGGAGATGCTGTTTTTGTCCCAGGGCTGTACCATCAGTAAGTTCGCCTGGGGCGCAGTGATGCTGCCAAGTTGATTGAGCGGTAAAACCGTACCGGCATAATCAATCTTGAGGTGTTCGATTAAGGAGGGAGAAGCATGCCCGGTGCGGATGGTGGCGAGTTCTTTCTGTATCACTTCGATTGTTTTTTTCATCTTGATTTCAGCGCCTGAGATGTTCGGATTATTGATCATTTTCATTCTCCTGATACGATAGTACCAATGGATTCACCCATAACCACACGTTCGATGCTGTCTTTGGTCCGAAAATCAAAAACGATAATAGGCAGTTTATTTTCGCGGCATAAGGAAAGCGCTGTGGCGTCAATTACTCCCAAACGCAGGTGCAGCGCTTCCGTCAGGGTCAGTCTATCAAATTTTTTAGCGGAATGGTCTTTTTGCGGGTCGGCATTGTAAATGCCGTCGACATGGTGCGTGGCCTTTAGCACCACCTCGGCTTCCATCTCGATAGCCCGCAGGGCGGCGGCGGTATCGGTGGTCATGAACGGATTTCCCGTGCCGGCGGCAAAAATAACCACGATGCCTTTTTCCAGGTGGCTGATGGCGCGGCGCCGGATGTAAGGCTCAGCGACTTTGGTAACGTCAATGGCAGTTTGAGTGCGCGTTTCTACGCCGATTTTTTCCAGTGCATCCTGCAGCGTTAAAGCGTTGATAATCGTGGCCAGCATGCCCGCATAATCGGCAGTCACCCGGTCCATACCGTTTTTGGCCGCCTCGGCGCCTCGCCAGATATTACCGCCGCCGACAACAACGGCAACCTGAACGCCCATTTCGGAAACGTGCTTGATTTGTGTGGCGATTTTCGAGACTACAGCCGGGTCAAAGCCATAGGCAGAATTGCCTTTGAAGGCTTCACCACTGAGTTTGAGCAGGATACGCTTATACTTGGGAGCCGTCATTGGTATCCACCTTCAGCATCTATTTAGATAATTTATACTGAGGGCCGGGTATCTATACTCCAGCGATTCTGCATTCTGCCTGACCGAGCTCAAATCTGGCGAACCGGTTGACCTTAATGTTTTCGCCGGTTTTGGCGATAGCATCGTTGATAAGGTCCTGAATGGTCAGTTCCGGGTTTTTAATAAAAGGCTGGAGAAGTAAGCAAGCGACTGCGGGAGTTAAGTCGGCATCCTTGGGCATTTTCTCTTCTGAGATACAGATTGGTTCCTGAGCGGCAATTTGCATCGCGATGTTGTGTCCGAGTTCTTTGAAAATCTCGTTGCGGGCAACAAAGTCTGTTTCGCAGTTCAGTTCGACCATCGCACCGATTCTGCCGCCGGTGTGGAGGTAAGTCATTACCGCACCCTGGTTAACCGTGCGTTGGCTTCTCTTCTGTACCTTATTGATGGAATTTGTTTTCAGGGTTTCCAGCGCTTTTTCAAAATTACCCTGATGCTGTAATAATGCGGTGCGGCATTCCATGATACCGGCGCCGGATTTATCTCTTAATTCCTTTAATTGGGTAGTGGAAATATCCATGGTTATTTATCGTCGGGGGTGAAAATCTCCGGTTCGGAGCCTTTGGCCTGTGCGGTCGAAGATGCTTCAGCCGGATTTGCCCCTTCTCCTTCCTCTGTTTTTATCGGGGTCATCATTGCTTTGCCGGCCAGAACAGCGTCGGCAATGCGGTGGCAGATCAGTTTAACAGCCCGGATGGCATCGTCATTGGCCGGAATCGGATGGTCGATATCGTCGGGGTTGGAGTTGGTATCGACAATGGCGATAATCGGGATGCCGACGCGTTTGGCTTCGGCAATGGCGATATTTTCTTTCACGGTATCAACGACGAAGAGGGCTGACGGCAGACTGGTCATGGCCTTGATGCCGCCCATCTGTTTGTTCAGCTTGGTGACTTCTTCTTCGATGCCCATGATTTCTTTCTTGGGTAAGCGGGCAAACTCGCCTTTAGCCTGCGAATCTTCCAGGCGGACCAGGTGGTCAATACGGGATTGAATGGTGGGGAAGTTAGTTAACGTTCCGCCGACCCACCGCTGGTTGACCCAGTACATCCCGCAGCGTTTGGCTTCTTCTTCGATGGCGTCGTGGGCCTGTTTTTTAGTCCCGACGAACAGTATCGTGCCGCCGGATGCGACAATGTCCTTCACGACGAGGCAGGCTTTGTCCAGCATACCGGCAGTTTGTTCCAGATTGATAATGTGGATGCCGTCCCGCTTGGTGAAGATATAAGTCTTCATGCGGGGATGCCAGTAGCTGGTCTGGTGCCCGAAATGTGCCCCGGCTTCCAGTAATTCCTTTATAGTTGTGTTGCTGTCTGGCAAAATATCCTCTCCCTTTCTAAGTTACAACACAGTATAACATAACCAATTATTCTACGGCAAACTTCAGGCATCGCCGGCCTGCCGGAGTAGTAATCGGTGCTGTTATGCTGCCTGTCTTGTTCTCTTTATTATAATACTAAATATTATACCACTAAGCATCCGGGGATTGCCTCTTGGAAAAGTATTCCACCGGCACTTTAGTGTATCCCATTTTACTAAAAAATGATTTGGAAACGGCGTTTTCCGGTTCGATCAGACCGGCGGTGATATCGAGGCCCAGTGCTTTCATCTGCAATTCCAGGGTTGTCACCAGTTTAGAGGCGATGTTTTGGCGGCGGAAATCCTTTGATACCGCCAGCCGATTAATCCAGCCTCTACGTCCGTCGTGGGTGCCCAGAACCACTCCCACCACTCTCCTATCCGCAGCCGCCACCAGGAAAATGGCTCGTCCGCCCTGGAGTTCTTTCGCCAGGTGTGAGCGGCTTTCCCGTCCGTTGGGCTTAAAATGGATGCCGGCCTCCGTCCACAACGCAGTCACCTGTTCGTAATCGTCTATAGTGAATTCGCGAATAATAATATTGTTAGTGTTCATCAACAAATACTCTCTTAAAATGCAGCTTATTCTCAGGAATTCTTTTTATCTTCTTCTGAAGGAGAGAGGGTAGAGTCTTCCTCCTTTTTAAGGAAGGATGGAAGGGAGAATTTTAGATTTTAGCATTTGAAAGAGCTAACATAAAAAATATCAATTTACGGCTTCACGCAATGGATGAGTAAAAACAACGAACCGGCATCGCGCCATTTCTGCAGGTAGGGGTGTTCCCGGCATTCGGCCACAGAAGGGCGCGGCTCAACCATTTTTTTCAGGATAAAACCGGTGCTGACGAGAGGATTGATGTATTCTGCCAGCGTTCGTGGAAACACCGGAATGGCAAATTGTTCGACCTGTTTTTTTATTTCTTCAGGAGCATTAGAAAATTGCCAGTGCTCCACCCGCTGGGTCTTGCTATAGTATCCGGAAACCGTCAGCTTTTCCTGATTGCTCTGCCGGTCGGTGACCCAGCCGAAACCTTTGGTCATAAAACACGGGTGGGATACACTGAAAAAGAAATCGCCGTTTTTCTTCAGTACCCGGTGTATTTCGATAACGGCCTTATCGAAGTCGGGGCTGTCCATCAGCGCCATCGTGGAAACGACAGTATCAAAGGATTCGTCTTTGAAAATGGCAAGGTCGGAGAAAGAGGCCGTTTCGTAGCGGATGCCCAGCGGTTCCTTTTTTTCGGCCTGCCGGGCGTATTCAATCAGCCTGGGCGAAATATCAATGCCGGTCATTTTCGCGCCCATGCGGGCGAAGATGCGTGTATTGTAGCCTTCGCCGCAGCCTGCATCCAGCACCTTTTTCCCGTTGAGATTGCCGGCGAGCTTTAAAAAAGCGGGATTATTGAGGTGTTCGCGAAAGGTATCCCAGCCTTTGCGGACGTGCTCCGTCCAGACGTCGGCATTATCGTCCCAGTGCCGGGCGACTTCTCCCTCAGTGATTGTTTCAGGGTTGCTTTTTGACCGGTGCGTGTTCATTTTCACTCTGTTTAAAATCAGTAAATTCGATATAAATATTAGCACATTTCAGCCTGTTATTTAGGCATTCGAGGCTAAACAGGCACAAATATTTTTTTAAACAGGCACAAAAAAACCTCAAAACCTATTGACAAGCGTGCATTTATGATTTATGATTCTGACAAATAGGCACAAAAGGAGGGAGAACTAGAATGCAGGCTTATTGTGTGAAATGCCGCGCCAAGAAGGAAATGAAGAACGCCAAAGCGATTACCATGAAGAATGGTAAGCCAGCTACCCAAGGCGTCTGCCCGACTTGCGGCACCAAGATGTTCAGAATCGGCAAGTAGTAACAATTCCTATGTAGAAAATAGGCATCCTTCTTCGGAAGAATGCCTATTTTCTTTTTTAACGGGGTTGATTGAACGAAGAATCTGAAATAATCTCGGGATTTGAGGGAACTAAAATGAATTTACAAAAATTTGTTTTGGATATATATAACCGCCGTTATCAAGAACTGGCACAAACTGTGAATGGTTTGACCACCGAACAACTGCAATACCAGCCCAAGCCGGAATCCAACAGCATCGGCTGGCTGATCTGGCATGCAACCCGTTCTCAAGATAGAATGAACGCCGACCTTTTCGGCGAAGACCAGTTGTGGGTGACCGGCGGATGGTATTTAAAATTCAGCCGTTTACCGGACCAGAACGATACCGGTTATGGCCACACTCCGGCCCAGTTGGCGGATTTCAAAGCGCCGGATGCGCAGGTTTTGCTTGATTATGCCCGCGGTGTGCATGAACTCACCATCGAATATATCATGACTCGTCTGACCGAAAACGATCTGGAGCGGGCAGTATACAGTCCGACATTAAAAACTACCAGCACGGTCGAACAACGGGTTCTATCGACGATTAACGATTTCCAGCATATCGGGCAGGCAGGTTATGTACGCGGCTTGCTGAGTGGGATAGGGTGGTACGGGCGGTAAGAAAGGTTTAAGGATTACGTTTTTCGCGCTGGTATATCCCCTTCACCCCTTCATACTCTCCGATTTTCTCCCCCAGTTTATAGAAGCCGCGTCCCAGCCAGATTATGGGGTCAAGTTTGGACTCGTCCCGCTCCCCATTGGCTTTGATTTTATCCGCGTCGACATGCTCCAGCAGGACTTCTCCGATAAATAAATCGTGGTCGCCGACGTTATGGAATCCCACCAGCTTGCACTCCAGGTTTACGGGACATTCGGCGATGATGGGCGGTTTCACCAGTTTGGAAGGCAGCGCGGTCAGTTTGTATTTGGCAAACTTATCCACATCCCGCCCACTGTAAACTCCGATGCCGCGCACGGCGTTGAGCAGATTAGTCGGCGGTAAGTTGACGGTGAATTCTTTCTGCTGCTTGATGAGTTCCCAGGAATAGCGCGTTTCCCGGATGGCGATACCGACCCAGACCGGTTCCCGGATGCTCAGATTAAATATTTCCCCGAGCGTAATAATATTCGGCTTACCGACGGCATCAATCGAAACTACCAGCCCTGCCGGCGTCGGGAAAATGGGACGATAAGTATTTCTGGTTACTTTGGAGTTCATAGGCGTGCACCCCCTGTTAAAGGTTCGAGAAGTCGATTAAATTCACCCTAAGCTGCCACCGGCGTACGCTGGCATAGTTCCGCAATCAGGATATTCAGCGCCAGTTCTTCAGAGTATTTACCGGTCTTGATGGCGATATCCGTCTCCAGCAACTGCTGGTAGACCTGTTTGATGCGCGGCATCGAGTAACGGTTGGCCTGTTCCAGTGTCTTCTTGACCACATACTCCGAGGCGACGCCCAGCCGCGGCCGCATGTCGGCTTCTTTGACGCCCTGTCTTTTCATTTCCCGCACGCGGACAATCAAACGCATCTGCCGGTACAGCATCGAAAGCAAATATGTCGCTGTGGCGCCTTTATCCGTTAATTGCTGGAGTAAGGATTCGGATTCATTGGCCTTGAATTCCATAATGGCATCCACCAGATTGAATACGGTGCTTTGCTGGGTGTAACTGACCAGCGCTTTGACGTCTTTTTCTTCAATCTGCCGCCCCTGGGCGTAAGTGGCCAGTTTGTTCAGTTCGCTGGACATCACCCAGAGGTTGCTGCCAATCAAACGGATAAGTAGATTCAGCGCCGGCAGGGAAATCTTGCTGCCTTCTTCAATGACATGGTTGGTAACCCACTGCCGTAGCTCGGGAGCTTTCATTAGCGGGAAATTCTGGATTTTAGCTTTGGGGGAAATCATTTTCAGCAGGGGATTGTTATCTTTAAGTTCGTCTTCGATTAGCACCAGGACCGTGCTGGGCGGGAGTTTGAAAATGCAGTTGCCGAATGATTCGTAGGCGGCCGGCTGCTGTTCGAGCTTTTTGGCGGTTTTGGCTTTATTTGAAGGGGCCTTAACGCCGAATCTGTCCAGCAGCCCCTGAACAAGCACCAGCCTTTTTTCAGATAAAAACGGCGCCGATTCGCAGACGGCCCGGAATTCGTCGGCCTGCACCGTTTTGCCGTCGAGGGTATTGGTATTGGTGGACAGCATCCCCTGGTCACCGATACCCTTCCTGATAGTATCAAGCTCACGGGCAATAGAGAAATCATCCTCTCCCGATAGTATGTAGAACAACTGTTATCCTTTCGATTATTGATAATGTTTTCAACAATAGATGCAAACTGATTGTCATTCTGAAGTTACGAAGTACCTGAAGAATCTGGTTGTCTTCCCCTCCTACTAGATACATTCGCTTCGCTCAGTATGACAAAGTGGGAATGAGTCCTTTTTCCTAGGTTGGAATTATCCCGTGCTTTCTATCCGGCAGGTCTTCCTCTTTATTGATGACCATTTCCAGCGCGGCAATCAGTTTCACTCTGGTTTCCGCCGGGTCAATGACATCGTCCACATGGAGGTGCTCCGCGGCGCGGTACGGATTGGCGAATTCCTCACGGTACTGCCGGATTTTTTCCTGCAGCAGTTCCGCCTGGTTTCCCGCTTTCTCCAGTTCTTTCCGGAAAATAATCGGCGCTGCGCCTTCGGCGCCCATCACGGCTAGCTCCGTAGAGGGCCAGGAGAAGACCATGTCCGCGCCTAAATCTTTGCTGCACATGCCGAGGTAAGAGCCGCCGTAGGCTTTGCGGATGGTGACGGTCAGTTTGGGTACGGTCGCTTCGGAATAGGCATAAAGCATCTTGGCGCCGTGGCGGATGATGCCGCCCCACTCCTGTTCGGTGCCGGGCAGGTAACCGGGAACGTCCACCAGATTTATAACCGGGATATTAAACGCATCGCAGAAGCGGATGAAACGGGAAGCCTTATCGCAGGCGTCAATATCCAGGCAGCCGGCCTTGGACATCGGCTGGTTGGCGATAATGCCCACCGTCCAACCGTTCAGTCTGGAGAAGCAGGTGATGATATTGGTGGCGAAGATCGGGAACAGCTCGAAGTAATTCTTTTTATCGTCATCCCGCTTATCGAACACCCGCTCGATGATTTTCTTCATATCATAAGGCCGGTTAGGGGCATCGGGGATAATTTCAAAGATTGTTTTGTCGAGGCGGTTGGCCTTATCGACAGTTCCGGTGCGAGGGGGCAGTTGTTCGCGATTGCTCTGCGGCAGGTAGCTCAGCAATTCGCGGATATTCTGGAAGCATTCCGCTTCGTTTTCTTCGGAACGGCAAACGACGCCGGATTTTTTCTGGGCAGCGGCCGCGCCGCCGAGTTCTTCATCGCTGATATCCTGTCCCGTAGTTGCTTTAACGACACGAGGGCCGGTGATATAAGCGTAGCTGATGCCTTTAACCATAAAGATAAAGTCCATCAACGCCGGGGAATAAACCCCGCCGCCGGCGGTCGGGCCGAGAATCGCGCAGATTTGCGGGATAATGCCGGATGCCTGCACGTTGCGGCGGAAAATCTGGCCGTAACCGGCCAGGGAATCCACCCCATCCTGAATCCGGGCGCCGCCGGAATCATTCATTGCGATGACCGGACAGCCCACTTTGACGGCGCTGTCCATCAGGTTGCAGATTTTTTTGGACTGCATTTCGGCCATGGTGCCGCCCATGCTGGTGAAATCCTGAGCATAGACATAGACTTTGCGGCCGTCGATTTCCCCGTAGCCGGTAATCACGCCGTCAGCGGCGACGTCCTCATACGCCCCGACATTGCGGTTGCGGGCGAACATGCCGGTTTCGTGAAAAGTGCCTTTGTCCAGCAGGGTATTGATGCGCGCCCGGGCCGATAGTTTGCCTTTCTTTTCCTGCGCGGCGACGCGTTCCTTCCCGCCCATTTCGGTTATTTTCTGACGCCGTTCTTTAAGTTCGGCGAGCTTTGTTTCTTTCGGGGATTTGTCATCACTCATCTGGTGTTATTATCCTTATTTTTATTCCGGGTGGCGGCAACGTTTATTTGGGGTTGTCCGGTAAGTCCTGTTTGCCGAAATTTTGCATCAGTTTTTTAATTGCGGCGGCCAGCTCCTGGCTGTTGCGCAGCCGTTCGACGAAAATGGGGCACCCTTCCAGCAGCGAGTTCTGGGCGGAGGTAGCCATACTGGATAACAGGTTCTGCAAACCGGCATCGTTCGGCATGGCGGAGGTACCGCCGGGAATTTGTGATTCAAGCTGGCGGCGGAGGTCTTCGGCGGTAAACCGCATCGGCATCACGCAGGATTTATACCAGGGGCATTCCTTGCACTGGATGACGCCGTAGGCTTCATTCAAGATATCAGTCATTGTAGTTCTCCCACAGATAGGGGCAGCCCGTTAACAGGCATGTATCTGTACTTAAATGGTACTTAATCTCAGGCAAAATATCAAATGAGAGGGGTAGTGGAGGAAATTTCAATAATCAATAGTCAATAATCAATTAAATCCTAATTTCTAATATCGAAATACTAAACAAATCCAAATAGTGAATATCAAATTGCATTCGCCCACTGCGAGGAATGTAATGACGTGGCAGTTTCCCACTTTAAAAATCGTAATTTAGTATTTGTTTGGTTATTGGTGTTTGGATTTAGGAATTTATTTTTTAACCCGTGTTAATTGAAAAACCAGCGGGTTTTCCGCATCCGGGCAGGCGACGGTGGTTTTATCCGGGTCTTTCTCCCAGGGGAAGGAGCCGCCGGACTGTAAACCGGCGACAAACGGGAACAATGAATAAAATGCCCAGGCACACATTCCGGCCGGCAAAGTATCCCCGATAATGAACTCATCCCCGACCTTATGCCCGGCGCTGCAAGTGCCTTTTTGGCTGATGACTCTGGCTTTTACCTGATACCACTCTGACATATTATTCCTCCGTTATAAAGTTATTCGGACTTTATTCTAGCAGAAAGATGAGGAGAGGACATTCTCACTCATTATGAATATCGTCTGAATGAAAATAATCATAATTGACAAACAGTCTCAAAAGTTATATATTTCATATCGAGGAAACACATTAAAAGGAAGAAAAAATGAAAAGATTAATTTTGTTAGCGATAGCCATTATTTCGGTATTGACCATAACTTTAAGCGCCTATGGGTGCACCGGTCTCACCGACCAGCAAATCGTATTAAAAATAATTGACACATCGAACAACGTAAAATCGTTCAAATTGGGAATGGACCTTTCAGAGAATGTGGGAAATGTGAGCGCAAAAGAAACAGGTACCGCATCCGTGAATAATGTCACCAAAGAGATGCTGATGAATAACAGTATAGTAATGGATAGTTCACCCGGCGGCACACAGACTGACACAATGGATGAATACCTGACCGGCGGTTATCTATATATTAAGCAAAATATCACCGGCACAGATCAGTGGGAAAAAATAAAGGTCGATGAATCAACGTGGACTGCTGAAGACCAGTTGGCGCAGCTGACAGAATTTTTACAGTCGGCAACCAGTATCTCCAGACTCGATGATGAGACAGTAAACGGCTTGGACTGCTACGTTTTTCAGATTACCCCGGACATGGCAGAAGTGTTAAAGTGGATGCAATCGCAATCTCAATCAAATCCCGAATTACAGAACCTTAATCCGGATGTGTTCAAATCAACTACGTTTAAGATGTGGATTGATAAAAAGAGCTTTTTCCCGCAAAAAGAAAACATCGATCTCACGATGGAAATAACATCGTCTGACATCGGCGACATGACGGCGACTACGACGACGCCAGGTTTCGATATAACCATGACCATGAGTGGGAATATTACCTATACCGATTACAACGTACCTGTGACTATTGAGCTGCCGGCAGCAGCTCAAAATGCCGTAGAAATACCTCAACCGTAACCGATAATATTTCCGGGGCTT
>Ga0181530_10002293_pt1 | contig 22992 bp, 20 predicted proteins | sample PEATcosm2014_Bin_42_FD_119769 | JGI IMG/M metagenome (GOLD analysis project Ga0181530, IMG submission 119769) | Peatland microbial communities from MTU Mesocosm Facility, Houghton, MI, USA - PEATcosm2014_Bin10_60_metaG | ecosystem: Environmental > Terrestrial > Soil > Wetlands > Peat | place... | reverse complement strand
GTGTGGGCAGAACCTGGAGGAGCATAGGGCGCTTGCGCCATCAAGGGAAGCGCGGCTACAAGCAGAACTGCCAGACCAATCGACAGAATAGAGAGCTTCTTCATGTATCATCCTTTATCGTTTGGGGTATGATTCGCAACCAACTCCCCCCTGGGTGGAGGTGCTGAACCACTAATTACAAGGATGAGAGGGAAAAAGCCGGATGTCGTTGTCCCATGACATTCTTGTAGCTGCGCCAGAGCAATCAGCCAGGGCCGAACTGAGAGCAGAGTTGGGGGGTGGGATGCTACGGTCAAATGTCCTGTAGCAGCAACCGTTCGGGAGCGGGCAGCAGGATTCTGCCTCGTCTCTTGGTCAGAATGCCGCTGCGCTGCCATTCGCTCATGACTCGGCTGACAGTAAACTGGGTGATGTTCGCTTCGGCAGCCAATTCCTCATTACGGACGAGGAGTTCGATCCCCCCGGAAACTCTGTGGCCAGTTCCACTGGCCAGGTTGACCAGCACTTCTGCCAGCCGCTGCCGGGCTGTGTGGCAGCTTAGCGCAACTTGCGCGGCGATAGACACATTCAGGTAGTCCGACGCAATCGACAAGGCATTGTCGAGCAATTTCGGATACTGCATTGCCAGGCTGCGTATTTTAACGTGGTCCCATACCAAGGTGTGGCTGTCCTTGACAGCTTCCGTGCTCAACAAATAATCGGAAGGTCTCGACACCAACGCCATGCCGCCAAACATCTCCCCGGGCGGGTACCAGTGCATGTGCAGTTTCTGTCCTCCTTGGGTCAGGAAAAAGCTTCTGGCGCCGCCGCTGAGAATCATGAATATGTGACTGGCAGGATGCCCCTGGTTTGTGATCACAGAGTTGGCCAGGAATCGCCGCTGGCGCGCAGCGGCCAGGATGGTGCTCATTTCAAGCGGAACAAGATGGTCCAGAAACGGTGGTTGCAGCTTTCTTACCAACGCGGTCAGCTCAGGCGTAGTCATGGTGTCGGCCCTCCGGGTGTTGGGCGCAGAATTATGGCCGTGATTCTATCCTGAATTGAGTTACTGTTGCCAACGGGTCGCCGAGTCGCTGATCATGCCGATGCTTTAGTTGCTCCAGGCGGTTCGCTTGGCACTGCCGTCACTGCTCGTGAGCAAGCTCAACATTGTTCTTGGGCAACGACGAAACCTGTCTCCGATGTAATCATTTCTTAGACAATCCTTTGACGAACCGTTCAGCACCGCGCAGTCAGTGGCGTTGGCTTTGAACCGTGACTGGCTGGAGGCTGTTAGCAAGTGGCATCAATTCGTATTCTCATCGTTGACGACTGCGAAGCCTGGCGTCGTATGCTCTGTACGATGCTCCAGGAACATTCAGACTGGCAGATCATCTGCGAAGCTTCGGATGGATTCGAAGCTGTTCAGAAAACTGAGGAACTTCAACCGGATTTGATTTTGCTGGATGTCGGGCTTCCCAATCTCAATGGCATCGAGGCCGCTCGTCAAATCTGCGCGATCGCTCCCCGTTCCAAAGTACTGTTCTTTAGCGAAATCCTGTGTTCGGAGGTGGTGCAAGAGGCCTTATGTATCGGCGCGCACGGTTACGTCCTGAAATCCGATACCGCACATGACCTCTTGCCTGCCGTGGAAGCTGTCATTGAGGGCAAGCGGTTTGTGAGCAGCAGGTTTGGGTCCTGCGATCCGGCCGGCCCTCAGGGCAACGATTCTCACGACACCCTCTTTATTGCGGGTTCCCGAAGCGCAAGGCAGATCGCACGTTCGATGACTGAATCGCAGGCACGAGAAGCCGCACAAGAGCGGCTGAAGAAGCTGGTAGAGATGGACGTGGCTGCGATCTTGCTCGGGTACGGTGTCGAGCGGAAAGAAGCACGACGCATCGCTTTCAACGCAGCGAACGATGCGCAGCAGTCAGCCGGCATGTTGCGCATGGTGAAGTTCAGATCGCCAGGCGTGAAGTGATTGTGAAGAAAAGCGCATGAGCGAGCCGGAACAATGCGTCAGTGGCGAACTCGGTGGTCTGGCCGCAGTTGTGCACGCGCATAAGCGGCGCTCATAGCTTGAGCCCCGACCAGGAGCGCATTTGCCAGCGTATTGGAAGGAGACCGGCCATGATCGACAGAAGAAACGGGGTGGACGGAAAGATTTGTAGCACTTGCCGACAGTGGAAACCCTTATCGGCATACCACGACGATCGGACGAGTCCTCCTTCTCAAGGTGGGAAGCATTGTCGCTGCAAAGAGTGTCACGAGAAAGACGCGGCTAAACGTAGAGCACGTTCACGCGAGATCAAAGCTGTGACCGGTTCCGGCTGAAGAAAACGGCGATCGGCCAAGTCTGGCCTAGATTTCACAGTTATCATTGAATGGAGAGTATTGGCGAGCCAGGCACTCCTTCTCGCCTGCTGACGTACGAGCGCCACGCACAATCTCGTGCTTGATCTCCATTCCGACCAGAAAGAAGAAGATGGCCATCAGAGCGTCGTTAATCCACGCATGTACCGGGAGCCGAACCCGCCCGAGCGTTAGTTGTATTTCCCAACCGTGATGATAAGACTCATAGGCAGCACCGTGCGGTCTAAGGCATCCCGCGACCAGCTCAGTCCGGCAGTCACGACAAAAATCGCGGCTTGTAAAAGTAGGCGTGCGGCCCTCATTGAAACGCCTCTCCCGTCGAAGTGATCCGGCATGTGTTTGACTCTCTTCGTCACGATCCCGCGAGCAAAACTAACCTGTCTCGGGGGAATTGTTGTAGCATAGTTCCCAGGCCGCTAGCGTGTCGAGCGTAGGCATATGGATGGGTCCGCCACAGACGCTGGCTTGGCCAAAATCCATGGCGTCCAGCAGCACGATAACAACATTCGGGGCGCCTTCCGGCGCTCTGACGTCAGCAGAACCAAAGTGAAGTAGGCCATTGACCTGTTCCCAATTCTCCGGTTTTGAAGGAGGAGATGCAGATGAAGAAACGAATTGCAATGTATTGCGCGCTCTTGATTCTTCTTGCCGTTTGTCCGATTACGTTTGCTCAGCAAACCGCGCCGGGTCAAAAGGCACAGCAGGCCGCTCCGGCCACGACGGATACGCAACAGAAAAACCTCCAGGAATATGTGGAACTGTTGCGCAGCGATGTTCGACAGCAGAAGGCTGAGATTATGGGAGCCATGATGGGCCTGGGCATCGACCAGTCGGCCAAGTTCTGGCCCATCTATAGCGCCTACGACCAGGAATTAACCAAACTGAACAATTTTAGGCTGGAAAACATTCAGGAATATGCACGCAATTCCGATCAAATGACCGACGCCAAGGCGGATGAACTGGTTCAGAATGCTTTCAAATACCGCAAGCAACGATCGGAGCTGTTGGCGGAATACTACGGCCACGTGAAGGATTCGCTGGGCGCCATCGAAGCTGCCCGCTTCCTTCAGATTGAAGATCAGTTGCTAGGAATCATTGATCTTCAAATTGAGTCAGCCTTGCCTATTGTGGGGCATGAGGACTGAGATCAACGAGGAGAGAAGAAACATGCGACACGGCATTGTACGTACGGCGGCATTATTGGGGTTGAGTTTAGCGCTCACTGCGGTAGGTCAGACGCAAGCGGGGGCAAGGAAAGTAACCGTCCCCGCGGGAACGCGGATCCTGATCCGCATGGTCAATTCGGTGGATTCGAGCAAACAACAGGTGGGCTATCGCTTCACAGCCAATCTGGAGACGAACCTTCAGGTGGGTGACGTGGTAGTGGCGCCGAGAGGTACCACCGTCTATGGACGGCTTGCCACAGCTAAATCGGCGGGCAACATGTCCGGCGGTGCCGAACTGACACTCGAACTGACAGATATCGTCATCAATGGCACTGCGTATCCACTTCTGACCAGTACCTACCAGGTAGCGTCACAAGGCCAGGGTAGCAAGACCGCCAAGAGGGTCATTGGCGGCACGGGACTCGGAGCACTCATTGGCGGAATCGCGGGCGGGGGAAAAGGCGCCGCAATCGGCGCGGGGGTTGGAGCTGCAGCCGGCACTACGGTATCCGCAGCTACCAAGGGCAAGCAGGTGTCTGTGCCAAGCGAGACGCTGCTGGAATTTCGCCTGCAACATCCAGGCACGCTCCCCGTGGCGCGGTAGATGGCGGGTAGATAACGTGACTGGACGTTCTAATCGCCAGGCGAAGCGTTCATCTCAAGGCGCAACCCGTCCGATCATTCGGGCTCTCGTCCTGGCTCTGCTTGGAACCGCCGCCCTCGCAATCGGCTTGGGTTGGATGCGGTACAGGCATCACCCGCCGAATACGGTTAACGCCGCCTCAGCACCGGATGGATCGTCGTTTGGGCCAACGATTCCTAACTCCGCATCCACTCCAAGTCAGCTCCCGTCGGGCATGGTGTGGATTCCCGGTGGTGAATTCTCCATGGGAGCCAACGATCCACAGGACATGGATAAGGTCGGGATGGAGGCGACCAGGGATGCACGTCCCATACATCGCGTTTACGTGGACGGCTTCTTCATGGATAAGACCGATGTAACGAATGCCGAGTTCGCCAAATTCGTGAAGGCGACGCGGTATCTAACAGTTGCGGAACGCAAGCCGCGCGCTGAGGATTTCCCTGGTGCGCCTCCGGAAAATCTGGTGGCTGGTTCGGTGGTGTTCTCTCCACCCGATCACGCGGTGCAGCTCAACGATCACCTGCAATGGTGGAGCTACGTGCCGGGAGCGAACTGGCGGCATCCGTTCGGACCGGGCAGCAATATTAAAGGCAAAGACGACTATCCAGTGGTTCACATCGCCTACGAAGACGCCGAGGCTTACGCGAAATGGGCGGGCAAGCGGCTGCCGACGGAAGGCGAGTGGGAATTCGCAGCTCGCGGCGGCCTTAGCGGCAAGCCCTTCGTGTGGGGCGATGAGTTTCGCCCCAAAGGCAAGTGGATGGCGAATACCCATCAAGGACATTTTCCAGAGCAAGACACAGGGGAGGATGGCTATGCGGGCATCGCTCCTGTAGCCAAGTACCCAGCGAATGGATACGGCTTAAACGACATGGCGGGGAACGTCTGGCAGTGGACCAGCGATTGGTATCGTCCCGACTACTACCAACAACTGGCAAGTGCCGGGGCTGTGGCCCGCAATCCGCAAGGGCCTGACTCGTCGTTTGATCCCGCCGAGCCCGGCCAACCCAAGAAAGTTCATCGCGGAGGGTCGTTCCTCTGCACCGACCAATATTGCTCACGTTATATCGTCGGAACGCGCGGCAAGGGCGAAATCAGCACCGGAACCAATCACCTTGGCTTTCGCTGCGTGATGCCGCGCCAGCAGTGGGAACGGAGCCACTGATCGGTGCCCTTCCACACGCAAACGCCTCGCATGATTCCTTAGGCCCGGCGCAACTTTGAATTTCGGGACTCCGAAGCAGTGCCGTCGTGCAGGCGGGCGGATCGCAGCAGTGGAAAGCCCAGAGCTTAGAGCGAGAATCTTATCCCATCGCCTAAACCGACGGTCAGAGGTGCTGGTAATTCGAGTTCTGAATGGCAATGTTCAACTGTTTGCTGACGCCATCGATCGCCATGTTGGAAACATGGTTGGGTCCATTCGGCAGGCTGCTGAACTGTACCGTTAAATTCATCGCATCCTTCGGGTCACTCATATAGGAGGCGACTTGAACCTGAAGGATCGCCTTTTGCGTCTTGTCGAAGACCAGAGTCAACGAATCATTAGGCTTCAAGTAGTTATGAATGACTAGTTGAACTTGGCCAGGAGCGCCTGCCACCAGACTCAAAGCAATATTCCCTTTCTGATAGGCCTGCTGCAGCAAATCTTTGTCTGGCGGCACGTACTGCTGGGCCAACTCTTTCATCTGGTCCGCGTAGTCCTGGTACTCTTCCTTCTTCTTCGCGACCACATGCTCTTTCACGCGGCGACCCCGACCTCCTTGGTCAGCAGATGTGTCGGCTGGGGGCGGGTCAAGCGAAGTCTTTTGCGGCTTTCCGTTCGGGCCGAGGCGCACTTGGAAATGCTCTTGCTTTTTCTCCTCGCCTTTGAGACTGATCGTCACTTGCTCGACCCAGGTGTACTGCGCAAGAGCCTGCTTGTTTTTCGCGGTCGCCTCTTTGATTTGTGCGACACGCTGCTGCAACTCCTGATTTTGTGCGTTGGCGGGACAAATGCTTGTTGCTGCTGACAAAACCAATAGCAGGGCCATAAATCCATACCGCGCTGTTGTTTTCATAAGTATCCTTTCAGGCTATTCTGCCGACCAACCGTCTTGGTTTATTTCAGCGAAAACTTCTTTAGTAGCTTCTGCGCGGCCTTTTCTTATTGCTCCACCGGACTCCAGCTGTCATCCGGGTCGAATTGGCTTATTGCCGTTGCCGTCTCGGTTGTCGACTTCCCCAAGTCCTTTTGGAAGAGCACGCCGTCCTGGTTCATCATGAATGTCATTATTCCGGAGTTACCATATTCAGCCGGGTAGGCGACGAAGGCGAAGCCGCCGACCATCTTTCCATCGGCCATGTAATCCTTCGCGCCGCTTCGCGCGTGATTGCCCTGCTTCGTGAGCATGTGGAAGAAATAGCCGTGAAAGGGAACATGCGAATTGGGCTTGGCGCTATAGCCCTCACTGGTCGCGAATGCCACCATCGGGCCGAGTGGGCTCTTAGACTGACCTTCCGCTGAGTCCCAGTACAAACCGTTGTGCTTGCCAGTGTCACTGATGAACTTCACTGCATATTGTTTCATGTTTTCCTGCGAGAAGTACTGGGCTTGAGCGTCGGCCAGCGCTCCGCAAACATCGATGACTACCAGTTCGTTTCTACCGATACGGCGCGCCAGAATCTCATCTTTTCCGGCAGCCGTGTCGAAAAACCACTGGCCCGCGCCATTTTTTTTCAACGGAATCGGGAAGGCAAAGTTGTCAGCTCCAACAAGGAGGACTTGGGAACCATCCGGCATCTTGCGCCAGCGGTGCATCACGCCATAGGCAGCTACGAATTCATCGACCACGCCCTTGTCCTGTACGGAATCGCCAGAGAAGATAAGTTCCTTCGAGTCCGGACCAAAAATTGCCAGCAGCGCACTTTGGTCCCCTGACTTTCCAGCTTCCAACAGTGCGTTGCCAGCCTCGTCGGGCGATGCAAACACTCTGTATGGCGGCGTATCGGGCTTGCTGCAGGCGACAAAAGTAAGAAAGGTGGCTAGACCTACAAGTAGCAACCAGTTTGACGCGGCGACTCTGTGCTTTCCGTACGACATCACATCCTCCAAAGCCGAACTCTAGCTGAACTCTAGAATCCTTCGCTAGGTCTGTTCAGCACTTTGCCGTTCCTGGCAATAGTGCCAAGGTTCATCTGCGACCGCCCCAACCACCGCCTCCGCCGCGGCTTGCCCAACCGCGAGAGCTCGCCGACCTGGACCCCCAACCCCCGCTGCTGTCTCGGCTGAACGCAGACGATCCGCTGCTCTTTTCCTGCCCTCCCCAACCGTGGGCAGCCGAACTGTAAGTCGAGCTGGGTTTCTGGACACTGTTCCAGCTTCCGCCCTTATCGCTCTGCCAGCCGCTCCCCGTGTTCTTGTATTGGGTGCCGTTCGCTGTCGCATACTTGTTGCCATTTGCGGTCTGACCTACCGCGGCACTGTTGTACTTACCCGACGCGCCATAAGCCGAGGCACCGTTCGTGGCGTGCATCGACGCCGTCGTCCCTTGCGAGGTCGTCTGATGCTGGCTGTAGGCCGTGGTGCCGTTCTTCGAAACCGTCGAGCTTCCCCAGCTCCCATTAGCATTGGAACCTTGCTCTGTCTGACCGTATGCCCCGGTTCTTGGATTGTAGGCTTGACCGACGCTTTGACTGCCGTACCCGTTCGAGACTGTGCCACCACGTGCGTAAGTCCCGGTGGACGGATTATAGCCAGAGCTGTAGTGCGCGGAGCCATTGGCACCATAGGCAGAGGCATTGGAACCATAATAGCCACCGTGCCAGGCACTGTTTCCGTAGTAGCTGGTACTCCCGTACACCACGGTGCCGCCATGCCAGCCACAATTCCAGCTGCTGTACCCCCAGCCGCAACATCCACCGCTCATCATTGCACCCACCGCGATGCCGGCTCCGAACGCAAGCACGCCGGTGGTCACGACGGCGGCGGTGCTATACCCAGGAGTGACATACGGATAGCCGTAGACGACCGCCGGGTTATACATCGGGACGTACACCACCTGCGGATTCGCCGCCTGAATCACGATGGTCTGCGGAGACTCCTGCGTAACTACAATCTGCGAGCCGGACTTCAGATTTCCAGCAGCCAAGGCTTTTGCGCGCAGTACCTGAATAGCCGCCATCACTTGGGAAGACTGGGTGCCGTATGCCTCTCCTAAAGAGGATGTCCAGCTGAGATTCTTGGCTAGATTGTCGAGCACCGAAGGAAATTGTGTGAGCGCCTTCACACTGGGGTCCCAAGGTTCCGCATTAACCGCCTGCATCAGAGCGGTCCCGGTAAGATTTTGGTTTATGTGAAGGAAATTGTCGGCGCCGGCAACCTGATCTGGAAAGGTCGCAGCCCCAAGAATCTGAGCTACCAGAGCGTCCGGATATAGCGCTATGGGCGCAACCAGTTGCTGTAACTCGTCGGCAGACAAGGGCGCCCCTTGTCCGGAATAACCCGCCGACTGAGGAGGCGCCGATTGAGCTTCGGCCTCAAATGGCAACATGGCAGTTACGAGCAGGAACGATAGCGCCGTTGACAAAAACCGTTTCGTGTAAATGCTGGTCATCTTCTTTTCTCCATCCAAAAAAGCTCTTCGATACAAAACGGGCTATGGCGGGCGTGGCGCCCCGATCAGCGGCGCCTTCGCCGGCTTGGCCATGCCGTAGAACACGACTACACCGTCACCACCGCCCCGAGTACATTGCGCCACCGACAGTCGCCCGTTCATCGCTCAGTTTCTTGCTTCAACCGATGTTCAGACCGTCACGAGCCGGCACGTTTTGCTGCAAAAGTTTCCCGCCCATGCACCCCTTCCGGGCGGTGCGTGGGTGCGAAACCGAAACTGCGCGCGGAAAAACGTCCCTACATACCCCCGGCAACCCCTTTGTTAAGGAGGAGCTTAACATCGACCTTGCGATTTTCAGCCCGCCCTGATGCGCTTTCGTTGGAAGCTGCCGGATTGGTTTCGCCCATGGCTCCCGGCGCCAGAATGCGGCCTACGGGAACGCCACAGTCCTGAAGCAAGTAAGCGACCACCGCTTGCGCGCGCAGTCTGCTTAGAACCTGGTTGTAGACAGCTGCGCCCTGCGAGTCGGCATATCCCGCCACTGATATGCCCCAGCCTTTGCTGTAAGTGAGGGCCTGCTTCGCGAGGTTTGCAAGACCGTCTTTGTACTGCTGGGTGAGAGCATATTCGCCGGTGGCGAAGTACACGGTGAATTGGTCTTTGGTGACAACCTCACCCATCTCGCTGAACCGCTTCTTGGTTGATGTTGCAACTTCGTCGATTTGGGATTTGTTGGCTGCGACTTCCTGCTGAGTTGCTGCGACCTCTTCCTGGGTCGCCGCAATGGCCGCCGCGTTGGCTGCAGTGGCTGCCTGATTGGCTTTTATGGCCTGCATGTTACGTGCTTGCTGCTGCGCCGTCGGGTTCAGGCCAGCCTGGATTACCTCAGCTATGGATAGATCGTCTTCATCAAAGTCAATCGTCTTGGCGATGACCTGATTTTCCTGATCGCCACCTACACCCTCGAATTTCATCTTAAGGCCCGGAATCAGAACGTCCGGCGTATCTTGCTTCTTGCGCACGCCCGTGAGTCCCACCGGGTGCTGAATTTTGGTATCGCTGTTGATGGTGACCATGACAACGCCTTCCGAGGTTTTCACGGTCAGCGTGTCTCCAGTTCGAAGCGTGATTACTCCTTTGTTTTTGACTTTCTCGCCACTTGCGCCAAAAGCCGACGCGGACGCCAGAAGGAACAAAGCCATCAGACTTACGACGATTAGTTTTCGGTACATACCCGCCTCTCTTTTCCTCAGTTCTTGAATTCGGACGGAAATCTCCGCCCCGTTCAGTTAAGCTCATTAGATTCAGGTTTCTACTCCAAGACTAATGGGGGGCAGCGGTGCTGACAACTGTCACTTGCGACAGGTGGGCAGTAAGTGCGCATCGGGTGGTACCACTGCGGCGAGTGACAGTTGCGTTCGAGATATGGCGGAGGTATTCTTGGACAATTTGGTTCGCCTACCGGAAAATCAGATACCGCAGATCGGAGCCATCATGCTGCGCATGAAACAGGTATTGGCATTTCTCCTAACGTGGGGAATTCTCGTTGTCACCTCGCCTACCAGCCTCGGAGCATGGGCTTCCGTCGCCATTGATCCTCCGCTAGCTGCCATGCAAGAGGCTGCGGAGGCCAATTTGTCGGCGTCGCAGATTGATGAGCTGGTGTCGCCAATCGCCTTGTATCCCGACGCGCTGGTGGCGCAGATTCTTGCCGCCTCGACATTTCCCGACCAGGTGGTCACCGCCAACGCGTGGGTAAAGGCAAACTCCAAGCTGAACGCCGCCGAACTGATGAAGCAGGTGGATGGGCAATCGTGGGATCCCAGCGTCAAGGCGTTGACCCAGTTTCCCTCGGTGCTGGATAACATGGCCGCCAACCTGTCGTGGACCTCGGCCCTGGGCGACGCCTTCTACAACCAGCAGGCCGAGGTGATGGCCGCGGTCCAGAACCTACGCAAGCAGGCCAAAGCCGCCGGCAATCTCAAGAGCACCGACCAGCAAACGGTAAAGACCGAGACCCAGCAAGACCAGCAAGTGATCGTGATCCAGCCAACCAATCCCCAAGTGGTGTACGTGCCGGTCTATAGCCCAACGGTGGTTTACGGAACTCCCTACTATCCTCCGGGCTACAGCGCCGGCACCGTTGCGGCCGCGAGCATCATCTCGTTCGGGGTCGGCATAGCAGTCGGGGCGGCGATCAGCGGCGGTGGTTGCTGCGGCTGGGGATGGAACAGCTGGGGCTGCGGCTGGCGCGGCGGGACCGTCGTCTACCAGCGCAACGTTTACGTCTCGAATAGCAACATCTACCGCAACGGCGGCTACTACGGAAATCGGCCTCGACCCACTCCATACGGCGGCAGCTACAACCGCAATACCAACATCAGCGGCAACAACGTCAACATCAACACCGGCAACCGCAACACCACCAACAATGCCAACCGCAACAACAACATTAATGGCGGAAACCGGAACAACAACATTAACAGTGGCAACCGCACCAACACCGGCAACAACACCGGTCGCCCCAACGCTGGTAATAACAACAACCGTACCAATACCGGTAATCGTCCGACTACGACGCCGGCTGCGGACCGCGGCTACGGGCAGAAGCCCGCAACAGGAACCAAGTCGGGTGCCTTCAGCGGATACAGCGCGGGCGGGCAGACCCGGACGGAGAGCACGCGTGGAAAGCAGAGCTACAGCGGTGGCGCAAAGGCACAAGGCGGACAACAGCGGAGTGCACCTGCGGCCCGCGGCAGTAGTGGCGGCGGCCGCAAGCGCTGATCGCAACTATCGATTGACTTCGCGACTATCAAAATTGCCGATGCTGGTGGAGGTTACTGATGATGACATCGAACAGAATTGCGAAAGGTCTATGTATGTGGTCGCAATCAACTTTCATAAGCGCCGTTCTGCTCGTGGCAGCGATGGTTCTATTCACGGGAATCGCTTGCGCGCAAGAGCCCGGGCAGAAGACCTTCACCTCCGCTCAGGATGCCGGTAAGGCGCTGTACGACGCCGCGAAGGGTGGGGACAAGGCTGCCGTCGAAGCCGTTCTCGGCGCGTCGTCCGCCAGCATCATCTCCTCCGGCGACGAGGTTGAGGACAAAAACACCCGCAATACGTTCATCGAGCGCTACGAACAGATGAATCGCTGGGCCAAGGAGATCAACGGAGAGCAAACCCTGATTCTGGGCGCGGAAAACTGGCCGTTCCCCATTCCGCTGAAGAAGAGCACTGCCGGAGCATGGTACTTCGATACTGCAGCCGGGGTGAAGGAGATTTTCTTTCGCCGCATCGGCAGGAACGAACTGGCGGCCATGCGCGTCTGTGAAGCCCTGGCTGACGCGCAAGCCCAGTACTTCAGCCAGACACATGACGGCGACTCGGTCGAGCAATACGCCCAGCAGATCATCAGCGACCCCGGCAAACAGAACGGACTGTACTGGAAGGTCGCTGAGAGCGAGCCGGAAAGTCCCATCGGCCCGCTGGTGGCTTACGCCACGGCAAAAGGATACGGCGGTCAGCACGATACTCCGCAGCCGTTCTACGGCTACTTTTATCGCATCCTGACGGGAGAGGTGAATGCCAAAGGCGAGACTAAGAACTTCGTGGTTGATGGCAAGATGACCGGCGGCTTCGCCTTCATCGCATTCCCCGCAGAATACCGCAATTCGGGCGTAATGACCTTCGTCATCACCGACAAAGGAACCCTGTACGAGAAAGACCTAGGCGACAAAACTGCCGATGTAGCCAACTCGACGGCGGCGTTCAATCCCAAGGGCTGGAGGGTCGTCACAGAAGACGAAGCATACGAAAGCGCCCGCAACTGATCCTCGAAGGACGACGCCTTCTTCCGCTATCGACAGCGGCTGTTGTCAAATGGCAGTTACTTCTCTCTAGTGGGGAGATTTGGCTTGGCGGGCTTCTGGCGACCGGAACACCAGCGAATTGAATTCTTCTTCGCCGATCACCCTCCGCAGCTCCCTGAATCCAAACAGAGGAATGAAAGTGCAAAACACGACGAGGATCCGGGCTAGCAACTCCTCGATGCGAATATCGCGGGACGCGCTTGCGATATCTGCTCCATGCACCATCCGTTTGATTACTTCTTCAACGATATGAAAGACAAGCACAAGTAAGCTGAAGAGAAAGGCCTTCACAACAGCGGACTGAAGCAATGGTCTCGCTTCATATTTCTTGCCGAGGTGCATGTAGTCCCCGATGAGAATTACTTTTGCGACTACAAGGGCATTGATTACAGCAAAGGCATAACTTGTCAGATATGTGACGTGATGTTCCTTCAGCAGAAGCATGCTATACGTGACCAGAGCACAAAAAAAGAAAGCCAGGTACAGGAAAATGGTGAGAAGCTCTCTGACTTCGTGTGCTACCTTCTTTTTCCGGTCTTTTTTCGCCGAGCCGGTCTTGTTCAGTGGTTGCGGCAATTCACCCTCGATTTCTCCGCCACGCTAATCGATGCGCGGTATTCCAGCTTGCGGCGGCCGTCACACATCATACGTATTCGCTCCGACGCAAGCTTCCTACGGACCCCTATTTATTGCCAAAGGTCCACCCCAACCCGGAACTGGTGCCATAATCGCTCCCCGAGAAGTTTGCCGGAGGCCGGGTGTCCCAGTTTCCGTAGAACGAGATATTCCAGGTCAGGTTGCTGAAAAGTTTTATATAGTAGGACGCATTCGTACTAAAGAATGCACGGCCAGGCTGAGACAGCGCCGGCAAAACGATGGCGCTAACCGTAAGGTTTGTTTTGTTGAAGCGGAAAAAGCTCATGTTTTCTGCGACGACCGCCGCTGCAACACTTTGCGTGCCCAGGGCCTCGGTCGTCGCACGGTATGAGGTATTCTGCCAAGCCATTCCACCCAGCAGGGAAATCTGCGCATTGTTGGTGTTCTTTAAGTAGCGTCCGATCCCGCCGCCAAGAGTGGTTTGGAGATCGATATCCTGCTCGGAGCTTTGCAAGAACACGCCCAGGCCCTCATAGAACCAGTTGTTCCATGGCAGAAGATGCAGGCCACTGTAATTTACCTGATTTCGGGTGGAGGCACTGACGCCAGTGCTGCTAGCCAAGGTCGAACTGTAGCTGGCCTGGGCACTCCAACGCTCCCGGGGATATTGAATATCAGAGTTGAGGCTGAACTGGGTAGCCTGGTTTCCTTTGGAGTAGATTAGCCCTAAATTTATGTCGCCGTTCAAGCGCTGCAAGAAGTTCTCGGACGTCTGGTCCATTTTAACCACTTCGGTCCGGTCGATTGCGACTTTCGTCTCCGGATCCAGTGCGACTTCGATCTTCATCGGCCGGTCGCTGAGAGCGTCCGAGCTAGAAAGCGTCCCCGTATAGACCGAGCCACTCTCCGTCTTCACGATGAATAGCTGCGAGCTTTCCACATGGTGCACCTTCGACCACTGCACCGAACTGGTGCCGAGAATATAATCGAGTTTCACGTAGAGCACGCCTGAATCTAACCCCTTGACCTCACACGTGAGGCGATCGCCATTATTCATGACGATGACATCGCTCTTCTCCCGCCCAAACAATGGCGAGACCAGAAGGAGCACAGAGCATAGCACGATGGTGTACAAGTTCATTTAGGATGTTCCTGTGATTGGGGATTCTATCGTGCCGCATAGCGGCATTGGAAACGGATTCGGTATCAAATCCGAGTATTTCGGTGAAAAGTGGAAGTGGACAGGACCTTGACATCCAAAATGCTATGAATACTAAAGCTCTTCGCCTTCGGCCTGCCCCGCAACCAACTAAATTCAGACGCCTGAGGATGCTTGGACTCGCGATCATGTGGCTGGTTCTCGCATTGCTCACTCTCTGGGTAGTGGCAGCCCTATACGTTGATTTTCGCGTGTCATGGCTGCGCGTTCCGATCACCGTGATCTATGTTCTGGGGATCGTTGCGATCCTGTTGAGGATCAAACGACGGATTTGGGCTGCTACTTTGTGTTTCGTGGGCTTCTGCATTGTGCTGACCTGGTGGCTCAGCCTGAAACCGTCGAATGATGGCGACTGGCAGGCTGACGCTGACCGGACCGCCTGGATCGAGATCAACGGAGATCGAGTTACGATCCACAACCTGCGCAACTGCGATTACCGAACGGAGACTGATTACTCAAATTGCTGGAGCGATAGGACGGTCTATCTATCGCAACTCCGTTACGTCGACCTTTTTTTCACCACCTGGGGATCGAAGTATATTGGTCACCCGATTCTCAGCTTTCAATTCGGCGACAACGATCACATCGCCTTTTCGATCGAGGCCCGCTATAAGGTCGGCCAGTCGTACTCGGCGGTCCTTGGGTTCTTCCGCCAGTACGAGCTGATCTTCATCGCTGCCGATGAGCGCGACGTCATTCGACTGCGCACCAATTACCGCAAGGACGAACAAGTCTTCATGTATCGCACCACTATCTCGGCGGACGAGGCACGCAAGATATTCCGCATCTACGCCGATTATCTGAACAGATTGCGCGACCATCCGGAGTGGTACAACGCGCTGACTAGAAACTGCACCACGACGATCGATACGCAGATCGCGAAGGACGTGAAGAATCCCCAGCCCTGGAACTACCAGCTCCTGCTGAACGGCACGCTAGATGAATTGCTATACGACCGCGGGCGCCTAGTCACGGGCGGACTACCGTTTCCGGAGTTAAAGCAACGTGAGCACATCAACCCCGCGGCCCAGGCAGCGGACGGGGCTCCTGATTGGTCTGCGCTGATTCGCGTGGGAAGGGTCGGATTCTGAGTGGCGATCACAAATATGTTGCTCCTCGCGACAGTCTCATCGCGTATGACTTCCTTAAAGGCGTAGTCGCACCCGCCCATTGGGGCCCCTGCCGGCGTACTCGCCAGAGAACCGCTCAGAATAGCCGCCCAACCCTAAAGAAGAACTTCCGGTGTCCGGTATCGCCGTAGGCATATGCCGCTTCTACCGGTCCGAAAATTGTGTTGACGACCAGGCCCGCCGCAGCATCGGTCGGGAAGCCAGACGCCTTGTTCACCATCGAACTGGGCGGGCCGTAAACCTGCGCCGCTTCGTAAAGGCCGATGAAATAGACGCCGCTACCCAGCAACGGTGGAAGCTTCAGTAATTGCCTTAGATATCCCATCTGGAACAGGAAGTACTTATCCATCAGCAGTTCATTGGTTCCGTAGGCCACCAGCTCCCGCGAGCCTCCCAGGGAGAACTGGGGGATGCCCGCGTTGTAATTGAAGGTCGTCCCGGCAGATCCATCCAGAAAAACCGAGGACGGTTCGTTCAGCCGGAAGTGAAGCTGACCGTTGCCTTCGAGCACCGGATACGGTTTGGGCGCGGCCGGACTGGCGTTGTACCAATAAAAATCGCCATTGAAGCTTTGCCCTGCGAAAGGAATCACAGGGTCGTCCAAGCGATCCAACCTGTATTGAATTCTACTGTCACCGTAGCCGCCCGAAAAGGATGGCAGTTCTTTCGGGTTTCCGATTTGCCGCTCGAAGTTTTGCCACCCGCCTTCGTATCCGAGGCGCAGCTCGCCCGTCCTTCCAAACTGGTAGCCGACATCGACGCCTCCGCCAAGAGTGGAGCGCCGGTAGGTGGAAACCAGTTGGTTTTCGTCGTAAAGGTAAAGTGGATTGTTATCGGCCAGAACCCGTGGCGCGATGAACCAATGGGTCTGCGGCGTGAAGGGATGGTAATACTCCGAGTTCAGCCCGTAATCGGAGAAAAGTACGATGTCATTGCGCCATTCCGAGCGGAAGCCCCCAATATCGAACCAGGTCACTCTCGCTCCCATGTCGAGCGTAACGTTTTTCAAACTTGAGCCGTCGATGAGGAGGAGGGGCCGAACCACCGGTGGGCCAATCTGAGTTTCCTCGGTCCTAATCAGGAAGCCCTGCTGACCATTGCGCTCTTCGAATTGGTAGTTCAGTGCCGAATAACGTTGCGTTCCCTTCAGGCGCATGATTTCCTGGTCCAGCTCGTCAAAGTCGATCGGCTTGCCGACCAAGTCGGCCATTTGATTCTGGATACGCTGTGAAAGATCTCCCTTCACACCCTCGACCGCGACAAACGTCGGAACGGGATTGCTGCGGACACGGGATTGGCGATCAGCCAGGTATTGCTTCCATGTCGCGTCGTCCACCGCGAGGGTCAGCAAGATTTTGGACTTTGCAGCGGCGGCATCATATCCGGCCTTGATGATTGCATCTGCATCGTTAAAACTTAACGCGCCCCATTTTTGTACCGGTACCGAGACGAGTATGTCCGCCTTTTCCATGCTCAGTAGTTCATTGGCCGAGATCATGACCGAGATCGACTGCCCAAGGACCGCGAACGAGGACAGGTTCGCGTTCGGAGGCACCGGCGCCTCCTCCAGGTGAATCGCCAGTGTCAGATCGGCGCCCATCTGTTTCGCTACCTCGACGGGAATATTTTGCAGCAATCCACCATCGGCATAGATGGCATCCTTGGCCCGCACGGGTGTGAAGATCCCGGGTAGAGACATGGTGGACCGGAGGGCCAGGGACAAGGACCCGTCCCGGAAAACCTTGGCCCTACCGCTAACCAGATCAGTGGCTACGCAAGCGAAGGGAGTAGGCAGGTCGTTGAAGCTCTTGATCTCTGAGTAGGGAAGCGCGATCTTATCCAAAACCAGAGAGACCTGCTGGCCGGAGTTGAGGCCTGCGGGAAACTGCAGGCCCTTGCGTAATCCGAATTCCAGGCTGTTGGGATAATCGCGGGCGTCCTCCTTGCGCCGAAACGCAAGGTCAGGGAGGGGCGTTTGACCCGCTATTACCTCGTCCCAGGGAATCTGGTTCACGATCTGGCGCATCTCAGCGGCATTATGTCCGGTGGCGTAAACCCCGCCGACAAGACCGCCCATGCTGGTGCCGGCGATGTAGTCGACCGGGATGTGATGCTCTTCCAGCCAAGTGATAACGCCGACGTGGGCAAGCCCCAGCGCTCCGCCGCCTTGGAGCACCAGGCCTACGGTGGCACGCTTGGGCTTGGATGGTTGCTCTTGTGAGGCAACCGATGCGGCGGAACCTATCAGTAGGATGCCCGTGAGGAGTACAGTAAAACGCAGGCGCATAGCGCTTCTCCAGGTCGATGGACCATTCCACTAATCAATCAAAGGTTTGTTGAATGTGTTGACCCTAATTATCCTTGCTTCCCGGCTCGCTCTTCTGGCTTCTCCTTAAGCTTTGTCCCGGAAACGCCTACTCCCGATCAATGACAGGACCCGTCATCCTGAAACTGGCCGCTGGAAGCCATGGCCGCCAGAGCGCGCGCGCAGGTCAGGATTTGCTGGTTCAATGGGTCATCGTTCAGCGCATCCGGAGAGGTGTAGTTCATATTCTTGGCCGCAGCCACAAATTTGTTGCTCAACTTTTGCATGTTGTCGAGCTCGTTGCTGAGAAGTTGAAAGGCATTTCGATCAGAATCGGTTGATGCCGCCACGGAGGCCAATCTCAGATTCGTCATAGCCTGGCCTCGATAACCGGCCATCAAGGCCTCTGTGACTGGATATCCATTCTGAACAAGGTTGAGCAGCGCCGCGCGCCACTCTCTGATCACCGACATTTCTTCGATGCCTGCTTTCATAAAAGCCTTCGAGAATTCCGTACTCGCAGGCTGGCTTGCGGGCGGAGGAGGCGGCGTGCTCGGGGCTGAACCCGGCAGGGTCAAAGTAATTTGGTTGCCCTTGAAGCTGAGAGAGCCATTCGTGAGACGTGCCAGTGCCTCGACCTCTACGTAGGACCTGCCATTGCTTTGGACAATCGGGATCTGGCCTGACTGGCCACTTACGATCAGCGTCAAGTTCTGCTGCGCAGCCTGCGCCCAGGCCAGCCCTGGCAAAACCACCAGCATCGCGTACATCAGCCCTGCGTTAAATAACATTTCTCTCATGGCAATTTCCTCTCGGCGTCGTCAACACTTTTGCCCTCATTTCGACTCCTTCGAGATTTCCCGATGAACGCTTACACCAGCAAATAAAAGCGACGCAGCCAGGCTGCACTCAAAAAGTCTATTGCAACGATTGCCCTTGCTCAACCACCAGCTTGTAGGCGACGTAGTACTTGTAGATATTGCTGACATACTGGACAGTGGTCTGTCCCACTTTTTGCGACACCAGCAACTCGACGTTGCCGAACCATTTGTTGGGGTCGAGTCCTTGCGCCGTTGCTTGTTTCCGAAGGTCCGCGATGCGATTGGGCCCGGCGTTGTACGCCGCAAAGGTAAACAGCAGACGGTTCTCCGGATCAATTTTCGGATCGCTGAAATACTTGTCTGAGATAGCTTTTAGAACCTTGACTCCTGCGTGGATGTTGTTCTCGGCTGTCGTGACATTGGGTATGCTGATGGGCGGTGCCGCGGCAGTCGAAGGCCTGACCTGCATGATCCCCACCGCGTCGCCGTTTTTTGCCGCCTGGTTGAGCATGGACTCCTGGTATCCTTGCGCCACGACCATCAGGTAATCGAAGCCATACTGCGACGCATATTTCTTGAAGAACTCAGCGGACTGATTGAATTTCCTGATCTGTTGTTCGCTGGTTGGATTCGTGACCCACTTATTGCTCTCGACATACCGCCGTATCAGAGTGTTACCGAACGACGTTCCGGCGGCGTGGGTCTTGACGAATTCATCGACCAATTCTTTGAACTTTGGATTGCTCTTGCGCATCGCCCACGCCAGGTTGCCCTCGTCGGCGATGACGATATTCGGTTGAGGAGTAATGTCGTGAAACACGCTGGCCCAGAGCTTGGCGCGCTGCGTGATGGTAACCGTCGCAGGGAGTATGCCAGCGTTCACCATCTCCATCAAGTCTTCGTCCATCAGATTTTTCCCGGTACTTTGAATCAGGATGGGCGGCTTCCCTTGCTTGCGTAATGAATCGTTGATCTTTTCCAAGTTATCGTAGTAGGTGGTGATGGAATTAACGCAGACCTTCTTTCCGCCAAGGTCCTGCAACGAGGAAACCGGACCGAAGTTCTTCCCGGTCACAAGAATCTGCTTTACACCAGTTTCAAGAGGGAGTGAGAACGCGACCCGCTGCTCGCGCTCAGGGGTCACGGTCACCGGGTATGCGATCAGGTCACCAACTCCTTCGATCAAGTACGATTCAAGTTGATCGGGGCGAACCGGAATGAATGTAACCTCCACGTGTTGCTTGCCGGTATGCAACTTCTGATTGACGAACTGCTCGAAGTCTCGGAGCGCCTCGTAATAGATGCCTTCCGGCTTGCCATTCACGTAGAAAAAGCTGGAATGGCTGTACAGGACGAGCGCCCGGATATTCTTGGCCTTCACCATCGCATCGAGGTCGCCAGTATGGCGCTCGAAGTTCACCGGCAACCCAGACGTAGCGGACTGGGGAGGAGTTTTGCTTGTTGAAGCGGCAGCGGAATGAGTTGACGGTGCCTGGGCTGCCACCAGTGTCCTGCCGCATACAATCGAGAGCAGAAGGCACAGCAATAAAATCGGCGGCATGCGTTGCTGATTGGAAGCGATATCTCTAAGCATTTGATCCTCCCCGTGTGAGGAATCGCGACGGCGGCGTGACCCCGGTTCCTTCCAACGAATTTGTCGGCCCGGCTTGCGGAGCACGCGTTAACTCGCCGCAGCCGCGGCCGAAATACAGGCGGCGAATGTCTTTTCCAACAGACTTGCGTCGATGCTCCCGGCCGCACCAATGGCTACGATCTGCGTGCGCGGCGGGCGCTCGCCCCATTCGTCTTGTAACGAGATGTCCACGCGCCTGCCCACGACCTGTAATACCGCCCGCCGATGCGGCGCGTCTGTGGTGTAAACCACTCCTTTCGCCCGATAAACACTACCTGGCAGCTTGCGCAGTTTTTCCCGCAACACCTCCAGTACTAGCGGTTGCTCCGTCTCATAGCTCCACGTGCTGAACACCTTTGAGTGACCGTGCGCGTGGTTGTCGTCATGGCAGGTTGCGTTGGTGCAGTTATCAAGAACGCGCGAGTTGTGGTCTGCGCGCGCGGGATCGAAACGCCCGACACCTAACAGAATTTGGTAGGGTACCTCGCAGAAATCGGTCTCGACGATGCGCAGGCGGTCGAAATACTCGTCGAGCCAGGCCCGGGCCTTCGCGACCTGCTCCGGACCTGCGAGCCCCACCTTGTTCAGGATTACCATGTCCGCAAATCCGACCTGGAGGAGTTTGAGCTCCATCAGCGGCGGATACTCCGGATGCGCGAAGACCTGGTCCGCGTCCAACACGCAGGTGACGCTGTCTAGCCTGATCCGATCGCGTAGGTTGGCATCGCTGAAAGTCGCGAAGATTCCGGCAGGATCGGCGACGCCACTGGCTTCGAGCAGGATGTATTCGATGGTCTCGGGACGCGCGAGCAAAGCGACGACGGCCTCGACGAGGTCATCGCGAATCTGGCAGCAGACGCAGCCGTTGGCCAGGCTGATCATGTTGCCCTCCACGCCAATGACCAGTTCGGCGTCGATATTGATGGCACCAAAATCGTTGACCAAGACACCCACGCGCAGGCCGTGATCGCCTGTCAGGATGCGATTCAGCAGGGTCGTCTTTCCCGCCCCGAGAAAACCGGTAAGAATCGTGATCGGAACAGTCTTGCCGCTATCGGTGATGAGTTCCATTTGTTTTCGGTTTCCTCTCGAACCCTTCCGCTAAAGCAACAACGACGCGCCCCGCCGCCACGAGCGTGGCGGGACAGCAGGTACCATCCGTTATTTCTTGAATTGACTCATGTCGATGTTCATCACCTTCGCCATCTCAATGAGATCGACCAGTTGCGGATTCGGCAGTTTGGTCAGCGGCTGGCGATAGACGTTTGGCGGATAGTACTTATGCGGATCAATCTCAAGGTCGCGCGTCAGCTGCTCCTGCTGCATCTCGCGCGGCAACCTCGGCTGCGGGACAACGCCCTGCCCCGTCTGTAGAGGCAGCGGATCTCCGAAGAGCAATGTGGGATTCGGCAAGGGCTGGCCTGCGTATCCTGGCAGGACAGCGTCGCGTGCCCAGATCGCGTCCTTGGTTACGTTGACGGTCACCACGTCCGGCGCGCCATAGAGGAACAGCCCATTCCAGTGGGCGCGGACGTCCGCACTTTGCTCGTTGAGCGTGTCATTGTCGAACGCGAGGTGCGTGGCGATGCCGACCCTCGGATTGACCTGATTGATGAGATAGCCCGTGGCGTAAGCCAAGGTGTGATGAATGTCCACAGTGTAGTTGAAGAGAAATTCGGGTAGCCCATACTTGAGCTGGTTGATGCGCGCCAGATCGGGCTGGAGCTCGGTAACAAAAACATCGACGTTCTTGGCGTACTTGGCCGTCAGATCGTCGGGCCGCCCGTCACCGGTCCACACGAAGGAAAGGCCATTCCAATCCAGACGGTAGGCCGATGCGCCGTCTTTGACGTGCGAGCGCCGCCAGTGCCGGACTGTGACACCGTTCTTGTCGTAGCAGATGCCGTTCTCGTCCTTCCAATCGAACTCGTTGACTTCGATCTCGTAGCCGTCGCCAATCGGGCAGGCGTCGAAAGCTTCCAGGTGCCACTTGAGCATCTGCTTCATACCAGCAACCATGCCCTTGGTACCGAGCTCCGGGGTTCGTCCCGAGGGTCCGGTGACACGCAGCGGCATTCTCCATCGTCCCGACCACGCCGAGAATGGCAGCAGATACGAAAGGTCATGATAGTGGTCGACGTGCAAGTGAGTGATGAAGATGTCGTTAATAGCCTGTACCGGGACGCCCATGGCGACGATGTTCTTCACGCAGCCCGGGCCGAAGTCGAAGAAGAAACGGTCGCCGTTGCCCAGTTCGACCATGATGCACGTGCCGGCCTGATCGCGCCGCGGCGGGAAGGGGCAACTGCCGACGAACGAGATCCGCATCTCGTCCTTGCCGAGTGGCTCACTGCCGGGGAAGTAGTTCATCCGGCTTCGGACGGACGGCGTTGGCTGGTAGTAGGGCGGGAATTGCAGGCCCTTGCTCGGTCCGCCGCCGTAGGGATTAACGGGTGGTTCGCAGCCTGCCTGCGCCTGCGCCGAGGTAGGATCAATTGCGGAAATACCAGCCGCTGCCGCAAGCGCACCTGCACCTTTGAGCATGTTGCGTCGGGTTAGACCGGTTTGTGGAAACTTCGTGTTCTCGTCAGTCGCCATCGTGTTTCTCCTTATAGAAACTTGGTGGAATAAAAAAGCGCATCGAAGACTTAGGTCTTCG
>Ga0181530_10002283_pt1 | contig 23046 bp, 24 predicted proteins | sample PEATcosm2014_Bin_42_FD_119769 | JGI IMG/M metagenome (GOLD analysis project Ga0181530, IMG submission 119769) | Peatland microbial communities from MTU Mesocosm Facility, Houghton, MI, USA - PEATcosm2014_Bin10_60_metaG | ecosystem: Environmental > Terrestrial > Soil > Wetlands > Peat | place... | reverse complement strand
CTCAACAAGCCCGGCCCGCTGAGCGACGACGAGTTCGCGCTGATGAAGAAGCACGTCCTGGTGGGGGCACAGATCGTCGATGCCATCCCCGGACGCGAGCGGGCGCGGCTGATGGTGCTGCACCATCACGAGCGCTTCGATGGCTCGGGCTATCCCAACGGCCAGCGCGGAGAGGAGATTCCGCTGGGATCGCGCATCATCTCCGTCGCCGAAGCCTTCGTGGATATGACCACCGAACGCGCTTACGCCGCCATCAAGAGCCAGGAGGAAGCCATCGCCGAACTGGAAGCCATGAGTGGCGTGCAGTTCGATGGGATGTTGGTGCGGATTCTTATCCGACAGTTGAGGGGAGAGAAGATTTCGAAGAGCAGTGGATAGTGGGAAGTGAAAAGTCGGCCTTAGATTGTCATCCCGAGCGGCTTTTAGCCACGAGGGATCTTGGTTTTACTTATCACTTCCCACTTCCCACTTCCCACTTACTTCACCTTCTCCACCACCACCGCCGTCCCGTACGCCAACACCTCAGTAACACCGTTCATGATCTCGGTGGCGTCGTAGCGCATGCCGATCACAGCGTTGGCCCCGAGTGCGGCCGCGTGCTCCAGCATCAGGTCGAAGGCATGGCCGCGGGTCTGCTCGCAGAGCTTGCTGAACAGCGTGATGTTGCCGCCCAGCAGCGTCTGCAGGCTGGCGCCGAGCGTCCCGAAGATGGAGCGCGAGCGCACCACGATCCCGCGCACCACGCCCAGGTTGCGCACGATGCGGTAGTCGTCAAGTACAAAGGCAGTGGTGACCATGTGGTGGGCCAGCATGGGAGAGGGATACGGGGGGGCGGCCATGGGGTTTCCTCGTGCCTACGGTATCACAATGGAAATCGGGTCATCGGGAGATCGGGCCATCGGGTCATTGGAAGCCGGTGCTTTCAGATCACCCGATCACCCGATGGCCAAATCACCCGATTACCGGCTCACCTGGATCATCGGCTTGGCCTCGGGCAGGACTTCGCCGATGCGCGCGGCGGGGACTCCGGCGGCGGCCAGCGCCCGCTCGAGGTCGGCCGCATCTTCGGGCGCGACCGAGATCAGCAGCCCGCCGGCCGTTTGCGGGTCGAAGAGCATGGTCCTGAGATCATCGGGGATGCCATCGTCGTATCCCACCAGGCATTCGGCGAATTCGCGATTCGCTTTCAGACCTCCGGGAATGTAGCCGGCGTTCACACATTCGAGCGCGCCCGCAAGCAGCGGCACCGCCGAGGCGCGCACGCGCAAGCTGACGGCCGAAGCCAGCGCCATCTCTCGCGCGTGACCGATGAGCCCGAAGCCGGTGACGTCGGTGAGGGCGTGGACGGCGAACGGGTTGTTTGCTCCCGTGATCACCTCGGCGGCGGCCTTGTTCAGCGTGGTCATGGAGCGCACGGCGGCGTCGATCCACGCGGGCTCGGCTTTGCCGCGCTTGATGGCGGTCGAGATCACGCCGGTGCCGAGCGCTTTGGTGAAGAGCAGCGCGTCGCCGGGCCGAGCCCCGCGGTTGGCCAGCACGCGCTGCGGGTGGATGGTGCCGGTGACGGAGTATCCGAACTTGATCTCCTCATCGCGGATGGAGTGGCCGCCGATCACGGTGCAGCCGGCTTCGACCATCTTCGACAAGCCGCCGGCCAGGATAAGCTCAAGCACCTCGAGATCGCCTTTATCGGGAAAGCAGACGAGCGCGAGCGAGCTGAGCGGCCGTCCGCCCATGGCGTAGACGTCGCTGAGCGCGTTGACGGCGGCGATTTGCCCGAAGGTGTAGGGGTCGTCCACGATGGGGGTGAAGAAATCCACGGTCTGGACCAGGGCGGTGTCGGGCGCGATCAGATACACGCCGGCGTCGTCGGCGAAATCGAAGCCGACCAGAACGTTAGGGTCCTGTTGCCGGGCTAATTTCCCAAGCACCGTGTCCAGCGCCGCCGGACTCAGCTTGGAAGCTCAACCCGCCGCTTTGACCGCCTCGGTCAGGCGGACAGGCTTTGCCTCAGTCATGAAGGGATTCTAATTCACCGAGGGATCGGGTCATCTGGCGAAGATCCGCAGCAGTCCCAAATGACCCGATCACCCGATCTCCCGATGACCCGATTGGTCATGCGGTACTGACGCTCGCGATCCGCACTTCCGGAAAGCCCTGGTTCCAGTCGGCGGAGATGCTGCCTTCGATGGTGAGTCGGAAATCGGCGCTGGCGCCCGGCTTCAGCGGTGCGCTGCGCAGGTCGAGGATGTCGCGGTCCGGCCCCTGAAACACCAGCACGCGGATGGGGATCTGCTCCTTCTGCACCACCTCACCCAGCGAGTTGCGGAAGAGGACCTCGGCGACGGCGCCCGTGACGGTCTTGCCGCCGGTGTTGGTGATCCTGCCCTCGACATAGGTGACGGTGCCGCCGACGAAGTTCTGCGCCGCCGCCATCTTCACGTTCGTGATTTGGACCTTGTCGGCGTAGGGATTGGGTGCCTGCGAGGCGGAACGCTTCCCGCCGCCAAGCCAGACCAGCAGCCCAAGCATGACGGCGACCACCGCCGCCCCTGCCACGATCGGGCGCCACGGTCCCGGCGAATCGGCGGGCGCAGTGGGAGAGAAGGGAGTCTCCGAGGGCTTCTCGGCGGCAGACATGGAGTTGATTCTACTACTCAGCGATAGCCGTCTTTCATATCGGGTGATCGGGTCATCGGGAGATCTGAAAACCAATCACGTAATGACCGTCGGGATGACAGCACAAAAGGGAGCTTTTCAATCACCCGATCACCCGATGTCCCGATTGCTTACTATTCTCCCGCCACCGTCATGCCGTCGATGCGCAACGTGGGAGCGGCGGTGGAGCCGCGGAATTCCAGGTCAGTGCCGATTTCGGAGATGTTATTGAGCATGTCGCGCAGGCTGCCGGCCACGGTGATCTCCTCGACAGGATAGGCGGGCTCGCCGTTTTCGATCCACAGCCCGCTGGCGCCGCGGGAGTAGTCGCCGGTGACCAGATTCACGCCGAAGCCGAGAAACTCGGTGACGTAAAGGCCCTGGCGCACGTCGGCCATGATTTTGAGCGGCGAGCGCGTGCCCGGCTGGAGAAAGAAGTTGCCGGAGCTGATGCCGGGATTGCCGGCCAGTCCGCGGGCGGCGTTGCCGGTGGTCTTGAGGCCAAGCTTGCGTGCGGTGTAGGTGTTCAGCAGATACGATTTCAGGACGCCGCGCTCGATGACTACGGTGCGCTGCGTGGGCACGCCTTCGTCGTCGAAGGGACTGGTGCCGAAGCCGCCGGGCATGATGCCGTCGTCGATGACGGTGACGTTCTCGCCTGCAATCTTTTCGCCCAGCTTGCCCGCCAGGAACGACGCGCCACGATAGATGGCGTCGCCGTTCACCGCCTGCGAGATGGTATCCAGCAGCGAGCGCGCCACCATGGGATCGAGGATGACCGGCACGCGTGCCGTCTTGACCTTGCGCGCGCCCAGGCGGCGCAAGGCGCGCTCGGCGGCTATGCGGCCCACGTGCTCCGGCGAATCGAGCTTGCGCAGGGTACGCGCCACCGAAAACCAGTAGTCGCGCTGCATAGGGCTGTCTTCGATCTGCGCTATCGGGACCGCTGCCAGCGAGCAATACGAACTCTTGTACTCGCCGGTGAATCCCTGGGAGTTCACCATCACTTTATGGTTGTTGGCAGCGTCGAACGAGCCGCCTTCAGAGTTGCGAATGCGCGGATCGGCGCTGAGCGCGGCGGCCTCGGCGCGGCGCGCCCAGGCGATGCGCTCTTCGGTGGGCAGCGAGTACACGTCGTCAAAGTAGAGTTGCAGATCGCCAGAGGCCGACCCAAACAGCTCCGGCTCCGGAAGCCCGGAGTGCGGGTCTTCGGAAGTGAGACGCGCCAGCGCCAGCGCGCCTTCCACCAGTTGCCGGAGGCCGTCGGTGGAGAGATCGCTGGTATGCGTGCTGGCGGAGCGCTGGCCAAAGAACACGCGCAGCCCCATGGCGTGCGAGCCGGCTTCCTTCAGGCTCTCGACCTCGCCCAGCCGCACCACGGTGGAGAACTCCGAACCATCGTGCACCACGGCTTCCGCGGCACTGGCGCCGCCGGCCATGGCGCGGCCGACCACGTCGTGGGCGAGTTGCTTGAGGTCGGTTTCAAGTTTCGAGTTTCGAGTTTCGAGATCGGTACTTAGCATTCAGCACTCAGCAGTCAGCACTCAGCAAAAACAAGATCCTATCCGCGTTGATCCGCGTGCATCCGCGGCGAAAGAAGTTACGATTTTGTTCCGCCCACGGTGATGCGGTCCACTTTCAACGTGGGGATGCCGACGCCCACGGGAACGGACTGGCCATCCTTGCCGCAGGTGCCAACGCCTTCATCGAGCGCGAGGTCGTTGCCGACCATGGAAACGCGGGTAAGCACGTCGGGGCCATTGCCGATCAGGCTGCAGCCCTTGAGCGGCGCCGTCACCTGGCCGTCCTCGATCAGGTAAGCCTCGGAGGCGGAGAAAACGAACTTGCCGTTGGTGATGTCCACCTGCCCGCCGCCAAAGTTCTTGGCGTAGATGCCGTATTTCACCGAGCGGAGAATGTCCGCCGGATCGTCCTCGCCCGCGAGCATGTATGTGTTCGTCATGCGCGGCATGGGGATGTGCTCGAAGCTCTCACGGCGGCCGTTGCCGGTGTCGGGAATGCCCATGAGCCGCGACGACAGCTTGTCGCTCAAGTACTGCTTGAGGATGCCCTTCTCGATCAGCACGGTGTTCTGTGTGGGCGAGCCTTCATCGTCCACGTTGAGCGAGCCGCGGCGTGAGGGCAGCGTGCCGTTGTCCACCACCGTGCATTTCTCGCTGGCCACGCGCTTTCCGACCAGACCAGTAAAGGCGGAGGTGCCTTTGCGGTTGAAGTCCGCTTCGAGACCGTGGCCGATGGCTTCGTGCAGCAGGATGCCGGGCCAGCCCGGGCCGAGGACGACCTCCATCTCGCCGGCCGGGGTGGGGCGCGCGTCGAGCTGGATGATGGCTTGGCGAGCGGCTTCGGTGGCGAAGTGCTCGGGGGTTTTTTCGCTCAGGAAGAAATCGAGAGCGACGCGTCCGCCGCCGCCGGTCGAGCCGCGGGCGGAGTTGCCGTCGGCGCCGTTCTTGGCGATACAGAACACGTTCATGCGCGCCATCGGCTGGACGTCGGCCGCCATGGAGCCGTCGGAGCCGGCCACCAGGATGTGCCGCAGTTCGTCGGCATAGCTGACGCGCACCTGCGCGATGCGCGGATCGTAAGCACGCGCGGCGCGGTCGGCGCGCTGCACCAGGTCGAGCTTGGAGGCCATCTCCGCGTCCACCGAGGGCGTGGCCGGATAGAGGCTGCGCATCGCCTCCGGCTTGAAGCCGGTGATGGGCGTCTTCGACGGGCCGCTGGCGATCAGGGCCGCGGTGCGCGCCGCGTGCAAGATGCGCTCCGGCGCGAGTTCGCCGGTATAGGCATATCCCGTGCGCTCGCCGGAGATGACGCGCACCCCGCAACCGGCCGAGATGCCCTGCGTGGCCGACTTGACCATGGATTCGTCCACGCTGATCGAGGTCGAGTACTGGTATTCGAAGTAGAGGTCGGCGAAGTCGCCACCCGCTGAAAGCGCCGCCGCCAGATACCGCTCCAGATCCTGGTCGGCGAGCCCGTAGCGCTGAAAGAAGAACTTGTTGTTATCCATCTGCAAAATTAGATGCCTGAGGGGAAAAGAAGACCCAAGACTCGACCCGCCGTTGATTATCACATACTCGCCTGTCGATACCGGGGTTACCTTTGTGGTGGCGGGGGGCGGGCCTGCTGATTTGGTACACACATGTCCTTGCGTCACCGTGGCGGGCTCACGCCTATAATCGGCGGGCGATGGACGGCGACGCCCTAACCCGGTCATTGCAGGACTTCCTGGCTGAATCGCCCGAGGCGGTGGTGGTCGAAGGCGGCGAGGTGATCTTCGACTTCACCACGGCGAAGTATGCCTGCCGCGCCGAGCACGGCAAGTGTCTGCTGCACCTGTGGTCGGAGGAACGCAACACCGTGCGCCGCATTTTGGACATCGAGATCAAGTGTGGGTTTACGCAAAAGGTGAAACTCGGGTCTGTTAAGGTGAAACTTGAGACCTCAAAACGTGAAACTCCATTGCGCGGTTCGGGAGGGGCACGGCTTGCGTCCCCGCTCGAACAGTCAGGACGGTAAAGGGCAGGGACTTATTCCGTTGCAGCAGTTCCGCAGGATCTGCTGCGTTCGCCAAGCACGCCGCCGCCCAATCTGCCCGGGGTGGCCGCACCGCCGGCGCCCGCGCTCGCAGATCCTGTCACCAGGAGCCAACAGCCAAGACCTCGAGCGACAGCGAGGAATTCCCCGAACCCACGGCCCCATTGTTCCTCTCGAAATCACTTTTTGTCGCGGTTCGGAGTCTTGGTGCGCTGCGTAGGGGTCCACCCCCGCTTGTGGGGGTCTCGATACAAGGGAATGCCAATTTCGGCTAGTGTAGATGATGGGTGTAGCAGTGATGGAGCCTCTGGTTCAATGGGACCTACATAACTGCCCGTCAGCAGCATGTCTTTTCGTGCAGGTGGCTCCAAAGACATCAAGATTAGCTGCCCGATTGGGAAACCGGGATACAGCAATAGTGGTGTGTTGGAGACATTAGCAATCTCCAAAGTCAGACAGCCGCGGTACAGTGGGTGGATCCATGGAGCGGTTTCGATTACAAGAAACGTGCGTGCGACCGACGATTTGGTCAGAATCTGGCCCGAAACATCGTGCGGCAGCTTAATGAACTCCAGGGTTACGCCCAGGACGGTTTGGTGTGCGGGGACCACAAGGTAACTCCCGAGGGGCTTCAACACCATCAAACAGCGGCTCCAAACCACGGCTCCTACGATCATTCGTTGGAAGCAGCGCTTCTTGGCATCCGGGCTCGATGGACTCGATACCTATCATCCCGGCCAACCCGCCAGTGTGCTGACCCCGGCTCTGCGTGCCCGGATTCTGACGGCCACCCGCAAGAAGCCAAGTGACGGCTCCACTCACTGGAGTTGCCGTAAGCTGGCCGTGACGCTGGGCGTCAGTAAAGACGCCGTGCATCGCATCTGGAGAGAAGCTGGCTTGAAGCCGCACCGTCTGGAACGCTACATGGTCAGCGACGATCCTGAGTTCGAAGCCAAGGCGGCCGACATCATTGGACTCTATCTACGCCCACCGCAACATGCCGCCGTGTTCTGCATCGAGGAGAAGACGGCCATTCAAGCCCTGGATCGCTTGGACCCGGTCCTGCCGCTCTCGCCCGGACGTGCCGAGCGTCACGGCTTCGAGTACTACCGGCATGGAACCCTGTCCCTGTATGCGGCGCTGAATACCGCAACCGGTCGCGTGCACGGCAAAACGGCCGCCCGCCATACCAGTCGCGAGTTCGTCGCCTCTCTCGAAGAAGTCGTATCCTTGTGCCCACGCCAACAGCACATTCACATCATCCTCGACAACCTCTCGGCTCACAAAACCCAGTCGGTCCGCGAGTTCCTTGAGCAGAACCCGCGAGTCCAATTTCACTTCACGCCCACCTACTCCTCATGGCTCAACCAAGTCGAAATCTGGTTCGCCAAAATCGAACGGGATGTCATTGCTCGCGGCATCTTCACTTCCGTGCCGGACCTGGCTCGCAAAGCTTCGCCGCTATCAACGCTTATTCAGCCCACGCGCGCCCGATCCAGTGGAAGTACTCCGACACATCCCGCCGTGTCCGTAGTAACGAACTCACAGCGACAGGCCACTAGTTGCCCCCGCCCCGAAAATCGAGTTCCGGTTGCCGACCTGCGCGCGAGCCCGCCTCGAGTGTATCGAGCAGCGCGGAAGCGCCCTTGCGTTCGAGGCGCGCAAGTCGATGCTCGAACCGGACCCGGTTTTGGCGATATGCGCTCGCTGTGATCGTGCCCAGCCGGTTCGCACGGCTGAGCTCAGCGAGAGCCTGGCGCACGATTGCCAGGGCGTACTGCGGCTCGTGTGTGCGGTGCTCGTAGTAGATCGCCAGCTGCTCGTAGGCCTCGAAGCCTTCTCGCGAATTCCCCAGCGTGTTTTCCCACAGTCCGCACGCCAGCCCGAAGTCCCCGTCGCGCTTTGCCAGCCGTGCAAGCGATGTCCGAGCTGTGCGATCGGTTTCCGCGGGCAGCACAGAGGCAAGCGACTGTTCGTACAGTTTCCGCGCCCGCTTCACCTCGCCACGCCGCTCGCACATGCGCGAAACACCATAGAGCTCAAGCGCATCCTGGCCGTGCGCCTCCGGATCGGTGAGGAGTGAAAGAACGCGGTTCGACAGTCCCGCCAGACCCTGCAGATCCATCTGGTTGTGATGGAAAACTGGAACCAGTGGCTCGGGCGGTCCGCCGCACACAAAATCGAGATAAATTCGTGGGATCATCTCCGACATGACATCCACGCTGCGATTCCACCCGAGCACGTGCCGTTCGAGTTCCGGCAACCTCACGGAGCCAAGCCGCAGGCGCCAGATATTCCGCGCTGGATGAAGGAAATCCAGATGCGCTCGCGGTGCAGGCGGAGGAATTGTCCGCGTCATGCGATAGCGCGTTTCGAGCAGTGGCCAGTCGAATGATTTGCCGTTGAATGTAACCAGCACCCGGCGCTCTGCCAGCCGCTCCGCCAACACTGCCAGCAACGAACACTCCTCGCTGTACTCGCGCATGAACAACTGCTCGACCTCGAGCCCGCCGCCCTCCCACCAAGCGAGGCCGACCAGGAAGGCATACGTGCCAGTTCCGCCAGCAAGCCCTGTTGTTTCCGTATCGAGGAAAAGCCACTGGTAGGGATCAGCGATGTCTTCCGGTCCGTCGGGTGAAAGCAGCCGCAGCGCAGCGGCGTCTGGAGAGCATGGGCAAGGCTGGGAAAGCCAGCAACGCAGCGCGAGATGCTTGCCGTAGCAGTTGGTTTTCTCTGACGCACCCAGAATCTGTGCCAGCCTTTCTGATCCTCTGGGGATGTCCGGCGCTTTGCCGCCCACCTCGTGGTCGACACGCTTCAGCACCGGCTTTCCTGATAGTCCTAGGTTCGACGGGCGCTCGAGCGCCTTCAAACGTGCATATCGATTTAGCGTCTCTTGACTCACCTTGTTGAATGACGCACCGTGTTTCAACCCTGCACGGCAATGCGTTCGAGCGCCCCCTCAGCAGATCTGTTCAAGAATCGCAAGAGCTACTTCTTTGGTTCGTTCGCTGTTTTCAGCTGCTGGGCCGACACACGACGGGCATCCCTTCTTGCAAAGGCACGCCGCAATGAGTTCGCGCGAGCGCCGCAACAGGACATCGTGGACATGGTAGAGTGGCCCGCTGAATCCAATACCGCCCGGGTAAGCGTCGTAGAGATACAGGTTGGGCTCGAAAAGTTCCCTCATCTGGGAGGGATCACTCATCGCCGTTGTAAAGTCGTGCCCTTCAATTCCGGCACCCGCGCTTGGGGGGCGCTCGCCGACCGCTGTGCCAAGATCGCGACGGTCACACATCAAGAGAAGCGTCGCCATGGACTCGAGTACGTAGAGCAATCCGAAGATGCCGCTCTGCCGCTCAGAGAGTGCAAAGGGTAATCCCGCAAGTAGTTCGTGCCCGAGCGTGATCCAGAAAGCGGTGGTATGCATCTCGTTTTCCGGAAGCTCGAGTTTGCCTGCCCCAACATTCTCATTGGTGAAGAACTTGATCTTCTTGAAGCCCACGACTTGTGATCGCACTAGCACTTCGCCGTGCGCGCGAGCTGCAAGGCCAGCGATGCTCTGCTCTTCGGCCATCTCGAGCACCCGTACCTGCGTGTAGCGGATCGCGTCGGTGAAGTAGTCGACGTTCACGCGCTTCACGTATGCCTTGCGCTGGTCAAAATCGAGTCGTTCGACGTGGTACTGCTGTCCCTGGTGGAGGTAGATTGCCTTCGGATGGACGGTGGTGAGCGCGGATGAAAAGTCCACCTCGCCGATGACCTCCGGCTTGCCGTTTCCTTCGCCGGTGGTATCAATGATCACGAAATTGTCGGAGGTGACCGACCGCAGGCTGATTGTGTCTGCGGGATACGCCTCCTGAGCCCAGTGCCAGTTCCCGCCGCTGCGATGGAGGAATCCTCTCTCTCCGAGCAGTTCGCACAGTTCGGACAATTCCACCTTGCCGAATCGCTCCTCGGGCGAGAGCGGCAGCTCGAACGCGGCGCATTTCAGATGGTTTAGCAGGATCTCAAGATTGTCCGGCTGGATGTATGCATGCTCGGGCGAAGACCCGAAAAAGTAGTCCGGATGCTGCACAATGAACTGGTCGAGCGGTGCGGAGGACGCAACGAACACGGCGCAGGATGTCCCACTGCGGCGGCCTGCGCGGCCAGCGCGCTGCCAAGTCGAGGCAATCGAGCCGGCGTAGCCCGCCATCACACAGGCGTCGAGCGAGCCAATATCTATTCCCAGTTCCAGCGCATTCGTAGCCACAACTCCGCGGATGCGCCCTTCGCGCAGGCCGCGCTCAATCTCACGTCGCTCTCCTGGCAAATATCCTCCGCGGTAGCCACGGATTGGTTCGGCCCCACCCGGCCGAGGCGGATTCGCCTGCTGCAAATAGGTGAGCAGGACCTCCGTATGCAGCCGGCTATTTGCGAAAACAATCGTCTGCAGCTTTCGTGCCAGCAGCTCCTTCGCCACCCGCGTCGCCTCATTCAGATAACTGCGGCGGATACCGAGGTTCCGGTTCACCATCGGCGGATTGTAGAAAACGAAAAGCTTTTCTGCTGCCGGTGCCCCGTTTTGTTGGACCACCACCGTCTCGGTCTCGATCAGTTGCGCAGCCAGTTCGCCAGGATTCGCAATGGTGGCGGAGCAACAGATGAACTGCGGCTTAGAACCGTAGAATCGTGCGATGCGCGCCAGCCGCCTCAGTACGTTTGCCAGGTGGCTTCCAAACACGCCACGGTAGGTGTGCAACTCATCCAGCACGATGTAGCGCAGATTTTCAAACAGCCGCATCCACTTCGTGTGCTGCGGGAGAATCCCGGTGTGCAGCATGTCCGGGTTCGTCAGAACCAGATGTCCGCGTTCGCGAATCGCTTTGCGCGCGTCGCTCGGCGTATCACCGTCGTACGTGAACACGCCAAAGCAATCATCGAGCCGCTTAGCCAGATCGCGCAATTCGGCGAGCTGGTCTTGCGCAAGCGCCTTGGTGGGAAACAGGTAAAGTGCGCGCGTGTCGGGATTCTCGAGTACGGCATTCAGCACCGGCAGGTTGTAGCAGAGGGTCTTACCGGATGCGGTCGGGGTAACGACGACAATGTTCTTGCCGCCGTGCGCCAGTTCAGCTGCAGCCGCCTGGTGGGAATACAGTTGCTCGATCCCCTTGGCGCGGTAAGCCGCCGCCAGTTCGCGCTTCACCCAGCTCGGCACCGGCTGGAATTGGGCCTCACGCGCCGCAATGTGCCGTACCGAGGTCAGTACCTCGTCAGCGCGATAGCGTGCCACCAGCGCGCGGAGGGTTCCCTGAAAAGTATCAATCGTCGAGCAGGGGATGGCCAGCTCTTGGTGGGATGCAATCATGCAACCTCCTATGCTGCAGCCAGATCTTTCCCAGACGTTGGTTCAAAGCAGCTTTCGTATTTTATTCGCCAAGCTTAGCACGCCATGCATTCCGGCGCAACAAGGCAGCGCCATTGCCGCTTGCCTGCGCGATCATTTACACCCAGAACCGACCAACTTCGCTGAAGTTATTTGCTATTGCCACGTTCTTGGCCTCGTCGCGCACGTGCCCGGTTTTCTCGTCGACCCGGACCACACACTCCGGCGAGCAGCACACCAGTAGCCTGCTCGTCTCGGCGAGGCGGACAGCCCACTTTCTGTCGCCCTTCTGCCACCTGTCGCCACGCTTCAGCACGTAGCGCACGGGACTTATGGCATCGGGAAAGCAGTCGAATGGGGCGTACCCCAGGTCCTTGCCACAGCCGTCACAAAAGGCCTTGGTTGACATTTTCACCTCCCAGGTACGCCGGTCCCTTTTCAGCGTTTCTAAGTTTTCTTGCCCGCAGGTAAGCGCAACGACTGCCGGGTTCTCTGTGCTTGGTTCTTCGGAATCGCGCATTGTTGCGCGCAAGCTCCGTACAGCAATCGTCAGCCAGAGGAGGTTAGCAAGTCTTCCAGCCATTTCACGCCATCTGAACCTGGCAAAAACATAGACGGCATATATTGCAGCCCGTCCGGCGTGCGTAGGACCCGATAGCCAGCCCCGCCATAAAAATTGGACAGGAAGACCGTTTGGCCAGCGGGGATACGGTTCAACTTTTCGAGTTGTCTGTTGGTCACGTGGATTAGCCGGTGAGTGCCGGGAGGATAACCTACGCCGCCGCAATCTACCTTGACGACGTATCTCACAATTCGGCGGTTCTTGAGTTTTGTCATATGCTGCTCCTTCTGGGTTTTAAACGATGTCATTGGACCCTATGCACTCAGACTCACTGCGAAATCTTGCGAAACTTATTACCGGAACAGCGTCGGTTCCCGTATGGTTCGAACGCGCCCCGAGCATGCTCGAACGCAGTTTCACCTTTCACGTACAACGTCCTCGAAACTTTCATTTTTCTTAGGCTGCGACTTCCATCATTTGGAGGCATGAGCCATGTAGGTTCTTGATGAGCTGACAATTGTCGTTTCACCTTTCACGTTCCCCCACATCAAGAATGGCGCTATCCGGTTGAGCGTGCAGCGCTTTGGGCAATCGCGGCCGAGCATCATGGAAATCTGCCGCAACCGCGACCGGCGCACGCCCACGGCGAAGAAAGCGGCGCGCGCCACCTACCAGAGGTCGCTCCAGCGCGTGCTCGAGCGCAGCTTTCCGGACTTCACTCCGGGGCGGCTGAGCACCGCCGCCGACCTCGAGCGCTCCTTCGGGCCGGTCTACACGCGCGGCGAACTGCGGCGCGGCAACTCGTGCTGGGCAGTCTTGGGCGTGAACGCGCAGGAGACGCAATCCGCCATCGACGCCAGCGTGACCTTCGGCCTGCTTTGGCTGGATGCCTGCCGCAACCAGTCGCGGGCGTTGGTGGAAGGGCTCAAACTGTTTATCCCGGCAGGCCGGTCGGCCATTGCGCGCGAGCGCATGGCGCTGTTGAACCACCAGGCAGCCCGGTTCGAGCTGTACGAAATGGACGAGCGCGAAGGGTCGATTGAGCCGGTGGACTGCCGCGATCGCGGCAACATCGCCACCCGTCTGGTGCGTGCGCCAGATGAGCAGATGGTCCGCTCGCGGTTCGCGGGGGCCATCGCACGCGTCGCGGAACTGGCGCCGGAAGCCGAGATCCGCGTGCTCTCCTCGACCGAGCTTGCGTTTCGCCTCTGCGGGCTGGAATTCGCGCGGGCGCAGTTGGCACAGGCTCCGGGCTTTCGCAACGTGGAAGAGATCGTCTTCGGCGCCGGACCGTATCAGGCCGCGCTGACCGAAGAGAACGCCGCTGAGTTTGCCGGATTCGTGCGCGCCGTCAGGGCAGCAAGGCGTCCGGACGGGCAGCGGGCGAACCCGTTGTGGCGTATGCAGCCGGAGCGCTGGCTGGAGTCGCTGGTGGCGCGCGACGTGAGCGTGCTCGATTCGCGGCTCGATCCCGCCTGCGTGTACTCGCAGGTGCCAGCCTTTTCGGCTTCCGACCGGGCCATGATCGACGTGCTCGCGCTCACCCGCGAGCGGCGGCTGGCGGTGGTGGAACTCAAGGCCGACGAGGACATCCACCTGCCGTTGCAGGGCCTCGATTACTGGGCGCGAGTGGAGTGGCACCGCACCCGCGGCGAGTTCCAGAAGTTCGGCTACTTTCCTGGGATCGAGATCGCGCCCGCTACGCCACTGCTGCTGCTGGTCGCGCCCTCTCTGCGCGTCCACCCCGCCACCGACACCCTGCTGCGTTACATCGCGCCGGAAATCGAGTGCGAGCTGGTGGGGATCGGCGAGAAATGGCGGGAGGGCATTCAGGTGGTGTTCCGGAAAAGACGCACGGAAAAAGCAGCCACGGATTTACACGGATAAATACGGATCGGAAGGCAAAGAGCCAAAAGCCAAGAGCTAAGAGCTGCTTTCCCGCGTTCTCGCCAGCCAGTACTCGCGGGCGGCCGTCGTCAGCGGATCGGTTTCTGCTTTCTCACCCCGAAAGACGCGCGAGATGCCGCGGACCAGCCGCCGCAGCGGTAGCTCGCCGTGCTCGTCGGCAAAGAAAATTTCTCCGACTTTGACCGACCGGTAGTACCAGCGCTTCAGAATGGCGAGATTCTCCATGCTCTCGATCGCGGAAGCTCGCGCCGTCGGCTCGACGGCCGGCAGAGTCTCCTGGATGCGCGATTCCATCGACTGCGGCTTGCCTTCCCCTTGCTGGACGGGAAAGAGCACCGGCTCGGCCAGAACGCCGCGCTGGAACCGGAACAGCGCGACTGAGCCGGCCTCCGCCGCGGGCTGAACGACCACTCCGGCCAGCAGGTCGAGGCGGCGCACGATCTCCGGCAAACGCGTGGCGGCGGTGATCTTCTCGATGCGCGCGTGCAGCGCCGCCGCCTGCTCGAATTCCAGGCCGGCGGAAGCCTGTTCGCGCTGCTCGGAAAGCTCGCGCACCAGCGATTGGCCGCCGCTATCGAGGAAGGCGCGAACGCGGCCGGCCTCATCGCGATATTGCTCCTCGGTGCAGCCGGCAAAGCAGGGCGCCAGGCACATCTTCATCTCGGAATAAATGCAGCCCGGATAGGCGGGGTCGGGATGGATCTCGAAATCGCAGCGGCGGATCTTGAACAGGTCGAGTGAGTCGTTCAGGAACTTCTCGGCGGCGGCGCGGGTGGGGAACGGTCCGTAATAGACCGATGCGCCACGCAGGCCGGTGATGCGCTGGGTGATGTAGGCGCGCGGCCAGGGATTGTCCAGGTTGAACTTTACCAGCGGGGCGAAGCGCAGGCGGAGCCGGTCGCGGTAGCTCTCGGGAAAAACCCGCCGCAGCGTGCGGTAGAGCAGCAGGCCCGACTCGAAGTCCGAGCCGGTGAGAGTGTATTCCACGTGCCGCACGCGGTCGCGCAGATTGAGCCGGCGCGCGCGCTCCTCGGGCGCGGAGAGCAGGCGCGTGAGCCGTCGCTTCAGGTTGGTGGTCTTTGAGACGTAGGGTTCGGCTTGAGGATCGTCGGCGCGGAGTAGGAAGACGGTCGGCGCCGCGGGGATCGCGGCAAAGAACTCGGCATCGCGCTCGGGCGTGAACTCAAGCGACAGCACAAGGGAATTTAACCACAGAGGACACAGAGAAGCACGGAGGACCTGCTGGCGAAACGGCGATGCGTAGGACACCACTTGCGATAAGTCGATTTATCAACGACCAGGCTCGCAGACCGAGCCAACCCGCAACTTATTCACATGGTCGTCGAGGCGCTGTATGCCCATTGTCCAGGGCCACGGAGTCCGAAGGAACGGGATTCGATAAAGGGCTGTCCATCCACCTGACTGTATTACGTGATTTCGTGAGGTATCTGTTCCGAAGGGATTCTGTTGGGTCTGGCACGCGATAAAAGTGCAGTACCATCCTTTCGATCCCCCGATATAGCTGTCGAAAATGAGAACCAATACTCCGTTTTGCCGTCCCTCGATTACATTCCAGACCTGTCTAATCTCGTCTGTTGGGTAGCAAGCTAGGGAAAACGAAGCTGGAAGAGGGGGGCTGACCTCGCGGGAAGAGGAGAACCATAGCCTCAAAAATCTCAACGCGGGGGGACCGATGTACTGAAACCCCCATCTAGAAGCGAGCGCCCTCATGCCTTTGACGCGAAAAAACATGAGGATTTTGAGGCAACCGGAGAGCACCGCCAACACGACTAGAGCGTAAACAATCACTGAACCCAAATGAAATAGAAAGCTCATTTGACCAGTATTGTATGCGGAGCAAGAGCCAAGTTCCACGATGACGAGTGATAACAGGCGTTATCACTCGCAATCCGGTAACTGCGAGAGGGCGATCTCTGTGCCCCCTTGATGGGTTCACCTGAAGCTGGCGCTCTTGACCTGCTGGCGGAAGTCCTTGCCCGTGATCTCGATCTTCTTGCACATTTCGTGCAGGCGCGAACGCATGCGTTCGGTGATGCGGTCGCCGAGGGTCTCCTCGCGGGCGGCTCTCTTAGCCTTAAACCTGTCAACTGGTTCATCGTCAGGCTTCGTGGTAGCAGGCGGCAGGTCGGGGAAGTTGGTGGTGATAATCGTGGTGCGCTTGTCGTTGTAACGGGTGTTGAGCACGTGGCTGACGGTATCCCACACCCACTCGGTCGGCTTGACCGCGCCCAGCTCGTCCAGCAGCACCACCTCGGTCTCGAAGATGGGCCGCAGGAGCTGCATCTCGGTGGTCTGCACCGAGGGATTGTAGGAGTTCTGCACCTGCTTGAGCAGGTCGCGGTAGTCGCAGAACAGGCCGGGAACGCCCTTGCGCAGAAGGTCCTTGAGCACGGCGACGGCGAGGTGCGTCTTGCCTACGCCGACTGAGCCCACGATGAGCAGGCCGCGGCCGTCGTTCTCCACCGGATAGCCGGCGACGAAGCGCTCGGCCACCAGCTTGGCCCGCTCCAGCCCGCCATCGGCACCGGGGAAGTCGGTGCTGAATTCGGAGAACTCGCAGTGCTCATAGCGCGCGGGAATGCGGGCCTGGACGATCAGGCGCTGCACGCGTCCGGAGAGCGCGCAATCGCAGCGCGCGACCTGGCGGGCCTTGGGATCGGGCCCGACTTCCTTCCAGCCAGTACCGCCGCAGACGGAGCAGAGCGTTTCAGTGGAGTTCACTCGGGGACCTCGGAGAAGAGCTTCTTTCGACTGTAGCGCGCGGCGCGCGCGGCTGCAACTGGCGCGGGCTGTGGAGAGCTGTGGAAGAAAACGCCGCGGCTGGGCCTCAGAACTGCCACGTAAGCTGTGCAAAAACCGGGATCTCCCGGCAAAATTCCCGAAAAGCCGCGCTCTACGCGGATTTCCACCGCTCCTTGGCTTGACAAGCCCAGTGAACACGGGCTAAAAACGCGATTGACTCTAAGCTGCCTGGAGGCAGACCACATGAATAAGGCTGATATCGTGGACAAGATTGCTGGGGAGGCTGGGATCACCAAGACCCAGGCTTCCACAGCGCTGGATTCGACCGTCAACTGCATCACCACGTCCTTGAAAAAGGGCGACCGCGTGACGCTGGTGGGCTTCGGGACGTTCTCCACGTCTCAACGCAAAGCCCGCACCGGGCGCAATCCCCAAACCGGCAAACCGATCAAGATCGCTGCCAAGCGCGTGGCGAAGTTCACCGCAGGGGCCGAACTCAAGAAGGCAGTTAACCGTAAGTAGTCCCACAAACAGCCTCTGGCCGGCCCCGCGCTCCTTGCTCGAGCCGGGGCTTTCGTGTCTATTGAGCGATTGAGTCATCGGGCCATTGGGTCATTGGGCCATTGAAAAACCTGATTCCGGGTTTTCCAATGGCTCATTCACCCAATGACTCAATGGCTCAATGGCTCGGTTTGCTGCATCCGCGGGCAGTCCTGTAGAATCAATATTTCCTGAAGAGAGGTCTTGAACAGCCATGAAGGCCGGCATTCATCCCATGTACCACGAGGTGCGGGTTACCTGCGCCTGTGGGAATACGTTCACCACGCGTTCCACGCACAAGAGCGACATCCACCTGGAGATCTGCTCCAATTGCCATCCGTTCTTTACCGGCAAGCAGAAGCTGCTGGACACCGCCGGGCGCATCGAGCGCTTCCGCCGCAAGTACGCCAAGACGGAGAAGAAAGCCTAGCCTCGCCAAAGCTTTGGCGCTGCAAAGCCTCCGGTGGCGGGGGCTTTTTGTTTGTACAATTCATTCGCGTGAAGAACCTCGACCAAGCCCTGACGACTCACTATCGGGAGCGGTCCGACCACTTCTTCCATGCCATGGAGCTGCTCGCCGATGACATGGCGGCATACTCCACTAGTGTCGCGTTGTTGGCGGTGCATAGTTGCATCTCCTTGAATGACGCGATTGCCGCTGCCTTGACCGGCCGCGCTAGCCCACACGAAGACCACCTGCGTGCGGCGGCCGGACTCGAAAAACTTTGCAACACTCATAGAATCAGGGACCAGAAAGGGGTCGGACACTTCCGCTGGCTGCTGGCAAGAAAGACGGACATCGCTTATGGAGCCAGGAGGTTGGACCCGCAGTTCGTCGGTTCCGCCAAGGACAAAGCCGAAAAGTTCAGCGCTTGGGCATACAATAATTTTGAAGGGGTGCTGCGTGGCTTATAGGCGGGTACTCAGTCCTGGACAACAAGAAGCCAGGGGTATCAATGCTGTGGCGCAGCTATTGATGCAACGGCTGATCGTACCCAAGATTTTCTTCGAGGCACCCTGGCCTGATTCCGGCAACCGCGTTGACCTGCTGGCGGTTGACCGTGCGGGAACCGGGGAGATCCACGTCGTTGAAGTAAAGTTTGGGGCCGCGGAAGCTGCCGAAGCCTTGGAACGGGTCAAGGCCATGCCCGCTCATTACAAGTACATTGCCGTGATGGGTAATGGCAGGTATCGCCTCAACGAGAAAACACTCTATGCAATCGACGGCTTCGGAAGGGTCGGTCTGATTCGGATAATCGAAGATAACGCTGGGAATCTCAATGCCGAACTTGTTGTGGCGCCCGAACGATTCCGAGCGGACCCAGTCGTTTTCAAGAGCATCGACCGATTTACGTCCAAGCATCGGGCGGATATTGAAATTCGGCCTTAACGGAATGCAGAAGCACTGGACCAGCCCGGCCACACCCGCCGCGCCGCCTTGTGGGGCGCGGGTGCCGGAGTGTGTGCGCATCGGCGGGGTCGAGATCCGGCCGGCCACGGTGCTGGCGCCCATGTCCGGCGTCACCGACACCGTCTTCCGGCGGTTCATACGCGAGATGGGCGGCTGTGGGCTGCTGGTGACTGAGTTCACCTCGGCTGACGGCCTGCTGCGCGACAAGCGCGTGCTCGGGCGCTATCTGCACTTCTATGGCGACGAGCATCCCATCTCGGCGCAGCTCTTCGGCAGCGACCCGCAGGTGCTGGCCGAGGCGGCGCGCATGGTCGAAGGCCTGGGCTTCGACCTGGTGGACCTGAACCTGGGCTGTCCGGCGAAGAAAGTCGTCAAGTGCAACGGCGGTTCCGGCCTGCTGCGCGACCTGCCACGTATCGGGACGATTTTCGAGACGGTACGCGCGGCGGTCGAGATCCCGTTCACGGTGAAGTTCCGCGCCGGCTGGAATGACCAGGAGATCGTCTGCGTCGAGCTGGCCCGGCTGGCCGAATCCTGCGGCCTGGCGGCGGTGGCGCTGCATGCCCGCACCCGCGAGCAGGGATATGCGGGCACGGCGCGCTGGGAATGGATCGCCGCCGTCAAGCAGGCCATCCGCATCCCGGTGATCGGCAACGGCGACATCCGCACCCCCGAAGACGCGGCCGCCATGGTGGCGCAGACTGGCTGTGATGCCGTCATGGTGGGGCGCACGGCGGCGTCGAACCCGTGGATCTTCCGCCAGATCGCCCAGTACGAGGCGGGCGGCGGCTACGAGCAGCCGGTGGAGGCCGATCGCTACCACATGATCCGCACCTACTTCCGCATGCTGATCGAGGAGCAGATGCCGGGAGCGGCAGGCAAGATGAAGCAGTTCGCCTCCTGGTTCACCCACGGCGTCGCGAACGGCGGCCATCTGCGGAAGGCTATCTACGAGGCGCGTACCGAGCAGGAGATCCTGGGGCGGGTGGAGGAGTTCTTCGAAGCAGTTGCCAGTCAGCAGTCGCCAGTCGCCAGCGAGCACACGGTCAGCGCCTGAGCGGGGTGAAGCCTATGCGATTCATTGCGGCGTTGGTTTGTTTTTCCATCCTCAGTGCGCTGGGCCTGGCGCAGCACGATGCCAGCGCCCACGACCAGCACATGGCCGACGTCAATAAGCACGGCGCCGAGGCCATGGGCTTCGACCAGGACAAGACCGCGCATCACTTCCGGCTGTACAAGGATGGCGGCGCGGTCGAGGTAGTGGCCAAGGATCCCGCAGATGCGACCAGCATCGGGCAGATTCGCGACCACCTGAAGCAGCAGGCGAAGAATTTCGCGGCGGGTGACTTCGCGGCGCCGCAGCACACCCACGGAGAGATGCCGCCGGGAGTCGACACCATGACCAGGCTGCGCTCCAAAATAAGGTACGAGTTCCAGTCGACGGAGGGCGGCGGCCGGTTGCGCATCACCACCGCCGACGCCCAGGCTTTGGCCGCCGTGCACGACTTCCTGCGCTTTCAAATCGAGGACCACGTGACCGGCGACAAGACCAGTGTCGAGTAAGCGCGTCAGCCGATGGAAGTCACGCAACGCCATAATATAGTGACACTTCTGGACTTTGTTCTATCTGTTGCTCGCGTCGCCAAAACCTCGCCGCCTCTTTAAAGGCAAATGGCCACGAATTGGTTGACAGGGGTGCGTGTCAGGTTCTCGCTCTGGAGGCAGACGCTTTAGAGTTCGAGCGTGCCGTGAAGGTACAAGCGTGCCCGGCCGGCGATCTTCACCCGATCGCCACCGATTGTGCACTGCATGTATCCCCCGCGGACACTGAGTTGTTGCGCACGCAACGTGTCCTTACCCAGGCGCCCCGCCCAATAGGGAGCCAGTGTGCAGTGTATCGAGCCGGTTGCGGGGTCCTCATCGATGCCGACCGACGGTGCAAACAATCGGCACACGTAATCCACGTCACCCTCGCCGGGAGCGGTAACAATCGTTCCGCCGATCCCGATGTCCAGTTTGGCAAGAGCAGCAAAATCGGGCGAGAGCGCTCGCACTTGCTCAGCCTGATCCACCACCACGAGGTAATCGCGCGATTTCATTACTAGCGCCGCTTTCAAACCCAGGGCTGGTAAGAGCTCGACTGGCGTCTCACAGGGTTGGGGTGGCCTGGCGGGAAAGTCCATTTCAAAGCTGTCCTGGTTCTGAGCGACGGTCAATATGCCGCTGCGGGTGTGGAAGCGAACCGGCCACACGTTGTGCTTCCGCAGCGCGAGCACATAGGCGGATGCCAAGGTCGCGTGCCCGCATAGGTCGTCCTCGACTTTGGGTGTAAACCAGCGCAAGTCGAAATCACCATCCGCGCGAGGAACAACAAAAGCGGTCTCGCTGTGCCTGTTCTCAGCCGCAATTTTCTGCATGATGCTATCCGCGAGAAAAACGGAAAGGATGCAGACCCCCGCCGGGTTGCCTGCAAAGAGCTCACCCGTGAATGCATCAACGTGGTAATAGGGAATAGCCATGTCGCCTTTAAGGTCCCTCCACGCCGTACTTCCCTGTTCCCAGCTCTTTCACATAGCCCCACGGGATCGCCGCGTCGTGGGTGAAGATCACCAGCCAGCGGCCGGGGATGGCCTCGTCGTAGAAGCGCTTCTTGTTCGCGATGATCTCCATGGGGAACAGATCGTAGGCCATGATCCAGAGCAGGGCGAGGTGCGCCGCCGTGGGGATGAGGTCGGAGACGTAACACGCCTTCTGCCCCTGGCTCTCGATCATTACCACCTGCATGTAGCGCGTGTGTCCGGGGATGGTGCGGACCGAAACTCCGGGGATGATCTCGCGGTCTTCCTTCACCAGCTTCATCTGGCCGCTTTCGAGGAGCGGATTGTAGTTGTCGCTGATGTAGCTGACGCGGTCGCGCAGGTACTGCTTCTGCCCGTGCTGCCACTCGCCTTCCGGGGCGTAGTAGGTGGCGCGCGGAAAAGTGGGGAGCACGCGGCCATTGGTGCGCACGGTGTTCCAGCCGCAGTGATCGAAGTGCAGGTGAGTGTTGATGACGATCTCGATGGAATCGGGCGCCACTCCGGCAGCGGTGAGGTTGCCGAGCAGCCTGGCTTCCGGCTCGTAGACCTTGCGGACGCGGTCGTCGAACTTGTTGCCGATGCCGGTCTCGACCAGCACGGTTTGCTTCCCGCCGCGGATCAGCAGCGAGTTCAGGCCCAGCACCACGCGGTTCTTCTCGTCGCAGGCGGCTTTCTTCAACCACAGCGCCTTGGGGATGATGCCGAACAGCGGGCCGCCATCAAGCCAGTAGTTCCCGTCGGAGAACATGGTCAGCTCGAAATCGCCGACGGTGATGCGCCGTCCGTTGGTGGTGACGGTAGCTTTCTCTGCTGCGAGATCGGCTGCAACTTGCGCCATGGATTGTCCTCGATCGCCGGCCTAAGGCCGGCCCAACAGTTCACGTTCAAAGTGCTCCTGCATGCGGGTGAACAGGTCCGTCTGCGCCGCCGTCCCCGCGAGGGAGTGCAACTTGCGCGGGTAGAGCATGAGCTGGAAGCGCTTGCCGGAGTCGATGAAAGCCTGTGCCATCTGCACGGTGTTCTGCAGGTGAACATTGTCGTCGCCGGTGCCGTGCACCAGCAAGAGGCTGCCGTGCAGGTCCGCGGCGGTAGTGACGGGCGAGCTGCGGCGATAGCCCTCCGCGTTCTCCTGCGGCAGGCCGAGATAGCGCTCGGTGTAGATGGAATCGTAGTCGCGCCATTCGCTGACCGGCGCCACGGCTACTCCGGCTTTGAAGGCGGTCGTACGCGTGAGCGCCCACAAGGCCATGCAGCCGCCGTAGCTCCATCCCCAGAAGCCGACGCGGTCTTTGTCGAGCGCGGGATAGCGCTCGAGCGCCTGATTGAGCGCGGCGAGCTGGTCCTGGATCTCGGTCTTGCCGAATTCGCCGCGCACCACGCTGGCGAAGCCGCGGCCGCGTCCCGCCGAGCCGCGGTTATCGACGCTGAGCACGGCGATGCCCTCCTGCGCCAAGGCCTGATTGAAGAGGAAGCGATTGCCGCCCCACGTGTCGCGAACCTGTTGCTCGCCTGGGCCGCCGTAGGGATACAGAACCAGCGGAATCTTGCTGCCCGCCGGTAGACCCGCCGGCATGATGAGCGATCCGTGCAGAACCGTGCCGTCCTCTGCCCGGAAATCGACGAACTGCGGCGCTGCCAGGTTATAGGCGGCCAGGCTGCGCGATTCCCAGAACGCGTTGCAAGCGCCGTCGCCACTCAT
>Ga0181530_10002282_pt1 | contig 23053 bp, 17 predicted proteins | sample PEATcosm2014_Bin_42_FD_119769 | JGI IMG/M metagenome (GOLD analysis project Ga0181530, IMG submission 119769) | Peatland microbial communities from MTU Mesocosm Facility, Houghton, MI, USA - PEATcosm2014_Bin10_60_metaG | ecosystem: Environmental > Terrestrial > Soil > Wetlands > Peat | place... | reverse complement strand
CGCTCCGAAACCGGGGCGCCAATTCGGCGCCAATCCGGAGTTGGCAGGCGAAAGCGCCTGCCCCACCTTGCTCGGGCGCCCAGACGAATACTGGCTATTCTGCATGACGCACTACACTAGTTCTCGTGAACAGGTAGGACAGACCATCGCCTTGTGAGGTCTGTCATGCCTCGCCAAAGCGCGACGCCTTGACAGACGACAGAAACCGATCGGCACGTGTTCCCGTGTTCCGTTTCGCGTTGACAGACCGCAAATCTAGAGGTATCCTCTCAATCGTGTTGTCGTAGCGAGATTGTGTTTCGCGCCGAGACCGGTGCTGACGCAACCGCGCTTTGGAGCCTGAGCTTGTTCCGCCCGTCGCCGATCCGGGGCGTGGCGGAACCTGCGACTCAGCCGGGAGATCAAACGGTTGGGCCGCTATGACGGTTTGATCATCGACGATCCGGGCTACTTGCAATAGTTGACGCCGGACAGGTCGGCGGCTGCGTCGCAAGTGCGCGTTGAGGTGGCCGAGCGACGCGAACTGGCCGGCATAGACGGCGGTGCGGGCGGGGCTGGGCTTGCGGCGCGGGTCGAAATCGCGGCGGCGAAAAAGATCGGACGACGCAATCACGGCTGCGCCCAGCGGGCGGTATTCATAGGTGCCTTGCGCCCACGCGACCTCGGTGTCGAGCCACAGATAGAAGCCCATCGGCTTCATATTAACCCAAGGACTGTTCAGCTACACAATGGCCAGGAAAAGCCGAGACGAATCTCGGCTCAGCAGGCTTGACAGCCTGCGCCACCAACTTATCGGCGGAAGCGCAGTTCGTCTTTGAAAGCTTCCAGGCAGTTGTAGACGATGGGGCAGACCGAGGCGCGGTCGACGAACTGCCACATGCGGCTGGCGATGGAGCCGTTGCCGCGGACCAGGTGTGGATAGCGCTGGCAGATGGCGGGGCGCGCGTCGTAGACGGAGCAGAGCTTGCCTTCCAGAAACACGCAGCCGGGGCCTTCGGTGAACTTGAGGACGCGCGTCATCATCCCCTCGTCGGCTTCGAGCATGGTGTAATCGGCGATAAACCGCTCGGGGGTGATGCGCAGATGACGCGCCAGCTTTTCGATGTCGCGCTCGGTGACTTCGGTGGTCGAAGTCTTGCAGCAGTTGGCGCACTGGGTGCAATCGATTTGATCCTGAATGCGTTCGGCGGTGCGCCGGAGGATGCGGTCGGAGTAATCGCGGGATTTCATGAAGAGGCGAAACTTGAGATTTTCGTCAAGCTTCTTTTCGCCCAGCAGCTTAATCTGCACGAGGTCGGTGATCAAAACAGGCGGCTCGCTCACGGAACGATTGTGCCACAGGCGGCGGTCCGGCGGTGGGATCAATCGGCGCGCAGGGCTTCAACCGGATCTACCGCCTTAGCCGGCGGACCAGGGCCGCGCACTCCTCGACCCGCAGCAGCCAGGCGGCAGCGATGTAGACGACGCCGTAGGCCGCGATCACAACCAGTCCGAAGGACAGCGGGTGACGGAAGCCGAGCGCACCTTTCACTCCCCACGCAGTGGCGGCGGCAACCGCGGCGGCGAACCAGAGGCGCGCGACCAGCGATGCCGGCAGGCCCGTGCGGCCGATGCGGGCGTTGAGCGTGCGGCGGAGCAGCGTGAATTCCACCCAGCCGGCGACACCGGCGGATGCGGTGAGTCCGGCCACGCCCCACTTCGGATCGACGCCAATCCAATGGGGCAGCGGGATGGCGCAGAGGTAGCCCAGTCCGGTGGTGAGGACAACGCGCACCACGGCGAAGCGAAGCGGTGTGCGGGTATCGCGCAGGGCATAATACGCGGACGAGTACAGGCGCCCCAAGGTTTGCGCCAGCAGGCCTACCGCGGAGCCGGCCAGGATGGCCCACACGTAGCGCGAATTGGCGGCGTTGAAGCGGCCGGATTGAAACAGCACGGCCGTGATGACGCCACCGAGCGCCAGAAAGGCCATGGCGGAAGGCACGATGAAAAAGGCGATCTGGCGCAACCCGGCATCGAGGCGGCGGCGCAGGTGAGCGGCCACCTCCTCCGCGGCGCCCAGCGCGCTCGACATGGCGGGCAACTCCGCCGCCGATACCGACATGCCGAACAAGCTGACCGGCAGGAGATAAAGCGTCTGCGCGTTGGTGAGGCCGGCGACGGCGCCGGTGCCCAACAGGCTGGCCAGCAGCGCATCCACATATGCGCTGATTTGCACCACGCCGCGGCTGACGAATACCGGGCCGAAATTGCGCAGCACTTCCCGCACTTGCGGCGCGCCGGTATCGAGGCTGGCCCGCAGCCCGCGCGCCAGGCGCAGGACAACCGGAAGCTGCACGCCGAATTGCAGCGCGCTTCCCACCACCGATCCCCAGGCCAGGGTGACCGCGAGAGCGGCCGGCGGCTGGCGGCGGAACAGCACCAGGGCGGCGATCATGGCCAGGTTCCACACCACCGGCGCGGTGTAGGAGAGAAAGAATTTGCGATGGCTGTTGAGAATGCCGAGGCACCACGCGGAGAGCGCCAGCAGGCCCGCGCCGGGAAACAGAACGCGCACGATGGCGATGGTGAGCTCGCGCTTAGCCCCGTGGAAGCCGGGCGCGATGGCGTCGATCAGCCAGGGCGCGGCCAGCACGCCGGCCAGCACCAGCGCCGAAGAAGCCAGCGCCAGAATCGAACCGATGGCGCCAGCCACGCGGCCGGCTTCCTCTTCATCGCCCTGGGCCAGCAGACGCGCGTAAACCGGAATGAAGGAGGCCGACAGCACGCCTTCGCCGAACAGATTCTGCAAGAAATTGGGGATGCGGAAGGCCGCGTTGAAGGCGTCGGCGGCGTCATAGAGGCCGAAGTAATGGGAAAAAATGCGCTGGCGGACGAGGCCGACGAGGCGGCTGAGCAGGATGCCGGCGCCCACCAGGGAAGCGTGGCGCGCGGTGGATGAGGACTGGCTGCTCTTAGGCTGGATGGTCTCGGGCATGCGTCCCGCGCGCGGCCTAGGCCAGCTTCTCCAGCACGGCGGCGGTGACGGCTTCGGTAGAACTCGAGCCGCCCAGGTCCGGCGTACGGGCTTTGCCCTCCAGCAGCACGGCGGCTACAGCGGCTTCGACTTGGCGCGCGGCGTCGCCGATTTCGAGATGGTCGAGCATCATGGCGGCGCTGAGAATGGTTGCCAGCGGGTTGACGATGCCCTTGCCCGCGATATCCGGCGCCGAGCCGTGGACCGGCTCGAACATGGAAGGGAAGCGGCGCAGCGGATCGAGATTGGCGCTGGCAGCCAGGCCCATGCTGCCGATGATGGCGGCGGAAAGATCGCTCAGAATATCGCCAAACAGGTTGGAGCCCACCACCACGTCGAAGGTCTCGGGGCGGCGCACGAAATTCATGGCGGCCGCGTCCACCAGCAGCGATTCGGTTTCGACATCGGGAAACTGCGCCGCCACCTCCCGGAAGGTGCGGTCCCAGAGCACCATGCTGAAGCCCTGGGCGTTGGACTTGGTGATGGATGTCACGCGCTTCTTCTTGTTGCGCGCCACGCACAGCTCGAAGGCGAAGCGCACGATGCGTTCCACGCCGCGGCGGGTAAACACGGAAGTCTGGATGGCGATTTCTTCCGGCTGGTGCTGGTAGACGAATCCGCCCACCTGCGCATATTCGCCTTCGGTATTCTCGCGGACCACCACGAAATCGATCTCGCCGCCTTTGGGCTTGGCGAGCGGCGACGCGACGCCCGGATAGAGATACGCCGGGCGCACGTTGGCGAATTGATCGAAGGCGCGGCGGATAGGCAGCAGCAGGCCGTTGAGGGTGATGTGGTCGGGGATATCGGGATGGCCGACGGCGCCGAGCAGAATAGCGTCGCAGGACTGGAGCAGGTCGATGGCGCCGGCCGGCATCATGCGTCCCCAGCGGAAGTAGTGCTCGGCGCCCCACTCGAAATTCTGAAACGCGAAGGCGACTTTGTGTTTTTGCGCGACGCGTTCGAGGACGCGCCTGGCCTGCGGTACGACCTCCTGGCCGACGCCGTCGCCGGGAATCACCGCGATCGTGAAAGTCTGCATGGTCTGAAACTCGATTTTCGCACGTGCCCGGTTACGCCGGCCGGTCCCGGTCGAGATGGATTTCGCGGGTGGGGTAGGGAACCGCGATGCCTTTCTCGCGCAGGCGGCGGAGAATGCGCTTGCGCAACTGGTGGCGGACGTCATACTGCTGGGAGAACTCGGCGATCTGGTAGCTGAGGGTGAAGCCCAGCGAGGATTCTTGAAAGCCGGGGTCGAGCGTGGCCGAAGGCGCGGGATCGGCCAGCAGGCCGGGAATGTCATTGGCGCCGGCGGTGGCGATCTCGACCAGCAGGCGCTCCACCTGGTCCGGATCGGCATCGTACGGGACGTTGACCTGGAGGGAGGCGGACATGCGCTGGGTCGGCAGGTGGTAATTGGTGACGATGGCTTGGGCGAGCTTGGAGTTGGGCACCACGACGAGGTTGTTGCCGAGCGAGCGGATGGCGGTGGATCGCCAGCCGATGTCCGACACGTAACCTTCCTCTCCGCTCGAGAGCTTGATGTAGTCGTTCAGCCGCATCTGCCCGGCGACCGCGATGTAGAAACCGGCGAAGAGATTCGAGAGCGTGTCCTGCATGGCCAGCGCGACGGCCAGTCCGCCCACGCCGAGCGCGGTCAGGATCGGCGTCACGTGGACGTCTTCGGCGCTTAACAGCAGCAGCAGTCCGAGCACCAGCGCGGTGAGTTGGGCCAGCGTGGTGGTGAGCGTGGTGACGGGTAGCGCGCCGGGGATCTGGCTGCCATAGGCGCGCACCAGGTCTCCGGCGGTGCGCATCGCCATCAGGGTGAAACTCAAAATCCACAATGCGACCAGAATTTTGGGAGCGTACTTTTCGGTGACGACGGGCGGCAGCGGCGCCGACTGGATGGCCATATGGACGGCCAGGATGAGAGCCCAGATGGTGGTGGGGCCGCTCAGCGCCGCGCCCACGATCTGGCCGGGACGGCTGCCGGTGCGCGCCACCCAGGCGCGCAGGCCGCGCAGGATGAGGCTGCGCACCAGGTAAGCGATGGCGAAGGTGGACACCAACACGATTCCCGGCTCAATCAGCAGCCTGGGCTCGTGCGCCAGAGCGCGGAATGTGTCCATGGGTTCCTACCAGGATCACACAAAAACGCCTGCACGATACAGCCGGGGAGCCCGTCATTTTAATGTGCGGTGGAGTGTGCCCATACTGGCGTTGCTGCTGGCGGGTAGCCTGGCGGCGGAAGAACTGAGCGCATGGGAACTGTACGAAATCGGGCGGGAAGCGGAAAAGAAGGGCCACATGGCGCAGGCTTACCTGCTGTATTCGGAAGCCGCGGCGCTGGAGCCGCGCAACCAGACGTATTGGCTGCGCAGCCAGGCCGTTCGTTCGCGCGCGGCCCTGGAGGCGAAGCCGGTTCCTCCGGTGTCGGCGAGGCTCGGCGATGGCAGCCTGGAGGACGCGGGACCGCCGATCCAGGCTGCCACCACGGGCGACCTGGCGGATGCGAGGAAGGAACTGCCGCCCTCGGATCTGGCGGGCGGCGATCTGATCCGCGATTTCGATTTGCGTGGAGACTCGAAGAAGGTGTATGCGGACGTGGCCAAGGCCTTTGGCCTGGACTGCATCTTCGACGGCGACTACGAGCCGATGCCTGCGCTCCACTTCCACCTGGACGGAGTGGGATACCGCGAGGCGCTGCACGGGATGGAATTCGCTACCGGAACCTTCATTGTGCCGCTTTCTCCAAAGCTCTTCATGGTGTCCAAAGACACGCCGCTCAAGCGGACACAGAACGAGCCGGTGGTGGCAGTGACCATTCCGTTGCCGGACGCCGGCGTGGCGCAGGAATTCACCGGCTTGGTGGACGGAGTGAAGCAGGCGACGGGAATCGAGAAAGTGAGCATTGATTCGCAGACGCGAACCCTGGTGTTGCGCGACCGCCTGTCGCGCGTGCTGCCGGCCAAGGCGCTGCTGGAGCAACTTCTCTACCCGCGGGCGCAGTTGATGATGGAGCTGAAGCTGGTGGAAGTCAGCCGCAGCAAGACGGCCACTTATGGCGTGAATTTTCCGACCACGTTCTCGCTGACCGCGCTGACTAACTGGCTGGGGAATCAGGTAACACTACCCACTAACATCAACGGTTTGCTCTCTTTTGGCGGCGGCAAGACGCTGCTGGGGCTGGGAATCATGACCGCGGCCGCGGCGGCGCAAATGAGCGAAAGCTCCGGCAAGGTGCTGTGGGCCGCTGAGCTGCGCGGCGAGGAGCGCCTGCCTACAACGCTGCATGTGGGCAACCGCTACCCCATGCTCACATCCGGCTATTTCGGAGAGTCTGGCTCGGCAACATCGGGCACCACCGGCACCGGCACGGGGACTGGCACCGGCACGGGCACGGGGACTGGCACGGCTACGGGCGTCGGCACTCTGACGCTGAGCAAGAGCACGGTAGCGTGGACTTACACCTCGGCGGGTGTATCCCCGCAAGCCGCCAGCATCAGCGTCGCGAGCAGCAATGGAGCCATTGGCTACACGGCCACCGTGGCGAGCTCCAGCCCGTGGCTGGTGGCGAACTCCGCGACAACCGTTTCGGGCACCCTGCCAGCCACGCTGGACATTTCGCCGGGCGACGGCCTAGCGGCGCTTGGAACCGGCTCCTACCTGGGCACGGTGCAGGTGAGTGCGTCGGACGGCTCTGTCACATACCTCACGGTAACCCTGGCGGTCAATGGCGGTGCGCCGAATCTCACCGTTACGCCCAGCCTGATCGCGCTGGCTGCCGTGTCCGGTGGTTTATCGTCACAACAGACGGATACGGTGAACAGCACGACCGCTGGGACCTTATCGGCCACCGTGATCGGGTCCGGCCTCTCGGTCTCGCTTTCCGCGAGCACGGTGGCGGCCAACACGCCGGCTTACGTTACGGTTTTCGGAAATCCTGCCGGACTTTCGGCGCTAACCTATGTCGGCATTCTCAGCGTGACGGTGGGCGAAGCAAGCGGAGCTACCGGAGCTACCGGAGTTACAACCGTTACCGAGGAAACACTGGTGACCTTCAATGTGACTTCGAGTGGGAGCCTGGTAGTTAGCCCGACCTCACTTCCGTGGACTTACACCTCCGGCGGCACCTTACCTTCGGCCGCCAACGTGGCTGTATCGAGCACCGGCAGCGGCATCACTTATACCGCAACCGCCTCGAGCGCCAACTCATGGCTGCTGGTGGACGGCGTCACGACTCTTTCGGGGACACTGCCCACCACGCTGGCGCTCGATCCCGGCTCCAGTCTCGCTAACCTCGGCACGGGCACTTATCAAGGCACCGTGGGACTGACTGGATCGGATGGCTCGATCGCTTACATTAACGTGACTTTGACGGTAAACGGGGGAACCGCCAGCGGTCTCACGGTTACGCCAAATCCAGTCACGCTCAGTGCGTCTCTGGGTGGTTCCGCCGTGTCGGCAACCGTCTCGGTGACCAGCGACACTGCGGGAGCCTTATCGGTGAGTGTCACCGGATCCGGTCTGTCGCTTTCGGGGGTCGGCACTACCGTGACTGCGGGAACGGCCACCACCTTCACTCTGAGCGCAGATCCTACGAACCTGACGGCGAACACTTACATCGGCGCCATTACCGTTACGGCGGCGGGCGTGACGCAGACTGTTCAGGTAAGTTTCAGCGTGGGTGCGATCAGCAGCGGAAGCAATGGGACCAGCATCTATACGCCGCCTCCCTCTTTCACGTTCGAGGATCTGGGGCTGAGTCTGAAATTGACGCCGGTGGTGCACGACATGGATGAGGTGTCACTCGATATCGAGGCCGAGGTCAAGCTGCTGACGGGCCAATCGGTCAACGGCGTTCCGGTGGTTTCCAACCGCAGCTTGAAGTCGACCGCGCGGCTGAAGACGGGCGAGTGGGCGGCGGTGGCCGGTCTGTTGGATACGAATGAAGGACGCAACATCTCGGGATTGGCCGGCCTGTCGGAGATCCGCTTCCTGAGCCCGCTGGTGAGCACGCACGAGCACGATACCACGCGCGACGACGTCATCCTGCTGCTGCGGCCCCGCCTGCTGAACGTGCCGCCGAGCCAGCACGTGCCGCACGCGATTGCGGTGGGCACCGACTCGAGACCGGCGACCCTTTTCTAAAATGTGGGGCGGGTCCCCTGACCCGCGTCGAGCCCCTGGCTCGGCTGTCGGACCGGAGGGTCCGACGCGGGCGACGGCGCCCGCCCCACACCGCTACAGCTTTCGCAACACGATCAGGCAAACCTCGTTGGCCGCCAGGGGAGACTGAAACTGGAAGTGCCCGCCGGAAACGGAGACGATGCGGCTCTCGGAGGGTTCACCACTGGCGGCGCTGGAGATTGCGCCGACCTGCGCCTGGGTAAGTTGTGCTGGCGCGCCGAGATCCAAATAAGTGGTGTAAGCGTCGTTCTGCCGGTAACCTATGCGATAAACTTGTTCGAAGTAAGTGCCGGCCGGGAGATTGGTCAGATCGACGGTCACAGGCGCCTTCGCCCCGGGCGGCAGGTCTCCTTTGTAGTAAGTCTGGTCGTTCAACTTATCGGGAGGCGCGATAGGCGTGAAATCCCAGAAGAGCACCTGAATGCCTCCGTTGCGATCGGTGCAAACCCAGGACGACTTGTCGGCATTGACAATCTCCGTGTCACCCAAGCGGCTTAGAAACCGGTAGGCGTGGAAGGCTGGCTTCTTAATGCCCTGATAGTTCAGCAGGCCGAAGCCGCCATGGAACGGCGTCATGCGAGGGCCGTTTTCTTCGAAGATATCGGTGAAGACCCAATAGGACATCGAATCCACGGATTCCTGCGCGCCCTTGATTTTGTCGAGGATGAAGGCGGCCTGATGATACTGGTCGTGAACCCAATCGGTGGGCGTGTAGGCCGAACTCCACTCGGTGAAATGCAGCTCGAGGTTGGGCAGCGGCGAATTCCGAATCAGTTCCCGGGAATGAACCATGCGGTCGCGGACCGCACCAGGGTCGGCATCAAGGATGGTTCCGCGGTTTCCGGTTTCGTCGAAAAAGCCCTCCTTGACGCCGTAGGCGTGGGTGGAAACGAAGTCGATCGGCACTTTCTCCCGGGCGCAGAACTGCACCAGCGCCTCTTCGAAGCGGTAGGGGATGGCGGATGCCGGACCACCCACGCGATAGGATGGGTCGACCTTCTTGATCGCCTCGGCGGTCACTCGATACAGCTTCAAGTACTCCTCGAGAGTCGATGTGTAGAACGGCTTGATATCGGGTTCGTTCCACACTTCGAAGTACCAGGTTCTGACTTCGTCCTTGCCGTACCGCTGCTCCCAGTGACGAATCAGCGCCGTAATCAGACCGGCCCACTTATCATAGGATTTCGGCGGGGTGATGTTACCCTTCCACCAGAAGACGGTATCCTTTCCGCTGGCCAGGGCGGAGGGCATGAAACCGAGCTCGACGAACGGCTTGATGTGTAAGCGCAGCAACGCATCGTACAGTTGATCGATGTACTGAAAGTTATATACCGGGTTGCCCTTGGCATCTTCCTGGTAGACGCCCATATCGTCGTGCAGCAGGCCGTGCATGCGGATATAGTCGAAGCCGATATCATGCTGGACGACGGCGAGTTGCTGCTGCCAGTCGGCGCGCAATCCCTCGTTGGCGCGGCCGGCTCCAATGCAGCGGCGGAAGACCTTGCTGTGCGGTCCGCGAACATGGTGCAAATCGGCTGCGATGACCCGCGGGGTGGACGGCGCCTGCGCGAAGGCAAGCGCGCCGAATGCCAGCATCGCGCCGAGCAGGCGGAGCGGCGTGCGGTCGGAGTGAGTCATGCAATCACCTATGCGGATTGGCGCGGCCCTCGGCGGTCACTGTTGGCGCGCGAAGAATTGCGCCACGTCTTCGGACTGCGCGGCGCGCTGGGCTTCGCACAAGCGGATGCTTTCCAGCACCTGGGCGTAATTGCGCGGGCCGCCGAGGTAGTTGGCGACGCGATCCTGAAAGAATTCGACGAACGCGCGGCGGGAGGGCTCGTCGCAGAATGGTCCGCCGACAAACGGCAGCGACGCAGCGGCATCGAAATCGCCCTCGCGCGGCAGCCGCTTCAGTACCTCGTCATAGTGAGCCTTGAGGAACTCGAAGGGCAGCGATTGGGTCTGCAGGTCGCCAAGGCCGCTGAAGGCCAGACCGAACATTTCCCGCACGTCGAACTGGGGATCGAGGAGCAGACCGAGCGCCTGCTGCACGATTTTGGGATCGCGGGAACTGCCCAGCGCGCCGATGATGGCGCGGCGCTCGCGGCGGTCCTGGGTCTTCTTGAGCTCCGCGAGCAGGCGGTCGAAGAGTTCCTGGCCGCTGGAGAAGGCAGCGGTCGAGAGCACCGCGCGCAGCATGTCGGGGCCAACGCCCTTGCGGGTATCGAGCCAGCCGATGGCCAGGCGGCGGGCCTCGGCTTGGAGCGGGGCGTCGTCGCCCTCGCGCGCCACGAAAGGAACCAGGCTGGCGCGCATGAGACGGGTGTCGGCGTCGTCATCCGGCTTGGCCGACCAGCCGAGGTCAGCCGCGCGGCCGCCGAAGGTTTTGCGAATGAAAGCTGCATAGTTGGGACGAAGCGCGGGAGGCACCAGATCGCGCGCCCCGCCAACGATCTCGCGGGCTTGGGCGGCGAGCTGCCGCTCGGGCGAATTGGCGAAGGTGCGCGCGGCGGCCAGTGCGGCGCTCTCCTTGGCGTCGCCCGAATCGGCCAGCGCTTTCAGGTCGTGCAACAGGGTGACGCGCTCGGCGGCGTTGAGCCAGTCGCTTCCTTCCCCGAGCAATTTGTCCAAAAGCCCTCCCTGATAAGAGGTGATGTAATAGCCGGTGGCGCTCGAGTTGGCGGAGATCGGAGCCGGGCAGGAGGATGCGTTCTTGAGCGGGAATTCGGCGCTGGGCTTATCGAGCAGGAAGCACTCCGTGGCGGGGCTGTCGCCGGCCTGGTATCGCACGCAGACGGGCACCTGCCACTGGGCGCCCTGAGAGCCCGTGGAGCCGATCGGTAAGTAGCGTTTCTGGCTGAGCGCCACGCGCGGAGCGGGGGAGCACTTCAGCTCGACCGAGACCTCCGGAATGCCCGGCTGGTCGAGGAAGGTCTTGAAGGCGGCGGCGAGCTGCGGCTTGCCCGCGGTGGCGATGGAATCGAGGAAATCGTCGGCGGTCGCGTTGCGGAAAGAGTAGCGCTTGAGGTAGGCCGTCACGCCGGCGCGGAATTGCGGCTCGCCGGTCCACACCTCGAACATACGGATGACGGCGGCGCCCTTTTCGTAAGTGATGCCGTCGAAGGCGTTGGCGACGTCGTCCTTGGCTTCGATGGGCTGGCGGATCTGGCGTGCGGTAACCAGGCTGTCGGATTCCATGGCGCCGAACTTGGATTGCAGGTCGGACAGCCGGGTGTTCCAATCCGGCTGCCACTCGGCCAGAATCCTCGACGACATCCAGGTGGCGAAGGCCTCATTGAGCCAGATGTCGTTCCACCAGGCGGTGGTCACCAGGTCGCCGGACCACTGGTGAGCCAGTTCGTGGGCCGCAACCGAGGCATACTCACGCTGGCGATTGATGCTGTCGGTGGCCGGATCGGCGAGCAGGATGGTCTGCCCGTAGGTCACCAGGCCGGCGTTCTCCATGGCGCCGAAGCCGAACGTCAAGGGAATCGCGACTTCGTCGAGCTTCTCATAGGCGTAGGGAACGCCGAAGTAATCTTCCAGGCGGTCGACGATGGTGGCCGTGACCTGGGCGGCGTACTCGGCTTGCGCGGCCTTGCCGCGCGGCGTGACGATGCGCACCGGCACCTGATTGCGGCCGGCCTTACCGGCATCGACCACGTCGAAGGGGCCGATCGCGAAGGCGACCAGGTAGCTGGGCAGCGGCTTGGTTTCGGCGAAGACCACGCGCTTCATGCCGTCCGGCTCGGCGGTTTCGGAAAGCTGCGGAGTGTTGGAGAAGGCCTTGTCCGTCTGGCGGATGTGGAGCGTGAGCTGCCAGGGCGTCTTGAAATCGGGCTGGTCGAAGCAGGGAAACGTGCGGCGCGCGTCGAGCGCTTCGAACTGGGTGAACAAATATTGCCTGCCGGCGTCTTCGCCCTGAAAAAGGCCGGCGGCGCCGTGGGCGCTGATTTGGCCCTGGTAGACGAGGTGAATTTTCGCCGGCCCCGCGGGGAGCGCGGCAGGCAGGTGGAGAGCGACGAAGTCGCTGCTGCTCGGTTCGACGGCGGCGGGCTGGGAGTTGACGGTGGCTTGCTGGATGGCGAGATCGGTCGCATTGAGCCACACCAGCGAGGCCGGCTTGGCGAGCACGACGTCGATATCGATGACGCCCGAAAAGGTAGCGGCTGCAGGCACAGCCGTCAGATCGGCGGCGTAGCGCGTGGGACGAATATCGGCGCTGAGTCGCAGCTTGGGAGAGTCGGCGGCCAGCAGGCAAACCGAGGTAGCCAGAAAGGTGAGTGCAAGGGTGCGCATAGTCGATTAGACCAGTGTAATGCGTTCGGGGCGGGACGGGGGCATGACACGGCCTGGCGAGATGCATACGCATCAGTTCTTGATGCAGGTGCATCACAGCGCGCGGTATACTCGAAGTATGAGAACGACAGTATCGCTCCCCGATCCCCTGCTGGATAACGCCAGGCAATCCGCTACGGAGCGCGGCATCACCTTCAGCGTGCTGGTTGAGGATGCATTGCGGCTTCTACTGGCTAAGGCGCCTGCCGCTGCGGCAGCGCCCTTCCGATTGCACACCGTGCGCGGAAAGCTGGTGGATCCAGACCTGGATCTGAGCCGCACGTCGGCGCTGGCGGTTCAGGAAGACGAAGTGAACTTTCGGCGCCGGAGGGCCTGACCCGGATGCGAATGCCCGACGTCAGCATATTGGTATACGCGCACCGGGAAGAGGCAGCCGATCATCGGCGGTACGCAGCTTGGCTGAGGCAGTTGGCAACCGGGCAGGAGCCGTTCGCGCTGTCCGAGCCGGTGTTGCACGGGTTCGTGCGAGTGGTCACCAACCCGCGCATTTTCGATCCGCCATCGAGCGCGGCGCAGGCCTTCCGTTTTCTGGACGCGCTGCTCGATCGCCCCACCTGCAGTCTGATCCGCCCCGGTCCGCAACACTTTTCCGTCTTCCGGCGGCTATGCGAGCAGGGCCGACTGCGGGGCAAGCTGGTGGCTGATGCGGCGCACGCGGCGCTGGCCATCGAAAGCGGCTGCGAATGGGTCTCCGCAGACACGGATTTCGCGCGCTTCGCTCCCGCGCTGCGTTGGACGCACCTTTGAGTTGAGACCGCTCCGACTCGTGCGGCTGCGCCGCCGATCCGCTTACTCCAGGCGGAAAACTTCCTTCATCATGGCGCAGCGTTCGCCGGGCTGCAGGTCCGGCACCGGCTCAAAGAGGCGGCTCATGAACTGCTGCCAGCGCTGGTTGACGGGGTCGCGGTCAAGCTCGTCCAATGCCTTGTCGAGATCGTCGACGGTCAGGCTCAGCACCAGTTCCTGGCCTCGCCGAAAGATGGAGTAATCGGAGATGCCGACCTGCTTGAGTTTGGCCAGCAACTCGGGCCAGACGCGCTGGTGTTCGTGTTCATATTCTTCGATAGCGTCCGGCTTGATGCGAAGTTGGTATGCGTAGCGTGGCATATCAGGCGTAACTCGATGCGGCAGCCATGTTCCGCTGGCGGCGATCGGCCGTCACGCGCTCCAGGTAACCGCTCTGGCGGAAGGCGTCCATCGGGTCGGCGGGCAGGCCTCTAATTTTCGCCCATTCGCGGATGGCGGGCCGCACATCGGTGGAGAAAGCGTCCTTCAGGCAGTTCTCGGCGTCCACCAGGGCGCAGCTCTTCTGACCCGCTGCCAGTTTTTCGTGGTCCACCAGGGCGGCCTTGGCGTAAAGTTCCATGGCCGTCTGGACGGTCTGAATCATGGCCTCGATCTTGCCTTTCAGGTTGTGGCTCTGGTCGATCATGTAGGCGATATCGGCGCGCGCGCCGGTTTCCCATTCGAAGAACAGGATCTCGTGGAAAATGCGGAAGACCTGGTAGGGATCGATGGAGCCCATGGTGAGGTCGTCGTCCGCGTAGCGGCGGTCGTTGAAATGAAAACCGCCCAGCATACCGAGATCGAGCAGCCACGCCACAATCTGTTCGATATTCTGCGCCTGGTAGTGGTGGCCGGTGTCCACCAGCACCTTGGCCTGCGGACCGGCGGAACGGGCGAATTCGAGCGCCATCCCCCAATCGCCGATATCGGTGTGATAGAAGGCGGGCTCGAAGGGTTTGTACTCGACCAGCATGCGCTGGCTGGGATCCAGGCGGGCGTGGGTGGTTCGCAGTCCCTCCTCGAACCAATGCTTGCGCTGCCGCATGTTTTGCGTGCCCGGATAGTTGCTCCCGTCGGCGAACCAAAGCGAAAGATCGCGGCTGTTCAGACGCTTGCCGATTTCGACGCTGTCCAGCAAGTGGTCGAGGGCGGCCTGGCGAGTCGCGGCGTCGGGGTTCCCCAGCGATCCATATTTGTAAATCTGGTCTTGAAATACATTTGGGTTGATGGCGCCGGCCCGCAGGCCATGCGTGGCGGCCAGCGAGTGCACTTCATCCACGTCACCAACGCCGTGCGGCAGATCCCAAAGCACGTGCAGCGCCACCGAAGGGCACACGCCGGTCCAGCGATGGACCTGGCCCGCATCGCTGAACTTCTCGGCGATGGTGCTGGCGGCGGCCGCTTGCTGGAACTTGCCGAAGCGCGTACCGGTGTTGGCAAATCCCCAACTGGGCAGCTCGATCTGAAACCGGTCGAGCGCGGTGTGAATGAGTTCGCTTTGTCGATTATTAGTCACGTTGTGCCTGGCCTTCGTATAACTGAATGATGCCACGCCGCGGCGAAACCAAAGCGTGCGCCGGGGCGCTTGCATTAGATTAGCATGTAGGAATGCGATGGAGCGTATTATCGGCATATGCAGCCGCATATGCGGCTTTGCTCTTTGCCCAGCCCGCGGCGCGTCTCGGCGATCGCGCGGCTGACCTGCGGGCCGCCTTCGCGCACCCTCCGGATGACTGCCGGATCATGATGCGCTGGTGGTGGTTCGGCCCGGCGGTGGAAAAGCCCGAGTTGGAACGCGAACTGCGTGCCATGAAGGACGGCGGCATTGGCGGCGTCGAGATCCAACCAGTCTATCCGGTGACACTCGACGACCCGGCACGCGGCCTGGTGAACCTGCCGTATCTCTCGGATGGCTTTCTCGACGCCGTCAGCTTCGCCAACGACAAAGCGCGCGAGCTTGGGATGCGCGTCGATATTACGCTCGGCAGCGGCTGGCCCTATGGTGGACCGCACACGCCGGTGGATCTCGCCTCCGCCAGACTGCGGGTGGAACGCCGGCCCGTGCCGGCCAATGCGGGCACGGTGCCGATGCCCAAGATAGGCGAAGGCGAAAAGTTCGTCGCAGCGTTTGTCGAGCGCGGCGAGGGATTCGATCGTATCGCCAATATCGACGGTGCCGGAATGCATGTTTCGCCGGGAACCTCCGCGGGCGGCGCGTTCGTCTTCATTACCAGCCGCACTCGTCAGGCGGTGAAGCGCGCGGCGGTGGGCGCCGAGGGTCCGGTGCTCGATCACTACAACGCGGCGGCGATCGAAAACCATTTGAAATATGTCGGCGACCGCTTGATGCAGGCTTTCGGCGCGCACCCGCCGTACGCGGTATTCAGCGACAGCTTGGAAGTATATGGCGCCGATTGGACCGGCGATTTTCTGGCGGAATTTCAAAAGCGCCGCGGCTATGACCTGACGCCTTACCTTCCCGCGCTGGCCACCGAGATGGGCGAGATTACCTCGAGCATCCGGCACGATTGGGGTAAGACTCTGACCGAGCTCGCCAACGAACATTATCTGACGCCGCTGCGGCAGTGGGCCGCCGCGCATGGCACGCGCTTCCGTTCGCAGAACTACGGCATTCCGCCGGTGAACCTGTCGAGCAACGCGCTGGTGGATCTGCCGGAGGGCGAGGGTTCCGCGTGGAAACGCTTCGTGACCACGCGCTGGGCGTCCTCGGCCAGCCATTTGTACGGGCGGCCGGTGACTTCCTCGGAGACGTGGACGTGGCTGCATTCGCCGGTCTTCCGCGCCACCCCGCTCGACATGAAGGCGGAAGCGGATGTGCACTTTTTGAACGGCATCAACCAACTGGTGGGCCACGGCTGGCCCTATTCGCCGCCGCAGGCCGGCGAGCCCGGCTGGCACTTCTACGCCGCCGCAGTCTTCAATCGCCACAACCCGTGGTGGATCGTGATGCCCGACATTACGGCATACCTGCAGCGAGTAAGCTGGCTGCTGCGGCAGGGCACGCCGGTCAACGATGTGGCGCTGTATTTGCCCACCGCCGATGCTTACGCCGGCTTCACGCTGGGGCACGATTCGGTGAACCAATCGATGGACCGGCTGCTCAGTCCCAACGTGATTCCGCAGATTTCGGACGGCGGCTACAGCTACGATTTCATCGACGATGACGCCATCGCCGCGGTTGGCATTCAGTATCCGGTGCTGGTGCTGCCGAACGTGGAGAGGATGCCGCTCAAGACGCTCGCGAAGATCGGCGAGTACGCGCGCAAGGGCGGCATCGTCATCGCCACCGGGCGCATTCCCTCTCTCGCGCCGGGATTCCTGGAAGCCAAAACGGACACGCCGCAGATCCGCGAGTTGGCGCAGTCACTGTTCGAGGCGCCGGACGCGCGTGGGCATCTGGTGAAAGACGATGCGAAGTTGAGTCAGACGCTGCACGGGTTGTTGAAGCCGGATGTGACGGCGCCTCCCGAGATCGGGTTCGTGCATCGCAGGCTGCCGTCGGGCGACGCCTATTTCCTCGTCAACACCGCCAATCATCGCGTGCACAGCGCGGTCGAGTTTCGCGCCGGCGCGCCTGTTGACTCTTGGGATCCCTTCACCGGCAAGACAGCCGTGTTGGCGCGCTTCGGTAGCGCCGTTTTCGGACCAATCGATCTGGACTTTGCGCCTTACGAGTCGCGCATCATCGTTATTCATCCCGGGGCATTTTCGTATTTCGGGCCTGGCGGTTCCGAACCGGCCGGCGCCGTACTGTTGGATGTGAGCGCCAGTTGGAAAGCGACCTTCGCCGGCTCCGCGCAACCGGTGACGATGGACCAGCTAACTTCCTGGGCTGAAGTTGCCGGCATGAAGAACTTCTCGGGTACCGCGGTTTATGAGAAGACCATCACCGTGGATGCCGCGATGCTCGCGGACCGGCGCCATTTGTATTTCGATTTCGGCGAAGGCACACCCGTCACTCCGCCGGAGCGTCGCGGCAGCGGTATGCGCGCCCTGCTCGAAAGCCCGGTGCGCGAGGCCGCCATTGTTTACATCAACGGCCAGCGCGCCGGTTCGGTGTGGCATCCGCCGTATGAAATCGAGATCACCGGGCTGCTGCACGGCGGCGAGAACTCGCTGCGCATCGTGGTGGCGAACCTCGCCCTCAACGCGCTCGCCGCGCAGCCGCTGCCGGACTATCACGCACTGATCGCCAAGTACGGCGACCGCTTCCAGGATCAGGATATGAAGTCCGTCCAAGCGCAGCCCGCCGGGATTCTGGGCCCAGTGCGAATCGTGGCGCATTAAAGGAAAAACACCGGCGGCAAAAACCGCCGCTGGTGTTCCTTGCAAGCAAGCCCTATGCCATCACGCGCGCCATGCGGTCGATGGCTTCGTCGATCTCGGCGGTGTTCTTGAAGCCGAGCGTGACGCAATCTATACAGCCCAGATTCATGGCGAATTTCATCGCCCGGTCGCGGTCCGCGAAGTCGGTGTAGCTGCCCTCGCCTACCAGTTTCATGCTGATCACGCCCATGCCCTGCTGGTGAACGGCCTTAGTGTGTTTCACCACTTCGTCCACGCTGCCGATATCGTTGGTGTCGCGCAGTTGTTCGGTGTCCATGTGGACGCCGGTGTGATTCATGCGGATCATGGCGATATCCAGCCATTGGTTGCCGGGAAAAGTGCGCAGCGCCGGCAGGCCATGCACCGAAGCGCCGTGCGACAAAATGATCTTTTTGTCCTTGGCTTCGGACATGGCGTCCTGGAGCGGCCTGTAGTCCTGCTCCCAGGTGGGTGGGCGCAAGCAATGCAGCAGCAGAATGTCGATGTACTCGGAGTTCAACTGCCGGCGGTACAGATCCATTTTTTCCGCCGGTGGCGGCCCATAAGGCGGCGTGCCGTACTTGGTCATCAAGCGATAGCTATCGCGCGGCAGACCCTTGAGCGCGGTGGCCAGCATTTCGGGCATCCCATGATAGCCTTCGGCCGTTTCGAAAAACCGGATGCCACGGTCGTAGGCATAGCGCACTAAGCGCGTGAACCCGTCCTGTCCCAGCTCGCGCTGCACGGCGCCGCTCTTGCTGCCGGTGCCGAATGCCAGCCGGGTAACTCTAACGTTAGAGCGCCCGAGCGTTACCCAATCCGTGGCCGTGCGCTTGCCGGTGTCGGCCAGCGCCCTGCCGCCCAAACCGGCCGCCAGGCCCACGCCCGCGGCGGTTCTCAAGAAATCTCGTCTGGTGGAATGCGACATCGTTCCCTCCCTCATAGCCTGGTACTTACCGACACTCTATCACTTTGCAAGCGTGTTAGGATAGCTGCGGAAGCAACTCGAAGGCGCGCTGTGAACGTATCTTTATTTATCACGTGCTATAACGACACGCTTTTTCCGGACACCGGGAAGGCGGTGGTCGCGGTGTTGGAACGGCTGGGCCACGCCGTGGATTTCCCGCGGGCGCAGACCTGCTGTGGCCAGATGCATTACAACACCGGCTACCAGAACGACGCCCGGCGCATGATGCTACACTTTCTCGAAGTGTTCCGCGACGCCGAGACGATTTGTGTGCCTTCGTCGTCGTGCGTGGCGATGATGCGGGAGCATTTTCCGAAGATGGCGGCCGCCAGCGCCGACGCCTCGGTGAGCCGTGACGTGGATGCGCTGCTGCCGCGGGTGTACGAGTTCTGCGAACTGCTGGTGAACAAGTTCCGCACTGTCGACACCGGCGCGTCCTTTCCGCACACCGTGACGCTGCATACCACCTGCCATTCGCTGCGCGGCACCAAAGTGGGGGAGCGCCCGGTGCAATTGCTCCGCGCGGTGCGGGGTCTTACCTACATCGAGCTGCCGCAAGCGGACCAGTGCTGCGGCTTCGGCGGCACCTTCTCCATCAAGAACGCGGATGTCTCGGCCGCCATGCTCAGCGACAAGATCCGCGCCGTCCTGGATACGCAGGCGGAGGTGTGCACGGCGGTGGACAATTCCTGCCTGATGCACATCGGAGGCGCGCTCAGCCGGCAGCGGGCCGGCGTCCGCTGCCTGCACCTGGCGGAGATCCTGGCGTCCACCGCGGGAGAGCCCGCATGAGCGTCAAGGTAGGGCAGTCGGCCGACGCACCGTCGTTTCCCAAAGCGGCCCGCGGCATGTTGGGCAACACGCAGCTCCGCCATAACGTGCGCCACGCTACCGAGGTGATCCGCGCCCGGCGCGCCCATGCCGTAGCCGAAACGCTGGACTGGCCGCAACTGTGCGATTCCGCGCGCGCCATCAAGGACCACGTCCTGCGCCACCTGGGAGCTTACCTGGAGCAATTCGAAACTGCCTGCACGGCCGCCGGCGGGAAAGTTCACTGGGCGCGCGACGCGGACGAGGCCAATCGCACGGTAATCGACATCATCCGCTCGCATGGCGGATCCGAGGTCATCAAGGTGAAGACCATGACTTCGGATGAGACCGCGCTCAACCCCGCGCTCGAAGCGGCCGGCATCGCGCCGATCGAAACCGATCTGGCCGACCTCATCATCCAGCTTGGCTCAGACAAGCCTTCCCACATCGTGGTGCCGGCTCTGCACCGCAATAAGGCCGAGATCCGCCGCCTCTTCATGGACAAAATGCAGCTCCAGGATTTGGGCGAACGCGCCGAGGACCTGGCCAGCGCGGCGCGGCGCTATCTGCGCGAGCGGTTCCTGCGCGTGCCCGTGGGATTGAGCGGGGCGAATTTCGCGATCGCCGAATCGGGCTCTCTGTGCGTGGTGGAGTCGGAAGGCAATGGCCGCATGTGCCTGACCCTGCCAAAGGTTCTGATCAGCCTGGTGGGGATCGAAAAGATCATTCCCACGTTCGGCGATCTGGAAGTGTTCCTGCAACTGCTGGGGCGCTCGGCTACCGGCGAGCGGATGAACCCGTACAACTCCATCTGGACCGGCGTTACGCCCGGCGACGGACCGCAGGAGTTCCACGTGGTGCTGCTCGATAACGGCCGCACAGGCGTGCTGGCCGATCGGGAATCGCGCGCCACGCTGGCCTGCATCCGCTGCGGCGCCTGCCTCAACATCTGTCCCGTCTACCGTCAGACAGGGGGCCACGCCTACGGCTCGATCTACGCCGGGCCGATCGGCGCCATCCTGACGCCGCAGTTGCAGTCGATGAAGCATTCGCAATCGCTGCCCTACGCGTCGACGCTGTGCGGCGCGTGCTATGAGGTCTGTCCGGTCAAGATCGACATCCCGGAAATCTTGATTCATCTGCGCAACAAGGTGGTGAAGGGCCACGGCGCGCCGATGGCCGAGTGGCTGGCGATGAAAATGGCGGCGCGTGCGTTTTCCAGTGGCGGGCGCCTGGAAACGGCGCAGAAACTGGTGCGCATCGCGCAGAGGCCATATGTCGAGGACGGCGTGATCGGGCGGCTGCCCGGCATGCTGGCGGGCTGGACCCGCTTCCGCGACCTAGCCGAGGTTCCGGCCGAATCGTTCCGCCAGTGGTGGGCCAAGCGCCAGCGCAAGGAGATCTCATGAGCGCCGCCAAGCCGGATGCCAGGCAGGAGATCCTGGAACGAATCCGCCAGGCCACTGGCGGCGGCGATCGGGCTGCGGAGTACGCCGCCATTCCGCGCGAATACCGGCGGGAAGGCGGCATGGCGCCGGAGGCGCGGCTGGAGCTGTTTGCGGCCCGCCTTTACGACTACGGCGCCAGCGTATACCGCTGCACCGCGGCGCAGGTCGCCGATGCCGTGGCGCAGGCGCTCACCGCGCGCCGCCGCACCGCCATCGTGGTTTCTCATGGTGTGCCCGCGAGCTGGCTGCCCGAGGGTTTCGAATTCGTCGAGGACGCCGACCTCAGCTATGCCGCGCTCGATCAGAGCAACGGCGTGCTCACTGGCTGCGAGGCGGCGGTTGCCTTCACCGGCACCATCATCCTGCGCCATGGACCCGGCCAGGCCCGCCGCGCGGTCACCCTGGTGCCCGATTATCATCTCTGCGTGGTCCGCGCCGAACAGGTCGTCGAGACCTTGCCGGAAGCCATCCGCCGCGTGGAGGAATTCCGCGCGGCGCCGCTGACCACTGTCTCCGGACCCTCCGCCACCTCCGATATCGAGATGACCCGCGTCAAGGGCGTTCACGGCCCCAGAACGCTGGACGTGGTGCTGGTGCGATAGGGGCGGCCCGGGCATGCCCGGCCCTACGAGTCTTATTCTCCTTCGCGGCCCAGCGCCATGACAAAATATTGGGCCCGGCCGGGTCCCGGGTTGCGCCAGCCGTGTTCCAGGTTGGAGGCGGCCCACACCACCGAACCGGCTTCCACGCGCGTGGTGACCGACCCCAACGTCACATCGAGCTGGCCGGATTGCAGCATCACTATTTCTTCGTGCGAGTGCTTGTGCGGCGGGTGAGGCGCCATGCCCGGTCCCAGATCGGTCAGATGCAGATCGACGTGATAGCCGGTGTGCGTGGCGCCGTCGAAAACCTGGCGCGATTGATTTAGCCCGTTGGTCTTCACCGGTAGGTCGCCGTAAGGGTAGACGCGCGACTCGACGAGTTTCTTGTCTTCCTTCTTGGCGTTGTTCGTGTCTTGGGCGGCGGCCAGCGCCGGCAGCAAGAGGGCAACATCTCTGCGAGAGTATTTCACACGCACAAGTTTATACCGGACGCCACTCGCCGTGAAACCCGTCTCACACGTCGAAAGTGCGCACGGCCTGTTCGAGACTGGCGATGGCGTCGCGTCCTGGCGCGGGCGAATACTCGTGGGCGACATAACCTTTGAAGCCCAGCTCCGCGATGGCTTGCGCGATGAACCGGTAATTGAGTTCCTGGGTTTCGTCGATTTCGTGCCGGCCCGGATTGCCCCCGGTGTGGAAGTGGCCGATCCACTGGTAATAGTCGCGGATGTTGCGCACGATGTCGCCATCCATGATTTGCGCGTGGTAGATGTCGAACAGGATCTTCACGCGCGGCGAGTTGACCCGCTTCATCACGTCCACGCCCCAGGCGATATGGTCGAACATGTAGTCCTTGTGATTGACCTTGCTGTTCAGGTACTCCATGCAGATGTTGACGCCCTTGTCCTCGGCGTGCGCTTTGACGCGATTCAGGAAGGCCACGCAGTTATCCGAGCCCTCGGCATCGGCCATGCCCGCGCGGTTGCCGCTAAAAGTGATGATGCTCGGAATGCCGTTGGCGGCGGCGGCGTCGAGCGCCTGGTGCATGGCCTTTTCGAGCGTCGCGTGATTCTCGGTGCGGTTCAGCGCGTTGGAGATGGTGCCGCCCGGTCCCGGCGGCCACATGGTGGGCACCAGCCCGTACTTCTTCAGCATCGGCCATTGTTCGGGCCCCTCCAGGTCGTACCCCTTGAGGCCCAGGCGCGCGGCTGTCCGGCAGGTGTCTTCGAAGCTCATGTCGCGCGCAAACACTCCGCGCGTGACGCATTGTTTCAGGCGCCCCTGGCTGGGCGACGGTGCGGGCGTCTGCGCGGCCGCGGCCGTCAACGCCATCGCGGGCAGGAAATCTCTACGGCGCATGGAAAGCCTCCCAGACCAAGAGCTTAGCTCAAATACCACTCACTTGATGGGTATCAGAACTCCAGTGTCGCGGCAAAATGATAATGTCCTATTTGGGCAAAGTAGAAATGTCCTATTGACAGGGTCGAGCCTGGAGGGTGGACAAAGGACAACTACTGATGACCCAGGCCGAGCGAGACCGGCTGGT
>Ga0181530_10002279_pt1 | contig 23070 bp, 9 predicted proteins | sample PEATcosm2014_Bin_42_FD_119769 | JGI IMG/M metagenome (GOLD analysis project Ga0181530, IMG submission 119769) | Peatland microbial communities from MTU Mesocosm Facility, Houghton, MI, USA - PEATcosm2014_Bin10_60_metaG | ecosystem: Environmental > Terrestrial > Soil > Wetlands > Peat | place... | reverse complement strand
TCCACCCGTCCTCGGTCCACTTCAGCGGCAGGCCCTCGATGCACCCGGCGCAGGCGGGGTCCTTCGGGGGCTCCCTGCCTGGGACAGGGTTTCCGTACTTGTCGTGCGGGTACTCCATGCTTAGTGCGGCCTGTCTGCCAGGACCCTCTCGACCTCGTCAGTATCGGCCCTGGACAGGATGATGGTGCCCTTCGGGTCCAGCTCGACCTCCTTCACGGTTATGCCGGAGATATGGAGCTGCCCGTGCTTGTCGGTGCTGAACTTCTTGTTGCTTCCCTCGAACTGTATCATAGGGGTCCCTCCCACGCTCCTATAATACATCCATGCATGCCCTTATGAACCCTGCGGCCTGGGGGGCGCAGAGGGAGTTGCCGTACCCGCTGAGCCTCTGCCTGCGGTTCGGGGTCTGCTCGACGAGCGGAGAAAAGACCTCGGTATCCCCATAGCGCACAAGTCCCAGGACAGGGGCAAGCCTTGCAGCCACCTCGGCAGGCATGGGTTCAGGCGACCTCTGAACGGGGCGTAGCCTTCCGTCCCGGCAGGGCACCCAGACGGGGTCTCCCCAGGGGCCAGGAGGTGGTGTACCTGGTTCTGTAGCTGCTCCCCCTTCTTCCCCCCTCCCCTCTCCGCATAGGGCCTCTCGTTCGGCCACCGGTAGTCCCTGGCCGCCGGGGTCGCCCATCCCGCTGTCTTCGCTACCGCTGCCAGGTCCCCCCCGCCGTGCCCCTCCCCCCTCGCCTGCTTCTCCGCCGCCGTCTCCGGGCCGCCCGAGGGCGTCCTGGGGGTCGGCCAGTGTGCCAGGGTCGCTGCCATCCCCAGGGTATAGCCCCTCGTGTCCCCTATGCTCGGGGGCACCGTGGAGTAGGTGTCCCTCCCCCCCATGCTCACTGGGCTGGGCCAGGCCGTCATCAATGCCTGCGTGGATATCTTGTAGGAGCCTACCCCCTTCATCTTCCCCGCCTGCCGGTGGCGCAGGTTCCGTGCGTCCTTCGTCTCCGGTGCCTCGTCCGTCTCCTCCACGCACGGGCTTGTCCAGTGCGCCAAAATAGAGCCGCTGCCGGATGTGCGGGGCACCGACGCCCGCAGCCGGGATATCGGCCGCCCCGATGGAGTAGCCGATGGCTTCCAGGTCAGACGAAACAAGGTCGAGCCACCCGACCCCAACCGCTCTCGTAACCTGCTCTCCAAGGACGACTGGAGGACGGCACTGCTGGATGAGCCAGTGCCAGGCGGGCCAAAGGTGCCGCTCGTCAGCAAACCCCTCTCTTTTGCCTGGCGAGCTGAAAGGCTGGCAGGGGCAAGAGCCGGTCCAGACGGGGCGCTCGTCCGGCCATCCTGCAAGGCGCAGGGCGTAGGACCATACCCCGATTCCGGCGAAGAAGTGGCACTGGGCGAACCTCCTGACGTCATCGGGGTTGATGTCCCTGATATCACGCTCGTCTACCTCCCCCGGCGCTATATGGCCAGCGGCTATGAGCCTCCGCAGCCACTCGCAGGCGAACCTGTCCGTGTCGTTGTAGTATGCCCATTCTCCCATTCAGCCCCGGGCCTACCTCAGCTTTGTCTGCTCGTCCGTAAGGAAGATAGGTGCCGATATGGACTTGCAGTTGTACCGCTTGTTCACCAGGAAGAAGGCCTGCTGCGGGCGCTCGTAGGGTGCCTTGATGCGCACGGCATAGGCGTTGTACCCGACCAGCGACCCGTTGGACACGAAGTTGCCGCCGTCGATGTACTGGTGGAAGTGCCCGAACACGTCCAGCATCGCCCTCCGGTTCTTGTTCCACTCGTTGATGGCCTTGTTGACGGGTATGGTGATGCCCCCCACGCCGCCGTGGTAGAGGATGTTATGCCCGTGGTGGAACCGGATGGGGAACGTCTCGAACAGGTTCAGGAAGGAGTGGTAGCCCTCGGCAATCTGGAACCTTATCCTCGGCTCCTTCTCGAACACCCGCATGATGTGGCGGTACATGTAGTGCTCAAGGGAGTTGCCGACCTCTGCCTGGCCGTTGCGCTGCTTCTGGGTGGTGCGCCCGTGGTTCCCGGCGTGGCAGACCACGATGACCTCGTCGGCATCGGTCTCCTTGAGGAGGAAGTTTATCCCGCTGATGATGAGGTCCTCGACGAAGACGATGGCGTCCATGGGCAGCAGCGTGTTGGTCTCCTTGTGCTCCTCGGCGCATACCATGTTGTTGATGAAGTCGCCCAGCAGCGCCAGGACGATGGTCGCTACCCTAGTGTCACGGTTGGTTATCTCCCATAGCCTGTGGCCGCCCTGGAAGAACCTGACGGCACGCTGTTTGCACTCATCCAGGTTGAAGGAGTTGGCCTCCCCTACCTCCCCCGGCAGCACCTCCTCCTCGGCATGCCAGTCGGAGCCTACCATGATGGCCGCGCTCTCGCTGGTGCCCGCTGGCTGCTTGGGCTGGATGTCGATGAGCTGCGGGGTGCGTTCCGACAGCCCCAGGGCATAGGATAGCTGCCTCTCGGTGTCGGCTAGCTGCTTGGCCACGTGGTCGAACTTGCTGCGCAGGTTCTCGGCCTTTGCCTTGACCTTCTCCTTCTCTATCTCTACCTGCTCCTTGATGCCCAGCTTGGGCGCGGGCGGCTTGGCCAGGGTAGGCAGCTTGGCGGCCTCCATGAAGTCCGGGAAGGTGTTGTAGCAGTTCCCCCACCTCCCCCGGAACGGGCTGTTGCTCCTGAAGTAGTCACGGCTCAGGGGCTTGCCGCCGTTCTCCTTGAACAGGCGCTTCGCCTCGGCGATAAGCTCCGTCTTAGTTGGCTTTTCCAGGCTCATTGTTCTCCTCGTGCGGGGATGCGTGCCCCCGCTGTCCTTGCTTTGGTTGGGATGGGCTTCCTCACTGATTAAGAGGCCGGTATTCACAGGACGGTGTAGCCTCCGGGTATACTGTTCCGCTCCTGGATAATCCTAACCACTCCTCTATCCCTGCCGTGTCCCATAATACCCGGAATTCCTGTCCCTTTAGCAGGGGAGGACCATGGAGGCAGCACTCAGGGTAACGGCCAAGCTCCCGCAGCACCACTCGGCCCTCTACCACGGCATACCCGTGGTCATAGAGTGGCCCAAGGGCAGCGTGCGCGAGGGCAAGGGCCCGGACGGGAAGCCCTGGCGGCGGACGATGAATGCCGACTACGGCTTCATCGACGACACCGAGGCCAAGGGCGACGAGGAGCCGCTGGACATCTACATCGCCTCCGGCGATTGGGCGGAGGGTGCCGACCCCAGCAACCCTAAGGTATACATAATAGAGCAGTTGGACGGCAAGGGCGACTTTGACGAGTACAAGCTGGTGGCAGGGGTGCCGGACCTGGAGACTGCCCAGGAGCTTTACCTCTCCCACTACCCCAAGGAGTGGGGGCAGGACAGGCTGGGGGACTGCTACGAGGCCGCCCTGGACAGCCTGAGGGGGAAGGTCGAGGAGCACCAGGAGGGGGACGGCAAGAAGACCGCCGCCCAGCAGGTACCCCACAGCTCCGACTTTGACGAGTATGTCAAGGGCGAGCTGAGAAGGCAAGGGCTGCCGGTAGACAGCAGCATCAACTGGACGGACTACCTGTACAAGAGCGTTGCCCGCCGCCATTCCCTCTCCCAGGACCCCGACCTTGTCTTCGAGTCCATCCACGTAATGCTTATCAACGAGATTGCCCGAGGCAGCCTGCGCTCCCAGAAGGTCCTGGATATGGCCGGCAGGTCCAAGAACCCAAAGGTACTGGCCCTCCCGCTGGAAAAGCGCATAACCTGGTACCTGAAGACGCTCTTCAACTGGCGTGTCAGCGGGCTCGGCGGGGTTCAGGGGTGGCTATCCGGTCCTTCCCTTGACCCTCCCTTAGAGCGTCCCCTGGCCCCTGACGTCTTCCCTGCTATCGAAGAGGGGGCGGAGCTGAGGGACTACGAGGGGGGAGTGAACAAGGCCAAGGAGGGGGCGTTCTTCAACGGGTTCTACAGGTGGCTGATAAAGACGCATAAGTCCCCGGCTGGCCTGTACATACGGCTGTTCAGCATTATTGTAGCCGAGTTCTACCAGAACGATGGCCATCTCCCGTTCCTGAGGGATATCGTCAAGCGCTTCAACAGGGCACAGCAGACGGTAAGGTCAGACAAGAGGTGGGACCCCAAGAAGCTGGAGAGCGCCTTCAGGCTCCTGCCAGAGCTGGTCAGCGCCTATGCCAAGGCAGTGCCTAGCCTCACCGAGGAAAGGCACCTGCCTGCTGCCATCCTGGCATTGAAGAGAAGGGGGGATGCTCAGTATGAGCACCGCCTCAAGGGCTATGAGGCAGACAGGCAGCAGTACAGGGAAAAGCGGGACAAGGAAAAGCTCCAGGAGGAGCAGTGGATGGCTATGGCCAGCCACACGGGGGGGGATATGGACAGGAAGACGGCAGGCGAGGAGGCAAGGCTCCTGGAGTCTATCCGGGGCACGGACAAGGACATGGCTGGGTCGAAGCTGTCGGGCTTCTGGCACGACGGCCCGGCGACCTGCATGGACTGCGTCCACAGGACCCCCCACTCCCAGAGGAAGGACGGCACGCAGGCGGACTCCTGCAAGCACCCCGTGGTCATGGCGGACCCGGAAGTCCAGGACAAGAAGCTACCGGACGGTACTATAGAGGTCGATGCCGACGACTGGTGCAGGTTCGCCAGGAAGCCCCAGAAGGGGGGCGGGGGGGAGGAGAAGGCCAGCGGCCAGCCCGAGAAGCCTCCCCGCAAGGCGAGCATCGGCTCTATCTACATGAAAGTACTGGGCTCTATGGACTAGGGAGCAACCCTCCGTCAGGCAGTAACATCCACTAGGAAGGTGCAGGATGGGCGGCAAGCCTAAGGGTGTAACCATAAGGGGGGTCAGGTTCCGCCCAGGGGAGGTGGACTGGGAGGATGCCCATGGCGTCTCCAGGGACGCCCTTCCCGACTTCGATGCCATCCGCAACGGCGCTACCGGCTTCGTAGGGGCCAAGATAACCTCCGCAGGCCTGATAGGCAAGGTAGGCAACTACCTTATAGTCATCACGGAGTATGACGCCGGTGACCTGGAGTCCACGGAGTTCGACTACACCCTCATCCCGCTCCGCCCCAAGACCGCAGTCCGCTACCACTAGGCATCTCCTAGACTTTCCATTTCTTAACCAGGGGGCACCCTGGCCGCAAGGAGGCACCCCCATACCTTTGGCGTGCAAGGGCAACGGATGTCCCCGAACCTTAACCCGCTCCTGATACCCAGAAGAAGGGCAGCCCCGCCGCCCGCTGGCCCGCTGCCGGGGTTCGTGCCCCTGGGCTATGACTCCAAGACAGCATGGGAGGAAGTCTCCCTCTCGGAGCCTGCATACCACCTGCTCGGCGGCATCCTGGAGAGCGATAAGGACATAGCGTCCTGGCTGTCCAACGAGCAGGCGGAGGACGCCCCTGCCATCATGGGCCTCCTTTCCGGCAAGAGGATAGCCGTCATAGACATGGTCCGTGTGGCCTATGACAGGAGGGGGGAGGGGCTCGGGGCCAAGGCATTCAACCGCCTCCTGTGGAGGGCCAGGCGGGCCAAGTGCGATGCCATACTCCTGCTGTCCGGCGTCTATGAGAAGCAGCGTAGGGGCTTTAACATAACCAAGTTCTGGGAGGCAAGGGGGTTCGAGAGGATAGGGCAGACAGTCGGGGCAGTGGACAAGGGCGAGAAGCCCCGTAAGCTGCCCCTTATGGTACGCTGGCTCAAGCCTCTTCCCAAGACCGCCAAGCTGATAGAGTACGGCCAGCTCAAGAACATCCTCAGCGAGCTGATGGCGGACGTGGAGGGTAACCTCCCCACGCCTGACCTCAGGATTGTAAGCCATACCCGCCCTACCTGGGGGGGAAGGTGCCTGTGGACGCTCGGCAACCCCAACACTGTAATAGAGATACAGAAGTCCGTCACCGCCGACGAGAGGAGCTTCCGGCGCATCCTGGCCCACGAGCTTTGCCACCACGAGCAGTACCTCGTCTACTGGTCCGTGTACACCCCCCGGAACTTCAAGTTCATGACCAGACTGGAGGGGGGGCACGGCAGGGTTTTCCGCAAGATAATGGACAGGTGGAACGCCAGGCACGGCAAGGGCTTCGTCACCGTCACCTCGGACAAGGACATCCTGTACGAGTTCGAGAGCAAGCCCTTCTTCGTCTTCGTCCAGCGCTTCCTCGGCGGCCGCCCCATATGGCAGGCCTCCATCCGCCTGACCGACAGGCAGCTCAGGTTCATGTCCGGCAAGAGGCAGGGGGACTACAAGCTGGTCCAGACCGACGACCGCAGGTTCATAAACGCCCCGGTGATAGGCTCCGGCAAGGGATGGCAGTACATCCCCGTGGAGGAGCACGAGTGGGAGGAGGCCGCCATCAGGCTATGGGAGCAGCCTGACCTGCGCATGCGGTGGGACGCCAAGCCCCCCGCCACCAAGGAGGAGGAGCAGGCGCTCCAGAGGCAGAGGGACGAGGAGGAGAGGGAGGCCCGCAGGAGGCGCTACGAGGAGCTGGCCGCCAGCATAGGGAGGCACGGTATGCCCCCCACCACGGCAGCCAGCAGGGACACCGCCCCTACCCCCGAGGTCCTGGAGGAGGCGAGGCAGATAAGGGCGAAGGAGAGGGAGGGGGACAGCAGCAGCGCCCAGCTCATGGCGGGCAACTGCGGCAATACCGCCACGGCCGCCGCCGACAGGTTCGGCTGGGACATAGAGTCGGGCATCTACATCCACGAGGGCAGGGGGCAGGACCATACCTGGAACATCCTGGCGGACGGGACGGTAGTGGACATATCCCATGACCGGTTCGGGGAGCCGGACATCGCCGTCGCCAGGCCGGGCACCACGGAGCACGCCCGCTACCACCCGTACTGCTGGGCCTACAAGCCCCAGGAGGAGGCGGACGCCTGCCCGGTGTGCAACCCGCCTGGCGCGATGGCCAAGGATATGGCCAAGGCAGGGGACTCCCACAAGCAGACCCCGCACAGGGAGAACGAGTTCCCCGACCTGGACGAGGGCGAGGCCGTCGGGGGGTACGGTACCCAGCCCGAGTGTGTCGAGGGCAACAGGACGGGTCTGGGCATCGAGGAGCTGGCGAGGCAGGTGGAGATGACGGAGGTGCTGGATGGGACATAGCCCTGTTCCCGTTCCCAAGGAGGCAGTGATGGGGCAGGTCTACCTCCTGCACTTCCTGGGGGAGGGCCTTGCCCACGGGGCGCAGGCCCGCACCCGGCACTACCTGGGGTGGTCCGAGGACGCGGAGTCCCGCATAGCCCAGCACATGCGCGGCACCTCCGGTGCCAGGCTGATGGAGGTAGTGAAGGAGCGCGGCATAACCTTCACCGTGGCAAGGGTCTGGGACAACGTCACGAGGGAGTGGGAGAGGAAGCTGAAGAACGCGGGCGGCCTGAGCCGCTGGTGCCCCGTCTGCAAGGCAGAGGGCACCATCCCGAAGTCGCGCCAGAGGACGAGGGCCGAGGTGCCTGCACCGCCCCCTGCACCGCCTACAGGCCCGGACTACGCGGGGCCCGAGGAGAGGGCGGGGGAGGACTTCGGCAAGGCCTCCGCATCTCACAGGCTCCCCAAGGGCGTGCGGGTCACCGTCAAGAGGGAGCGTCTGTCCGGCGGGAGCGACTGGTACATAGGGCACATCTGGAAGGACTACCAGTACGCGGGCCACTGCCCCGTCTATTCCGAGCTGCCGTCCAAGGCCCGGGAGGCGGCCATCGACTGGGCATGGCAGATGTTCCCGGAGGAGCACCCTGGCGGGGAAAAGGTAGCCTATGACTACAAGCAGATGTTCCGTACCATCCTTTCCGAGCTGGGGGCCCTGGACAGGCTGGCGGCCCGCAAGGCCGACGTGGAGATAAGCGCCTGGGTAAACTGGGCGAAGCGCGTCCTCCAGAAGCGCGACAGGATAACCTGGTTCCTCCGCCTCGGGCAGCTCAAGTGGGCGGAATACCTCGCCGATGCCTACCAGCAGTACAAGAGCCCCGGCTCCAGGGCGGAGGAGGCCAGGAGGTGGAGGGAGTGGATAAAGGCCAAGGCACAGCAGGAGGAGCCCCCTGCTACCCCGAAGGGGGCAGTCTCGACCCACATGGGGTTTGTCATGGCAAGGCTGGAGCACTACCTCAGCCTCCCCATCCCCGAGATACAGGGCACCGTCTTCCTGCGCCAGCAGCCAGGGGAGATACTGGACAGGTTCCATAGGCTGGAGAAGGACTGGAGGGACAGGCAGTCCCACCTCCTGAGGCCGCACCCGAGGGACGAGGGCAACGAGGCGGACGAGGGGGACGAGATAGTCCTGGAGTTCCCTGACGGCTGGGCATGGTGGAGGCTAGGCAGGTCTTACTGCCCCGAGGAGGCCCGTGCCATGGGCCACTGCGGGAACGAGGCCGCCGGGCCCGACAGGCCGGACGACCGTATCCTGAGCCTGAGGCATAAGGTAATCGTGAACAGGGAGACCTTCTGGGAGCCCCACCTCACGTTCATCTGGGACGATGACGGGCTGCTCGGCGAGATGAAGGGCAGGGGGAACGAGAAGCCTGCACCGAGGTACCACCCCTATATCGTTGCCCTGCTCGAACGCAAGGACCTTGTCTTCGGGATAAAGGGCGGGGGCTACCTGCCGGGGAACAACTTCTCCCTGGAGGACCTGCCCCCGGAGCAGCAGGAGAGGGTGAAGAAGGCCAACCGCAGCCTGGTCAGCGCCTCGGAGATGTACAGCGAGTCCCGTGGCAGCATGACCGAGGAGCTTCTCCAGAGGATTGCGGACAGGACCGTGCTCAGGAAGGACCAGTGGAGGCCGGAGGAGGAGGCCTTCGTGGTGGACAAGTATGCCAACCCGGAGTGGTTCATATCCACGGAGGGCAGCCCGTGGCTGGAGGCCCAGATGATGCTGGCCCGTGGGGGGTTCGGCAAGCACCCCAACCACCAGGTCGTAGAGGAGGGGATAAGGGACCTGCTCTCCGTCCTGAGCGACAGCGAGAGGAGGGCGGTGCTGGAGAGGATGCCCCCGATTCCCGGTACCCCCCTCCTCTACCGTGCCCCCAGCCCCGATGCCCCCTGGCGCAGCGAGGACCTGCCCTCCCTGTTCATGGAGGAGAGGAACGACCATGCCCTATGGTCGTACCTCAGGGGGGCGACACGGATACTCAGCGCCCCCGAGCAGCAGGGGGAGTACGAGAAGCTCTGGGGGATACTGGCCGCCGCCTGGGAGGCAGGCATCACCAGGGAGATGCGCCAGGCGGCCCTGGACAGGGTAAGGGGCTTCCTGGGCAACAACAGGCGGAACAATGTGCGCACCAACGATGCCTCCAGGGTAGCCTTCCCGGAGGCCAGCGACCCGGACTTCTGGAGCAAGCCCGTCCTGGTGGAGGTAAGCATCCAGGACGCCGTGCATCTTGCCTCCCCCTTCTCCCATGAGGAGTCAGGGTACTCCGGGGGCGAGGACACGGCCATCTACATCGACGACTACTGGGAGACCAGCCACGGGGCCGTCCTGTACGATGCCAGCGCACCCTACAAGAAGCTCACCCTCCCCTCCGACCAGAAGAGGGACCTCGACCTCAAGATGGACAGGGAGTCCGAGGGCAGGGAGGGCAGGTCGGTCAGGCAATGGCACGAGGACTTCCTCAGGGGCCGCCCCTACGAGTACCTGCGCTGGCTGCGGGAGGAGGTACCGGCCATCTTCGAGCAGGAGATGACGCCGGAGGCATGGGACGAGGGGAAGGCCAGGGAGGCCCTGATGGTGATGCTCCCCAGCCTCCGCTCCCAGGGGAAGGGCTAGATGGAGAAGCTCTCCTACGACTACATGGAGATGTTCAGGGGCATACTCTCCGACTTCCCCGGCCAGCTAGAGCACCTGAGGAGGGAGGTCAAGTGGGCCAAGACCCTCCGCAAGCAGGACCGCATCACCTGGTTCCTGCGCTGGCTCAGGATAGCGGTATACGACGGCATAGCCCTTACCCTGCACGGGGACAGCGACCCGGCCAGGAGGGAGCTGTCCAGCAAGTACGCCCGCCTTATGGCCGCCGAGATGCAGCGGATAGGCTGGTCCGACAGGGACATGCTCTACATCAGCCTGCACAGCGCAAAGGACAGCATCGTACACTTCCTGGGCATCCCCTCCCCTGCCATCCAGAACCTTGTCTGGGGGAGGCAGACCCCCGCACAGCTACTAGGCGGCTTCGAGGAGGCGGAGAACGACTGGAAGGGGGCGGACAGCGACAGGGCGCTCGCCCCGCACGAGGACGACCAGGTAGCCCTGAGGTTCCCCAACGGCTGGGCGTGGTGGCTGCTGGGGAGGGGCTACTGCCCCGAGGAAGCCAAGGCGATGGGGCACTGCGGGAACGTGGCAGGGAGGGACCTGCCGGGGCAGCGCATCCTGAGCCTCAGGCGTCCCGTCAAGGGCCCGGGCGGCCGGGAGGCCTGGGAGCCCCACCTTACCTTCATCCTGCATATTGCCCACAAGGCGCTGGGCGAGATGAAGGGGCGCGGCAACGAGAAGCCTGCCGCCAGGTACCATCCCTACATCGCTGCCCTCCTGGAGAGCCCCGTGGTGGAGAAGATATGGGGCGGGGGGTACCTGCCCGAGAACAACTTCAGCATGGCGGACCTGCCCAGGGACGTGCAGGAGGGCCTTGTCCAGAAGAAGCCCGCCCTGATGACCTTCAGGATGAGGCTGGCGAAGGAGGGGGGCCAGGGCCCGAGCGAGGAGCTGGTCAGGGACATCACCTGGAAGCTGAGCATGGGGGTTGACGACTGGTCGCCCAGGCTGCGGGCGTTCAGGATAGGCACCTGGAAGAGCGCCATAGACTTCGCGGGGCAGTTCGGCACGGAGGAGACAAGGCAGGTAATCCAGCTTGCGCTGGACGGGGAGGGCATACCAACGGCCTCCGACATGGGAGAGGACGAGTATGTCCTGGAAACCCTGAGGGCCCTCTCCCCCGACAACCTGAAGAGGGTAGTGGACTACACCCGCTGGGCCGACCCCAAGGCACTGGAATGGTGGGCCAGGAACCGGGGCACCCCGGATACCCCCGAGGGCATCGCCCAGATGATAGGGGGGATGGACCTTCCCGATATCAGGAAGAACCTCTATAGCTGCTGGTACAGGGGGACGAAGAACGGTACCGTCTTCCAGCTCCTCCATGCCTGCTGCAACGAGATAGAGAAGCTGAATCCCGTCACCCCGGCAGGCACGGAGCTGGCATGGGGGGACCCGTCCCCCAAGGCCGTCCAGACATATACCCGCAGCCCGGACAGGCTCCTCCTGGCAACGCCCCTCTGGGAGACCGTGCCCCTGGAGTTCGCCGCAGCCATGGCCGACGACGAGGAGAAGGACCCCAGGGAGATGCCCTACAGGTACGAGGAATGGTCGGGGCTAGAGTTAAAGGCTCCCCCGGAGGGATGGGGGGGCTTCAGCAAGAGGACGGTGAACGAGGAGGCCAGGTTCTTCTTCCATACCGGGGACGGTATACCGGAGCAGCTTGCCAGCCTGGATATCGCCAAGGTAGCCTATGACTACATGGAGATGTTCCGTGGCTTCCTGGCAGACTTCCCGAGGTTCCAGCCCACGGTGACCAACACCATAAGCTGGTGCAAGCGGGTCCTCAGGAAGCGCGACCGCATCACCTGGTGGCTGAGGCAGATGCGTCTCTTCTGGTACAACCTGGTAGCCGACAAGGCCTCGGCCTGGCGCTATGCCCCTGCGACAAACTGGCCCGCCACGGAGGTCCCGGCCGACAACACGGCCATGATAGCGCTGGCAGACAAGTACCAGGCGCTCTTCGACAGGGAGGTGCGCTCCCTGGGGCTTACAGGGCTAGGCGACCAGTCAAACTACCTGGACCTGGGGATGTTCGCCAGCTCCAACCAGAGCACGATGGAGCACCTGCTCAGCCTGCCCGTCCCGGAGATACAGAACCTCGTGTGGGAGAGGCAGACCAAGCAGGAGCTTTTCAGGACCCTCCTTAACTACGAGACGAAGTGGAAGGAGGAGAGCAAGGGGGTCCTCCGCCCCCGCCCAGGGGACAGGCCTGTCATTACCTTCGGGGACGGATGGGCATGGTGGCTCCTCGACCGTGGGTACTGCGAGGAGGAGGCCCGTGCCATGGGCCACTGCGGGAACGTCAACGGGCAGAACCGCCCCTACGAGCGCATCCTCAGCCTGCGGAAGTCGGTGCGCAGGGGGGGCACGGAGTATTACGAGCCGCACCTGACGTTCATCCTCGACACCCGCGACAGCTCCCTGGGGGAGATGAAGGGCAAGGGTAACAACAAGCCCGCCCCCCAGTACCACCCCTATATCCTCAGGCTCCTGGAGAGCGACATAGTGAGCAAGGTGAAGGGCGGGGGCTACCTGCCGGAGCATAACTTCAGGCTGGGGGACCTCAGCGAGGAGCAGCGGGAGGAGCTTGCCCAGAGGAAGCCCTCCATGGCCGCCTTCTATATCCGCCTCAAGAGGGAGGGCCCCAGCCCGGCCCTGATAGCCGACATCGGCAGCGCCTTGCAGGTAGGGGGCTGGGACCCCGACCTCCAGGGGTACGTCATCAGGCAGTGGGAGAACATGTCCTCCCTGGCCGAGGACATAGGGAACGACACGGCGAAGTGGATAGCCAAGGTGGTGGGCCTCGGGGAGTTCATAGACTTCGACTACAGCAGCCGGTCGGAGGCCATGGAGATGGCCCTGGACGCCTGCTCCGAAAAGACCAAGGACCTCGTGGTAAGGTGCCTTGCCTACAAGTACCCCACTAACCTGGTGGAGTGGCTGGAGCACAACAGCACCGACTACAGCGACCAGGCCACCGAGTTCATGAAGAGGGGGTTCGGCGACCCCCAGGCCCGCAAGTGGCTCTCCCAGCTCGACCTGAAGATAGACGGGGTCCTGGGCGATGACGATGACATCATAGACTTTATCGAGTTCGCAAGCCTGGACGACGAGGAGAGCACCCTCCTTAACGCCTGGTCGGACGCCACGCAGTCCGGGACCGAGATAGAGATGAACAGGGACTTCGAGCACGCCGCCAATGACCTCCTGGACACGGAGTTCCCCTGGGGCACCGTGCTGAGGAAGAAGGGCCAGTACTTCTGGGACAGCCCTGTCTTCGAGGTCATGCCCCTGGCCAAGGCCATCGAGATAGCGGACAGCAGCGAGGACAGCGCCAGCAGCTACATGGAGGCCAACGGCAGGGACGACAGCGAGGAGTTCAGGCTGAAGGTTGACGAGCCCTACTACGGCTATAACGGCTGGGACAATGCCGCCGCCGACGAGCGGGTGCGCGAGGGGTTCAGCTTCAAGGAGGAGCCCGAGCCCGAGCCTCCCAAGAAGGCCAGGAGGCCCAGGAAGCCCAGGGCCCCCAAGCCAAAGAAGGTGGTGTCGGCGGGCGGCGACATTGCAGGGAAGTCGGCGCTCGGCGACATGAAGCTGGCCTACGACTACATGGAGATGTTCCATGGGCTGCTCCAGGACTTCCCGGGCCGCAAGGAGACGATAGACGGGGAGATAGCCTGGTGCAAGAGGGTCCTCAAGAAGAGGGACCGCATCACCTGGTGGCTCAGGTGGTTCAGGCTCTTCGAGTACCATGGCATACGCCACAACCCCATGTACTACTGGAGCAAGTACTCCACCACCGAGGTAGAGGAGCAGCTCCCGCAGAACATCACCCCCGCTATCCGAGAGAGGCTGGCCGCCCTTTCCAGGAAGTACGACAAGGCCTACACGGACGAGATGCACAGGCTGGGCTGGACCGACTTCCGGTGGGGGCTACCCCGACTCCACCAGGCAACGGTAGAGCACTACCTGTCCCTGCCCGTCCCGGAGATACAGGGCCTCGTCTGGGAGAGGCAGCAGCCCTACGAGCTGTTCATGCTCCTCATGGGCCTGGAGGAGAAGTGGAAGGAGAGGACCAAGGGGGTGGTCGCCCCCCACGAGGGGGACAAGCCGGTCCTGACCTTCGGCGGCGGGTGGGCATGGTGGCTGCTGGACAGGGGATACTGCGAGGACGAGGCAAGGGCCATGGGGCACTGCGGCAATGTCGCCGGGCAGTACGATGACGACCAGCGCATCCTCAGCCTGCGCCAGTCGGTGAGGAGGGGCAGCGAGGAGTTCTACGAGCCGCACCTCACCTTCATCCTGCATACCGGGGACAACTCCCTGGGGGAGATGAAGGGGAAGGGCAATGCCAAGCCCACGGCAAGGTACCACCCCTACATCGTCAAGCTCCTGGAGAGCGGCCTTGTCGATAGGGTAAGGGGCGGAGGCTACCTTCCCGAGCACAACTTCAGCATGACGGACCTCCCGCAGGCGGAGCAGGACAGGCTGGTGGCCCTGAAGCCCTCCCTTATGTCCTTCGCCTACCGCCTGGGCAAGGAGGGGGCTACCAAGAGACTGCTAGACGACCTGGGCAGGGTGCTGGCCTCGGAGGACCCCCGGCCCAGCAAGGACTGGTACATGCCCAAGCGCCGTGGCTTCCTCATCAACTCCTACACGCTCAGGGAGTTCACAGAGGAGTTCGGGGACGAGGAAAGCCAGGATGCGGCCGATGTCCTGGAGGGCCGTACCGCGATATCCACCGGCATCGGGGGAGGGGAGGGGTACTGGGCGGGGTGGGGGGGCACAGGGGGAGTGGACCCCCTTGAGGACACCCTGTCGGCCATAGGCATGACGACCCTTATGATGGCGGAGAAGTACTACAGGGGGCTCTCCAAGGAGCTGCTGCCGGACACCCACCTTGTCTGCACCTACGACCAGGCCCGGCGCACGTCCACGGGGCCGGTGGCCGGAATCCTCAGCTTCATATCCCAGAACAGGCTCCTGGCGGAGTCCAACAGCATCACCGAGGCATGGAAGAGGGGCAGGAACGCCGGGATAAAGGCCAGCATGCTCAAGGAGCTTGACAGTGCCCTGGACTCCATCCTGGACCGCCGCCTGGAGGACGGCACCATCTTCTACCGCCTCGACCCCGCAAGGTGGAACTCCGACATCGAGCACATCCTGCCCCTGGAGGAGGCCGTGGCGATAGCCGACCAGGGGCAGACCTTCGAGGATTTCTTCGAGGGGTGGGACCAGAGCGTCTGGACCCCCGTCATAGAGTTCGAGGTCCCCCCGCAGGGGTGGCCGGGGTGGGACGCCCAGGCGGCAGAGCTTGCCCTGAGGGAGCATTACTCCTCCGGGCAGGAGGAAGAAGGCAAGAAGCCTAAGCCTAGGGGGAGGAGGAAGGCCAGGTAATGGCACAGGACCTAACAGCCATCAGCACGCCCGGCACGACCACCCAGGGCCCCGCGTTCAAGGCATGGTTCCGTAACTCCGTGGTGAGGAACCCGGACGGCAGCCCGAGGCCTGTCTACCATGGAAGCACGCACAGCTTCGAGGCCTTCAGCCTGAAGCCCGGCAACCCCGAGAACTGGTACGGCAAGGCGCTCTACTTCACCGACAGCCCCGAGGACGTGGGGAGGAACTACGCCACCCCCGACTCGCCGGACCTCAGGGCCCGCATCGACAAGCGCACCGAGCAGCTCATGGACAGGCTGGTGGACGAGCTGGAGCAGGAGCTTGGCGAGGCGCTGAACTGGAACGACCCCCGCAAGGACAGGCTCTTCCAGGACGCCAAGTCCCAGGCCACCAGGGAGCTTATGGGCCCTGGTGCCATATCCTACAAGCTGTACCTGCGCATCGAGCGGCCGGTGGTGGTCAGGCAGGGCGGCGGCACCTACTTCGAGATAGACTACAACGAGAGGACCGGGAGGGAGACCGGCTCGGGCATGCGCCTGTACAGGGCGGTGATGAAGGCGGCAGGGCAGCTCAACCTCCCGAACAGCGACGAGATATGGCGGCAGTCGGTATCGGCAGACGAGGGGATGACGGAGGGCTTTACCGCCCAGCAGTTCGACGAGAACCTCCGCCACTCCGATGCCATGATGGAGGCACGGGACTGGGACGCCACCAACGAGGGCGAGTTCCTCTCCCTTGTCTACCGCCTGGCCGGATACGACGGCATCATCATGGAGGACGCCGGGGCCACCTTCCACAACATGGGCATCCCCCCCGGCACCAGGCACTATATCATCTGGAACCCCCGCCAGGCCAAGTCCGCCATTGGCAACACGGGCACGTGGAGCACCCGCACCCCCAGGCTGACGGCAGGCTGGGAGGAGGACGAGGGGGACTACGGGGTAGAGGACTACCCCCAGTGCCTCGGGGACTACGAGTTCAGGACGACATGCGTGTCCGAGGGCACCGGGGAGCACATCCAGGAGATGCTGGACAATGCCAAGGACTGCGGCTACAGCGAGGTAAAGAGGCACTGCGAGGGGCTGAGGCCGTGGGAGAAGGAGAACGGCTACGCCCCGGACGGCAGCCGTAAGGGGCTTACCCTGCGGCACGACTGGGCCGTGAGGTACGGCAGGGGCACCTACAGGAGGATGCCCTGCTACTTTGTCGTGTGGAGCGGCATCGAGCATGTCTGGACGAGGAAGGGTGCCGGGGGGCAGGAAGGCTGGGAGGACTGGGCAGGGCGGACGTCAAGCAAGGGTGCTGGGAAGTCTGCCGGGAAGCCAGGCAAGGCAGGCCTCCTGTACCACGGCACCACGAAGGCCAACCTCCCGTCCATCATGTCCGAGGGCCTCAAGCCCACGGTGGGGCGCTATGCCGAGCTATGGCATGGCAGGGACCATAACGACACGAGCAAGCCCAACAACCTGGCCCCCGTGGTGTTTGCCGCCCCCAGGGAGCACCTCGACGACTGCCTGCTGGCCATCTTCGCTGCCCTCAGCAAGGACTTCCCCAGGACCTCCACGGAGCAGTTCTTCGACAATGCCGTCCTCCTGGAGCTTCCCGCCGACCAGTTCACAAGGAACAGGTGGAAGCGCCCGCCGAGAAATATGAAGCATGTGGAGTCGAGGGACTACTACAGCACCAGCCCTGTCAGGCCTATCCGGGCGATAACAGGGGAGGAGCTGCGGGGGTTCGCAGGGTATGCCTACCAGAGCGCCCGCCAGGAGTGGTTCGGGGCATACGACCCGGAGAGCCCTGGGCGCAGGCTCGCGGCGGGGAAGGAATGGCCCCCCTGGATTGGGGTGGACCTGGACGGCACGCTCGCCGAGGAGCAGAGCCCGTTCGACCCGCTGACCATCGGCAGGCCAGTCCCGGAGATGGTGAGGAAGGTCAGGCAGGCATTGGAGGACGGCGTGGAGGTACGGGTCTTCACCGCCCGGCTTGCAGACAAGGGGCTCAGGGACAGGATTAAGCAGGCCATCAGGGACTATACCAGGGAGCACGTCGGCAGGGAGCTGGACAGCACCAACGAGAAGGACCCTGGCCTCAGGGAGATATGGGACGACAAGGCCAGGAGGGTGAGGAAGGACGAGGGCACCTTCGCCCTGCGGGGCACCGAGCGCCAGCCCTCCCGGGCCGACAGGTACCTGCGCGAGATGTGGAGCCCCGGCGACGGCGCTTGGTTCGAGTACCACTGCTGGGAAGACCCCAAGTCCTGCGATGCCAACCTGTGGTACCATTCGCACCAGAGGGTCACCGTGCTCGGCAAGGCGGACGCGGACGGCTGGCACAAGGGCTGGGATGGCAGCATGATGAAGGACCGTGCGGAGGCGGGTGCCCCGAGGGCGTATACGGTGAGATTCCAGGACGGGTACGAACGCACCGCCGGGGAAGACGAGCTGATGACCAGCCGGAGGGGATTCTACCGCCCCGACCCGCCAAGGCCGCCCAAGGCGTTCGCCCTGCGGGGGAGCATTATCGTCGAGGAGCCCCTCTACCACGTCACCTTCAGGAAGAACCTGAGGAGAATCCTCAGGGAGGGGCTCCGTGGCGACCAGGAGCCTAACTGGCCCTTCGACTCGTCCCCCGGCAACGTGTACCTGATGACCAGGGACGGGCTGGACTTCTGGATGGACAGGTACGAGGACCTGCTCCGCGAGATGGGGAGCAGGTCAAGGCTGGTGGTTCTGGAGGTATCCCCCAAGGGGCTTATGTTCCAGGAGGATATACAGGGCACCGAGGACTCGGGGACAGAGGCATACCGTACCGGCTTCGTCCCTCCGGGGAACATACATGCCAACTGGCGGAGGACTGCCTCGCTTGGCAAGGCGGCCTTCAGGAGGCGTGCCCCCCTCTACCATGTGACCTTCTCGAAGAGCGTCCCGGCCATCCTGCGGGATGGCCTGGTGCCGAAGACATACCCCAAGCTCCCCCCCAGCCAGTGGGAGAAAGGGGTATACCTTACCAGCAAGGAGGGCATACCGTTCTGGGAGAACATCCTGCGGGATGACATGAAGTGGGGGGGGTTCCACGACCAGCTCTCCGTCCTGGAGGTCTCGCCTGAGGGGCTGGAGCTGGAGTACGACCGGCAGGGGACAGGGGACTCTGGCGCGAAGGCGTACATTACCCCAAGGGTCCCGCCAGAGAATATCTCCGTCCTGCGGGGGCCTGTCTAGCCGTTCCCTCTAATAGAGACACATGGCGATAGCGGACAAGTTCGACCTGGGCTTCGTGGGGAGGCTGATGCGCTCCCGCAACGGCACCGTTGTCGGCACGCTCGGCGACCTGCTGAAGAGCCCCAGGGCGAGGGACCTCTACAAGGAGGCCCTGGGCGTGCCCGTCATGGTCCTGGACAGGCCCGTGCAGGGGGGCAAGTTCGTGGACAGCCCCGACCCCAACCTCAGGTTCTTCGGGGCCTGCGGCTCCCTCCGTGGCAAGGCATGCATATTCGTCAACCCCCGCTGGGGGGAGGAGGAGACCATAAGGACCCTCCTGGAGGAGGGGGCGCACGCCCTGCGCAAGCTGAAGGGCAGGCCAGCGACGAAGCAGGACATCACGGCCCTTACCTCGGAGAACATCGGGGAGATGCACGACAGCCTGCCGGAGGAGGTGTCCGCCAAGCAGATGGCGGAGTATGTCCTGAAGACAGCCGCCCAGCTTCCCTCCGTGGCCTTCCGCCAGGTGTGGCATATCGGCAGCATGGACCCCGAGGACAAGGGGAAGGATAGCCTGGAGGGGGCGGGGCTCAGCATATCCACCCACCCCGAGGAATGGCAGCAGATAGCCGAGCTGGGCGAGGGCCCGGTCTGGGAGCTTACGAGGAAGGGCAACAGGTTCCTTGACTTCCACCGCCTCACCAAGGCGCAGCTCGGTGCCATGGCCGACTGGGGGGCGCAGCAGGGCCTCATAGAGAGGCGGCCCGCCTGGCAGGTCAGGTGGTGGGACAGCGAGGACAACGGGTTCAGGTACGCGGAGACCGAGACCGAGGAGGAGGCGAAGGAGGAGGCCGGGGCGGTCGGGGGCAAGGTAAGGGCGCTCAGCAGCATAGCCTACCCGACTGACAGGCTGAGGAAGGCCACCAGGAACCCCCGTGCCAACTCCGTGGTGGCCATGGACCTGCTGGCGACGGTCTATGCCGACAAGGCCCTGGGCTGGGACGGCGTATGGTGGCAGGATACCCTGGACGTGCCTGGCCTCAGCGCCCCGAGGGGCGTTATCCTCCCCTCCAGGCTGGCAGGGTGGCAGAGGCGGCAGGTAGGCATGGAGGGGATAGAGGACTACGGTGCCCCCGGCAGGAGGGTATCCTCGGACAGGAGGTTCATCTGGCAGGGCAGGCATGGCAAGGCCCCGCAGCCCGGCGTCCCCTATTACCATGTCGCCCCGGCCAGCTACCAGGAGGGCCAGGATATCTACTCCTACGATGCCTACCAGGACGAGTTCGGCGAGGAGCCCGAGTGGAAGTGGGAGGAGGGCCAGATTGGGGATACCGACAAGGTCTCCCTGCATGACAGCCTGGAGGAGGCAGAGGGCTTCCGGGAGGAGTGGGTCCCCGGTGGCAGGGTCATAGAGGTCGTGTTCCCCTCCCCGCTGGGGCAGCTAGGCCTGTCCGGAGGGGTGAACGGCGAGGGGTACCCGTTCGTCCGCCATCGTATACCAGGGGGGTTCGTCAGGAAGGTCAGCAGTGGCCGGAAAACACTGGAGGAGCTTGCCCTGGAGTTCCGTGAGAGGCAGGAGGACTGGTTCGAGTGGCAGGATGACAAGGCGTGCTTCCGGGAACAGTGCCTTGGCATAGCCAGGGGCCTGGCCAAGTTCCTGACGGAGAACGGCATCCCTGCCGAGCCTTGGCACAGTTACTATTATGACGATGACGGGAAGCCCCATAACCACTGGTGGGTCATAGCCGGGGGCAGGGTGGTGGATGTAACGGCCGACCAGTTCCATCCCGAGGACCCCGACAGCTACCGGGTGGTCATAACAAGCCTGGATGACCCTCACTACAGGCAGAGGAAGGCCAGGCAGGCCGGGACAGAGTCCTCCCCCCAGTCCGTTCCCGCCATGCAGGGGTGGGGCTATGACGAGCCGTTCCCTGACAGGCACTCGGACTTCTTCGAGCTGGTGGAGAACCCCCACACGGACAGGGGCAGGGAGACCAGGGTGCTGGAGACCGGGGCACCGCCGCCCGAGGGCGGCGAGGGCAAGCCTGCCAGGGGAGAGCCTGGCCAGGAGGGCACGCTGGTCAGGCCGATGGCGTCCTTCAGGAGCGCCCTCCTGCGCAAGAAGGCATACAGTATCCTGGCGGTGTTCTGGGTCAAGCTCCAGGGGCGCATCCTGCTGTTCCCCAACAGGTTCCTCAACCATGACCAGATTCTACAGGAGACAGGCATCCCTGCGGGCGGCCCGGAGTACGACAGGATGCTGCGGGGCAGGGTGTTCATAGACCGGGAGAGGCGGCGGGTGAGGTTCACCCGGCACGGTGGGGGCTATACCCCCAACGATGTGGTGGAGGAGATTGTCAGCCGCTACCACCTCCAGGACTGGGAGATGGAGGACGAGGGCGAGGCCATGGGCAGGTACGGCTCTGTCCAGGGCGGGCCCGTGGTCGAGAGGCTCGGCCGTGAGGACATCCCCGAGGCCCTGGAGGTCATCGCCCAGTGCTTCCCCCAGTACGCGGACATCGCCGACGTGGTCTCCAGGGACGTCCGGGGGGACTTCAGCCTCTCCTATGGGATGAGGCTGGAGGGCAGGATTATAGGCTGCTACCTCCTGGGCCGCGTGCAGCTACCCGAGGAGTACCCCGGCCGCCCCGAGGCACAGGCATACGCAGGTAAGAGGGGCGTGCGGGGGGTGTGCCTGTGCCTGCTGCCCCAGTACCGTGGCAAGGGGTGGGGGGCAAGGCTTCGGGCCGTCCCGCTCTCCCTGGGGGCGGACTATGTCTGGGGCGAGCATTACAGCAGCCTGGACAACCTCGGCAAGTGGACGAGCTTCGGGCGCAGGCTGCTGTTCGACACGAAGGATGCCAAGGGGCAGCCCTACCATGTTACCGTCATGGACCTGAGGGGGGGGCCGCCGAAGGCCGCCTCCTCCAGGGACCCCTACCTCTACCATGTAGCGCAGCCGGGCACCCTCGGGAACATAGCGAGGGACGGGCTCCAGGGCGGCATACTGGGCCCGAAGGTGTTCCTTACCGAGAGGGCCGGGGTCGGCTTCTGGCGGGGGTACGATGCGTCCGCCCCCGTCCTTCGCATGCGGCGGGACCTGCTGGAGGACCTGGAGCCGGACGACTACGGGACACAGGACTCCGGGTCCCCCTGCTACAGCGCCCAGCCCGTGCCCCCCGCCCGCCTGGAGTTCCGGGTGGACACCCCCCAGGGCGAGGCCTGGAGGCCCGTAAGGTACGCGCTCGCCAAGGCCGCCTCCCAGGGCATACCCTCCTTCAGGGGCCTCGTGCGGGAGCTTGGGGGCATGAAGTACCTCCTGTCCGAGGTCGATATCGACGAGTTCGACCTGGAGGGGTCGGGGAAGAAGCCCGAGGAGTACATCAGGGGCAAGTTCAACGAGGTGAGGTCGTTCTTCGCCGGGCTCAGGTACCCCATACCTGTCTACCGGGCAATAAGCGGGGACCGCAGCGAGCTGAGGACAAAGGGCTTCGGCACCTCGTGGTCGATGAGCGAGGGAGGGATGGGGGAGCAGGGGGCATACCCCTACGAGGGGAACCCGTCCAGCTACCAGGTCTACTCCTCCCACGTGTCGCCCAGGGACATAAACTGGACCAGCACCCTCCTGCTGGCCATGGGGAGATGGTGGGACAGGGAGAAGGAGATAGTGGTGCGCAACGGGGCACGGCTCAGGGTCGGCGACGACGATGGCAGGATGTTCGAGGTGACGGCCTCCTTCGGGAAGACCGCCCTCAATGTCCCCAAGCTGGTCCAGGACTTCGGCGCGAAGCTCGTGGAGAGGTACAAGGCCGACTTCCCGGACGATACGAGGGAAATCGACCCGGCGGCCCTAATCAACTCCCTTGTCCCGCTCGACCCTACCGGCAACCACGAGTACGTGTCGTGGATTGTAGGCAACTATGCCCGTGGGGAGCTTGGCGAGTACGATGATATCGAGGCCACCGTCATCCCGCTCATCGAGCGCTACCATGCCCTGAAGAAGACCAGGAACCTACAGCCCCAGGACACGAACATCCAGAGGCTACGCGGGAAGGCCGCCCTGGAGGCCCTGCTGGCAAGGTATGCCGAGGTAGAGGCAGAGTCGAGACGGCAGAGGGCCGTCAGCAGGGAGCAGGTGTTCTTCAGGAAGGGGGAGGCCGAGCTGGTGCATGACGACCCGGAGATGAAGGTCGTCATCCCCGAGACCTGCGAGGCGGCCAAGTTCTTCGGCGTCAACACGAGGTGGTGTACGTCGGCCGAGAGCAACAACGCCTTCCAGCAGTACCACGAGGAGGGGCCGCTCTACATCGTCCTGCTCAAGAGGGAGAACAAGAGGTTCCAGTTCCACTTCCAGACGGCGCAGTTCACGGACGAGGCGGACAGGCCGCTCGACATCGAGGAGTGGCTGGTGGAGCACCCCATGGTGGCCAGGCTGCTCGGGCCCCTGGCCGAGAAGGCCGACTCCGAGTGCGACGAGTGCGCTGGCCATGGGAGCAGCAGGTGCGGGGAGTGCGACGGCGAGGGGGCCGTGGAGTGCGTGGAGTGCGGCGGCAGCGGGCACGAGCGCTGCAACGACTGCCAGGGGAGGGGAAGGGTCCCCTGCGGCACATGCAACGGCGTAGGCATGGCGGGCGGGGGGGAGTGCCC
>Ga0181530_10002278_pt1 | contig 23071 bp, 21 predicted proteins | sample PEATcosm2014_Bin_42_FD_119769 | JGI IMG/M metagenome (GOLD analysis project Ga0181530, IMG submission 119769) | Peatland microbial communities from MTU Mesocosm Facility, Houghton, MI, USA - PEATcosm2014_Bin10_60_metaG | ecosystem: Environmental > Terrestrial > Soil > Wetlands > Peat | place... | reverse complement strand
TCCCAGTCGAGAAGGCCATCTATTGCCGGCACTGCAAAACAGTGTCGAATTCACTCCCTGAACGATGCGGCAAGTGTGGCAGTGAGCTTGTCCTGCATTTGGCCACGTTGGTCAACCAACCGCCCGCTGGCCCGGATTCTGGTCCAGCCGCGCCAGGGTGCATCGTTCCGGTTCTCCATCTGGAGTTGGCCAGGGCCGCGTAGGATTGAGCCATCCACTGAAACCAAACGATTTAGGACGGATCTTGCCCTATGGGAAGCTTATTCGTCCCGAGATCGCCCGGACGAGAGGCGAATTTGAGAACCAAATTAAGATCAGCTTGACATTTAAGTCAAGTAGAACTATTTTGTTTCATATGGCCTGAGTCACAACTATGGCATCTATTCCTGTTTTTGAGCCTGACGGACTCCTGCCATCGGGCGACTATGAAGTGTCGTTAGAGGAATTGCGCGAATCGAGCTTGGTGCTCGGTCCTGGCGATTCCGCAAACTATCCCAATTGGGATCGCGCTTGGCGGTTGCACCTCGTTGACAACCTAGAAATCTTGACGCGACAGTTGTGGCGGGTTGGCATCCGGGAGATTTACGCAGACGGATCATTCGCCGAGGACAAAGATCACCCCAATGACATCGACGGCTATTTCGTGTGCGATCTTCGCCAACTCAGCAGCGGCGAATTGACGCGCCAGCTCAATCTGATTGACCCGTTCAAGGTGTGGACCTGGGAACCAGCATCGAGGAAGCCATATCGTGGCTATCCGAAGAAGCAGCTCCCGATGTGGCACCGGTATCGAATCGAGCTTTACCCGCATATCCCCGGCATGGGTATCGGTTGCGGAATCCTCGACCGGTATGGCAATGAGTTGGAATTTCCATCTGCGTTTCGACAATCGCGCCGCGACGGCAAATCCAGAGGAATTGTGAAGATCAAATATGGAGGTCAGCCATGATTCGCAACGAGACAGAATACCAGGAAGCGTCAGAGCGTCTTGCTCAGGAGCGGCAACGCCTCGTCGAGCATAAGGCGAGGCTGAAGACTGCCGGTCTGGCGGACGAGGAGATCAAGCGAGTCATCGACCCGTTCGAGTCCTTCCACCTTCAGCTCAAGGAAGAAGTGGAGAGCTACGAGAAGCTGAAGCGGGGAGAATTTGACGAGCTTGATAACCTTCGCGGACTGGGGCACCTGCTGATCTCGATTCGCATTGCTCAGGGACTCTCACAAAGAGACTTGGCCAAGAGGCTCAATGTGCATGAATCCCAGGTATCCAGAGATGAGCGGAACGAGTATTTTGGCATAACGCTGGAGCGGGCGATCCGGTTGCTTGATGCCCTCAATGTAAAGCTGCGCACGCAGGTTGAAATTGTGGCCGACCGGGAAGCAGCAGTCGCCTGACCGTTCAACTCCTCTTACAGGTCGATTAAGCCGATACAAGAACTGACCTATGCCAAACGCCAGGCATGGGTACGTTCGCATTCGACAGCCGGTGTTGACGCGCGACTACGAAGATCGCTTGCCATTTCCACCCGAGATACCTCGACACCCCTGTTGCCTCCGCACTTACTCCCACAACTGATCCCAGTCCGCTGTAATCCCGATCTCTACCCAACAGAGAGGAAACCCTATGGCACGCAGTGCTGCGCGTTTGAAGATGGGTTACTACCCGCTCCCGGAGAGCGAAGGCGCCAACCTTCGCCAGCTTCTCAGCTTCACAGGCCCTGCGTCCGTCGTCGATCCATGCGTGGGTCAAGGCACGGCACTCAACCTACTGACCCAAGGCGCTGATGTGCGCCGTTATGGAGTCGAACTTGACGCCGAGCGGGCGCTGGCCGCAAAAGCCAAGGGCATCGAGACGATTCAAGGCAACACATTCGACGCCGTTGCCAAACCTGAATCTTTCTCGCTGCTGTATCTGAATCCGCCTTACGACTCCGAGATCGGTCCACTGGCAAACAGCCGCATGGAGCGCCTGTTCCTTGAACACACCTTCCGCTGGCTGGTGATGGAAGGCGTGCTGGTGCTCGTCATCCCGTTCGAGCGCCTGCACGAGTGTGCCGGAGTCTTGAGTTCGCACTTCGCCAGGCTGAACATCTTCCGCATGACCGATGAAGAGTCAGTCCGTTTCCGGCAGATCGTGGTGCTTGGAATTCGCCGCAATGTGCGGGGAGTAGCTGTCGAGGAAGCGAGGCGGCAGCTCCAGCGCATCAGCCCGTACGGAAGTTTCCAGGCTCTGCCGGAGTTGGCGCCGGAGGCGTGCGAACCCTATCCCGTTCCATCAACCGGCGAGGCCGCGCTAAGTTACCGCGGGCTGCCGTATGACCTGCTTGAGGATCTGTTACCGCTGTCGGGCGCATGGAAGCAGACATTGCCATTTCTGATGCCGCGCGAGGACGTGGCGACTGGCCGGCCCATCACGCCGCTGCATGGCGGCCATGTCGGGCTCCTGTGCACGGCCGGCCTGCTGAATGGCGTTTTCGGCCAGGGAGACGACCGGCACATCGCACGATGGAGATCGGTCAAGCATGTGACCACCTTCGTCGAGGAAAACGCCGATGAGCAAATCATCCATCACCGGGAACGCTGGGCAAACGAGCTGCGATTGGTTTATGCCGATGGACGGACTCTGAAGCTGACCGAAACGCCGGCGAAACCGGAGGGAGAGGCAGATGCAGAATGCGCACCTGAGGCTCGGGTTGCTTGAATACCAGCGTATGACAGAAAAGACCTCGACCCGGATTCGGCTGCGGGTTGACCGCTATGTGGGGGAAGACGAACAGGCGCACCTCATCAGCGTCTTCGGCAACGATTCCGATGTTGGCGCAATCACGGCCGCGGTACACGAGAAGGCCACGTTTACGCTGACTTTCCCGGACGGCGAAGTGAAGGAGGTCTCTCTCGGCGAGCACGCATCCTGTTACAAGGGAGCCGTGAGCTTGCCTGACCGGAAGCATCCCGTGCGGCATCTGGTGGCTGTCTCGGAAGAGCTTTTCTCGAACGGAGGCGTGGGACGGACGATTCTGCTCGGATACCAGCGGGATCAGGCCTGGGCGACGCTGGTCAGCTTTCTCGGACTTCCCGCCGAACCGTCTTGGGCCGAGCACGTCCTCGGCGTAGTCGAGGCGGAGGAACGCATCAATCCACTCGACGGCATCGGCTGCCAGCCGGTTTTGATCTCGGCAACGACCGAGGAAATGCTTGAGTGGATCGGGGATGGCCTGCGTTCCCGCGTTCTGAGCTTTTCGGAGAGGAATGGACCGATTGCTTGGCCTCGATTCGCCCTGTCGGCATCACTGTTTCCGGCCCCTTCGACAGCGGAATTGATAGGCTCTGATCTGTCAGTTTCCTGATAGCGTCGGGAACTCCTGCACTGGCGCGGGCAACGCGCCATCCACGGTTCTTGAGCGCCGCTACCTCGGCATTCGTGAAGCAACTCTTCCGCATGGCAAGGCAGACCAGATGGCTGCAGTTCCAGAAGTGCCTCCGGTTTGCATTTTCTAACGGTCGCTTATCGTGCCTTCTCTTTGTGGGCTCTTCTAAATGCAGGTCCTTCCCTCGCGCGCTCGATAGTTCTAATATCGGGAATACGATGTCCAGCGAACGGATCATTGGCTTCGCGATTGAAGCGCCCAAGCTACGCTACGGCTACGCGGTGGCGGCTCTTCGTGATGCGATTCGATCAGTCCCAGCGCATCGGCCAAACGAACTAGTCGAGCTCTTAGGCGCCCAAGCGGAAGGCCTTCGCAGGCTTTCACGTCTTGAAGACTCGGAAGAGCTGTTTCGTAAGTGCTTAAGGTTATCTTTTCACGAGGGACTGCTAACGGCTCAGGGATGGGCATTTTGGGGACTGGCCTCCGTCCTGCGTGCGAAAGGTCACAGATCACAAAGTGCTCGGCTCTACCAACATGCCTTAGCCTCCGCGCGACTTAGTGGCGACCGTCGGTGTGAACTTTGGGCGGTCGCGGAACTTTCGGAACTTGATCGCATGGCCGGTAACTTTCGTAGAGCAATCGAAGTACATTTGGTTCTTCGAGAGGAGTTTCGTCGCATCGGAGACTGGAAAGGTGTGTGCTGGGCTTCTCTCGGCGTCGCCCAGATTCATAGGCTCCTTCGCAACTTAGATCGGGCCTCTGCGGAATTCACCCGAGCCCTCGACACAAGCGAAGAAGTGGGTAATGCTGTTGGCGCTGGGTGGGCGGTCCGCGGCCAAGCGGAAGTGGCGCGGGAGAGAAAAGATTATGCGATTTCACTAGCGCTGGCCAGCGATTGCAGAGAGCGCTTTCAAGCGATCGGCTATCGCCTTGGGGCCGCGTACGCATTGAAAACCCTAGTCGACACGCATACGGATATCGGTGACTTCTCTGCTGCCGAACCTCTTGCCACACAATGCCACGAAGAGTTTCAAGCTTGTGGGGAAGCGCGGGGTATCGGGTTCGCGCTACTGACCGTGGGTCGATTACACGCCCGGATGAAAGAAATTGGCGCAGCAGCCGCTTTTTTCCAACGCTCTGCGGCACTGCTCCGATTATCCAGCGGAAGCGAGCCTGCAGCATTCAGCGCTTCAGCTCAACTGGCGCACCTTGGTATTGTAGTACGCAAAGATTTGCCTGTGACGCTGCGACTAACTGGGAATCAGGAGCGGCAGTTCGTTGTGCGCATCCCAGCTAAGCAGCCTCTCTTCCAACTCAGAAGCGAAAACTTTAGTATCGAGTAAATCGGCCCCGCCCTGCCCCGCGTCCATGGCCCCACAAGCTCGCAGCCAGCACACAGCATACGCGATACCCGGTCGAAAACCGATGGTCTGGGCCATTGCCAATCCTTGCTCCACTCGAGTTGCGCCATTGCCGTCGCGCCAGTCAATCATCCCCTCACCGAGCAAACCCAAGACGCGGTGGATTGGTAACTGGGCGCGAGTTGCAAGCTGGTGATAGACCGGTCGAGCCAGATCTCTTTCTCCAGCTTGGCGACGAAGCTCGGCCGCTTCGAACATGATGACTTCACTTTCTAAAATGGATTGAAATGAAAGCCGCCGCCAAAGGCCTTCTGCTGCGCGTAAATGTTTGAGGGCCTCGTCCGGACGACCTGCCGCGCGAAAGGAAGTACAAAGATTGGATTCTATCGCGGCCGCCTTTTGAAGTTCTCCGAGCGCAAGAAAAAGGTCTCGGCTTTCGAGCAAAACGTTGATCGTTTGGTCGTAGTTGGTTGTTGCCTGACAAAGCACACAGCCTTGTTGGCATAGGGCCCAAGCTCGCCAGTTGGGACCGCCGTACACCGCGAGATCGAGGAACTTTTCGACCGCCGCAAGCGCCTTCTGATAGGTTCCACCCAACCGCAAGGCATAGGTATGCTCATAAAGGGCACGAGCCATCCACTTGCCTTGCGTGGCGGTTCCAGCACCGAGCAGGCGAATCGCCTCCTCGGAGAGAATATTTGCTCGCGTCAGCCGTCCAACCTTCCGCGAAGCTGCACATACATCAAGTAGTCGGTCGGGAACTCTGCGGTCTTCGGCAAAGGCACGCTCGGCGACAAAATAAGCCTCTTCATATCGTCCTTCCCGCTCAAGCAACCGAGCATGGATTGAGAGAAGCCTCTGATGCCAGGGAGAATATGGCAGCCGCGATGCAAGTGCAATCAAGGTTCTCGTTTTACGAGCCCAGGGTTTCCTGTAATACAGACCGGCACTCATAAATTGCCGATAGCACAGCAGCCGCTCTCGAACGCTGCCGTAGCGAGTTCCAATCCTGTACCGTGCAATGCCACGATTCGGCTTTCCGATCTGCTCAAGGAGTTGACCGGCGGCAAAGTGTGATGTCTTTAGATTCCAGCGGCGAAGATCGGGACGGACTGGAGCAACATGATCCAAAGCGCTTACCAGTAATGAAGGCGTACCGCGCCCTAGGCCATATTCCGTGAGTCGTTGATATAGAGCCAAGCTTGGATTCGGGACAGTGGTTATCTTCAATTTACCCTCAGCCAACAGCGATCCATAACGCGCTTTGAGATGGGCCACGCTCGGAGGGATTTCGAACCATTCGACACTTGCCGCATCGTCAAAAGCCGAAAGCAGGGCAGGCATGACATCTGGATCCGCACCAGCATAGCCGCAGATCATGACGTCCCTGTCGCGAAAGGATTGGCGAAGCTTGGCTGCAAGTTCGGCGCTGATCGGAGTCAGCACGTCCTCGGTTTTGAAGGCCAGGGAGTCTATGTCGTTCAGCGTTCCGTGAAGCTTGAAAAGATGGACGGAGTCGGCCGGCCGACCTGCGCCCTTACCATACGACTTCTGGAGGTCGTACCCGCGTTGAACGGCGGCTGCTTCGATCAACTCATCCGCGTTTGTGGTCCAGACGTCGACGCCAGCGGTCGCAGCTTCTGCAAGTAAGAAATGAAGGGCATTCGGCTCGCCAACAGAGAGAATGTCGAGCAAGATTTCCGAGACCGAAATGCCATTTCGGTACAGCGAGCTAAGCAAGAATTCGGGTGCAATCAAGTTCAAGAAACGAGACGAGTTAACTCCAAGCCCCGAAGCTATCGCTTCGCGAAGCGCGCCAAACAGGGGCAGCGAAGAAGGCGGTGGTAGCGAAATACCGGCACCCACAAATAGCGATAATTCTCGAGGTATCCTCAGCGAATTAGGCATCCTTTTGAAAAGTTAGCACCGTCGTCGGCGAAATCCGAACAGATCAAAAGAAAATAGATGAGCAGGTTCGTATATGGCAGTAAATCCCGGGCAACTCCTCGCAATCCCAACGAGCGCAAATCACCGGATCGTGCCCTGAAGGCGGATAGCTATCGGAAAGTCGGCATCGCGCAAGAAATCCTGAGCAACAGAGCGCCGACAGACTGTGACGCTCATTGAAGAGTTCTGTCGCTCTGTGTCTTCGAGTTCCTGGTGTGTTGTCGAATCGTCGGCAATTTGTCTCCTGTTCCCGCATTTTCACCAGCCCCTCCCATCCCCTTTCCAAAGTACCGACTGAGCTCTCCCCATTGTGTTCCCCTGCGAGGTGTTTGCGTGGAATCCACGTTTGATTACCTGCGTGCCCACGCAGTTGAATTGGGCTCGCGCATTCTCGAAACCTACCCACCACTGCAGAGCACGAAAGACCCTGTTGCGCCGCGCATTGCAACGCTTCTGCGCAAGGCCCTGCCTGCCCAGGCGCTTGCCATCACCGGCACTGCGAAGTACCTTCGCAAAGCCAAGTCCGCGCGAATCGTGGCCGAGTGCGGGGCCGGCAAGACCTATATGGCGCTGGGGACGATCCATGTGCTGGCGGAGGGGCGACCCAACACAACGCTGGTGATGTGCCCCTCGTACATCACGCACAAGTGGGCGCGTGAGGCTCTGCTGACTGTGCCGCGCGCCAGGACCTTTCTGATCGAGGACATGCGCAATGGCGGCGATCCCAAGAAGCCGCACGGCATCTGCGAAGTTAAGCTGCGCAAGGGCAGGATCGTGTACGAGGGGATGCGCCTGTCGCTCGCTGAGTTGCGGCGCCTGGGCCGCAAGGATTGGCGCCAGCGTTGCTCCGCTCCAGCCTTCTTCATCACGGGCAAGGACAAGGGGAAACTTGGCTACTACTGGGAGCACGCCTACCTCAAGGCAAAATCCGGACCGAATCTCGGGGGCGTCATCAATCCCGATACCTGCGCGGCGATTCTAGACTCGGAGCGCCAGAAGCTCACCCATCTCGACTTCGTCGACAAGATCAAGCTCTCTGAATCGCTGACTCTGCCGCATGGTGGAACAACGCGCTATTCCGCGCTTTGGCAGGCAGATCGCAATCGCATTCAGCGCATGGCGCCGATCGAGTTCATCGGCCGGTATATGGGCGGGTGGTTCGACTTCGCCATTGCGGACGAGCTGCACCAGTTGGCCGGCGACACAGCTCAAGGCAACGGCCTGGGAGTGCTTGGGCGCGCGGCCAAGCGGCTGATCGCTCTCACCGGCACGTTGATGGGAGGCTATGCGGACGATCTGTTCAACATCTTCTACCGCATGGAGCCGCGCACAATGGCCGGCGAAGGATTCGCCTATGGTGGGCAGGGGCGGCGGGACTTTCAGCAGCAGTATGGTGTGCTTGAAACCATCGAGAAGGTGCGGGATACGGACAACGCCTGTTCACGGGCGACGAAGAAGACGATCCAGGTTCTAAAGAAGCCGGGTGCGTCGCCGCTGCTGTTCGGCAAGTTTCTGATGAACACGACGGCGTTCCTTTCGCTCGAAGACATTGCGGATAACCTGCCGCGATACGACGAGAGCGTGCTCTCAGTTGAGATGGATGACGAACTCGCCAAGGCTTATGAGGAACTTGAAGAAGACATCCGGGCCGCGATGCGGGCGCATCGAGGCAACAAGAGTCTGATGAACATCCTGCTTAACACGCTCCTACTCTATCCCGACCATCCCTATGGATTCGAGGACATCTGGGCACGCGCCTTTGACCCTCAGACAAAAGAGTATGTGCGGTTTCTGGTGACGACGCCCAAGAATCTCACCGAAGATCGTCTCTATGCGAAGGAACGCGCCCTAGTCGCCGACATGCGCGAGGAGCTCAGACAGGGCCGGCGCTGTCAGGTGTACGCAACTTATACGGGCGAGAAGGATGTTACGCTGCGGCTGGAAACCGTTCTCCAGCAAGCTGGATTTCGAGTTGCTGTTCTCCGCTCTTCGGTTGCTACGGACAAACGCGAGGAGTGGTACGAGCGCCAACTGAAGGCTGGAGTTGAAGTTGTCCTCTGCCACCCGAAGCTGGTGGAGACGGGCCTCGACCTGCTGGCCTTTCCGACATTGTATTTCTATGAGACCGGCTATTCGCTGCATACCCTGCGCCAGGCGAGCCGCCGTTCCTGGCGCATCGGCCAGCGGCACGATGTCCGGGTAAAGTTCGTTACCTATCCGGGCACGATGCAGGAGACCTGCCTCCGTCTGATGGGCAAGAAGATGCTCGTCGCACTCATGATGGAGGGCAAGTTCTCGGGTGAAGGCTTGCAATCGCTGGATACCGACGAAGACCTGATGAGCGCGATGGCGCGCGAGCTGGTTGAGAAAGCAGGAGTTGGAGAGTCCGCAGACAAAGTGTGGCGCGAATTGGACCGCGAGCGGGGGCAGCTGCTGCCACAGCCACCGGCGGTGAAGGTCGAAGAAGATGACAATCCTGTCCTTGACTTATCTGCCAGTGAGTCCACCAGTCTACAGGCGGAGCGAGCCGGTATCCATCTTGTTGAACCAACTGTGGGCACAAGAGTCCACAAGAAATCCTCGCCGTGGTCCACGGGCACAGAGCCTGCCGTGCAGCTCAGCCTCTTCGGTTGAAACTGCGCGCTGCGTTTCATTCCTTCCATTTTCTGATCCTTGAGATCCTTGAGGAGAACTGCATGTCAAACAAAGGTCGTCGCTCCCAGACGTTCGTTGAGCGGACACTGGTGTTGCTCGAAGAGAGGTTCCCCTGGCTCGGCAAGAACAATGACGAACCAGTCAGCGGGGCCAATACTGTCGATGAGTTGGCTGACTTGCATCGAATCCTGATCGACCAGCGTAATGCGAAGGATCGTAACGAACAGCATACAGATCAGTAGTCCGCCAGGTGCCGCAGTTGCTGTCGAAAGAAACTGACCGGCTTCTTGTTCATGGCTCTTCCCAATGACTGCGAACGGTGGTAGCGGATCCAATGGGAGAATCGTTCCAGCGATACCGGCGATAACCGGTTTGCAATCAAAGCATGGAAAAGGGTCGGCGCGAGCCGGCCTTTTTCTTAGTGGAGTCATTCCATGCCTAAAGGACCGTTTCTTCCTTCGGAGTTTATGCCCACGAAGTTCTCGACGGCTCAAGACAAGGCTGAATTCGGAAATGCGTTTTTGCACTTCATCGAATCAGAGTGGGCACGAACCGCCTTTTCCAAGAGCTTCTACAACCGCCTCTCGATGTGCTTCTCGCATATAGCTCATTACGATGCCGCCGGATTTTATGAAACGTGGTTCACGTCGGATACCGACCGACTGCGCTTCTTGCGCCACACGCTCGCGTGGCCGTGCTGGGGTGATCCAGAGTACACGTTTTGCGATGTCGAGCGCGCCATCCAGCAAGAGATTCGCAAGCGCAACTATCTTGCTCGCTATGAATTGCGAGCCGCCGAGGTCATGCGCTCTTCTGAAATGGAGACCCTCAGGAGGCTTGAGGCGAAATATCGACCGGTTGCTAATCAAGCGCCGGCTGAGGATCCGGTGCGACAGGCTCCACCAGCATCCACACAGGAAGTAGAAATCAAGACCGTGCCCTTCCAAGCCAGCCTCTTCTGATCACAACATTGGTTCAACTTGAATCTGCAAACAAGGAGATGAATCGCAATGGCCAGTCTCAAAGCAGAAGTTCTGTTGCGTGAGTTCAATTACAACGGCGTTCGCATCCCCGATCCGGCGCCGCAAATGACCGTCGACCAGGTGCGCGATTTGCTCACGCCTACCTATCCAGAGATCGCGACCGCAACCCTCACCGGCCCGGAAGACACAGGGACAGCCTTGCGCTACACCTTCAGCCGCGCAATCGGATCGAAGGGTTGAACCGTGTCCCGGTCCGTGATGTCAAAAGAGGCACTGGCGGCTCTATTTATCCAAAAGGCCGCAGAGCCACCTCCGGAAGCCAATCTGATTCTGGTGAGGCATCTCATATGCAGAGAATCCTGCGATCTCGCACACGCAGTCTCAGAAGCCATGAACCGGCATGTGGCGGCGGGCAGCCATCGGCTCCCGGCACCGCCGGATTTGCTTCCACCGCTGGGATAGCGACTCTTGCACCAGCCTTCGCCCAGGCCTTGCCGTCGCTCGCCGACGTTCGCACCGAATACAGCCGCGAGGTCAATGTCGAACTGGTCTACGAACTCTGCGCCGCTCTCGTGCGCCAGGGGTTGGGGGCTGTGGAGACCTGGAAGCAATCTGGCGGCAATGCGCTTGCCTTCGCTCAGCACGCAATGATGAGCGGCATTGGCGCCGGGCGGGGCGACCTGCTTCAGCGCAATGTCGAATATCACCTCGAGGTCAGCGATGTCGTGGGACGTGCCGGCAGCGATATGGCGCTCGAAAGCGGGCAACTGGCCGTCACCGTCGAGTGCAGCGGAGCGGGCTATCTCAAGATCGGGCCAGCGGTCGATGCGCTGGAGGCGGAAGCGGAAGGACTGGGTGCGGCGTTCTATTGGGCACTGACCCATGCGCTCTATCGCGTGATGAGGATCTACAACCACGACGATGCCCTCATGTATGAGGAGCGAATGCGGGAGTATGCCGAGCAGGACGATGAAGAGAACAGCGGTCAGTATGAGTTTCCCGAGGTCGAAAAGGCGTTGCCGGAGTGCATCCGGAAGACGTTGAAACGCGAATGCCGTGATTGGAAGGTGCGCGACCGCGAATTGCTGCACAGGTTCTCCACTGGGCGCTTCGCCACCTGGATCGAGCAGTTGCGACGCATCCATCGTCTCTCCCGGCTTCGTCTCAAGCAGTCCAGGGATTACATCGAAGCTGGTCAATATGATGAGCCTCCATTGCCGGCCGTGCTTGTCACCTTCAAAGAGCACGATGCCATCACGGCCTGCTTCAACGAAGAGGGCCAATACATGATGGAGGGAACTGCCGAGCCAACCCTATGCGTCGTCTTTTCACCGCGGCAGGCGGATGAAGTTCGGCACGCACTTCGGGTCGTGGAGCGGTTTGTTGCGCTCAATTGCGAACTGTTTCAGTTGGTCGAAGCGATTCAGGAGTGGGAGAAACGGGATGCAAGTCCATGTATCGATCGGGGAGAACCATCGCTTCGAGCTGCGTGAGGCGCTTCTGGTCTACCGTGACCGGCAAAGCAGCTTCATCACCCGCCACGATGTGACCGCCCACAAGGACGCACCACCCACTCTCGGTCCGGCACAACCGCTCACCGTGGCATTCATCGAGTCTATGGTGCGCTCCCTCAGCGGCAGTCTTGAGGCCGAAGTCTTGCCGGCAAACATTCTTGCCAAGGCGGATCGGATGATTGTCTGGTGGACTCCTGCGCAACGCCGCCAGATGTTCTACGAGAACTCCGAAGGAAAGGCCGCGGAGCTGAACGGCCGTGTTTTCCCGCAACCACCTTTGGTCTGGCGGGTCTCGAACGGCGAACTCAGCATTCGGGCGCTCAGCGAAAGCAAGCGGCCTGCTGGTTCAACGAAGCTCGCGGTCGCTCCCTTCTGGAACCTTTCGGACGACGGACGGGTTTGCACGGGCACCATGCGGCGCCCGGACAGTACCTCGGTGGGTGCAATTCCAACCTGGGAGCGCGGCTTCTACGAAAGCGCCTTCACGCACGCAAACGTCGGCCGGTTGACGCGCCATGAGGGTGGATTCGAGGGACTGTGGACCGGGCTCGCAGGGAAGCGCCAGCGGTTTCCGCTCCAAACACTCATTGTCTTGCCTCAGACGCTCACGCGGTTCGTCCGCGGAGAGAGGGGCTAAGATGCGCATCGAGCATTCTCTTCCTCGCGATCTGATCGGTCAGCGAGCGTTGCGTGTCCTGGTCGTCGGAGCTGGAGGAACCGGCAGCGCCATCGTCATGGGCCTTCCCTATCTCGACCAGGCTTTGCGAGTCTGGGGGCGATCTGGGGGATTGGAAGTTGTCATGATGGACGCCGATACGGTTTCCGAGACGAACTGCGTGCGCCAGCCATTTTCGATCTCAGACATCGGGCAGAACAAGGCGACCGTCCTGATCAATCGCATCAACTTGTTCTGGAACACACGATGGCGGGCCGAGCCGGCGAATTTCAATGACCGCACGCTCGACCGGGTCAATGACACCTCTCTCGACCTTCTTATTGCTTGTGTGGACACACGCGCAGCACGAAGCATCATCGCGCAGGCGCTGGCAAAGACCAGGAACCGCACAGCGTATTGGCTCGATCTCGGCAACAACGCTGCCAGCGGCCAGTTCGTTCTCGGCCAGCCATTGAACGCACGCAATCGGAGGAAAGTGGGCCGGCTGCGCACTGTGAGCGAACTTTATCCCGAGATCATCGACGCCGAGGCTGGTGAAGACTCCCTGCCCAGTTGCTCGGCCGTCGAGGCGTTGGATCGCCAGGAACCTTTCATCAACCAGACTCTGGCATCGAGCGCGCTGGCCATGCTGGCGCGGCTCTTTCGCTATGGAAGGCTCACGCATCACGGTGGATTCTTCAATGCACAAAGTGGACTCATGAGCCCGTTGCCCGTCGATCCTCAGCTTTGGTCGAAGACGCGGAGACGCGCTCGGCGGCCGTGATCCGGAAATCATCATTCACCAGGAGAGAAATCCATGTTCAAAGAACTTGCACCAGTCCTGCGGGACCGCGCGGTTTTGCTGACGGTCACACTTGTCAATGCAGATCAGATTCGGGTTAATATTGTGCCGAAGAAGCTGAAAGACGGCGACAATGACGCCCTTACCACGCCCCTCAGCGTGACCGGCACTGCCGAGGACCTCGACGCCGAGTTGTCCTCGACCATCGTTGGCTTTGTGGGCTCCCATCTTCAGATGAAGAACAGCCTGGAGAAGGCGAAGGCCGAGATGGATGCGGCCTCAAAGGCGGCACAGGCGGAGGCGCGTGCCAAGTCGAAGATGACGATAAAGCCGGTACCGCCTAAGACGGAGTCCGCACAGCCTGCGGCAACCGCCAAGCCGGCCGAGTCAACGAAGCCGGCGCCACTAAAGACCGCAAGCCTCTTCGATGTGTCCACACAGGCGGCCACGCAGATCGCTGAGCCTGCCGAATCGGAAAAGACCTCGGAATCCTTCGTCGAAATTGATGATGACGAGCCCGTGGAAGAGGCTGACGAATTTGATGACGCCGCCTAACGTCCGCTACATGGCCCATCGCACCAACTAAGGACCGTTTCATAATGGTCAACGATCCTCCCGAGGATCGGCAATTGGCCTACTGTTCGGCTCGATGCGCGCGTTGGGCTGAATGCGCCAGTCGAGATATCCCGGTGCTGGAGATGAGTCTCCGCAGGCTCCCCGCGCGCGAAGCCATCTCCATACGCTGAACTTCCGCTCGATCAGGTTCCGACGTTAGCCATTGCCGCCGAGCCCATCAACTGCATCCAGATCGAGGGGCCAATCAGGATCACTGGACTCTGGGCGTGAACTAGAATGATCGGCAGGTGTTCTTACACCATTCCTATGGAAACTGCCAAAGTCAGATTACGGCCACTTCGCCTCGCTTTTCTGGTCGAACAGCGGAATAAGAGAAGCCTTCAGCGAGTTTTCGAGGTCAATTCGGCGCTGTGGGGCGGTGGTTTCAACTTCATCATCCCGCTTTTCAAGACTGTGCCCCCGCGGTATCGCGAGCGATACCAAAAACCGATCACGGCGAAGGTCATGCTTCATGGCTTTGTCGAAGCATTCCAACCGGATTTGATAGTCGAGACGAAGCGGGGCCAAGCAGCGGCGTATGGGATCGATTTTCCTGAGAAGCGAACCGCCTTGATCGATGAGATGCTTGAACGCGATGAGCAAAATCGTTGCAAACTCGGCGTCGATCTCCGAAGCGTGTGCGACGACATGTACGACGAGACATTTCGTTTTCAACAGCGCCATCCGCCTAAGGTCATAATACCGACATGCACCGACAAGAAATACAGTCTCTTGTTCTCTGCTATGTTCGGGACTTTGCCCGATGCGGGGCCACTGAAAGACGTAACCGAGGTTTATCTGGACGCGCTGGAGGGAAAGCGCGAGTCGTTTGCTCCCGCCGACTTTCCGGAAATCTTCAGGCTTGATAACCTGTTTCCTCTGCGCGTGACACGTCACAAGCTGACAACCCATGACATCAATTGGGCGCGCGACGGCCAGTTGTTCTGGATGGACGAGGCATCGGTTCTGGATCTCATCGAGTATTGGAATTATCGATCTCTCGGATGGCGTATATTGCCGCTTCCTGTAAGCCTGGCGCCAGAGTTGAAGGAGTTCTGCGAGAGGGTAATCAAAGAGAATCACCGTCCATACCCGCCTCCTTCGAATGCGTTTCACATGACCAGCTTCCTGTGTGCTCATGGCCAGTCGTTGGACGGTATTCAAGAATTTCTCGGAACGCTCACAATTCCACAAGGTGCCTTTATAAGCAGAAATCCTCACGTCCCCCGCATCTGGGAAGAATGGGGCCGGAGCGCCGATCAAGCAAGGCCGCAAATCATCACGCATGCAAGCAAATCAACTGATGCATATGACATCGGAAACGGTTTGCACGTCGACGTTCAACCTCATGACTTTTCGGACGATGACAGGTTTTGTTCCCGGTACATGACTTCGGTGAATGTCCTCGAATCGCTTTCGGGAGCTACGCCGGTTATCCCCTGGAATCGTGACGTGGCGTCCAAGCTGACGTACAACTTTGGCGAGGAGAAGACGTGGATTTCACGCGAAGGGATCACCTTCGTCGCAAGCGATTTTCCGAGGGGCGCTTACACCCGTTTGCCGAGCGCGATCAACATCTTCAAGGCGCTTGCCGAGGCGTCGGGATTCGAGCTGTCGCTCTCGCCCGCAGGTCGCGTGTGTGAGCAAATCATCTCTGCAATGGGAGGGCTTGGCCCCATCGGTATCGTGGCACGCTCGCCGGAATTACTTCGTTTCCTCAATAGCCTCGCGCACGAGGACCTCGAAGTCGAAGTGGATGGGGAAGGCGGCCGGACAAAGAAGGTGAGGAAGGACTTTGCGGGATATAACGATACCATCGCGACGATTCGACGGTCGAACCCCGGAAACGAAACTGTGGCTGCAAACCATCTCGGAGCGCTTATCCGCTGTAAGGTTCTGAAGGTCGGCATGAAGCTGAAATGCACGGAATGCCTGCAGACAAGCTGGTTCAGCCTTGAGAGCCTAGCGGCGCAGATTGATTGCCCTCGATGCCTGTCGAGCTTTTCGTTCCCCGCTTGGTCGCCAGCGGATAAGAAGGATTGGGCCTACCGGGTGATTGGCCCGTTCGCAACATATGGTTATGCCAAGGGGTCATATTGCGTTGCGTCAGCCCTTCAGTTTCTTGACGACAAGATCGCTTTCAAATCCAGCTGGCTTCCCAGCTTCGAAATGTTGAAGGACAGCAAGCCAGAATTCGAGGCCGACTTTGGCATGTTCGTTCTCCCCGGCGCGACGAGCCATATCTCGACTCCCTATCTCATCCTTGGCGAGTGCAAATCCTACGATCGGTTCGACGAAAAGGACTTTGCGCGGGCAGGGAAGGCCGCGAAGTTGTTCCCTGGCGCCGTTCTTTGCTTTTGCACGTTCAATGAAAAGCTCAACGGCAAGGAAATCAGGGAACTAAAGAAGATCGTGAACGCTGGCCGCGCGCGTCTGGATGTCGGAAAGCAGCTGAACCCGGTCCTGATTCTCACTGCGACGGAGCTATTTGGACAGTTCAAGCTGGGCGACTTCTCAGCTCTGTATAAGGACAAAGAAGAGCGGGTTAACAGAATGATCTGGAGAGCCGAGATCGACGAAATCTGCGAATTCACCCAAGAGCGATACTTGGGAATGCCCTCAAGTCATGAGGTCAGACAGGAAAAGCGGAAAAAACGGATGGCCTTGAAAACCAAAGCTCAATCGCAAGAAACTTCAAACCCCTGAGGTTCTTACTTATCGACCTCGACGGAGGTCAGTCGGCAATCCTCCACGATTCCTCCATGGGCCGTGCCGATGAGGGAGACGTTCAGCTTCTCGTAAAGGCCAATCGCAGATTCGGATAGGTATCCGTAAACGCCGTAGGGTCACAGAGCATTTCTGGAATGACGCCAAATTGCCGGGGCGCACGCCGACGGCGGAGACAAGAACAAAGCCATCGCCGTTCCGGTGCCTGCATCATCGGGCTATCCACCTCCAACGTCGCAATGAACGCCGCAGGCGACCGATCTAATTCGAATGTCGGGGTGCTCATCCTGCTTCCCCCAGGTTGTACGCAGGCAACGTGGTAAGGCGTTCGTCCTCGACTGGGCCACCCACAGTGAAATGATAAACGCTCTGCCAATCGCGCGAAGAGATGCCGAAGACCTCGTGAACCGGATCATCGAAGTAGCAGCCGATCCCGGTCGAACGAATTCCGGCCTCTTCCGCCTCGAGGTACAGCACCTGGCCGACGAGGCCGGCCTCCCAGAAGAGATTTCGGTAGAAGCTGGCGCCATAGGCAACCAAGCTGTCCATGTATTCGGCGATCATCCCAAGGCTGAAGGCCCCGTCCCCCGCGATGTCTTGACCGCAGGAGACGCTTGCGGCCAGAGTACGGCAGTCCCCCTCTTTCAGCAGGAATAGCGGAAGGCCATGCGGACACGACTGAGGGCGAAGCCACAGGAACTCAGGCCGCATCGCTTGCCGGAGTGTCTCGACCTTCTCCGGATCCCGAGCGAGCATGTAGAGACCAGGAGGCAGGTCGTTCACGCGGTGCACGAAGAGGCCCAGGTGGATGCGTGGACGCCAGGGCAGGGCGTCCCACGGCATCGATCGGCCGTCTCGGGTGGGTACGAGACGAGCCAACATCCGGAAGAAGGTCGCCGCAGGAATCGCTGTGGCCCCGTCCATGCTCACCGCGCTCCTGCGCCCTAGGATGACTTTTTCCGCAGTGAAGGCCCCGAACCGAACTGGCGCCCCGAAGAGCTCTTCCTCCGAAGGGAACCTGGAGAACTCTTCGTCCGCCGCAATCCCCGGATTCGTAGTGGCGAGAGCCACCTGGTCGATCACTGGCCAATCGACGCCGTGCTCGGGACTCAGCACGTTAGCCGTGCCGTACCATCGAGAAGTGGCCACATGTGATACGAACTCTTTGGGCAGGCAAAGGCCCCGGCCGTTGGCCCATTTCTCCCTGACCACAAGCGCTACGAGTTCGGGATCCTCCCGCTCCGCGCCGGGGTAGTCGGTCTCGCGGTCGAGTCCGAGAAGTTGTGACACGGCGGCGTTACCCACACGGTCGAGGAGGCGGATATTCCACCCGAGGGCAGCCGCCGCGAATCGCATCGTCCCCAGCGCATGGCCGACATCGTGTTGGCAGTACCGGAATGCACGCTCGCCATACTTCCAGGCCTCCCGCCAAAGAATAAACGACAGCCCCACGAGGAATGAGCCCTCCGGAAACGCTGCCGTCAAGGCCGCCCAAACCGAGGGATCAAAGTCCGCTCGAAGCTCGAGACCGTGCTCCTTCGATGCATAGTGGTATATGCCCGGACGGTTGTGGATAGCGTCCAACGACGGCAAGAGCACGTATCCCTCTGTCGGGTGGAGGTTCCCGCTCGACGGATTGGCGCGCAGAGACCACGTCGTTCCCTCGAACCGTTTCCAAGCTGTCAGCGATAATGCATAGCGGAAGAAAAGCGAGATGGAGTCGACTGAAAGCGGAGCCGGCGCCATGTTGTCCGCAACGTAGAGCTGCCAGTACGGAAGCGTCCGCCCCGCGTCGGGCAAAGGAAGGCGAACCAGCGGCGCTCCGTCGTAACGGCGGAACGGATCTGGCTGCTTAGCCCAATCCAGGTATCCAAGCGAGGCGGCATAGCGGTGGTAGTGGTGCTTCGTTCTCTCGTGGTAAGCTACCACGACTTGCTCGGCAGAAAGGTCGAGGTCGTTCCTGTCCGTCTTCACCGTAAAATCAGGAGGAGTATCTGATCGCATGTCCATCGTTGCCCTCCCGTCACATGTGGGTAAATGCCTCGTACAGGTGAAGGCCTCCATCGAAGGCCGGGGGTCTCGTGGCGGAGATCTACCGGACGCTTTGGGAGTACAACCATACCAGGATCCATTCCGCCGTCAAGAGGTCTCTCGCGGTATTTGCAGAGCAGATTGAAGCCTAACAAAAAACGGCGAATTACTGTCTAAAGAAACCTATCCTTTACACGGAGACCGGGCTCGGTAAAGCAACTGAGAGGTTTCTGGATGTGTGTTTGGTAATCCGGACATTGAGCCAAGTAACTCAGTTGTTGCAAAATCGCCTGGGTGTATTTCCAGGGCGGCCGGCGGTGGAAATACCGGTTGAGCGGTTTGCAACAATTGACCCTCCGCTTTGCCCGAGAGACGGGGAAAGGATAGGCCCTAGCCGACCCATCGGGTACCGATCCACGATCAAATCCTCAGGCGCAGAATCCGGGTTGGCCGCCCCTTGAACAGGTCTATAATCCGGTCCATGCCTGAAGAACCAGAGGACCACGCAGCCAAAGTCCACGCATTGTTCCTAAAAGAGCGCGATGGGCTGATCGATGCAGCGCGGGAGAGCGCACGGACATTCGATAAGGCGGTTTTGGCATTCGGCTCCGCCGTGTTCGGTGCCTCTATTGCCTTTATCAAAGATGTAGCACCCAAGCCGGAGCCTCCCACGCTGGTGTGGCTCGCGATATCCTGGGGCTTGTTTTCCATCGGTCTGCTAGCGGTGATCCTGTCTTTCCTCTTCAGCCACAAAGCGTGCATGTTTGAGATAGATGTAGGAGCGGAATCGCTGAAGAACCCAAACTTCGTGCGACCCAATAATCATTGGTCGTCACTGAATGATTGGTGCAACTACCTCTGTGTCGCATTCTTGTTTATTGGTTTGCTAACATGGTCGGTATTCGCGTTTCAGAACCTAGCAGCAACAGGAGGAACACATTGAGCAACCCCCCAAACCCATACCAGCCAGACACGGTAAAGAAGGGCTACACGCCACCGCGCACACCTCCTCCGCCGCCTCCCTCAGCACCCCCTCCCTCAGCACCTCCACCGCCAAGACAGAAGTGAGGACGCCACAGTGACAGCTCAGAGGGATCCATCCAAAGACCGAATCCCAGCCAAAGATGCGTACACGCCACCGCGTAATCCGCCGCCACCACCTCCGAGGCGTGATCCGCCTCCGCCGCCCCCGTCAAAGCGTCAAGGCAAATAAGAAACGGGAGGATCCCCGGGTGAAAGAATCCGGACCTGGGGCGCCCGCGATAAAGTCCGGCTGGAGCGAATTTGAGCCCTCTGACCAAGTTTTCGTTTTATCCGATTGGGCGGCTGTCAATAGGCCCCCCACGGGGTATGGAAGATGAAGACTTTGACCTTAAACTACCCTTTGAGATTCTCCCTGACGTCCAAATTGAGGACGTGTCTTCTCTCATCCGAAAGGGCGAATTTGACATCCATAAACCCGGTCTAGGGGAATACCGCATCCGGGAGCTGGAGCGGATCAAATATGCAATAATCCACCGCTACCCCCAGCACGGGTTGGACCCCGACACAGGCAAGTACCTCGTTGACACGGGTCAGACGAATCGGTCTCGGAAGCTCGTTCAAGAAATGGCAGCGTGCCTGCGCATTATCCGCCCAGTTACCGTCTACGCGGATTTCTGCGAAGGCGAGGTTGCGGATAACGGTGAGTTATACAATTTCGCTTTCAACGAGCCCGAGCCAAATTTCAGCCTCCCGATTAATCAGCGCCTTTTCGCCTTCCGTAATGAAGACGTTCAGCTCCTTCGCTCCTACGCGCCCTTGTTTAGGTCAGCGATGGTGGGGTCCTTCTGGAAGTTTAGGATGGCCGTACAGATGTACGATACCGGCTATTTTCAAACCGATCATTGGAAGATCCGATTTTTCCTTTGGACATCCGTGCTTGAGGCCCTGTTCACTTCTCAGAATCCCAATAGAGAGCACAGTGGTAGCCGCGTGGCCAAGGAGCGAATAAAGGAAATGTTGGGACCTGGGACCTCCGTCTATCCACCGGAGGAACTCTCCAGATTGGAGGCCAATCCGAGTCTGACGGTCGCTGACGTGTTGGACGAAATCTACTGTTTACGCAACCACATCGCACACGGCGACATGATACCTGGTCATTACTTTCAGACGACCGGGCGGTCTAGCCTCAACGGCCCACTCGTTCGCATCGACATGCTAATTGAAAACATCAGCTTCATCGTTCGCCGAAGTCTCCTAAAGATAATGAAGGACAATTTGTTGGCACATTTCCGGGATGCTGCGTCGTCCGAAGCGTACTTCGATACCCTGCAGCTTACAAACTCGGCCATCAGTATGCGCTTCGGGAGATCGACTTTTACTTGCCCGTCGTGATTACGTTGGACAGACCAACCTTAGATTTCATCTTTGGACTTTGCACTGCACACCTTGGATGCGTTTAGTTGACGCTAAATCGCCGACGCACTCAGCGAGCGCGCAATGAACTCCAGATGTTCAGTCAAACCACGCCTCTTCTCAGACCAACAGCATTTCGACCGAGGTAACCCCAAATGAAACCATCCAAGCTTTACGAGGCGCTTCATGCGCTGATCGGCGAGCGCGTGCCCCTGCATATCTGGGGCGCATGCGGCGTCGGCAAGTCGCAGATTGTGGCGCAGGTCGCCGACGATCTCGACTTTGACTTTCTTGATGTACGCGCCGTGCAACTCGATCCGGTCGATCTGCGGGGACTGCCGCGGATCAAGGCGGATCAGACCGAATGGGTGCCGCCTAAGTTCCTTCCCACAACCGGAAAAGGAATCCTGTTCCTCGATGAGCTGACCTCGGCGCCACAGATGAAGCAGGCCGGCTGCTATCAACTGGTGCTCGATCGCATGCTGGGAGAATATTTATTGCCGGATGGCTGGGTGGTCATCGCCGCCGGCAATCCGGCCTCCGAGCGGGGAGTGCATTTCTCAATGCCGCGGCCGTTGCGCAACCGGTTTGTTCATCTCTCGCTCGAAGCGGATTTGAACGACTGGTGCAAGTGGGCCGTCGGCGCCGGAGTTCGCCCCGAGATCATCGCATTCCTGCGCTTCAAGCCGGACCTTCTGCACACCGCCGATGCGACATCGGATGCCAATGCCTGGCCCACTCCCCGCTCGTGGGAGATGGCCTCGAACGTTCTGCGCGGGATTGCTCGCCGGCAGAAGACCACTTTTCTTTCAGGTGCGAGCGAGTTTGAAGCGCAATTGCTCGACGGCACAGTGGGACCTGCTGCAGCCGCGGAGCTGATCGCATTCCTTCGACTCTTTCGGCAGTTGCCGTCGATCGACGACATCCTGCTAAACCCTGAAACGGCGCCACTTCCGGCAGAGACTTCGGCACAGATCGCAATTGCCACAGCGCTGGGGCGGGCCATGACGGACAACTCGGTGGCCAGAGGGCTCAAGTATCTCGACCGTATGCCAACCGAGATGCGTGTCATGGCGATGCGCGACGCGGCGGCGCGCGACACCGCCATCACTCACACACCAGAGTTCATTCGCTTCGGCGTGGAACATAGGGAGGTAGTGCAATGATCACCGAACGTGCAATGCTCGCAGCCGTCCACATCAGCATCTGGACGGCCGTCAAACACGACCGCAAGATCAGCCGCGACGTTGCAAGCCAGCATGGAGCGCACCAGGGCGCCGGCCGGTACAACAAGCAACTCCTGCGCGGAGCCGACAAACTGGATGAACTGCGCACGCTGGCGGGCCAGGTGCGGCAATACTTTTACCAAATCACATTGCCGTGGTCCGATGAGGGTTTCCGCCTGCTGCCGTCGAACCTCTACTTCGACTTGACGGCCCGGATGCGCGAATTCGAGGCCAGCTTCGAGCAGGGAGTGGAGAGCTTCCTGCAGGTTTACCCACAGTATATCGAGCAAGTGCGGCCGGAGTTGAACGGCCTGTTCCGGGAGGAGGACTACCCCGCGGCAGAAAAGCTGCGCAAGAAGTTCGGGGTCAAGCTGGATATCCTGCCCATTCCCTCCGGTAACGATTTCCGTGTCCAGATGTCGGCCGAGGAGCAGGCGCGCGTTGCCCGCGAGATCGACGCCAATGTCCGCCAGTCCCTTACGCGCGGGACCGAAGACCTCTGGAAGCGGCTCAGGGAGGTGGTTTCGCACATGGTGGATCGACTCAACGAGCCAGAGTCGCGCTTTCACGCCACGTTGGTCACGAACGTTTTCGACCTGGTGGAGCTGCTGCCTCGCCTGAACGTCAATGGTGATGCGGAGCTGAATCGCCTTGCGGAGCAGATTCGGCAGAGGTTGTGCAACTTCTCGGCCCAGGACCTCAAGAAGCACGATCTGTTGCGTGTGGCAGCGGCTACGGATGCCGCGGAGATCGTTGCAGAAATTGATACCGTTCTGCGTAACCGCGAGGCCAG